>Ga0209694_1002327_pt1 | contig 16105 bp, 19 predicted proteins | sample GluameincwithD2O_FD_187499 | JGI IMG/M metagenome (GOLD analysis project Ga0209694, IMG submission 187499) | Mouse cecum microbial communities from Vienna, Austria - Glucosamine amended microcosms incubated with D2O (SPAdes) (version 2) | ecosystem: Host-associated > Mammals > Digestive system >... | reverse complement strand
TGGCGAGCGGCTGCGTGAGGATATAGAAATTTAGGTTGCAAATTCGCTACACACGAATGTTAACCAATTGCAACTCGTTGATATGTGTACATTTGGAGCGTAAGGTTCAAGTTCCTCCAGCTCCACTTTTAACCATCTGATAATCAGATGGTTATTTTTTGTTAAGTCGACTCTAATATCTAAGCTTATTCTCGCAGTCTTGTTTTTCAGCTGAAACCCGATCCGATAAAGATTGAAAATCCGAAAAAAAAGTGTTATCTTTGCAGATTTATCAAATCGCAACTACGATGGATCAAAATCGAATCAATGATTTGGCTCTCGCCAATCAGAAAACGGCCCGTGAGGTGCTGGCGCAATCGGGCATTGCAGAGATATGGAGGGCTGCCGGTTGCCGTGTAAATCTTGTAAGTTCACTGAGGATGGGATTACTCGCTTCTCACCGAGATATAGACCTGCATGTCTATTCTTCCGGCGTCACAGCCGAAAGCAGTTTTGCAATCGCGGCTATGATTGCAACAAATCCGAAGGTGACAGAAATTAAGTGTATCAACGGCCTTCATACCGATGAGCACTGCATAGCCTGGCATGTGTTCTACAAGGCTGACGATGGCGCAATATGGCAGTTCGACATTATCCACATTGAAGAGGGAACTGAATATGACGGTTGCTTCGAGAGGATGGCCGACAGAATTGTCGAGGTTATGACGCCTGAGCAAAAAGACCTGATTCTCCGTCTGAAATTTGAAACACCGGAAGGGACGGATTATCACGGCGTGGAATATTATGAAGCCGTCATCGCCGACGGCGTGACAACTATGTCGGAATTTGAAAGCTGGATAAAAGAACACCGAAAAAAGAATCCCTATTACTGGATTCCGTAAGAAATATATTCATTAAAACGGGTCATGCAAATTTCTAAGCATGGCCCGTCAATCGTTTCTCTGAAATTATTTGCTTCCTGGCAGAAGATTCTCAATATCTGTTCTTGGGAACAAACTTTGGGCTTGTTCTTTTGAAATCAAGAATGAACATGCTCCATTTCCGATACGCATTTTTACCATTGGAGTAGTCACAACTTCACCATCGACAGTTATCACGATACGTTTTCCAATATTGGCTTCGGTAATTTCTGCATATACAACACTGTCTTTGAACAGGAATGGAACAGTAATATAATCTCCATCCCTGTCATAATGGATGATTTTATCCAACGATACGCACTCCTGTAAAAGAGCAGGTTCAAGGGGTGTAATTTCCCCTTCATTTTCCATGGCAGCATAGATAGCCACATTAAGATTTTGGTTGACGGTTTCCACTTGTGGCAATTCATTTTTTTTGCCACACCCTATGACGAGTATGCCTATGGTACAGACTGTCATAATTGACAAAAATAGTCTTGTGACTTTCATGATATTGAAATTTACGGCTCATTAAGCCAGTTCTGTATTTTATTTATTTTCTTGATATTCGACCTGTACGTTAAAAATTCCAAGAAATAACAGATGGCTGTGACAATTGAAATAAAGATAATTTCACTTGGTCTGTAAGGTATAGGCGAGCAAATGATACCTGCTATCATCAACGCCAATATAACGACACAACCATACAATTCAGAATTCCGATAAATCTTTTTGATTGACAGAATTTGTTTCATTACCTGGAGTTGTGTGTCCTCACCGAGATTTATATTGTGAATTTTTTGTATAAGGAATGCCATAATGACTATTCCTGATACAAAGAGGATGCAAAAGGCTCCAATCCACCACACGGGCATTTTTATAAATGCCCATAATCTGGATGTGCCGAGAAGGATTGTGGCCACGATTAAGATGATAATACCCCAACGGAAGCGATTTTTAAGGGAGGTCTTTATATCGCGTTTATTATTGGTCAGGACTTCCTCTGCATCATTCTTTGAAATATTCTCGATGTCTTTTTCGATGGACTTCCATGTAGTTCTCAAATCTTCAAGTTCCATATCATATCTATTTTTGGGATGAAAGTTTTGCTTTTATTCGGGATAGACGTGAGGCCACAGTATTGCGTGGTATCCCCATATTCCCGGCTATTTCCTCATAGCTCAGTTCATCAAGCCACATCAAAATAATAGCTTTGTCCATTGCGTTGAGTTGTGAGATTGCGGAATATAGCCATTGAAGCTTTTGCAAGAATTCATCGTTAGTTTCAAACTCAATATTCACACAAGGGAATTCATCCAATGAAACGGTCGGGATTTTACTTATAGACTTCCGCAAATACAAAAGACAGGTGTTGAGGCACACTCTATATATCCATGTCGATTCAGAGGATTGCCCTTTGAAACTCCTGTAACTCTTGAACAACGAAATAAGTACTTCCTGCCTCAGGTCTTCAAATGAGATATTGGAATTGGCATAGAAGAAACAGACACTGAAAATTGTCTTTTCGTGCCTTCTCACCATATCGGTGAATTTGCAATTATATTCCGTTTGATTTGTCATACAATATTAAGTCTTTACAAAATTAGTTGCAATCTTGGTCGAAAAGTTCCATTCAAATCTGATTTTTTTCTTCAATATATCCAAATTATTTCGATAATGAAATTTTGTTTGGTATGATTAATGAAATTATCTTGTTTTGAGATTATGTTTGGTATAACAAATAAAAATCATTAACTTTGCCATATGGAAATCATTTCGCGACAAATATACATTGACCATATCCTGAGGTTCTTGAACAAGGGTATGATGATAGCTCTCACCGGTCAGCGTCGTGTGGGCAAAAGTTATGTGCTTCGTAATCTCGCTGAAATTATCCGTCATAATAATCCCGACGCAAACATCGTATATATAAATAAGGAGAAGAAGAAATATGATTTGATAAAAAACGATTTGGACCTATCTGCTTATATAGAGGGGAAGTTTCCAGAAGGTGAGGATAATTATCTCCTTATAGACGAAGTGCAGGACATTGATGGTTTCGAGAATACATTGAGAAGCCTGAATGCTGATGAGGAGTGCCAGATAATCGTGACGGGGAGCAACGCCAAAATGCTTTCCTCAGAGTTGTCAACCTATCTTGGGGGACGATATATCGACATTCATATTCAGAGTCTGTCTTATCGTGAATTTTTGCGTTTTCACAACCTTGAAGACTCGCCGGAAAGCCTTGAAAAGTATCTGTCATTTGGTGGGCTTCCTCATCTTTACAGGCTCGGGCTTGAAAATGAAGACATGGTTTGGGAGTATGTGCAGAACATTTACAACACCATAGTGTTAAAAGATGTTGTGCAAAGGGAAGGCCTCCGCAATGTAACATTGTTTGAGAATCTTATGTCTTATGTCAGCGACAACACCGGGCAACTTGTGTCGGCCACGTCTTTGTCGAAATATCTTAAAGCCCAAAGGGTGGAGTTGACCCCGCTGTCTGCAGTGAATTATCTGAAAGCGGCCTCAAACGCTTATATTATAAATAAGGTTAAGCGTTATGACATACACGGCAAGAGGCTGCTGGAAACCAATGATAAATACTACTTTGAGGATCTTGGATTAAGGAATTTGCTTGTAGGAAGCAACCGCGTAAAGGATATAGAGAAAGTGATGGAGAATGCTGTGTATCTTCATTTGAAGAATCTGGGCTATAAAGTTGCTGTTGGCACACTCCCTAATGGCGAAATAGATTTTGTTGCAGAAAGGGGAGGCAAACCAATATACATACAGGTCGCTTATTTGCTCAATGAAGATTCGACAGTGAAACGTGAGTTTGGCAATTTGATGCAAATACCCGACAATTATCCCAAATACGTCGTGTCGATGGATCCCATTACCCAACCGAAAGACTATGACGGAATCACCCATATGCCATTGCGGACATTCTTGCTTACTGACGAGTTTTAAGCAAAACAATAAAGAATTACAGCTCCTAAAATGGAAGATATAGAGTAATACACCTCAAAAGTTAAGATTTAGTAAAAGAATCCTCAGACTTTTGTATCTGTCCTAAATCCACAAAAATCTTTACCGGCATGCATAATTACTGAAACAGATGGGGAGGATGGATTGACAATGCGTAAAGGTCTTTATAATAGTTGGTTAAAGATTTTTATCGTACAGCAATGAGAGATATTAATTTGTGAAAACCCTGCCAAATTGCTAACGCGATTAAATGCTCCGGTTTTTCGGTTTGATGCAAGAAATCGCATTAGCGATTTTTCAATGTCATGCTTCGTCCATGAAGCTGGTGAATGAGGTGCGTTCTTGCTCGGGGAGGCCTTCTTTGTCTTGTTGGGCTTTGAAGGCTTTTATCATAAAGGCCATGTTTCGGGCGAGGTTGCGCATGGTTTGCAAGCCTTCAAGGTCTTTTTCCACATCCTCGGCCACGAATCCGTGAACCTCGTTCCAGTATGTGCTTGACACGATGGGCATGGCGCTTATTGTGAAATATTTGTTGATTTCGTCAAAGGCCGACGTGGAGCCTCCTCTGCGTGACGATACTACCGCGGCTCCGATTTTCATTGTCTTGTTCACGGTCTTTGCCGTACTGTAAAACAAGCGGTCGAGAAACGACAGCAGCTGGCCGTTGCTGCCGGCATAGTAAGTGGGCGTGCCGACAATAATGCCGTCGGCTTCGGCAAACTTGGGCGCTGTCTCATTCACAAGGTCGTTGAATACGCATCGTCCATGTTCTCGGCAATAATTGCAGGCGATACAGCCTCTTATATCTTTGTTGCCGACATTGAGGCGTTCTACTTCAATGCCGCACGCTACCAAAGTTTTCTCAAATTCTTGCAAAGCTCTGTCGGTGCATCCGTGCAGATGCGGGCTTCCGTTTACTGTCAATACTTTCATGGGGCTTTATTTGTAAAAATTTAATGAATTATGCTTTTTGAGAGATATTGTGTCGGGGTCATGCCCGTATGTTTCTTGAACATACGGCTGAAATGCTGGGGATATTCAAAACCGAGGTCATATGCCACTTGCGAAATGCCGACGCCCGACATAAGCCGGTTTTTGGCGAGTCGCACTATGTGTTCGCGGATGAAATTGCCGGCGTTCTCGCCGGTGGTTTTTTTCACCAGGTCGCTGAAATAATTTGACGACATGCAGAGTTTGTCGGCAAAGTACTGCACGCCGGGAATTCCTTCCGACAATTGCCGCCGGCTGTCGAAGTATTCATTGAGCAACGAACTGAGCCTTACCAAGATATCGTCGCTATTTTGCCGCATCTGACTGAACTGTCGGGCATAGGCGCGGTTGCACAGGTGCAGCATCACCGAGATATAACCGATGATTATGTCGTTTTGTTCGGAGTCGGCCGGCTTTTCTGTCTCATCCTTGATGCTTTTCATCAAGGAAGCAAACGCGGCCTGTTCGGTCTCGTCAAGATGCAGGGCCTCGTTCGTGCTGTAATCGAAAAAAGAGAAATTGGCCATCTCTTTTTCAAGGTGGGTGCCGGCAATCAGGTCGGGGTGGAACAGCAATGCCCATCCGTCGATGTCGATGAGGTCGCCGACGTCTTCCCGGCCTCCGATTTGCCCCGGCGCCACACATATGAGGCTTCCTGATGAACTGCCGAACGCGCCACGTCCATAGCTTAGGTCGTCGCGCACCTTGCTGTGCATGAACACCGCGTACACACCATAATTGTTAAGGCTTGAGCGTATCGGGGAAATGCTTTCAAAGTCGACTATGCCGACAAGCGGATGCCGGCTTGCGGCGCCCACATAAGAGAGATAATCTCCCGGTTTGTTGACTTTGAGTATATTTTTCATGATCTTGGTATTCAATTGCGAAGTTACGAAATTTCCGCGATATTTCCTATTGGCAGTTTGCTTTACCGGCGATTTCGGTTGCAATATCAAATATCCGGGCTTGCTCCCAGGCCGATGATTAGTCCTAAGGCGACAAGAAGAATGAGGTAGATTATCGACACCGTCGACAGATAAATCGCAAAATATCCGATGCGACGCTTTTTAGAGGCCATCGGGAAGGCAAAATATAGGCTTATGGCACAGATCAATATCGAATAGCATAACCCCAAAGTTGAATATATGGACTCTGAAATGAATAAAACCGGCAAAGTTACGATATTGAAAATAATGAACGAGGAAGCCATATAAATCATGGCTGTAAGATACTCTGCCATATTGTATCTTCCGGCGCCAACATTGCCATACACTATCGGTATAGCCAATAAGGCCGGGAGATAAATGGTCAAATTCTGTGCCAGCGCATTGTTAAGTAAAAAATATCCGGAGTAAAGTATTATTCTGTAATACAACGAAACATTATCGCCGCTCATGTCGGAAATCTCAGGATGCGTTTCCGAAGAAACGAGGGCGCCGATAAAAGCATTCATGAAGCATACAAGAATCAGCATCGAAATAGGCGCGACATATCGTATTCTGCGGCACTGGATATAATCTCTGATAACAGACCACGGATGTATCAGCAAATTCCATGCCGTGAAAAGAAACCCTTTGTTGATGCGTGACAATCCGGAAATAATGCCGATGAAAAAACTCTTGTTGTCGATTCTTTTTTCCGCCACGGATTGGCCGCAGTCGGGGCAGAAATTAGAAGAGCAGGCACATCCGCAGTTCTTGCATTTTATTATTGTCGGGGAATCCGAAGTATTTCCTTTTTGCCTTAAAGCATCCATCTCTTGGTTCAGAAATAAAATTACGATTTGTCGTGTAACGAAGCCGTTGCATATTCAACCGCAAAATTACAACTTTTTTTATTTACACGACGCGCTGCATCCCGATGATATTTATTTGCGCCGGGATATTGCTTCCTCGCCGGAAGAAAGTGCCGCGAAATACCGAGCTGCATCTTCCGCATAAACGGCCTCGATGTTATCCTTTGACATTTGCGTATTCCGCTGAAAAAGCGTAAATTTGCAGCACAATTAATAGACCACTAAAAATGAAAAAATCCATACATTTGCTCCTATTGACAATACTCGCTTTTGTTGCAGTGAGCTGTGATGATAACGAGGATAATAAGCCGACTATCTTGTTGAAGTATCTTGCAGGTAGTTGGGAAGTTGTTTACTCAAATAATCTTGAATGCCCCTCAATCTATGACATCACAGCAGAAAGTTCAAGTTTACCTTCGGCTGGTTCTGTGGGTTATAATGGTACGCTAACAACGTCTTATCTTACAGTTAATAATTCACTTGTGCACGACAAAGAATATTCTTGGGAAATTGTTGCTGTCGAAGATAGTTACTATCCACTTATTGAGTTGAATTGGGCGGCCGACATTGATAGAGCCAATGGCGACCAACCTGTTAATAGGTTTTATTATCGCATCGAAGAATTGACTCCTACAACTATGCGGTGGCATATAAATAGCGTAACCGGTGAAGAAATAATAAAGTTTGTACGCCGTACTGATTTAGATAGTAAGTAAGCGTCTTTTCGCGCACATCATATCGTCCATAACTTTGAGCCACCAACCTCAATGTTATGGACTTTTCTTTTTAACCCGACGACCTCAACCGTCAGCTCGATGGACTACCGCCATCAATTTCAGCTCCGTGGAGCAGCTGCCCGGACTTGAAGCCTGTCCAGCCTTTACCGTCAATTCGCAGTCGGTGTTCCGGGATACCGACTATCATCGATCTAATAGAGTAAGGCGAAACCCTCGCCACCGGCAAATGCTTCAATGCCGAGGTGTGCTATGGGCGCAGTTCATCGCCTATCTGCAAAAAAGCTCGTTCAACAGCCGACGTTTGGCCGATATCGTCAACAACATACGCCGCCGCCCGTCCGATTTTCCCGAATGGGGCTGCTCCGACACCGCCCGATTGTTCACACCCCCGACGTTCCGCAACCGCAAAGAAGCCCCCGGCTACTTCTTTTGAGCATAACCATAGCCGACATAATCCTCCACGCAAGCGACAACTGAACCGCAGAACATATTTGCTTATCTCGCTTAAAAACGGTAACTTTGCGTATGAACATTCTTCATTATCTATATATAAAAGGTGAAACCGTTTTCGATTATCGTTTGAATGGTCGTTCCCTTATTGCTTTCCCTATTTTTATGTTTTCAGTTTTTTTTGGTATGCCATTACTCCCAAAAGGACTGAGCGAGTTTGTTTTCATTCTAATTTTTTTATGCTGGTATTTTATTTTATATTGCCTAACCTATGTAGTTCTTCCAAAAAAGAAAGTCAAACTAAAAACATGGTTGCGTAAATACAAGAATACAACAAGTTTATGGGCCTACCTATACGGCTTCTCTCCTTTAATAACTTTTTGGATTTATTTGATTATCAAATTCGGCTGATGTCTTTTCCGCATAGTGGGCTTTACCGTACTTTCGCAGTGCGTTAAAGCCTTTTTTCTATGCAGACAATTTCGATAAATTTCATCGTGCCCCAATGGTGGCACGAATTCTCCGATAAACAGTTACGCTATGTTTATCAACTGCTCGCTCAAAATATCACCTCCGACGAGGTGAAAGTTGCCGCAATGACAAAATCCTTATATTGCTGTCCGCTAAAAATTTTGAGCGGACAGTAATATAAAATAATATGTATTATTCTTAAATCGATAATGCGATTCCATGCGTCAACTTTTCGGCTTGAGCCGAAAAAAGGTCGTAATTCATAGAAACGAGATCTAACGAATTACGACCTTTTTGTTATTTAACTATCGGAGTATTAGTCTTCGATGGCGGCTTGGGCCGCTGCTACGCGGGCGATGGGCACACGGTAGGGGGAGCAGGATACGTAGTTCATGCCGAGTTTGGCACAGAATTTTACGGATGAGGGTTCACCGCCGTGCTCGCCGCAGATGCCGACTTTGAGTTCGGGCTTGGTGGAGCGGCCTTTTTCTACGCCCATTTTCACGAGCTGGCCTACGCCTTCCTGGTCGAGGACTTCGAAGGGATCGGTCTTGATGATGCCGTGTTCTTTGTAGAATTTGAGGAATTTGGGGGCGTCGTCACGCGAGAAGCCGAATGTCATCTGGGTGAGGTCGTTGGTACCGAATGAGAAGAAGTCGGCCACGGTTGCGATCTCGTTGGCTGTGAGTGCTGCGCGGGGTACTTCGATCATTGTGCCTACGAGGTAGGGGAGGCTTTCGCCTTGTTCGTCGAAGACTTTGGCTGCTGTGGTGTTGATCACGTTGGCCTGGTGCTGGATTTCTTTGAGCGAGCCTACGAGGGGAATCATGATTTCGGGGTGCACGTCGATGCCGCGGCGTTTAACGGCGAGAGCGGCTTCGATGATGGCGCGTGTCTGCATCTCGGTGATTTCGGGGTAGGTGATGCCGAGACGGCAGCCACGGTGACCGAGCATGGGGTTGAATTCTTCGAGTGCGTCGACTTTTGCCTTTACTTCTTCGAGGGTGATGCCCATTTCTTCGGCCATTACTTTTTGTGTGGCTGTCTGATGGGGCACGAATTCGTGCAACGGGGGATCGAGCAGACGGATTGTCACGCCGTAGCCGTCCATTGCTTCGAAGATTCCTTCGAAGTCGCCGCGCTGCATGGGGAGGAGTTTGGCGAGTGCGAGTTTGCGGCCTTCAACGTCGGAGGCGAGAATCATTTCGCGCACGGCTTTGATGCGGTCGCCTTCGAAGAACATGTGTTCGGTGCGGCAGAGACCGATACCTTGTGCGCCGAAGTGGCGTGCCTGCTTGGCGTCGCGGGGGGAGTCGGCGTTGGTGCGGACGAGTGTTTTGGTGAATTTGGCTGCGAGGTTCATGATTGAGCCGAAGTCGCCGCCGAGTTCGGGTTCGGTGGTGGGCACTTGGCCGTCGTAAACTTCACCTGTGGAACCGTTGAGGGAAATCCAGTCGCCTTCGTTGTAGGTTTTGCCACCCATAACGACGGTTTTTTCTTTGTAGTCGACACGGATTTCACCGGCACCGGATACGCAGCATTTGCCCATACCGCGGGCAACTACGGCTGCGTGCGATGTCATGCCGCCACGCATTGTGAGGATACCTTGTGCCACGGCCATACCGCGAAGGTCTTCGGGCGATGTCTCGATGCGGACGAGGATGACTTTGCGTTTCTTTTCTGCCCATGCTTCGGCGTCGTCGGCAGCGAATACGATTTGACCTGCTGCTGCACCGGGAGATGCGGGAAGGCCTTTTGCCACGACGTTGGCGCGTTTGAGGGCGGATTTGTCGAATACGGGGTGGAGGAGTTCGTCGAGTTTGGCGGGCTCCATGCGGAGGAGGGCTGTCTTTTCGTCGATTTTGCCTGCACGGAGGAGGTCCATGGCGATTTTCACCATAGCGGCGCCTGTGCGCTTGCCGTTACGGGTCTGGAGCATCCAGAGTTTGCCGTCTTGGATGGTGAATTCCATATCCTGCATGTCGCGATAGTAGTCTTCGAGACGGTTGGAGATGGCGATGAGCTCGGCTGCGCAGTCGGGCATTGTTTCCTGGAGGGAGGGATATTTCTCACGGCGTTCTTCTTCGGAGATGCCTTGGAGGGCAGCCCAGCGGCGAGAACCTTCTGTGGTGATCTGCTGGGGTGTGCGGATACCGGCCACTACGTCTTCGCCTTGTGCGTTGATGAGGTATTCGCCGTTGAAGAAGTCTTCGCCGGTGGCGGCGTCACGTGAGAATGCCACGCCGGTAGCGGAGTTGTTGCCCATGTTGCCGTAAACCATAGCCTGTACGTTGACGGCGGTACCCCATTCTTCGGGGATTTGGTTCATGCGGCGATAGAGGATTGCGCGTTCGTTCATCCAAGAATCGAATACGGCGCAGATGCCGCCCCAGAGCTGTTCCCAAGCGTTGTCGGGGAAGTCTTTGCCGGTGTATTCTTTTACGGCAGATTTGAAGAGAACGACGAGTTTCTGAAGGTCTTCAACATCGAGTTCGGTGTCGAGTTTCACGCCTTTTTCTTCTTTCACTTTCTCCATGATTTCCTCGAAGGGGTCGATGTCGGTCTTCGATTTCGGCTTCATGCCGAGCACGACGTCGCCGTACATCTGCACGAAACGACGGTAGGAGTCCCATGCGAAGCGGGGGTTGCCGCTTTTTTCAGCGAGGGATGCTACGGTGGCATCGTTCATACCGAGGTTGAGGACGGTGTCCATCATGCCGGGCATGGATGCGCGGGCGCCGGAGCGAACAGAAACGAGAAGGGGATTGGCGGGGTCGTTGAATTTTTTACCAGTAAGTGTCTCAACGTGGGCAATAGCGTCCTCAACTTCTTTTTGGATGCGTTTCACCACTTCTTCTTTGCCGTACTGGGTGTATTCGGTGCAGACTTCGGTTGTGATTGTGAAACCGGGAGGCACGGGCATGCCAAGGAGGTTCATTTCGGCGAGATTCGCGCCTTTACCTCCGAGGAGGTTGCGCATGTCGGCATTGCCTTCAGCTTTGCCGTCGCCAAACAGATAGACTCTTTTCATTTGGAATTCTGTATATAATTATATAAGATGTATTGACGGAAGGTTAACATCGGAAAAACCATGCCTGAATGGGCATTGTTCGGTTTTCGTTTGCAAATTTAATGAAAATTTGTAAAAGATTACTTACCCGAGAGCTATTTTTTTATTTTTTTATCACGAAAGTTTCTCACTGTTCGTCCTGTGCAGAGGGTTAGCTTAACACCGGCCGTTGATTTTTTCAATTATATTGTTTAATTTTGCACTTACAGGTGTAATCCGTGCATCCTTGGAGAGAAGTCTTAAAAAGGGACCGGAGTTTGATTTGGCCTGATATATGACATTAAAAATACGGCAAAAATTTGCGCCGGGCAGTAATAGCTCGATATTTTAGAAAAAGAGTATTATGATACGCATTCTTCATTTTATACATGGCTTAAATGTTGGAGGAGCCGAAGCTTTTATATTTAACATAATAGAGGCCTCCGACAGCAATAAATTCCGGTTTGGATTTGCCTTGCAGAATCCCGATATTACAAATAAGCATTTATTATCTTTGATAAAGGACCGTAAAATTGAAATTCATTTCATTCCCGGTTTTCCTTTCCATTTAAAGAGCCAGTATCAAGAATTAAGGCGAGTGATTTTGAATAACCATTATGATGTTATTCATATTCATGCAAATTCGTTAGTCAATCCTATTCCTCTAATGGTATCTGTTCGGATAGATGGACTTAAAACGTTGATACATTCTCACAATTCATCGACTAAACAAGGTGGTTTATTAGGTGTATTAAGTTTGATGCTTCATAATGTCAATCGTCGTTTGTTTCTTGGCCATGGTCCTAAACGACTCGCTTGTTCTGAAAAAGCAGCGCATTGGATGTTCGGGAATAAAGAATATTCGTTTATGCCAAACGCTTTGAATATTTCTAACTATATATTCACAAAGAAGGGGCGAGAATGTGTCAGGCAAAGATATTCGATTGATAAGGATGATATAGTGCTTGGAAGCATAGGCAGATTGGTATATGCAAAGAATCACAAACTTATGCTTGATATATTTAAAATATTTAATTGTAGATATCCTAATTCCAAACTCATGATTGTAGGGGATGGTCCGCTAAAAGAATCCATTATAAAATATGCTGTCCGGCTTGGAGTCTCTAAGAATGTGATATTTACCGGGACACAAAGCGCGACTCGCGACTTCTATTCCTGTATGGACTGTTTCCTGCTAACCTCTCACTACGAAGGTTTTCCTTTTACGGCTATCGAGGCGCAGGCAAACGGGCTTCCGATTGTTGCGTCAAATAATATTACTAAGGAAATACAAATATCTGAAAATGTGATATTTGCCCCCTTGCCACACAAAACAAGACAAGACATTGCGCTTGAAGATGAGTGCTCGATTTGGATTGAGGCAATAAGTAAATTGGTGCCACTGCGACAACTCTCTGAAAGTAATTTAAAAGATAATCCCCTCTTTGGTTCTCGATTCGATATCCGGGAACAAATATCGGATATTGAAAACATCTATTCAACAGATTGACAGGCCGTATTTCAGTGAGGCGTCCGGGAATTCATATTGGTATTTATGAGCCGATTTGTGATTAAGAGCCGTGTTTTTTATTTTTTCCGGATTTGGATTTGTCTTGTTTTATTTATATTTTTGTAGTCAAAACAATTAATCATGGCTATTGAACTTGAAAAGAGCGGTGACCGCCATAAAATTAATCTTGAAAAATCGATAGGTGCAAATGTTGCATCAGGAGAAATTAAAATAAACCTTACATGGAGTAAAGGCGGATTTTTGAAGCGCCTTTTTGGAGGAGAGATAGACCTCGACCTCGGTTGCTTTTATGAACTGCGCGATGGCACCAAATGCCTCATAGACGGGCTCCAGTTCTCGAAAGGACGCGGTGGCCGCCGCGACCAACAGACCAAGCAGGGATGCTACACGATGCGCCCTTTTATATGGCATAAGGGCGACGACCGTAGCGGAGAGTCGGGCGAGACTATTATCGTGAATCCCGCCGGTCTTCGTGAAATCAAGAGGATAACGGTGTATGCTTTTATCTACGACGGAGTGGCGCGTTGGCAGCAGACCGATGCCGTGGTACGTGTCTCGGTGCCAGGATGCGACGAGGTGATTGTGAAGATGGGCGCTCAATCATCCAATAAGATTTTCTGTGCCGTAGCTTCGATTGAGGTGGGCGCGGATAACTCGATGACGGTTGAGAAACTTGTCTCGTTCCATGACAATCATGCCGCCTGCGACCGTGTCTACGGTTGGGGCCTGAGCTACGTGCAGGGCTCGAAATGACCGTATCTTGATGAGCCGCATTCCAAAGGTATCATTCATAATGGGCATATATAATTGTGCGCCGACCTTGCAGGAGGCGCTCGATTCGCTATATGCCCAGACTTACCGCAACTTTGAGATAGTATTGTGCGACGATGGTTCGACCGATGATACTTATAGTATAGCCGAGGCCAACGCCAAGGCGCATCCCGAAATGATTACGCTCCTGCGCAACGACAGGAACATGAAACTCGCCGCCACGCTGAACCGTTGCATTTCAGTGGCACGAGGAGAATATTTGGCGAGGATGGATGGCGACGATATCTCGCATCCTGAGAGGCTTGCCCGCCAGGTCGCCTTTCTTGACGCTCACCCGGAATATGATTTGGTGTCTACGTTGATTAATCGTTTTGACAGTCGGGGTATATGGACGAAAACTACGGCAAAGAAAAACGAGCCGGATAAAAAGTCGCTGATATTCGGTGTGCCTTTCGTTCATCCGGCATGTATGATGCGTAAGAAGTCGATTGCTGAAATTGGGAATTATACCACAGGCCCGAAAGTGGAGCGCGCCGAGGACGTATACCTATGGTATAAATTTTTCAAGGCCGGCAAACGTGGATATGTGCTTCCTGAGTTGCTGTTAGACTTTCGCGATGACCGCAACGCGGCTTGCCGTCGACGAATTTCCGACAGGTTCCGTTTTGCAAGGTTGAAATATGAAATTCTCGGCGGCCTTGGCCTTGGAATGTGGCGATGGATCGCTTTGTATGAGGCGGCGAAGGCATTTGTCTCTCCGGTGCTTGTTTATAAGATGAAAAAATTCTTTTCGAAGCGTCGATAGGATGTCCGGTCGGTTTTAGTTTTGTGCATTTCTCAATTCGATAGCTTCCTTTGCGGTGAGATGCTTGATAGTGATTTCAATCATAAGAAGATGTTTGAAACCGCGTGCAATCTCACTGTCCATCATTTCGACAGTGACGGTTTCGTCGGAATAACGCTTCGCCAGAAGTCGGAGTGTTCTCATCTGTTCTGCCTCGTCTTCGATTATCCTTGCGCTTCCAAAGGCTATCGCGCTTTTGAAATAGGTTGTAAATTCCATTGGCTTGACGTCGTCTTGTGCAATTACGCAAAATGACACCTTTGGATTATTGTGTATTGCATCAACCTTATGTCCTTGTAATGCGGAGTGGAAATATATTTTCCCGTCGGCATAGACATAGCTTACGGGGACGGCGTAAGGATAGCCTTCGTCGCCGTTTACCGATAGGACTCCCGAGGTGGAGTGTTGAAGAATTTGTTCAGCATCTTCATGCGAAAGTTGCTGACGGATTCTGCGCATAGGTCTGAAATGTTCCATATTAGCTTAAAAATTTTAGTCCGACGATGGATATTATCAATGTGGTAATAAAGAATATTCGCCAGAAAGTCGCCGGTTCGTTGAAAAAGAAAATGCCTATAAGCACCGACCCGACAGCTCCGATTCCGGTCCATATGGGATAAACAGTGCCGAGAGGTATTGTCTGCGACGCTTTTGCCATAAGAAACATGCTCAGGGCAAGTGCGCCGACAAAACCGCCCCACCAAAGGAGTTCTTCCGTGCCGGATGCCTCCTTGGCTTTTCCGAGGCAAAAGGTGAATGTCACTTCCATGCACCCGGCTAAAATGAGTATAATCCAGTTCATGTCTTTTTGCGACAAAGTTACTCTATATTGACCGATGTTTTCTTATCATTTGATAATTTCGTAAATTTGCATTATGGAATTATTTGATATATTGAATCGCATATCACCTCTTGCGCCTTTGTCGATGGAAAAAATATTGCCGGCGGTGGAACTGTTGTCAATTAAAAAGAACACCGACTTTATTGTTGCCGATACGGTATGCACGGATATCTATTTTATCAAGAAGGGAGTCGTGCGGGCATATACGTTCGGAAATGGGCGAGAGATTACATTTTGGATTGGCGAGGAGGGGGCCGTGGCATTGTCGATGCAGGGTTATGTAAATGGCAAAAGGGGGTATGAGAATATTTCTGCCGTTGAAGATACTGTTGTGTATCGTTTGCCGGGCTCTTATCTGAAACAACTCTATAAGGAGGATATTGATATTGCTAACTGGGGACGTTGTTTTGCGGAAAAGGAGATACTTCGCGCTGAAAAAGACCTTATTCCGCAACTGTTTACAACCGGCAAAGAACGCTACAAGGCTCTTGTGATGGAGTCGCCGCAATTGCTCGACCGTGTTCCGTTGGAAATATTGTCGTCGTATCTCGGACTCACGCCTGTAAGTCTCAGCCGGGTGAGGAGGGAGATTGCGTTGGGGGAATGGTAACTATTCAGCGGACATGTTACGGCGATAATGTTGAATAGACGTTATACCGATAGAGGCGTTTAATCTGTTGATTTTATAGAAATTAGATGCGGTTTTATTTGCTTATGTCAGATGGAATTACTA
>Ga0209694_1002318_pt1 | contig 16186 bp, 19 predicted proteins | sample GluameincwithD2O_FD_187499 | JGI IMG/M metagenome (GOLD analysis project Ga0209694, IMG submission 187499) | Mouse cecum microbial communities from Vienna, Austria - Glucosamine amended microcosms incubated with D2O (SPAdes) (version 2) | ecosystem: Host-associated > Mammals > Digestive system >... | reverse complement strand
AGGCGGCTAACTCGGCTCTATGCTCCTGCTGGTACTTCTCCCGCTTACTCGGTTTCAGCTTGTCCAGCTTTTGGCGAATGGGCTTGTACTTTTCGTACTGCCCCCACATTTCCAGCCGTTCATCCAGCACAGCAAGCCGGCGTTCTGCTTTGACGATTTTGCCGCGCAAATCATAATAATCTTTGTTCATGGCGGCAACTTTTTCGTATAGCTGCTCCATGGAAGTGATGCCGTTCGACTGCAACAAATTGAACAGCTTCGCGTCCTCCTGGAGCTTCTTGGTTTTACCGGTACGGGTAGAGGGAGCGGCCATGTCCATCCGGGCCTGCCAAAGCTGGGCAATGATGCTCTCTTTGCCCTGGGCAGGGGCGGCTTCGGCCTGTTCTTTCGACCAGTTATAGAGCCGGGTGATGCGGGCTTTGATCTCCTTCAGCAGCTTATTGTCAGCGGCGATCTCCCGATTGATGTTCCCCTTCTCGGTGGCGATGCCCCGGCGTTCCATCTGGCTGGCGGCAGGCCCCATGTGGATGGAGGGGATTTTCTCAACGCCCTGCCGCTTGTAACTGCGGTGGTCGATGCGCTCCGGCCTGCCAGCAGATTCCAGGGCCCGGTTCGCGTAAGCGGCCCACGCTGCCCGCCATTTCTCGGCGTTGCCCCGGTCATTCCAATCGGTTGTGTCCTCACGGTGATTCTTCCAGCCGCCTTTGCCGTCCGGGATGCGGTTGCCCTGGCTGTCCAGATCATAAACTTTCCGGCACTTCGGCCCCCAGCGTCCGTCCGGTTTCAGCGGGCGAATAGTCAGCATGATATGAGCGTGGGGATTGCCCGTCCCCTTGTCGTGAATAGCAAAATCGGCGCACATCCCAGCATCCACAAAATTGTCTTTGACGAATGACCGAACAAGGGCCAACTGCTCCCCTGGGGACAGCTCCACAGGAAGGGCAACTTCGATTTCGCGGGCAAGCTGGGCGTCGCTGGCTTTCTCAATCTGCTCCACAGAGTTCCAAAGTGTGGAGCGGTCTTGAAACTCCGGCGGGGCGTGGGCTGGCAGCATGATTTCCGTATGGATGATGCCGCCCTTGTGGGTGTAGTCGTGGGTCATACCGTCCCACTCGTTCACCAGCTTCTCGCCGCTCCGGTAGGCGGCAGCGGCCACGGCAGATTTGCCGATGCTCCGCTTGATGATTTGAATGGGACAATGAAAAATGGCTATGCGGGTTTACCTCCTTTCGGCGTGTTGACAGCGGCGGGATAAAGGCCGGGGAAAACGGAATAGACGCGAAGCGGATGTTCTGTTTTCCCTGGCGCACAAGGGGTTTGGGGAGTGTAGCTCCCCATCGCGCTCGGAGAGCGCAACAGCCCCCGGCAGGGCGCACGACACCGGAACGGTGTATAAGTGCGCACTTGTCCCAAGTGACTTACCCTGCGTCCCCGGCGTTCAGCGTTTTTTCCGCAATCTCCCCCGCTCCCGGCAGGCGGGAAAGGGCAATCAGAAACTCCTTGATTGCCTCACCGTCAGCGTCAAGGACGGCGGGGAAAACGCCCTCCAAAATCGCCCCGTGACGGCACAGGCGGTTGGTGCGGGCGTTGCGTTCTTCCTTGCGGATTCGGTTCAGCAAAATCTTCTGCCTGTTCTCAAGCTGAGAGATTTCTTTCTCTGCGTGGACCTTTTGAGCCTCCAATTTGGATTTGTCCATTTGTGTATCAAGCCTCCTTCGGCATCCAGCCATTTTTGATGAAAAACTTTTGCAGCTTTGTGATCGCGCCAGTGACGGATGCGGCGGCGCAACTGCCGCTGATCCCCTCGTCCGCTGCGATCTCCCGAAACTTCTTTTTCAGAGCATACCGGGCGTGGAGCCGCCGCGCCTGGGTAGGGGAGAGCAAGGTCATGGCAGCGGCCAGATTTGCCAGAACCAACTCTGCCGCCGCTTCGTCCTCGTCACGGATCAGCAGTTCCTCCGGGGACAGCATCAGGAACATGGCGTGGTTCTCGATGGCGGGGGTGCAGTCCATGGAATAGACATGGTAGTAACTCCGCCGATTGTCCTGCCGGTGTTCCATGCGCCGACCTTCTTCTAGCGCGTCCGCTACTTCGTCCGGCACTTCCAGAAATTTGTCTTTCAGGTAGTGCGGGTAGTAGCGTCTCAGGTTGATGATTGCCATAGTGACCTCCTTCAGATAGCAGGAGGGACAAGCCGCCGCAGCAGCTTGTCCCTCCCGGTGATGGAGCGTGATGCCCCTCACCTTGTAACCGTTTTGAAACGCCTATCGTATGTGTCTATTTCCAAAATTTTTGAAAAATTTTTCGGACAGCATCAATAGACGCTTGGACTGAGCTTTTGGAGCAACCGCAAATCTTTCCGACTTCCTCATAGCTGAGATCGTACAGAGCATGAAGCAAAAAACGCTCCCGCTGTTTCGCGGTACAGAGGGCCAGCACCGCCAAGATTTCCCTGCGGGTTTCCATGCGGCACACATACTGCTCCGGTGATTCGCAGTAGGGCAGACGGCCCTCGGTGACAACTATGTACTCGTCATAGCCTCGCTCGTCCCAGTGGTCTTTCCACTCGCGGTAAAGACTCCGGTCAAAGCGTTCAGCCAGCACCCAAAACTCGTCAAGGGTGGCAGCATCTTCATAGGACAGATTACGCCTATGCTTCCTGATGGTAATTTCCATCTCGCATTATCCTCTCGTTCAGATTTTTATGCCGAGGTCTGGTCTGAACGAGAGGGGCGGGGAGCGGCAGCAGGGCCGATGTCGCTGGCCTGGACATAGAAAAACACCCGGACGGCGCGGGACCATTCGGGTGCAAGTGATAACATTATGGGCCGTCAGAAAGCGACGGTTTTCGCAGGTGTGGGTGGAGTGCGCCGCTGCGGGGTTCAGGCTTTTTTTGACAAGTGCCTATCTCTCCATAAACGCATGGCGGTATCCTCCTAATTTACCGCCACTTGGACACAAAAACGGCGGCTTTCGATTTCTCAAAAGCCGCCATTTCAAGACAGGTGCGAGGGAAGTCCTCTGCTGTACGACAGCTTTTTTCTTTTGCCATCGTGCGGCAGATTGTATTTTTATTCCTTGCCTATATGCTAAACGCTAATTTTGTGGATTTCATAAAGATTTGAAAAAATGATGAGCGATACCGCAGTACCGCCCACCAAATTTCTAATATGGAATTTTTATAATAACCTGTGCGCCCTTTGTCTTATCAGAATTTTTTAATATGAGCTGTCCGTTATGCTGCTTAATAATGCTGCTTGTAATATATAGTCCCATACCGAAGTGCATATTTGAGGTTCGGCTCTTATTCCCCATGAAGAATTGTTCCTGTGCATGATGTAGGGCTTCCGGCGTGAAGCCGCTTCCCTCATCTATTATAGAGATTTGTAAAAAGTGGTCCGGCTTTTGCACCTCTACATAGACTGTCCCTTTTGGTGGAGAGTAATCTAACGCATTGCCTATCACATTCATAATTGCCCGTTCCAGTAGTAATTTATCCGCTTTGAAAGTTCCTAAATTTGCCCCTGTTTCCATGCATAAACAAATTTCTTTTGTAAGGCATAATGAATTTGCCTGCGCTTCAATCTGCTCCATATAATCAGTTATATCAAATTCTTCCAAATTGAGCTGATACCCGGCTACTGTCCGGGATATATCAATCAGCGTCCTAATATAAACGCCCATTTGCCCGGAGCTTTCCGTAATATACCCCGCATATAACCGCTGTTCGTCATCAAGCTCTGTTTCGCTTATCAAGTCGATATTTCCTTGAATGACAGTTAGGGGCGTTTTTAAATCGTGAGCAAGTGCCGCTATCTGCTCCTTTTGTAATTGTTCCGCACTCCATTGTTTCTCTAAAGATAATTTCAAGTTATTTTTCATATCAGAGAAAGAACATAACACATCTTCAAATTCTTTGATTTTTGAGTGTCCCACCTCAAAATCAAGATTTTGTTCTGCCACTTTTTCTGTTGCTTCAAAAAGTGGGGAGAGCTGCGCCCGCATATTTTTTGCAAACTTCGCTGTTAATATCACGCAGACCGCGACACAGTTTATCCCCATGAGGATATATAGCAGAATTTCTGGTGAGGGAAAATGATTATAGAACCATTCATCTATAAACTGTGAGCCAATGTAATATTGAAGCACCACATATTCATTTTCGCGGGTAACAAATAGATACTGCTTGTTGAGGTTTTCGTTTATCTTTCCAGATAGGGCATACTCCATAGCCCTGTCTAAATCTTCGCCCTCTAAAGACGTTTCCCGCATTTGATAATTCTTATCCAGTACGAGGTATTTGCACCCCATAGGAAGCTGTACATCTGTTAAATCCGGCGTTGCGGCAATAATGGGAACAAGATTTTTTGCGCTGCGTTCTGAATAATCCGCATAAGTAATAAAGCCCATTCTGGTTCCGGCAAGGATAAGACTAAATGGAATAGCTACCGAAACCATTAGCCCAATCAGCAGCATACATAAAAATTTCCAAAAAGACGCTTTCAATGATGTTGGCTTTTTTATTCCCATTTGTACCCTATCCCCCAAACTGTCGCTATCGGCTGAATATCCAATTTGCTTAATTTCGCCCGGATATTTTTGATATGAGTGGAAATAGTAGAATTATCGCTGTCGCCCTCCAAGCTGAAAACAGCTTCATAAATCTGTTCTTTTGAAAATACCTGTCCTTTATTTCTTGCAAGATATTCACAAATCAGATATTCACTTTTGGTTAGGGGAACAGGTATATTATCTACCCGTAGCTCCTTTGCGGACAAATCAATTTTTATCCGTTCAAAGGTAAGGGCTGTATGTCGTTCCCTGTGTTCTCGGCGCAAGTGGGCATTTACCCTTGCCCGTAGCTCCGCAATGCGGAATGGTTTTGTCAAATAGTCGTCTGCTCCCAGGCCAAGGCCGAATGTAATGTCATTTTCCATTGTCTTAGCTGTCAAAAAGAGAATAGGACAGTCCACCAATGAACGGATTTTATTGCAATAAGAAAATCCGTCCATATCCGGCATCATAATATCCAGTATAATCAAATCGTATCTGTTCAGCTTATCAAGCGGAACCTGTGCGGCAGACGTATAGGCAGTAATGAAATGTCCGTCTTTTTGCAGCCCATTTTTCACAAGCTCTAAAATAGGTCGTTCATCATCAACCATAAGGATTGCTGCCATAGTGTCGCCTCCTTTCGTTGCTCTTTTCGTATTATAGCATAATCCGCGAGGGCAGAAAAGCAGTCATTTCTGCTCTGCAATATAGTAGCGGTTATTTATTTTTACCGCAACCGCTTCTGTTTTATCCGTACCGTAAATCTCGTAAACATCTGTGTAAAACCATTGTTCCCGCCCCTGTCCGGCGTTTTTTCCGTTCCAGTCAATCTTGTTCAAATCCTCTTTGGACAAAGGGCGTTTCGTTTCTGTATCGAATGTAACGCTTTCCGCAAGAATATCAATCCAGTTTCCTAATTCATCATTTGATACGGTATCAGAGGTTACTTGATAAATAATCCCGTCACAAAGAAGCTGCGTTGCATTTTCAGGATTGATTTCAAACTTTCCACTCATAGACTGCTCTGTGTCCTTGAAGTCAAAGACCGTATCTGTGTCTTTGATATTTTCTTTTCCAACAGCTTTGTGATACCCTCCGTTTACATCTACAATCAGATAATCGTCAGCGTTGGGGGCTGCGTACACATTCAAGAATGGGATAATATAAGCAGCTTCCGGGGCTTTATCCGCTAAATCTGCTAACGTCCGAAAGGTAGTGGTTTCTATGTTTTCTTGAAGCAATACTTTTCCTGTTTCGTCTACCGCTACAAGCTGCCGGATATATCCAGTCCATTCCCCAAGCCCACCATTAGAAACGGTATCCTCCAAAATCGTGTAGTCGTTTCCCTTAAAGGAAAATTGCGTCACATTCTCTGCGTTCAAATAGCATTGCTCTTTATCACTGGAATATTCCTTGATTTTTTCCTGTAAAGAGCAGCCCGCAAGAGAAAAGCATACAACAAAAGCAAACCGCACGACGATAAACATTTTTCTGTTTTTATTCATAATTTTTCCGTCCTTCCCAATGAGCAAACCATAATAAGGTCAGCAACAAGCCACCTGTCGTTAATGCTCCAATCCATATTTTTTCCGTTCCATAGTTGAAAATTTGTCGGCTCAAAATATCTTTTACCCAATTCATAGACCATGAAAAGGGAATATACCTCGCTATGCCTTTTAGTTCGATATTGCTATATAAGATACATTGCAGACTTTCAAACACGCCCCAAAACAGGGATAACCCTAATCCAAATTTGAAGCTAAGGAACAGGTGCAAGATGTATATTATCAAGTTACAAAAGACCATCCCAGTGGCGGCTCCAATCAGCATTCCGAGCTGTACTGTATCAGCCATTCCTAAAAGATGTATGCCTACCACAAATAGCAGGCACAGAAAGAACAATGCAAATACCCCAGAACCATAAAGATAAGTTAATTTTGCAAGCATATTTTTGTGTCGGTTCGGTACAGCAAGCAGCGTTTGGAAGTGTGAAGCCTTTTCTTCCAGTGCAACATTCAGACCGACAATAACGCTTATCAACAATGGAAAAAACGTTGTCGTAATTTCCAATATCATTTTGAGCTTTTTGCTATCTGCTGTGCTGCCATAATGGAAATAGTAAGCAAGAAATAACAATGCCCCAATAGCAGGTATACAAAAATGGATGGCCCAAAACGGTGTATGCTTCGTTTTTTCCTGTTCAGAACGAACCGCATGAATAAAACCCATTTCCACCTACCTCCCTTTGGAAAAATCCCTTGCGTCGACATAGGACAAAATAAGGAACAAGAGTATTGACAACGAAATGGAAATCATAATGGCTATAGAAAATCCACAATTTCCCGCATAAGTTCCGTTTATTTCAATTCCCATAAGTGGCTTTGCCAGTTTTGCCGCCCAACAATACGGTACAAACCACCATACTATTGTATTTCCTAATGCAGTAGCAGTAGATAGAACAATTCCAAGTATTGTATTTAACACAATCGGCACAAACATTCCCGTTTTGCGCGCTAAGTACAGGCACAAAGGGATTTGCCAGACAGACGCAAGGATAATCCCGATACTTCCTGCAATGCTGTGTAAAAGAGAATATACTGCCGTTGCCGGAGCAATGATATTACTGATAGAAATAAGCAATGCTAAAAATATCGCTGAAACAAGCAGTTTTTCGACTAAGATAATGCCCTTAGCAAATTCAAATTTTGAAAGGTTCACGGGCATAGAAAATACCGAATAGTATTTCCCGGCGCTTTCTTCTTTTCTGTGTGACAAAGAACACAAAATTGCGATTGCTCCCGGAAGCAAAAACGCATACCACCAGTAAAGTGTCATGTATTGATACCCCATAAATCCACCCATAAGCCACGCAAAAATAGCTGTGATTAGTGGAACAATGAAAATCAGTTTGTTCGATATTGTCCGCTTAAATTTCAAATGTTCTGATTTTAGATAGTCCATGCCTTAACCCTCCCTGTGATTGCTTTTTACAACGTCCATAAAAAGCTGTTCCAAATTTTCGTTTGCGTTCAATTTTCCCTCATATCCAAGAACGCCACCCGCGATAATGCCGATATGGTCGGCTATCTGCTGCACTTCTGAAAGAATGTGACTGGACAGGATAACCGTAATACCTTTAGCCGGAAAAGAACGAATAAGCTCTCTAAGTTCTTCAATCCCAATCGGGTCAAGCCCGTTGGTTGGTTCATCAAGTATGAGCAGCTTCGGGTTGTTTAGTAATGCAACCGCAATTCCAAGACGCTGTTTCATACCAAGAGAAAACTGTCCGGCTCGTTTCTTGCCTGTTTCCGTCAGTCGGACGATTTGCAGCACTTCATCAATCCGCTTATCTGTCAGTCCTAAAATAGTAGTCCTTACTTTCAGATTTTCATAGGCGGTCAAATTTTCATAAAGCGGCGGCATTTCAATCAACGCCCCAATCTGGTTTAGGTCGCTGCGTTTCCATGAGTGACCGTCAAATTCGATATTCCCAGAGGTCGGTTTCAAAATGCCCGTAATCATTTTGAGCGTCGTAGATTTCCCGGCACCGTTCGGTCCCAATAGTCCATAGACGGAATTTCTTTCAATGTTCAGCGATATGTTGTTTACGGCTGTTTGCCCGCTGAAAGATTTGCAGAGGTTTGTTGTTTTCAAAATCATTTCCATAGTCTGTACTGTCCTTTCTTTTGATTATGGGAAAAGACTAGCTGATGTTTTTGAAGATTTCATAAAGAACGCAAAATTTTCTTGATTGCATTTTATGAATTATTTTAGCTAACTGATAGAACTGTGTAGACATATCAAAAAGGAAGGTGAGCATCAAAATGAATAGGCCGCAGCTTATGAGCAGAATACCAAAGCGTATAAAATCCCCCCGTCCACGCCTGGCTGGTGTAGACGAGGGGGAATATTGGATTAGCAATAAATCAGGTCTGAAAAGATGATTTCTTCCGCTCTTGCCTTGCAGTTATTCATCAGCCCCACCCACGCCATCTGATCGCGGGTTTTCAGTTCCTCGTTGGCCCCCGCCGCCTTTGCCATCTGCGGCATCATCCTGTCCAGCCAGTCATTAGCGGTGTCGTTAATGTCCAGCAGATGGGCCTGGAGCTTACCGGTGGATACCAACTCCCGGTACAGCTTGCGCCGGTGCTGCTTCAAGTAGGTTAATCTCATGCGGCCATACTTGCCGATGTCCCTGGCCGGTTCTTCCGGTTCGGGGTCTAATGCCAGATTGGGGATGTAGTAGTCTCCAACTCGAATATAGGTCAATCCGTTTTCCATTGTGCTGCCCTTTCTCCCTTACGGGTCGTCATCCGGCACCAGCGCGATCACATCGGCAATGTCGCAGTTCAGAGTTTCGCAAATTTTGATAAGGGTCTGCATGGAGATATGCTCCCCCTTGCCCATATTGGCGATGTGATTCGTTGTCAAATGCGCCTGGAGCCGCAAATCCTTCTTGGTCAGGTTTTTGTCAATCAGTGTTTTCCACAGCGGTTTATAGCTGATTTTCATAGTCATTCTCACCTTTCCAGGCCAAAGCCAGCAGTAGCGGCCCTGGCACTATGGTCTATCCATCATTATACCGCCTCTATTGAGAAAACACAATGCAGTCTTGCAATTCTTCTCCAAAAACTGCGGCATACACAACGCATTTGTTCTCGTTTTTCTTTACATCAATTTGGGGGTCAAGTGTTTCATGCCCTGACTTTTAGCTCACTACGGATAAAGAAGCAAAGAGAGGTTAAAAATTTTTGCCGTCACTATCCGGCGGGGCCTCGCCGGATAGGTCTGGCTCAATCGTCAGGCAAGTCCACCTTGCCCACAAAAGAATAATAAATCTCGATGTCCTGGTGGCGCGTTCCCTGCTCGTCCTTCCAGCACTCATGCACCACGATTTTCTCCACGAACTCCCGCAGGAGGGTGGGGGTCAATTCCTCAAAGCTGGTGTACTTCCGAACGACTGCCATAAACTTCTCTACGTTCACAGCGGCCTCCTGCGCCTGCCCCAGCTCCACCTGTAACTCAGCGACACGGGCTTTCAGCGTGGCCTGCTCCTGCTCGTAATCGGCGGACAGTTCCATGAAACGCTCGTCCGTGATGCGCCCGCTCACGCTGTCCTCATACAGACGCTTGAAGATGCCGCTCAACTCTCCGATGCGCTTCTGCGCCGCCTCCAGCTCCCGGCGGCGGGCGGCGTTCTTTCGCTTGCCGCCGTCCTCGTTCTGCGCCATCAGCAGCTTCATAAACCGGGCCTCATGCTTGGCGGCGTAGCTGGTGACTTTCCGCAGATTTTCGGTCACGCCCACCGTCAGAAGGTCGGTGCGGATGAAGTGCGCCGTACAGTCGGCGGTACGCTTTTTGTAGCTGCCGCAGATATAGCAGTCCTGCCGTCGCTTGTCTGTTTCATACCTCTGCTGGTACATGACACTCCCACAGTCGGCGCAGAACAACAGGCCGGAGAACAGGCCAACCTCGCCGTAGCGGTTGGGCCGCTTACGCTGTTTGCGAAGCTCCTGCACTCGCTCCCAGGTGGCCTCATCAATGATGGCCTCGTGAGTATGCTCAAAAACCATCACTTTTTCTTCTGGATTGAGTACGCTGGTCTTGACCTTGTAGGACACCTTCTCCGTCTTGAAGTTGACGGTATGCCCCAGGTACTCCCGCCGTTCCAGAATGTGCGCCACGGTGTTGCTCGACCATTTGCAGGGGTAGTCCGGGTAGTAGCGGCGGGTGCTGCCGGTGCGCCGGTACTCCATCGTCCCCGGCGTGGGGATGTTCTGCTCGGTCAGCATCCGGGCAATCTTGGTGGGGCCGTTCCCGGCAAGGCACAGACTGAATATCTGCTTTACAACAGGTGCGGCCTCCGGGTCAATGATAAACTCGCCGTTCTCGCCTTTCAGATAGCCATAGACCGGCTGGCTGGTGATGGGTTTTCCGCTCATGCCTTTAGCCCGGAAAACCGCTTTGATTTTCTTGCTCGTGTCCCTCACCATCCATTCGTTAAATAGGTTCCGCAAGGCGCTCATGTCGTTGTCGCCCTGGGCGCTGTCCACGCCGTCATTGATAGCGATGAAGCGGACGCCTTTCTTGGGGAAGGTAATTTCTGTAAATAGGCCCACTTGCAGATAATTCCGTCCCAGGCGTGAGAGGTCTTTCGTCACGACCGTCTTGACCGCGCCGCTCTCCACAGCGTCCATCATCTCGGTGAAGCCGGGCCGCTGGAAGTTGGCTCCGCTCCATCCGTCATCCACGAAAAACTGATAGGGCATCAGGCTATGCTCACGGGCGTAGCTTTCGAGGATGCGCTTTTGATTTGAAATTGAATTTGACTCGCCTTGCAGCTCATCGTCGCGACTGAGGCGGCAGTACAAGGCGGTGATAGGGGCTTGCATGGTTTGCTGTCTAATCATCGTTCCTCCGTTCCGACAGCCCCGGCCCCGCTATTCCGATGGCAACAGTATAGCACAGGCCGGGGCGGTTGTATAGTGCTTTTTACTTCCTTACAAGAAAAAGTTTTAAGCTGGGGCTTATCGCGGAACTACCGGCAGGAGGTCACAGGCCGGGACTGGTCTGGCAGCGGCTCTCGGCCTCCAGGACTTTCGCCATTTTGTCAGCGGCGGTGTCGGTGGTGTCCTGCTTGAAGTAGCCGGAAACGGTGAGGACGGTGTTGCCCATGCGGATTTCAGTCACGCAGTCCGGGCGGCGGGTGGTCTTGGTCTTGCTGGGGGTATCGGTCATAGGCGGCTCCTTTCAAATTTTTGTTGTGGACATTCAGAGGGCCGTTTTTGAGGCTCGGAATGATAACATACGGCCCTCCTGTTGAGGACGGCCCAAAAGTCCCGTGATACCGGGCTTTTCAAGGGCCTAAACCGTTACATAGCGGCCCGGTGGCGGCGCACCCGCTCACAGGTCTTGCGGCGTTCTTCTTCCTTGGCGCACTCCGGGCAGTATTTGGCCCGGTTGGATTTTGGGATGTACCAGCCGCCGCACAGGACGCACTTTTTTCTTTCCCGGCGGTGGAGCAGGGCGGCGCACAGGCTCTCGTCCAGGGGCAGCACCGCCGCCCGGAACCACTTGCAGACCAGCGAATAGCTGATGCTCTGCGGGCAGACACATTCCTCCCCATTGTCCAGCAGGAGGCAGTTGCCGTCCTGGTAGTTGCAGCACTCATGCACCAACCGCCGGACGGTTCGGTATTGCTGGTAGTCCAGACGGATGATGTTATCGGTCATGCTCGTCCCTCCGCTGGCTGGGTGCGCCGTGAAGCACCTGGTCGATGTTCCGCTTGACGGTCAGCAGCTCGTCCGCCTGCCGCTTGCGGTAATGGTACTCGGTGTACCCGGCGTTCTTCTCGGAGAGCAGGGCCTCGATCTCCTCCGTCAGCCGTTTGATGGTGGGCAGCTTGGTAATGCCCTTGGCCTTGAAGAAACGAACAGCGGCCTCGGAGCGGAGCAGGTCGGCCTCATGCTTCTGTCGGTAAGCGGCGCGGGCCTTGGGTGTTTTTTGTGCGGCAAGGCCATCCCGGACAGCCTTGGTGTCCCGGTAGATGATGATTTGCCGCCGCAGCTCTTTTTTCTCTTTCAAGGCCGTTTCGATGGGCTTCAGCTTGGCAGAGCTGTCATGCACAGCGGCAAAGGCGGCGGACACAGCGGCGTCCAATTCCTCCGGCGAGGAAAAGCCATGCTCGGTGTAGAGGTTGAGGGCCTGCGCCGCCTGTTTCAGATTGAAGGTGGAGGCCCAACGCTGATAGCCGATGCCCTTGCCCTGGGCTTTCTTGGCCTCAATGTCCACCATACGTTGAACACCCTGGGGCTGGCGAAGCTGCTCCCGGATGCTGGGCTTGGCTCCGCGGCTGGGACGGGCAGCGTTGCGTTCCAGAGCGGCACCGACGGCGGCGCGGTCGAACTCGTCCCCCAGCTTCCGGGCGGTGATGGGCTTGGTGCGGTCGGGGGTGAGGTAGGACAACCGGCCCCGGCTCTCTTTGACGGTGATGCCCCGCTGCAACAATCGCTGGGCAAAATCCTCGAAACTGACAGCCACGGCAAGAACAGCTCGTATCTCCTGGCGCAGCTTCTCCTTGTCCGTTTCAAACTTGGTAGGCGGCTTACCCTGGGCGGCGCTCTCCTTGTCCAGAGCAAGCTGTCCTTTCCGTTGCGCCCAATACTCCCGGTCGGTGACACGGCTCTTGCTCCCGCCCAGCAGGTCTATCTGGTACAGCCCCGCCCCCTGGCACAGCTCCATGACCTCGGCCCGGAAGTGACGCATGGCAGCGGCGGTGCAGCGGTGCTTGGCCCCGGCCTGGGTGTCGCTGGCCCTGTCCATGTACGGCTTGCGCCCCACTTCCTCCACCCGCAGGGAGTTGATGACGATGTGGACATGGATGTTGCCGCTGTGGTTGTGGCCGTCCGGGTGGGTGCAGACCAGGGCTTGGTGTCCGGGGAACTGCTCGGCGCAGAACCGCTCCCCCAATGCCTGGGCCTTGTCCACCGTCAGGCCGTGGTCGGGACCGTCCCTGGGGTCAAAGGACAGGATGTAGTGATGGCTCTTTACGTCCTCCCGCCGCTGATTTTTGCCATAGCGGAGGTTGGCCCGCATACAGGCCACGGCGAAGTCCTCCCCGCCGCAGTTCAAAGAAGAAATGCGGTAGTCCTGGCGGGGGACAAGCCGCCCCTGCTCGTCCAGGATGGGCCTGCCGGTGAACTCGTCATGCTCGAAGGTGAGGTACTGCTCCGCCGCCCCGTAGTCGGCATTTTTAGAGCTTAAATGTTTCAGTGTTGCCAATGGCTTCACCTACCTCCCGAAGCACCCGAAACTTCAGGGCGGCAAGGTCGGACAGCTCCGCCCGAACCTCGGCGGCGAGGGTGTTGTACGGCGTTCCGTACTCGTTCAGATAGCGGGCGATTTGATTGAGGTTGCCGCCGATTTTGCCGTACTCCCCGGTCAGCTTACCGACAGCGGCAAGCAGCTCGTCATTCACCGGGGACACGGTGATGATGGGCTTGACGGTCGCGCCGGTGATTGCCTGCCGGATAAACTCGGACTGGCTCATACCGTAGGCGGTCAAGCGCTCCATGAAGTCTGCGTGTTCTTCCTCGGTGACACGGGTCTTGATGATGCGGGTGCGGTGGGGCGTGTTGTAGCGTTTGGACAATAATTTTTACCTCCTATTTTGAAATTCCCGTTTGGGTATAATTCGCCCATTATACACTTTTCAAGTTTTCCATATTCAGTTGTCATGGGCGGTCTGTTACGCGACTGGAAGGGAACATTAGGCTTTGGAAAAACACAATGCACCCAGGCGGTCAAGACCGTCTGGGTGCAAGGGATTTTTCAATATTCACTTCTTACATCGCTCATCGTCAAGACTATTATAGGCCGAACGAAAAGCATTGTCAATGCGTTTTGGTGTCTACTTTTGTCGTACCCCTTTCTGACCCGATGGAACAGTACAGACGCGAAGCGGGTGTACTGTTCCGGCGGGTGCGCCGCTCTGCGGCGATTGCGGAAACGGCCTCCGATTTCCGCCCGGTCAGGCGAGAACGCAACGGGCGAGGCTGACGGATTTTTGTGGCGCGGCTGCGCCATAACACCGGCGCTCCGCGCCGGTCAGCAGGGTTTGGGGAAGGCACTCCCCAACAAGTAGCAGACCAGGGGAACAAATGAGCGGAGCGAAATTTGGGCCACGGGTCGATACTTGCTCTCAGTTACCATAGCTGATACAATAGAATGAAGTCTTCAAAAAATTTTTGAAAGCCCTTGCTCTCAGTTACCATAGCTGATACAATAGAATGAAGTCTTCAAAAAATTTTTGAAAGCCCTTGTAAGATTTTTCGGTATTTTACGTCTTATAGGGGTGAAGGGACCTTCAAATATCGGAGAGGAGGCGCAACCTTGGAGGACTGCCAAATCATAGAGTTGTACTGGCATAGGAACGCAGAAGCAATATCCGAAACCGCCAACAAGTACGGAGCTTACTGCTTCTCCATCGCCGAAAATATACTGCACAGCGTGGAAGATTCCGAGGAGTGCATCAACGATACATGGCTTCACACCTGGAACGCGATTCCGCCCCAGCGCCCCAAGGTGCTTCGGATGTTTCTGGCGAAAATCACGCGCAATCTCTCCTTTGACCGTTTTCGCGCACGAAATACAGAAAAGCGGGGCGGCGGTGAGATCACCTTGGTTTTGGACGAGCTGGTGGAGTGCCTCTCCGGCGGGAAGGATGCGGCAGTGGAATACGAGTCCAAAGAATTGGAGGAGTGCATTCAACGTTTCGTGCGGACGCTGCCGGAGCAGGAGGGAAACATATTCCTGCGCCGATATTTTTTCAATAAGCCAGCCGCTGTGATTGCGCGGGAGTATGGAATGACAAAAAACAATGTGACGGTAATCCTCAGCCGGACGCGAAAAAAACTCCGGCGGGAACTGGAAAAGGAGGGCTATCTGTGAATGTTGAAAATCTGTACCGGGCCATCGGTACGGTGGATGGCGATTTGTTGGAGCGGTGCGAAACCGCTGTCCGCAGAGGCGGGGCAAAGTCTAACTGGCTGAAATGGGCGGGCGCGGTGGCGTGTTTTGGCCTGATTGTCACAGTAGCTATAGCAGCATTACCGGGCATTTTGAAAGGGCCAGGTGGAGTTGTGTCGCCTCCTTACTCTAATGTGCCTGGGCCTGCGGTCAGCGATGGTGATAATCACTCCAACGCAGACTCGTCCCAGTCGGTTGAACCTGGTACTGTCCAAGTTGGGGATACTCGGGCTGAAAAATGGCTGACCGCAGAAGAACTGGGATTGGAAAATTCGGAAGGGATAATTTCCAGCGGCCTTGCAGTTCCGATTTTCATTTCCTATCAGGGCGGTTTTTATGGTGTTGTGGGCGAGGGCCAACTGGACAATCCGCGTTTTGCCCCCTCGGAAAGCGAGAATTTGCTTTTCAATACCCATTATACTCATACTGTTTATCTGGTGGAGGGGCATACTAACTGCATCGCTATTCACATCAATGGCATGGAGGTCTACGAGAAAATCTTTGATGTGACCTTTGTGGTAGATGGAACTACCTATGCTATTGCCTACTCCCCGGTAATGAATGCTGACTACAACTTGGGAGATGTGGTGCTGGAAACCGAAGACTACACTGTTTATGAGGCAGTAAAACTCCAAGGGGAACCAGCCCGGTGCGTGGAATACATCGTGGACATTCTTCCCCTTCTCCAGAGAGAGAGGCCGAACCTTTTTGACGGCTCCGACTTGGAACCGGACGGGTACTATAGGGAACAGTGGCAACTTGCCCTGCCGCTGGAGTGAGCAACCCTGGAGACAGCCCTATAAAACGCACCGCATGGCCCTATGGCTGTGCGGTGCGTTTTTGAGTGTTTTCGGAATAGCGGGGTGGCTGTCAATTCGACAAAGTTTCTTTGTGATACTTTACCGCACATGAGCATTCGCGCCGGGGTTGTCGTTGCCGTAGCCTTCCAGCAGGTTAATAACGCCCCACACGCCCAGGCCAGCGCCGAGGGCGATCACCAGAACCTTCAAAGTGTCGATAGCAGAAGTGAAAAATTCCATTAAAATACCTCCATAATGTTGTAAAATATTGATTTTGAATGTGACAGGGAATCCTCCCCGGAAA
>Ga0209694_1002314_pt1 | contig 16206 bp, 18 predicted proteins | sample GluameincwithD2O_FD_187499 | JGI IMG/M metagenome (GOLD analysis project Ga0209694, IMG submission 187499) | Mouse cecum microbial communities from Vienna, Austria - Glucosamine amended microcosms incubated with D2O (SPAdes) (version 2) | ecosystem: Host-associated > Mammals > Digestive system >... | reverse complement strand
AGCACCACCGGAATGTGCCGCCTCATAGAGACATGGACACTCGAGACCACCGAACAACTCCTGTGCCACGACCCCGTAAACGCAAAAGCATACACCGCACCCACCTCACAAGCCACACACATCCAGAAGGCCAACGCCATACGCCGCGCCACCGCCACACCGGCAATAAAGACAAGATGGAAAATGACCCGCGCATGGCACTACCGGTTCTTCACCCCCACAGGACACATACTCGCACAAGGCACATCACCCTACCCACACGCATCACACCCCTTCGTAATAAAACTATACCCCCTCACCGATGGCGAGATACACCCGTTCGTCGAAGACCTCATCGACCAGCAGCGTTACATCAACCGGCTCATAGTCAGCATCGACCACACAATGCAGTCATCAGCAAAAGGCGTACTCCTCTACCCCGTCGACCAGCTCCCGCCAGGGCTCGACCTCGCCGAAGTCGCACGCCGATGGTCAGCCCCCGACGGACTGATACCCATCAACGGGCGCAACAGCCAGATGCCCGCACAAGTCGTCACAAAAAACAACGACACAGCAGCCTACCAGCTCCTCGCCCTACAGATGAAACTCTTTGAAGACGTATCAGGAGTCACAGACGCCATGATGGGCAAAGCCTCCGCCTCAAACGCCGGCGCAAACCTCTACGACGCACAGGTACGGAACGCCACCATCGCCCTGGCCGACATCTTCGCCACATTTGAATCCTTCATCGATGCACGCGACGCCAAAGCCAGCACCCTCACAAAAGACAGCGGACACGCCGCAGGCTACAGCAGCCCCACGATCTCCGAAAATGGCACGCCGCGCATATCCTTATCCGAAAGCACCATCTCCTCACGCGGCACACGCCAGTCTATGCCCAGGGCCGCATCATCAAACCTCAACGTAGCCTCGCACTCCGGACAATAGGCATTGTCCACCTTATACTGGAACTGAGCCTCATCGCTCAACACCGCAAACCCGAGCGAGGTCAAAAGCTTGCCGATCCCGTGGTTGATTTCCGGATCGGCATGGTAGGGACGACCCGCGATGACAACGACGCGCTGATCTTCGCGCTCCGCCTGCGCCAGAATACGCCTGCCCTCCTCGCGCACCTCCTCGCGGTACTCCCGCAGTCTTTCCATGCCCGCGCGCAACGCCTTTTTTACACTTCCTGCGGAAAATCCGTACCGTTTCAGCGCGCGGCAAAGCGATTTTACCGCCGTCGCCTCGTTGCGCAAGTCAAGATAGGGCATTACGAAATTTTCGTCCGTCAGCCGCTCGTTGTTCGCTTTCAACAGCTCGGGATAATACGCTACCACGGGACAATTATAACGGTTATCGCCGCCGCGGTTATCGAGATTGTAGCTCTCGCAGGGATAGAAAATAAAATCGACGCCCGCGTTCAGCAGGCTTTCGATATGCCCGTGCATCAGCTTGGCGGGATAACACACGGTATCGCTCGCCACGGTGTGCTGTCCCGTCAAGTACAGTTCGCGCGAGCTCTTGTCCGAAAGCCGCACGCGGAAGCCGAGCGTTTCGAAAAACGCCGTCCACAGCGGAAGCTGTTCGTACATAACAAGCTGCAACGGCAGCCCTACCGTGCCGCGCTTTCCCGCCCCTTCCTTGGGTATGGAAAGCAGCTTTTCGTACTTGAATGCGTAAATATCGGGGCGGTTCCGCGGTGCGGGAAGCCCCGCACCGCGCTCGCACTTGTTGCCCGAAATAAACCGCCGCCCGTCGGCGAAGGTCAAAATATTCACACTGCACTTGCCCGTGCAACCGCGGCAGGTAACGGATTTGGAGGTATAGGCGAAATTTTTCAACTCCGCTTCGGTTACGAGCGTGGAGACGAGCGCCGTCTGCGGCGTGTTCTCCTTAGCGTACAACGCCGCGCCGAACGCGCCCATTAACCCCGCGATTGCGGGGCGCACCACCTGCTTGCCCGTTTCGCGCTCGAACGAGCGCAGCACCGCGTCGTTTAAAAAGGTACCGCCCTGCACCACGATATGCTCGCCCAGCTCCTCGGGCGTGCGCGCGCGGATCACCTTATATATGGCGTTCTTCACGATGGACACGGAAAGCCCCGCCGAGATGTCCTCGACGCTCGCCCCCTCCTTCTGCGCCTGCTTCACCGAGCTGTTCATAAACACGGTGCAGCGCGAACCGAGCTCCACGGGCTTTTTGGCGAACAAGCCGAGGCGCGAAAACTCCTCGATGCCCATACCCATTGCCTGCGCAAAGGTCTGTATAAACGATCCGCACCCCGAAGAACACGCTTCATTGAGCATGATCGAGTCGATCGAACGGTTTTTTACCTTAAAGCATTTGATGTCCTGCCCGCCGATGTCGATGATGAAGTCCACGCTCGGATTAAAGTGCAAAGCCGCCTTGAAATGCGCCATCGTTTCCACGACGCCGAAGTCGATTTTCAGCGCGGCGCGCATCATCTCCTCGCCGTAGCCCGTTACGCACGCTCCGCGGATAACGATCCGCTCGCCCGTCAGGGCGTAGATCTCCCTGATTTTTTGCGCAACGACGTCGAGCGGCTGCCCGTTGTTCGTTTGATAGTGCGAATATAAAATTTTACAGTCGGGCGTGATCAGCATCAGCTTGGTCGTCGTCGAGCCGCTATCGATACCGAGATAGGCGTCGCCCTCATAGGAATAGATATTTTCAAAGGGCAAATCGCTCGCCTTGTGGCGGTCGATAAACTCGTCGTATTGCTCGCGGCTCTCGAACAGAGGCTGTCCGACCGCTACGTTGTCCGCGTGCGGCGCGGCGTCCAGACGGGCAAGAAGCGCGTCGAGCGTCTCCTCATCGGAAGCGTTTGCCGCAAGCGCCGCCCCGACCGCCATAAAACAGGGCGCGTTTTCGGGGAACACCGCGTGCGTTTCGTCCAACTTCAACGTCTGCGTAAACGCCCTGCGCAAACCCTTTAAAAAGTACAGAGGCCCGCCGAGGAAGAGCACCTTCCCCTTGATCCTGCGCCCCTGCGCGAGCCCCGATACCGTCTGATCGACAACCGCCTGAAAAATGGACGCCGCAATATCCGCCTTGCTCGCCCCTTGGTTGAGAAGCGGCTGCACGTCGGACTTGGCGAACACGCCGCAGCGCGAAGCGATCGGATACACCCGCTCCGCTTGCAGCGAAAGAGCGTCCATTTCGTCTGCCGAGAGGTTTAAAAGCGTTGCCATCTGGTCGATAAACGCGCCCGTGCCGCCTGCGCAGCTGCCGTTCATGCGCTGCTCCGCACCGCCCGTAACAAAGATGATTTTCGCATCCTCGCCGCCCAGCTCCACCGCCGCGTCCGCATCGGGATAATATTTCGTAATTGCGCCGTACGCCGCCTCCACCTCCTGCACGAAGGAGATTTTGCCGCGTTCGGCAATGCCCAAGCCCGCCGAACCCGTGATACAGGCGCGGAACTTATCCGACAGCGTCCGCACCTTATTAAGCTCCGCGCGCACGCATTCCCCCACCCGCGAAAGGTGGCGGACGTACGAGGAGTATTCCGTTTTTCCGTCCTCGCCGAGCACGGCGACCTTTACCGTGGTCGAGCCGACGTCGATTCCAAGCAGTTTTGCCATAATTTTATCCGAACGATCAGAATTTCCATTGTGAGTTTTTGTTCATTATAACACAAAAAACGCCGTTTGACAACAATCAAACGGCGAAATCGGCATGAAAAGTTTTCCCTTTTTTTACTCCCCGAGCAGCGCCCGTACGAGCTCGTCCTCTTCGGGAACGCGCAAAAAGAAATCTCGCGGATAGGCGTACCCGAGCGGAATATCCGCAGACAGGCGTCCCCGCTGCAACACCACGGCGCGGCTTGCAAGCAACACCGCCTCGCGCACGTCGTGCGTTACGAACACCACCGTTTTGCCGCTCTCCCGCCAGAGCGATTCCACGAGCGCGATCAGCGATTTTTTCAGCGACAGATCAAGCGAGGAAAACGGTTCGTCCATCAAGAGCGTATCGCAGGGATACAGAAACGCACGGGCAATCGCCACGCGTTGGCGTTCGCCCCCCGAAAGCTCGTGCGGATAACGTTTTTCCTTGCCCGCAAGCCCCACGCGGGCAAGCGCGTCCCCCGCCTTGCCGTAGTCCTCCTTTTTTAAAACGAATTTCAGGTTGCCCTCCGCCGTCAAATGCGGCAGCAGCTTAGCCGACTGGAAAAGGTAGGACACGCGCCCCGCCCCTTCGACCTTTCCCTCGTATTTATCCAGCCCTGCAATTGCGTTCAACAGTGTGGTTTTGCCCGCGCCGCTGCCGCCGAGCACGGCGCAGATCTTGCCCGTTTCGATTTCAAGCGACACGTTATCGAGCGCAACGGTTCCGCGGTAACGCTTCGTAAGCCCCTCTATCTTCATGCGCGCCACCTCACGATCAGATGATAGGCAAGAGCGCACAGTCCTTCCAGGATAAATCCAAGCACGACGGTCAAAATCGTCAGCGCCAGAAGCTGGGGCATCTGCACGAAGGATTTCGCCTCCTGCATGAGCCCGCCGAGACTGCGGTAAGTGGAAGCGAGCACTTCGCCCGACACGGTGATTTTCAGCCCCATCGAAAAGATCCCGCCCGCCTGTTTCAGCACGGGCGGCGCCGCAAGCGGCAGATACATTTTAAAAATCCGCCGCCCCGTGCTCACGCGGAAGGCGCGCGCAAGGTCGCCGAAATTCTCCTCCGCGTCGTCGAGCGCGGCGAGCACGGCCGCGTACGTCGCGGGAAAGAGCACGAGCACGCTGACGACGACGGGCGCGAACGCGGGCGTCGTCCAGAGCAACAGCACGAGGATGATCGCCATCGTGGGCACGGTGCGAAGCACGGAAATCAAGGGCGCGAGAAAGGCGCGCACGCCCCGAAAGAGCCGCGCCGAAACCGCAAGCAGCACGCCCGCAACAAGAGAAAAGACGAACGCGCAAAAAGTGCGCAGCAGCGTGTTTCCAAACGCCCGCCAAAAGCTCCTGCCCGCAAGCAGTTTTCCCATTTCCTCAAAGGTTGCTCCGATGGAAGGAAGAACGTAGTCGTTCTTCACCCCGTAGTACATAGCGAGCCATAAGAGCCACAACAGTGCGACGGAAAGCAAGGAAAAGACGAAGTTTTTATCCAAACGTAATTTCATTTACCCTAAAAAGTAGAACGCGTCCGAAACCGTGCTTGCCGCGTTGGGATTGACTGCGATGAGCTTACCGAGAAAATCATTTACCGCGTCCTTGCAGTCCTTCGCGCTTTCGTAGCGTACGGAACAGTGGGCAATGACTGCCGCATTCAGGTTCTTGTCGTTGAACGCGGGCGCGAGCCCGTTCTCACGGGCGGAAGCAAGCAGAGACAGCACGTTCGCCGTTTCGGCAGTGGAAAGATATTCCGCATTGCCCTCGAAATAGGATACGAGCTTGTCCGCCGACGCCCTGTCCTCTTCGAGGACGCTCTTTTTCCCCACGAGCACCGCCTGCGGATAACCCGCCTCGCCGCCGTAAAGAGCCTGCAAGTCGCCCGCAAGCCTGAACGGCATGGGCGAGCTCGCCGTCCCGTTGATTTTCGCCGTAACGGCAGGCTCGGGACACAGATAGTAGTCGCACCCGTATGCGGGCGAAACGTTCGTAGCATCCGTGCCCATCTGTAACAAATTGACCTTGTCCGCCGCCTTTTCCGCCTGCAAACTCTCTATCGTCTGATAGGGAATTTCGTACTGCGCAAGCACCGCTTGCAGCGTGAGCCCCGGCACGTTGGTCAGCTGCACCGCGCCCACCGTCTTGCCCGCGAGCGAGGAAAGATTGTCCCCCGTCAGAACGGCGTTCTCCCCCGTCGTCAAAAAGTAGAGGTTGCCGTGCGTTACCGTGCCGAGCATCCGATAGCTTTCGCCCGAGCCCAGAAGCTTGCTTGCAAGGTTTAAAGGCAGCACGCAGAAGTCCGCGGCGGGCTTTTCGCCCGTAACCTGCGCCTGCACCGCCGCCGACGAAACGATACGATAATGAAACCGTCCGTTGCCGTTTTCGCGTAAGCCGTTCAACAGCGAAAGCGCGGGCGCACCGTCGGGACAGTACACCGAATACTCGCGGACCTTCTGCTTCGACCCGTCGTCTCTGCCGCAGCCTGCCGCCGCGCACACCGCTGCCGCACACACCGCCGCAGCCATTGCCAATTTCAATGCTTTGTACATGATATTTTCTCCTGTTATGTTTTTTATTTTGCACAATCCTAACGCCAAGCGCGCACTTCCCGTCATTCCGAGACGCAGCCGAGGGTTGGCGTCCCCGAAGGAAAAGGATAAATTTACTTCTGTTTTCCGAACAACGTTTTTGCCGTTACGCCGTTGAGCGCGCCGATTTTCCCCGTCAGCGCGTTGATCACGCTCGGCGGCGCGTCCAACACCACGCAGATTACCGAAACATTCCGTTCCCTGTAAGGGATTCCCATTCTGCCCACGGCGTATTCGCCATATTCCGAAAGGTACGCGTTTATCTTTTCCGCCTCCTGCCTGTCCTCCGCCATAACCGACAATACCGCCAGCCTCTTTTCTTCCATATCAAACTCCTTTCTTTTTTAAAACCGTGAACGAAAAAATTCCCTCCGCCCGAACGGACGAAGGGAAAAGAACGCAACGAAGCTTGCGCGAAAATTCTTTCTTTCGTCCTTTGCGGTCAGGCTACCCTTTCCGTTCAGGTCAAATACCGATTCTATTATACTGCGTACGTCAAAAAATAGCAACCGAATAAAGCGGAAATTTTTCGTCATACTGCATTTATGAAAACTTTTCGGAAAATTATGACTGCCGCTGCCCTCGCGCTCACCGTCGCTTGCGCAACGCTCCCCGCGGCTTGCTGCCGCAACAGTATTACCGATTTGCGCCGCCGCGCGGCAACGCAGGAGGAACAGGAACCGCTCGACCCCGAATTTTCGTACCGCGGGGAGGACGCCTCCGCCCTCGCGTAAAGCGTGCGGCTTTTCTCATGCCTCCCACGCGTAAAGGGAGCCGGATGCGAATCGGTGCAAGCCTCAGCTCAAGAAGCCCTTGATGATCGTCTCTTCGGCTTGCTTTTCATCCAGACCGAGGCTCATCAGCTTGGTAAGCTGCTCGCCCGCAATTTTGCCGATTGCCGCCTCGTGAATAAGTTCGGCGTTGACGTCGTTCGCCGCAAGCGAGGGAACGGCGGTAACCGCAGCCCCGTCCATGATGATCGCGTCGCACTCTGTGTGCCCGCGGCTCGGGGCGTTGCCGTTGATAAAGGAAACGAATTTCTGTACGGATCTTTCCGACGCAACCGAACGGGACACCACGTCCGCTGCCGCCCCCGCCCCGTTTAAATCGACGGTGAAAGAGGTTTCGGCGCGCTGGCTTCCGTGCGTGTAAATCTTCTCGCGCACGACGAGCTGCGCCCCCGCTTTCAGCTCCGCCCTGGTGGAACGCATGGTGCTGTCAACCCCCTTGATCTGCGTCGTTTCCATATCCAGATACGCGTCCTCGGCAAGATACAACACGCTTGCGGGGTTCATGATATTTTTGCCGTTTCCGTCGCCGTCGGCGTAGTGCCGCTCCACGTACTTCACCCGCGCGCCCCGCGCGATATGGAAGGTATGCACGCCGCTGTGCTCGCTGTCCGAAAGCCCGCAGTTGTGGATACCGCACCCCGCGATAATCGTTACGTCCGCGCCCTCGCCCACGTAAAAGTCGTTGTACACCGTTTCGCGGTAATCGCCCTTGGTGATAACGACGGGAATATGCACGCTCTCGCCCCGCGTGCCCGCCGATACGAAGATGTCGATGCCCGTCTTGCCGTCCGTTCTGTTTTCGATCCTGATATTTTCGGTGCTTCTGCGCCCGTCGCCCGCGCCGTCCTTGCGGATATTGTACGCCCCGTCGGGCAGCTTATGCAGTTCCGCTACCTTTTCCAACAGCATTCTTTCGATTTCGTCCATCACTTCCCCTCCGTAAGCGCCGAGCAGACGCGACCGTTCATCAGCGTGGGCAGAATATCCTCTCCCCTGCCTTCGCTCTCCACTTTGCCGCCCTTGACGACAATGATCTTATCCGCAATTTGCAGAATGCGTTCCTGATGCGAAATAATGAGAATGCTGCCCCCCGCGCGCTCGTACAGCTTCTCGAACACCTTGATAAGGCTCTGGAAACTCCACAGATCGATGCCCGCCTCCGGCTCGTCGAACACGGTGAGCGGCGTCTGCCGCGCGAGCACGGTGGCGATCTCGATGCGTTTGAGCTCCCCGCCCGAAAGGGACGCATTGACCTCTCTGTCGATGTAGTCGCGCGCACACAGCCCCACCTCCGAAAGGTAGGCGCACGCCGCGCCGACGGAAATCTTTTTGCCCGAGGCAATGGAGATCAAGTCCTTTACCGTAATTCCTTTAAAGCGCACCGGTTGCTGAAAGGCGTAGGAAATGCCCGCCCGCGCGCGCTCGGTAACGCCGAAATCCGTTACGTCCTTTCCGTTGAAATATATTTTTCCGCTCGTCGGCTTTAACACGCCCGCAATGATTTTTGCAAGCGTGCTCTTACCGCTGCCGTTAGGTCCGGTTACGGCAACAAAGCGGGCGTCGATTTTCAGCGACACGTCGTCGAGTATTCTTTTCGTTCCGTCCTCCGCTTCAAACGAAACGTTTTTCAGCTCAAGCATTTATCTCCTCCGTACAAGCCGTATTTCACTTCGCCTTATTATAGCACGGTTCCCGCAAAAAGTAAACTTATTTTCAATATTCTCTTTGCCGCAGTACGACGCTGTCGGTTTTATAATTAAATGCGAAAAAGCAATTAGGCAGAAAAGCCTGTTCTTTCTCGCATTTTTTCATTATTGAAGAAATGCGCCGTGAGTGACGGCGTTGTAGTCACTTCCCCTTTGGAAACGAGGTTCTTGGTAGACCTTTGCAAAACGACATTAGGTTCGTTAATCGGGAGTTTGCATATCTCGGTTGGTGTAGGTTCGATTCCTACCGTTTCCCCCGTTGATACAACGGCGTATAGCCTTGTAAATAAATTTTTATGGCGCATAGCCAAAAGGAGAGCCATTATGGCAGAAGTAAAGTTATTCAAGAAGCAGGTGGAGTATCAGAACAAAGACGGTGAAGATAAAACCGCAACGAACTTTTTTGTTCAATGCGGCGATGTCATGGTTCCCGTCGAAGTGAAATACTTCGAGAACAAAGACACGGGCAGGGACGACCGTTACCGTGAACGTAAAGTTCTTATGTCGGCATTTGCGGAAGAACTTCCCGAGAAAGGAAACGGAAAGAAGAACTCGAATAAAGGAAAAGCAGGCGGAAACGCTCAAAGCGGTAATTATACCCCGCCCGACGATGACAGCGATATTCCGTTTTAATCGAGGTATAGACGGTGTTCATTGAAATGCTGACAGCGAAAAATGAAAAAGTTTCCGTCAACGTAAACAAAGTGCTTTTCTTCGCGGAGACGAAGAAAGGCACTACTGTTATTCTGGACGACGGCACGGCGATTGACCTTATGATAGATTATGCAACGGCTTGTAGGCGGTTCAATCTTCATGTGGATAACGCAAAATCTTTGCTAAACAGTAACGAGAATTAATAAGTTAGGCAAAAGGTGCAAAAGGTGCAAAAAGACGGTCAATAAAACACTTCCCTATATAATAAGGAAAGACGCCTGAGCCGCTGGGGCTTGTCCAAGCGGCTCAGGCAAAAGGTGCAAAGATAGGCAAAAAGGTGCAAAAATTTCACTTGTTTTAAGTCGAGGGGTAAAAAATGTATTTGAAACAATGTGAAGTCGAATCGCGGGTTGAGTTTTTTAAGTGCGATATACAGGAAGTCATAAAAAGTCATAAGACAATCAAGAAATGGGCTTATATCCTGCACGATAAAGACGACACCGTCCCGCATTATCATATTTATCTCAACTTCGGTAATTCGGGGGTGGATACAAAACAGGTAGCGGAATGGTTCGGACTTCAAGAATCACAAGTAAATAAAATTCGCGGTCGTGCAACGGATATGCTTTTGTATCTTACGCACGGTAACGACAGCCAACAAAATAAACATCAGTATTCCCCTACCGAAGTTATTGCAAATTTTGATTTTCAAACGGAAATCAAAAATGCAAAGATTTTGGGGGATTTCGATAATTATAGCTACGCGCAACAGTTGGAGTACGTTCACTCTTTGCCCGTGTCGGAACAATCGGGTGCGTATCGGCAGCTTGAAAATCTATGGCGGTTGCAGTGCCGTTGGCTTACGTTGCAAACGGACAGAAAGCTCGAAGTTATGTTCATCTGCGGTACGGGCGGCGCGGGTAAAACGTATTACGCAAAAAAGCTTTTGAAAAGCATGGGTTACGATTATTGTGTATCAAGCTCTTCGAACGACCCCTTTCAAGATTACCTTGGGCAAAAAGGCATGATTTTGGACGATTTGCGGGACAAGTCTTTTGAATTCGAGGATTTGCTGAAAATCCTTGATAACAATACCGTGTCGAGTGTTCAAAGTCGGTTTAACAATAAAGTCTTTAACGGTTCTTTGATAATTATAACAACGACCGTTCCCCTACGTTTTTGGTATCGGGTGCAGTACGGAAATCAATTCGATACGCTCGGACAGCTTTACCGCCGTATCGGGTGCTACGTAGAAATAACGAAAGAAGAGATTTTGGTATATTCGGAAATCGGCGCGGACGGGCGACCGAAAGGCGTTGCGCAGGTATTTAAAAACGAGCTTGCGGAGCAAGAGAAGAAACAGGTGCAAAAGACGGATTTCGGAGCCCTGTTTGGGAAGATTTGCGAATCCCCTGCGGATTCCCCTTTCGATAAGCCCGAACAAATGAAAATTAAAGACGTAACCAGCAAGAAATAGCCGTTACAAATAAAATTATTCGGAGGTAGGTATTATGGCAAAGGGTGAAAATCCTCAAACGCGTTCGGCACGTTACGCAGGTGAATTGAAACGGGGTAAAAACTCGTTTACGGGCAAACCGTTGACCGCGGGGCAGGCAGGTTTCCGCATGGGCGTTCTGAACGAACGGGAATGGTCGGGAAAGATTTACAAGTACAAGCACAAAAAAGGCGGCGCGAAGCCGAGGGCGCATTATCACACCAACCCGTCAAACGGCGGGCGCGTTGCCGGTTCGGCTACGAGTAATTCGAAACGTGTAAGCGCAAAAAAAAACGGGTAGAGGTTAATTGGTCAAATTATCGTTGCGACGACTTTGATTACGACGAATACGGCACTGTCAAAGGCTGTTATGTGGACGGAAGATTTGAACCCGATTAAGAAATAGGCGTTAAAGCCAAAGGATGAAAAACTCATGTTGAATAAAAAGGAAAAAGTAAGCGGAAATTTTGCGGAAGAACTGAACACAGCGGTGGTCAACACTTTGCGCACGGCGTTGGAAGGTATCTTGAAAATGGATTACCCGAAACAGAACGCCGCGAACGGCAAGACGGAAACAGACTATGAGCTTACGGCGCGCATGATGAAAGCGCAAGCGCGTATCGCGCTCGACCTCATCTCGAACATTCAAAAAGATAACGAATAAAAAATAACCGCTCCTTTCGGAACGGTTAAGTGGTGGGTCTCTCCTTTCAGCCATGAAGTCCTCACTCAGTCTACGCGCGTCAGCCGTAGCTTTACCACTTTGGGCGACCTCTCTTGGGGTCTTGGCGAAAAATATTATAACACGGAGTATCGGATATGTCAAGTGTAAATTACAGCTTAAATAACAAAGGTGTGCGTTTAATTTCGGCGGAGGAAGCGTGGGTAAAAGGCAAGAACGGAAAGTTGCGATTAAACCCGAAATATAAATTCGTAGGCAAAGTCGACACTGCCCTTTCAAACATGATTGTTACGGCGAGCGACAAGAAAAAGCCGAAATTTAGGGGCAACACGTATGACCTGAATAGAACGGCAAAGGCGCAAATTGTAGAACATTTCTACGATGAGCGCGGGAAACGAAATAAGAAAACGGTAGCTTATTTCGGAATTGAAAAAACGTAAATCAGCGGCGGCTTAACGCAGGGAGAAAAGAAAATGGCAAGAAACGAATTAAAGCGGCACAAGAGAAGCGATACGGTTAAATGGGTAATTATCTTTTTAATGGTATTCGCAATTATCGGCGGTATGATTGCGCTGTTCGTAAAGCTCGACAGGCAGACGAGCACCACGACGATTGGCGGCGAAGCGTACAGTATCGGCACGTTGGACGAAAGCGGCGCGTACAAGGAAGGCGATACGGCAATCTATCTGCGTAACGCAGTTACGACGGACGGATTAAAATGCAGTCTGAAAAAGGACGCGAAAGTTACATATCAGTTGTACTTTTACGATAAGGACAACAAATTCGTATCTGCGTCGGAGCAGCTGAGCGCCGATTGGAACGGTAAGGTTCCCGAAACGGCGGAAAGCGTACGCGTCGTAATTACCCCCACCGCAGACGAGGACGGAAAAGTATCTTTTACCGAACTTTGGGGCTATGCCGAACAGGTTACGGTTACGGTAAACCGTTAAAACAGCATAAGCCCATATCTTAACGGTATGGGCTTATTTTTTAAAAAAGGAGAAAAGAACATGAAAAATAAAAGAAGCGAAAAAATCAAGTGGGCGATTACGGGTATTGCGTTCGTACTTGCATTCATTATGCTGTTGGGATTATTTTTGCAAGTATTCGGCACGGGTAAAGTAAAACCGTCCGAATGGTTTAATATTTCTACGGATAAACAAGCCTCTAATAGTATGGATAGCATTGGCGGTATGATTATAACGCCAAACGCAACTCCCGATACGGCAATAAAGCTGACCTCCGCGCAAGTAGAAAACGACAGTGTTTTAACGAATGCGGACGGAGAATATGAATCTACGACTATTTTGACTGCCACCATTGAGCCTTATATGGGAACTTATCCTCCATTTGTTTGGGCTGTCGTTTGGGCAAATGCCGATAGTGAATGGGCAACAGGCAAAAATGTTACTGACTATGTAACTGTATTTTCAAATACAGAAAATACGGCTACCGTAGGCTGTAAACAGGCATTTGGTGAACAAATTATCTGTTCCGTGTCCACTACGGGATTTCCTAACGACGAGTTATCCGAAGAAAAAGAGTATGTAGCAACCTGTACAATAGATTATAAAGAAAAAGTTATAGCGGCATCTACGCTTTTTTATAATCGTAATATGGGATTAAGAATAACAAATGCAACGGCTCCAAATAGTATTGTCTTATTTAACTTAGGAAATTATTCTCCGACAATGTACTATCAAGTCGGTTCCGTTAGCTCTAATAGCTTGTCTTGCCGCAGCTCAGTTCATACTATCCCTATTAACAATTTTTCGCTTAAATGTTCTGTTCGGATTTCGGATATTTTTATGAAAAAAATTGGAAGTTATCCAGGGTGCCCCAGCGTTTACTCTGACATTTGGACGAATCCTATTACAAATGAAAATGTAACTGTAAATGGTAAATATTCCGAACAGTTTTTTGACGTCCTGCCAGACCCGTATGCTTTTGCTTTTAACGGACCGCGTTATACCTCTAACCAAAAGGCTTATAACGGTGGTATAATCGGATTTTTGGGAACGGCTTTCCCATGTATTTTAAATGAATTCCCCGACAGCACGCTTTCGGTAGGTTCCCGTTGCGTAACAGCTTTGACTTCAATATTAGCGCAGTTCGCGAGCTTTTATGCCGACGAGAGTATACCCGCTGCCGACAAGTATGTTTTTACATATAAAATGGAATTCACTTGTGATGAAGAAACATACGTGTTTGAGTATAAAATTTTACCGAAATATACTCTTTCGGTATCGAATGTATCCTTATCTAAGGATTCTGTAATTTTTTAAAGGCGGTGAATCATGCGCGGAAAAAGAAAATCGTTAATAACGTCTTTTATTTCCGTTATCATTGTTTTGCTTGTCATCGCTCTTGCGGTAGGTCTTATTGTGAAATACACGGGAATTGTCGATAAAATTAAAGACTTAACGGATACTTCTTTTCGGGTAAAATATATCGACAACGATTTTAAGGGCGAAGATAATAAAATAGCATTACCAAATAGCGGACAGGTAAAATTTACCGTCAAGGGTCGTAAAAGTTATATTGCAAAAGTGATAGCAAACGTTACCGCCGAAACGGATTTTACGTATACCGTTGGAGATGAAGAATATCGTTTTTCGCAAACCGATTTAACTGATATTTTTTTAACCAATGCGGATTCTGGCAACGGATATTGCGTGAATTGTTTGGAGAGCTATGATGTTAAAAGTGTTCTCTCGAAACAATATAACGGAGTGCAGATATCTGAGGATATAGAGTTGAAATATCCTTATAAATTGATTTTTGTCAGCGGAAAGGAAACGATATCTTTTATCTTCGGTACTCTTACCCCCGCTATATATATTTCTTCAAATAGTATAATTTTTTAAAGGGAGTTGGAAATGCGTATACGTAAAATAGGAAGTATCTTGAAAATAATTTTATTTATAGTTTTGGTGTCATTTGTAATTGCTTTAATTTTTTTTACATTGAAGTTTACTAATGGCGGGACAACGGATTTTAAAACATTTTATGTACAAGTTGGAGATGAACTGTACACTGACGACGGCGACATAGTGTTATCGTATAATCATCCCGTTTTGTTTGAAACAAAATATACTTTTTCAAATAACAAGACGGGAATACATAAAGGCTATAAAGTAAAAGTTATATCAAACGATAAATCAAATTACGGATACTACGTGGACGGCAAAAAAACGGCGTGGAAGAATGAAAAAGATTTGACGAATCTATTCGCTGTGGATAAAACGGAAAAATCCTTTACTTTGACGGTCGTAGCGGGTACGACGTTCGAAACGGTGCTACGGGAGTATCACGCGGACAAGGAGCTCGACCTGAGCGGCGCAGCGGAGTACGAGAAGGAAAACCCGTATTTGTATGATTTGGTCATATCGTCGTATAACGAGAGTGTGGTGTATCATATCCGATTTGCCCTTGATAAAGGAGATTCAAATGAAAGCAATACATAAAAAGATAGCGTTATTATTGGTAGCGGCGTTCGCGCTGCTGTATATGCTGTTTCCCGCTGCGAGCGTGTCGGCGTTCGCGGCGGAGGCAGGCAGTAACGTTTTAGAGGACTTGCAGACGGACGAGAGCTTCGACGTCGACGCGGAGGAGTTTGCGTATAAGGCGAACGACTATTCCCTGCACGTAATTCAGATAGCGGAGAGCACGGACGGGGAGCTGCTGGTATACGTGTACCAACCGAGCGGAGAAAAGGTAAACCTGCGGGCAAGCTCGATTAACATTGCCCGCGAGCGGACGAACAGCGTCGGGCTGGGGTTTCTGAACTATTCCCTGTCGTTCTGCAATTCGTCGGGGGTGTTCTTTAAGTATAAGGTCGAGGGGTTCAAGCTCGAAACGGTCCCGTTGCGGTACTACAATATTTCGAATATCCTGCGCCCCTTCGATAAGAGCCTCGGGGACACGTTGGAGGGCGATAACACGGCGAAGGACGTGCCGTATGCGGTGGGGCAGTTCTGGACGGCGTGCACGGTGAACGGCGAAATCACGTACGAGATGACGGCGACGGAGGTAATCGAGATCAGGGACAAGTACGTCGGGTACGTGCGGTATCTGGACGGAATGAATCTGTCTTGGAAAACGACGTCGACGTCGACGGACAGCCACTTCGTCGCGTTCTCGACCGATAAGCAGATAGACAGATTGCTAACGGCATCGGTAACGTATACGACGCAGACGGTGGAAGCGAAGTTCTGCGCGAACGTATTGCACACGAAACACAAGTATAAATCATTCTATGACGTAACGCTCGGGGAGCCGCAAACGGTGCCGAAGCTTGATTTGAGTTACGACCAAGTTGGAAGCAACGAAGGGAGTAGCAAGTACGATAGGTACGAATGGAACAGAATCGAGCGGACGGACGATTTTTTGAAGTCCGTCGATAACGAAAATTACAAGCTTACGAATCATGGGAGCCAAAGCTTGGACAAGACGCAGTGGGTATTGCGATTCCTTGAAACGGATTATCAGGCGCAAAGCTCGACGGGAGTATGGGTCAGTCTGTTATCGCCGCTCGCGCTGCTGTTTACGGACGACATTGCGGTACGGAGCACGCAGGTGTCTGACGTGATGATATTGCAGCTGGGGTTCGAGACGGACGGAGTGTACTATAACCTCGGCGCGGTAGACAACCACCAAACGGGGAGCGGGTTCTCGAT
>Ga0209694_1002302_pt1 | contig 16291 bp, 17 predicted proteins | sample GluameincwithD2O_FD_187499 | JGI IMG/M metagenome (GOLD analysis project Ga0209694, IMG submission 187499) | Mouse cecum microbial communities from Vienna, Austria - Glucosamine amended microcosms incubated with D2O (SPAdes) (version 2) | ecosystem: Host-associated > Mammals > Digestive system >... | reverse complement strand
CTGCTCGACCAGGCCGGGAAATTTGGGCTCAACCACATGGGGCGTTGTGACCTAGGGACACTGGACAAGCTATTGGAACGAAGGAAATGTGTTTCAATGGTATTGTGGGCGGAATGTGATTTTGCTATAATTGTCTCTAGAGCAGGGAAAAGACCGCTCTCCAGATAGAGGTAAAAACGAGAGGGTGATACGGGATGAAATTTAACATTCCCCCTGGTGCGGAGCACATCCTCCAGACTCTCACCGACGCAGGCCATGAGGCATACCTGGTGGGCGGCTGTGTGCGGGACTTGCTTCGGGGCGTGGAACCCCACGATTGGGATATCTGTACCTCCGCCCGCCCGGAGGAGACGGAGGACTGCTTTGCCGGGCGGCGGATCATTGAGACCGGGCTGAAGCACGGCACCGTCACTGTACTGGAGGGCGGCGAGCCCTATGAGGTCACCACCTACCGCACCGAGGGGCCCTACTCCGACAGCCGCCGGCCGGACTATGTGGAGTTTGTCTCCAGCCTGGAGGCCGACCTGGCCCGGCGGGACTTTACCATGAACGCCGTCGCCATGGATTTGGAGGGTAATTTACGAGACCCGTTTAGCGGTGCGGACGATATCAAAGCTGGACGGATCCGCTGCGTGGGGGAGCCCGCCTGCCGCTTCCAGGAGGACGGCCTGCGAGTTATGCGGGCGCTGCGGTTTGCCGCTGTGCTTGGCTATGGGATTGAGGAAAGGACCGCCCAGGCTATCCATGAAAACCGCCATATGCTCCGGTACGTGGCGGCGGAGCGGATCCATGTGGAGTTATGCAAGCTCCTGGCAGGTGAGAAAGCCGGGAACATTTTGCGGCAGTACCCCGATGTGCTATGCCAGTTCTGGCCTCAGCTGGAACCGCTGGTCACCCTGGAGCAAAACAATCCCTGGCATTGCTGGGACGGCTGGGAGCACACTGTCCACGCGGTGGAGGCCGCCCCTGCTGATTTGGTTTTGCGTCTGACCATGCTCCTTCACGATATCGGAAAGCCCGCCTGCAAATCCACCGACGAAAATGGAATTGACCACTTCTACGGCCACCCGGCAGTCAGCGCAAAGCTGGCCGATGAGATGCTTCGGAACCTGAAATTCGACAACAAAACCCGAGAGCGGGTGGTTACCCTGGTGGGGTATCACGACGTCCAAATTCCAAACAGGGAGCGGTCCGTCCGCAAATGGCTGGGGAGACTAGGTCCGGAGACCCTTTTCCAGCTGCTGGAGGTCAAGCGGGCGGACGGAATGGGACAGAGCTATGAGCTAGTCCAGGACCGGCTTGCCAAGCTGGAGGAGATGAAGGCGAAGGCGGAGGAGATCGTCACCCAGGGTCAGTGCTTCTCCTTGAAAGATTTGAATGTAAACGGCCAGGATGTGATTGCAGCAGGAATTGCTCCGGGTCCGGAAGTGGGCCGCGTATTGAATAGACTGCTGGAGCAGGTATTAAACGGCGAGATTCCAAATGAACGAAAGGTCCTTCTGAATCTGATTCGTCTTAGATGAAGCACTGCTGCCGGGTATATTTGAGCGTTAAGGGTGCTGTTCTGTGTGAAACTTCGACCTGTTTTTTGGGCCTTTATTGCGGGATAATTCGTTGACAATGAAAGAAAAACTGTGATACACTGGTCCCACCAAGGGGACAGGAGGAAATTTATTTATGATTCACATCGCCATCGGCCAATGCGGCAGTACCGGGACCGCGGAGGAAAACCAGCGTGAGATGGAGCGGCTGCTCCTCCAGGCGGCGGAGGAGGACCCCAAGCTGGACCTGATGGTCTTTCCGGAATACTGCCGGTACACCCCGGCCAGCCGGCAGGACGCCCTGGACTGCGCTATCGACCTGGAGCGGCCGGACCCCTTTGTGGACCGGATGCGGGCGCTGGCCCGGGAGCACCGGATTTACCTCATTCCCGGCAGCATCCCCGAGCGGGCGGGGGAGAATAAAATCTGCAACACCGTGCTGACCATTGACCGGGAGGGTGAGATTTTGGGGAAATACCGCAAAATCCATCTCTTCGACGCGGCGGGCTATCAGGAGTCCTCCTATATGCAGGCGGGAGCTGAGCTGTGTCTGGTGGACGCGGATTTCGGCCGGGTGGGGGTACTGGTATGCTACGACCTGCGCTTCCCGGAGCTGGCCCGGACCCTGTGCCTGAAGGGGGCGGAGATTCTGGTGTGTCCCGCCCAGTTCCCCTGCGGCCAGCCCCTCCCCGCCCGGGTGGACGACTGGGACCTGCTCATTCGCAGCACCGCCCTCACCAATCTGACCTACACCGTGGGGGCCAATCAGTTCGGCCAGGTCCGGCGGGACGCGCCCTTTGGCCGCTCCTGCGTGGCGGACCCCCGGGGCACGGTGATTGCCGCCGCCTCCGGGCGCAGCTGCGTGGTCCATGCCGTGCTGGATTTGGACTACCAGCGGGAGGTGCAAAAAAATCTGGCCTCCTGGAGCAACAGAAGGCCGGATTTGTATCAATTATAACACCTGTTTTCGGGCCGGGGAGGAGGGAATGCCCAATTCCTCCCGGTATTTGGCCACCGTCCGCCGGGCGGTGGGACAGCCCGCCTCCTCCAGAAGCGCACACAGCTGCTGATCGGACAGGGGGCGGGTTTTGTCCTCCTCCTCCACGAACCGGCGCAGCAAATCCTGGGCCTGTCCGCCGGAGACGGTGAGAAAGCGCCGCAGGGGGTACAGCCCCCGGCTGCACTGGATGTACTTCTCCCGGATGGCCCGGCTGACCGTGGACTCGTGGAGCTCCAGGGCCTGGGCCACCTCGGCCAGCTTCAGGGGCGCGAGGCTGCCCCCGCCGGTGAAAAAGGCCTGCTGGCGGCCGGCGATGTACTGGGCGCAGCGCAGGAGAGTGGACTGCCGCTGCTCCACCGCGTGGAGGGCCCACTGGGCCTGCTTCACCTTCTCCTCCAGATACTCCCGGACCTCCGGGTCCTCCGTCTGGGTCCGCAGGGCCTGGTAATAGCCGTTTAACTGCAGGGAGGGAATCCGGGCGGCGCTGGGAACCACGGCGATCTGCCCGTTTTCCACCCGGACCTCCAAATCCGGGAGCAGATAGGCGGGCCGCTCCCGGGCGGCGAACCGGGTCCCGGGCCGGGGGTCCAGGGCCCGAACCATCTCGCAGGCCTGACGCACCTGTTCCTGAGAGGCCCCCAGGGCCTTGGCGATGGCCCCGTACTGGCCCCGGGCCAGGTGGTCCAGCTGGCTTTGGGCGATGGACAGGGCCAATCCGGTCTCTCCCCGGCGCTCCAGCTGGAGGGACAGGCACTGGGATAAGTCCTTTGCCCCCACTCCGGCGGGCTCCAGGCTTTGCAGCAGAAGCAGACCCGCCTCCATATGGTCCATGGGCATACGGGCCGCCTGGGCCAGCTGCTCCAGGGGGTCCCGGAGGTAGCCGTCCCGGTCCAGGCACAGGCACAAAAACTGCGCCGCCGCCAGGGGACCGTCGGGGGCCTCCTGGCCGGAGAGCTGCCAGAGCAGGTGCCGCTCCAAGGTCTCCTCCAGGCCGCCGGCGTCGCCCAAGCGCTCCAGGGGGTCGCCCAGACGCTCCCGGGCGGCGCTGGCATAGGCCCGGTTCTGGCCGTCCTGCTGGGTGAGCCACTCCAGCCGCTGGGCCAGGGAGCTCTGGGCAGGGGCCGGGTCCTCCCCGGGACCGGCGGCAAACTCCAGCACCGGATTTTCCAGGGCCAGCTCCTGGAGATAATCGGTCAGCTCCAGGCTGCTCATCTGCAAAATTTCCACCGACTGCCGCTGCTGGGGCGAAAGAGTCTGGGTTTGCTTCAGAATCAGATTTTGTTCCATATTATTTTACCGCCCAATTCCCCGTGGCCTCGGCGGTGAGATAGGCGTTGACAAAGCCGTCCAAATCCCCGTCCATTACGCCGTTGATATTGCTGGTCTCAAAGGCGGTGCGGTTGTCCTTCACCATCTGATAGGGCATGAACACATAGGAGCGGATTTGGCTGCCCCACTCGATTTTCAGCTGCACGCCCTTCAGGTCGGAGATTTTCTCCGCCTTCTCCTGCATTTGCAGCTCCACCAGCTTGGCCCGGAGCATTTTCATACAGTTATCCTTATTCTGGAACTGGCTGCGCTCCTGCTGGCTGGCCACCACCACGCCGGTGGGCTTGTGGATCAGCCGCACCGCGGAGGAGGTTTTGTTCACGTGCTGGCCCCCCGCGCCGCTGGCCCGGTAGACCTGCATCTCAATGTCCTCCGGGCGGATTTCCACCTCCACATCCTCCGGCAGGTCGGGCATCACCTCCACTGACGCGAAGGAGGTCTGCCGCCGGGCGTTGGCGTCGAAGGGGGACACCCGCACCAGCCGGTGGACCCCGTGCTCGCCCCGCAGGTAGCCGTAGGCATTTTCCCCCTCGATCATGATGGTGGCGGATTTGATGCCCGCCTCATCGGCCTCCTGATAGTCCATAATTTTATAGGTGAAGCCGGAGCGCTCGGTCCAGCGGGTGTACATCCGGTAGAGCATCTGGGCCCAGTCCTGGGCCTCGGTGCCGCCGGCCCCCGGGTGGATGGTCAAAATAACATTGCAGTTGTCATACTCCCCGGTCAGCAGGGTCTGAAGCCGGGCCTGCTCCATGTTGGCCTCCAGGGCGGCAAACCCCTCCTCCAGCTCCGGCAGCAGGGACTCGTCCTCAAACTCGTTGCCCATCTCACACAGGGCCATCAGATCGTCCCACTGGGACTGGCGGCGGCGGTGTTTGTCCACCTTATCCTGTAAATTTTTGATGCGCTGCTGCACCTTCTGGGCTTTTGCCAGGTTGTCCCAGAATCCGTCGGCAGCGGACTCCGCCTGAAGCATATCCAGCTCTCGTTCCGCCCCCTCCAGGTCCAGGGCCTGCCCCAGTTCCTCCAGGGCGGGAGTCAGGTTGTTGAGCTTTACCTTATATTCGTCGAATTGGAGCATACGGACCTCACTCTTTCTTCTTGCAAGATTTCACGGACTCATTATAGCGAACGATTTACAAAAAGTAAAGGAAAATTAAAGAGAACGGCGCAGAAAGCATTCTGCGCCGCTCGTTCTGTGCTTAAAACAGCTTTTTCAGCGCGTCCGCCGCACCGGCCAGCTGGCCCGCTGTCAGTTTGGCCTTCACCCCGGCCACAATCTTCTCCATCGCCTCCTCCGGCAGGTCCACGCCCAGCAGCTTTTCAATAGCCGCCACGGGCTCCGTTTTAAACTGCTCCTGGAGGGCCTTGTCCTGGGAGATGGTCTCCACAGCCTTTTCAATGCTCGCTCTGATGTCCATAATCCGTTCCTTCTTTCTTGTTACTGGCCGTTGAACCGGCTCATGCCCCGATCCAGACCTTCTTTTAAAATACATTCGATGGCGTCGGCGGCACGTTCCACCGCCTGGTCCATCCTCGCTCTGTCCTCCCCGGTAAACCTGCCCAGCACCCAGTCGGCCATATCGTAGTCCGGGTGGGGCTTCTCCCCCACGCCCACCCGCAGCCGGGGAAACTGGTCCGTCCCCAGGTGCTGGATAATGCTCTTCAGGCCGTTGTGCCCTCCGGCGGAGCCCCCCTTCCGGATGCGCAGCCGCCCGGCGGGCAGGGCCGTATCGTCAGAGACCACCAGGATTCGCTCCGGGGGGATTTTGTAAAAATCCGCCGCCGGGCGCACCGCCTCTCCCGACAGATTCATATACGTGACGGGCTTCATCACCAGGACCTTTTCCCCGGAAATGGTAAACAAATTGGTCAGGGCCTTGAATTTCAGCCGCTGGATGGGCTTTTTCTGCCGCTCTCCCAGAGCGTCCAGAACCTGAAAGCCGATGTTATGGCGGGTGTTTTCATAGGCGTCGCCGGGGTTGCCCAAACCCGCGATCAGCCAGCCCGCCCCGCCGGAGCTGCCAAACACCGGCCCTTAGTTGAACAGGGGAGACACGGAGGTCTCCATGTAGATGTGGCTGATGGCCTCCGCGAAAATATGCGCCACGGAGACGTAATGGATCTTGTCGCACTTCACCCCGGGCTTGGGGGGAATGGTGTTCAGGAACACCACCTGATCCAGTACGCTGTTGGTGATGCGCTCAATGGCGGGGCCGGAGAGGACGCCGTGGGTGGCGCAGGCAGTCACGCTTTTCGCGCCGCCCACCTCAATCAGAGCCTTGGCGGCATGGCACAGGGACCCGCCGGTGTCCACCATATCGTCCAGCAGAATCACATACTTATCCTTTACATCGCCAATGATGTTCATCACCTCAGAGGAATTGGCCTTCTGGCGCCGCTTGTCCACAATGGCCAGGGGCATACTCAGCTTCTGGGCAAAGGCCCGGGCCCGGGCCACAGAGCCCACGTCCGGAGAGACCACCATGGTATCCTCATGGCAGGCGGCGAATTTATGGAAGAAGTGGTCCACAAACAGAGGGGAGCCCCGCATATTGTCCACGGGGATGTCAAAGAAGCCCTGGATCTGGTCGGCGTGGAGGTCCATGGTCAGCATCCGGTCGGCGCCGGCCTCCGCCAGCAGGTTGGCCACCAGCTTGGCGGAGATGGGGTCCCGGGGCTTGGTCTTGCGGTCCTGGCGGGCGTAGCCGAAGTAGGGGATCACGGCGGTGATCCGGCCGGCGGAGGCCCGGCGCAGGGCGTCGATCATAATCAGCAGCTCCATCAGCGCGTCGTTGACCGAGTGCAGCACGCCGTCCTTTATAAACGAGCACGTGGACTGTACCACAAATACGTCGGAGCCCCGGACGGTCTCGTAAAACGAGGCGAAATTCTCCCCGTCGGCGAACCGCCCCACTTCACAGTTCCCCAGGGGGACCCCCAGTTCCTGGCAGATGTCGCGGGCCAGCTCGGGATTGGAGTTGCCGGTGAAAACCTTGATGTCTTTCCTGTGTCCAATCATCGTCTTGTCCTTCCTTCCCTTCCAAATAATTCCTGGTTTATCGTTCCTTCTTTTTCCGGTGTCTGGCGGCCCAGCCGGGCAGCTCGCTCTGCCGGCTCCGGGCCACGGCCAGCGCGTCGGCCTCCACGTCCCGGGTGATGGTGGAGCCGGCGGCGGTATAGCAGCCGTCCCCAAGCTTCACCGGGGCCACCAGGTTGGTGTTGCAGCCGATGAAGCAGCCGTCGCCGATGGCGGTGCGGTATTTCTGGTTCCCGTCGTAGTTCACTGTCACGGTGCCGCAGCCGAAATTGACCCGCTCCCCCACGTCGGAGTCCCCTACATAGGTCAGGTGGGAGATCTTGGTCCCCTCGCCGATGGCGGAGTTCTTCAGCTCCACAAAGTCCCCTACCTTCACGTTCGGGCCCACGGTACAGTGGGGCCGGATGTAGGCGAAGGGGCCCACATGGGTGCCGGAGCAGATTTTGCTCTCGTTGCACTGGGAGGAGTTGATGGTTACATTGTCCTCCACAATACAGCCGGTGAGCATAGTGTTGGGACCGATTTCGCAGTTCCGGCCGATTACGGTGTTCCCCCGCAGAATGGTCCCCGGCAGCAGGAGGGTGCCCGCCCCCACCGTAACGGAGTCCTCCACATAGACGGTATTGGGGTCCATCATGCGTACGCCGGCCTGGAGCAGGCTGCGGCGCTTTGCCTCCAGCGAGGCGGTATAGTCATCCATATAAGAATTTACCTCCAATTCTTATTTCAAAAGCATTATAGCATAGTCTGCCGGATTTTTTTACCCCCTTTTTCAAGATTTTGAAAAAATTTTTACAAATTTTTCGCAGAGCTGTCCTGCCCTTGCAGAATGTGTGGAAATGCAGCATAATTTTACCTCAGCTGATTGCATTTCTCCCCAATCTGTGATAGTCTTTTTATATCTGTTTTGTCCTGCGGAACGAAAGGAGTACCATTATGAATCCCGTTTACGACGTTGTGATACTGGGCTGCGGCGAGGCCGGCATCTTTGCCGCCTACGAGCTCTCCCGCCTCCACCCCGGCCTGAAGCTGCTGGCCCTGGACCAGGGCCGGGACATTTATCACCGGAACTGCCCCATTGTGGCGGGCAAGGTGAAGTCCTGCATCCAGTGCCCTGTGTGCGATACCATGTGCGGCTTCGGCGGGGCCGGGGCCTTCTCCGACGGCAAGTTTAACTTCACCACTCAGTTCGGCGGCTGGCTCACCGACTTTATGGACCCCAAAACCGTCATGGAACTCATCGACTATGTGGACTCCGTCAATGTGGCCCACGGGGCCACCACCGAGGTCTACTCCACCGAGACCCCCGCCGCCAGGGAGCTGGAGCGCCGGGCCCTGGCCTATGACCTGCATCTGCTCCAGGCCCGCTGCAAGCACCTGGGCACCGAAAACAACCTGCGCATCCTCACCAACATCTATGAGGGCCTTCAGGACAAGCTGGAGTTCCGGTTCAACACCGCCGTGAACCGCATTGCCCAGGACGGCGGGGGTTTCCGGCTCACCCTGGCCAAGGGGGAGGAGCTGACCTGTAAGCGGCTGATTGCCGCCCCCGGCCGGTCCGGGGCGGAGTGGTTCGCCAACCAGTGCAAGGACCTGGGCATCTCCCTGATTAACAACCAGATTGACATCGGCGTCCGGGTGGAGCTGCCCGCCGCCGTCTTTGAGCACATCACCGACGTGGTGTACGAGTCCAAGCTGGTCTACCGCACCAAGCAGTACGGCGACTCGGTGCGTACCTTCTGCATGAACCCCTACGGCCATGTGGTGGCGGAAAACGTGGAGGGCATCAACACGGTGAACGGCCACTCCTACGCCGACCCGGCCCTGCGCAGCGAAAACACCAATTTCGCCCTGCTGGTCAGCAACCGGTTCACCTCCCCCTTCAACGAGCCCTACCGCTACGGCAAGCACGTGGCCTCCCTGTCCAATATGCTGGCCGGGGGGGTGCTGGTCCAGCGGTTCGGGGACCTGGTGGGGGGCCGGCGGACCAACGCCCACCGGATGGGCAAGTCCTTCGTGCGGCCCACCCTCACCGCCGCCATCCCCGGGGACCTGTCCCTGGCCCTGCCCAAGCGGCAGCTGGACGACATCATTGAAATGATCTACCAGCTGGATAAAATCGCCCCCGGAACCGCCAATTACGACACCCTTCTTTACGGCGCGGAGGTAAAATTCTACTCGTCCCGGCTGGAGCTGTCCGCCGAGCTGGAGACCGCCCTGCCCGGGCTGTTCGCCGCCGGCGACGGGGCGGGCGTTACCCGGGGGCTGGCCCAGGCGGGGGCCTCCGGAGTTCAGGCCGCCCGGGCCATCGGCCGCCGGGTGGCGGAGGAAGTTTGAATTTTGGAAAAATTGCTGTCTCTGCCCCCCATCTCCTTTTTGCTGGAGACGGCGGACATCTACTCCCGCCGGGGGGTGGGCCAGACCGCCGCGGCCCTGTCCTACTTTCTGATTCTGACCCTCTTCCCCCTTCTGGTGTGCGTCAACTACAGCATCGGCCTGCTGGAGCTGGACTTTGAGGAGATTGTCCTGGCGCTGGATCAGGTTCTGCCGGAGCAGGCGCTGTCCGTGATCCGGGACTACCTGGACTACATCGCCGTCAACCAGTCCCAGCCCCTGCTGATTGGCAGTCTGTTCACCCTGGTGGTGTCCGCCTCGGCGGGACTGCGGACCCTGCTGCACACCATGGACCGGCTCTATGACGCGCCGCCCCCCAACCCGGTGAAGCGGATTGCCGCCAGTGTGGCGCTGTCTCTGCTGTTTCTGCTGACCATCTACCTGTCCGTGGTGGTGATTTTCACCGGAGAGTGGTTCTTCTCTCTGCTGGAGGACCATCTGCCCCGGCGGCTGGTGGAGCTGCTCCCCCTGAGCGACCTGGGCAGTCTGTGGCGGTGGATGCGCTATCTGCTGCTGTTCTGCTTTGTGCTGCTGCTGGTGCTGTCGGTGTACCGGGCGGGGGTGCCAAAAAAATTCGCCGGGAGGGGCCTGCTGCTGTGCGCCCTGCTGTCCGCCCTGTCCCTGGCGGGCTTCTCCGTGCTGTTTTCCTGGTTTATCGGTCTGTCCTCCCGTTACTCGCTGATCTACGGCTCTCTGGCCTCCATCATTATCCTTCTGGTATGGCTGTACCTGTGCGGGAACATCCTCCTGCTGGGCGCGGTGGTCAACCGGGTGTGGCGGGGACGCAGAGGCTAGCATAAAATATCCCCTCCCGGCATATCGTGAATGCAAGGGAGGGGATGTTTTTATGCCGATCCGCGAACGCCGCAGCGCCACCTTGGGACTGGCCCTGGCGGCGCTTTTGTTCCTGCTGCCTCTGCTGATGGTCCCCGGCGGGCCGGTCCCTCTGGAGGACGAGGCCTTGCTGCCCCCGGCCACCCTGCCCATCGACCGCACCCCCGCCGTGACCGCCTCCCGGGACAGCGGCCGCCCCGTCCGGCTCCAGCGGGCCGACGGGACGGTGGAGGAGCTGACCATGGAGAGCTATTTGTGGGGGGTGGTGGCGGCGGAGATGCCCGCCTCCTTTGAGGAGGAGGCCCTGAAGGCCCAGGCCTGCGCCGCCCGGACCTACGCCGCCGGCCTGCAGGCCGGGGGGAGCAAGCACCCGGAGGCGGACCTGTGCGACGACAGCAGCTGCTGCCAGGCCTATACCGACCGGGAGGATGCCCTGCTGCGCTGGGGACTGAGCGCCCAGCTGTATGCGGAGAAAATTGAAACCGCCGTCTCCGGCACCGATGGTCTGGGGGTGCTGTACCAGGGGACCCCCATTCAGGCGGTGTTTTTCTCCTCCGCGCCGGGAAAAACCGCCGACGCGGTGGAGGTGTGGGGCAGCGCTGTGGACTACCTGAAAAGCGTGGACAGCCCCGAAGGGGATGAGGTCCCCAACTACCACAGCCAGGTGCGCCTGTCCCCGGAGGAGCTGAAAAACAAAGCTCTGGCGGCGTGGCCCGGGGCGGACCTGTCCGGCAAGCCGGAGAGCTGGATTCAAAACCTGGAGCGCACCGCCTCCGGAGCGGTATCCAGCCTGCGCATCGGCGGGATTACGGCCGCCGGCGGGGAGGTCCGGGGGGCTTTTGGGCTGCGCTCGGCCTGCTTTCAGGTGCAGTGGGACGGGGAAAATTTCCTCTTTGACGTAACGGGCTACGGCCACGGGGTGGGCATGAGCCAGTACGGGGCCAACGCCATGGCCAAGGAGGGCAGGGAGTTCCGGGACATCCTGACCTGGTACTACACCGGGACGGAAGTGGATTATTTGTGGTAGCATACAAAAGGGGCGGGCCCTGCGGGCCCGCCCCTTCAAAATTCAGCCTTTCAGCGTCTCCGCCCAGGCGGCGTATTTGGCCACCTTGCCGTCGCAGTCGTCCTTGTCGGTCCCGTTGGCCAGGATGTACACCTTGACCTTGGGCTCCGTGCCGGAGGGCCGGACAATCAGGCTGGTTCCGTCGGCCATCTCGTAGCGCAGCACGTTGGAGCCGGTGAGCTCCATAACGGACTTTTCGCCGGAGGCCACGGCGACCACGCTGCCGTCCTTATAGTCCTTCTGCTGGGCTACGGCCACGCCGGCGATCTCCACCGGGGGCTTCTCCCGCAGGCCGGCCATCAAATCGGCCATCTTCTTCAGCCCGTCCAGGCCGGGCATTACCAGATTGCAGGTCTTCTCACCGTAGCAGCCGTACTTCTCATACAGGGCCAGCAGGGCGTCGTACAGGGTCATGTTCTGGCCCGCGTACCAGGCGGCCATCTCGCTCAGGGCCACGGAGGCGGTAACGGCGTCCTTGTCCCGGACAAAGCTGCCCAGCATATAGCCGTAGGACTCCTCATAGGACATGATTACATTGCCCTCGCCGCTGCCCTCCAGCTGGTCCTTCTTCTGGGCCAGGAATTTGAAGCCGGTAAAGGTGTCAAAGCACTGCAAGCCGTTGACCTCGGCCACCTTCCGGGCCATCTCGGTGGTCACGATGGTTTTGAGGGCCACGGGGTTCTGGGGCAGCTTGCCGGTGCGCTTCATGGCCCCGATCAAATAGTCCAGCAGCAGTACGCCGGTCTGGTTGCCGGTGAGCACCTTGAACTCGCCGCTTCCGGTGTTGACCATGATGCCCACCCGGTCCGCGTCGGGGTCGGAGCCCAGGATAAAGTCCGCCCCCTCCTTTTTGGCGATCTCAACAGCCAGAGCAAAACCCTCCGGATTCTCCGGGTTGGGGGAGGCCACGGTGGGGAAGTCGCCGTCGATGACCATCTGCTCCGGGACGCAGATCACGTGCTTCATGCCCAGGCGCTTCAGGGCCTCGGGGATAAGCTTGTGGCCGGTGCCGTGGAAGGGGGTGTAGACCATCTTGAAGGTGTCCGCCACTTTTTCCACAGCGGCCTGATCGTTGACCTGGGCCATGACATTGGCCAAAAACTTTTCGTCGGTCTCCTGGCCCATCATGGTGATGGGGGCGGGGTTCTCGTTCTGGAGCTTGGCGCCGGTGAGCACGTCCAGCCCCTGCATGATTTTGGCCACCTCGTCGGCGTGCCTGGGGGGCAGCTGGGCGCCGTCCTCCCAGTAGACCTTATAGCCGTTGTACTCCTTGGGGTTGTGGCTGGCGGTGATATTGATGCCGGCGATGCAGCCGTACTCCCGAATGGCGAAGGACAGCTCCGGGGTGGGGCGCAGGGTGTCGAACAGCCGCACGGGGATGCCGTTGCAGGACATCACCTTGGCCGCCTCCTGGGCGAAGAGGGCGGAGTTGTTCCGGCAGTCGTAGCACACCGCCACGCCCCGGGCCACGGCCTCCGGGCCCTCCGCCAGAATCACCTGGGCGAAGGCCTGGGTGGCGTGGCGGACGGTGTACACGTTCATGCGGTACAGGCCCATCCCCATGGTGCCCCGCAGGCCGGCGGTGCCGAAGGAGAGCTGCTCAAAGAACCGGGACTCGATCTCCTTCTCGTCGTTCTGGATGGCGGCCAGCTCGGCCTTCTCCTCCTGAGAGAGCACGGGGCTGTTCCGCCAGCTCTGGTACGTATCTTGATAGGACATAATGATCGACCTCCTGTTAAAAAATAGAACTGTTTTCATTGTAGCATAGCGGAGGCAAATTTTCCAGAGCTTTTTCCGGAAATTGCAAAGAGCCCAAAAAACGGCCAGAAGTCAAGAATAAATTGCAGTAAATTGGAATAATCAGCACAGCGCACAAAATCCCCCTGCCCGTTTTATGCTATTTGACGGCAAAAAGCGCATAAAAACCTAAACGGGTGGGTCTTGCTCACTCGTTTAGAACGTTTGTATTCAGTTCCACGCGGTCAAGCCGCCTGTAGTTCTTCGTCAAATAGATCGGCTGCGGATTTCCAGCCCAGCAGCTTACGCGGGTATCTGTTCACCCATTCTTCCGCCGCCGCCACTTGTTCTTTTGTCACTTCGTCAAAGTTGGTTCCTTTGGGGAACCAGCGCCGGATCAGCCTGTTCATATTTTCGTTGCTTCCGCGTTCATACGCGGAATACGGGTGGCAGAAGAAAACGATCGTCCGCTTCCCCTTCCGGCGGTGTGCGATCTCTATCCCCTCAAAGTCCTGGAACTCGCTGCCGTTATCCACAGTAATACTTTTGAACAGGGTATAGAACAGCTTCCCGAATTTCCGTTCCAGGCGGTTTATAGCCTTTACCACGCTGGCCGCCGTGTGGTCTTCTACCAGTGTAATAATTCCCATGCGGGTTCTCCGTTCCGTCAGCACCAGCAGCGCTTGTTTTGATCCCTTGCACCCCATAACGCTGTCCATTTCCCAATGCCCAAACTTTTCCCGGCTCCCGATCTCTTTCGGGCGTTTCTCTATGCTTGTCCCGCGTGGCGCTCTTGCGGCCTGCTTTTTGCTTTTCTCCGCATAGTGCCGCCGCCCCTTTTCGTAAAGGTGCTTTTCGTTCAGAACAAGAAACACGTCCCCCCGGTAAATGTAGTTATATAGCGTCTTTTCGCTTATTTCCGTGCTGTATTCTTCCGTGCCGTTCTTTATGTACGCCAAGGCCGCGCCGGGGGAAAACTGCTGCTCCACGATCAGTTCTTCCAGCTTCTTTACCAGCGCGTGATCGTGTCCGATTTTCAGATCCGGCCCCTTTTCGGCCAGAAACTCCCTGTATTTCCTGTGCGCCACTTCCGGGCAGTAAATCACAACTTTTTCCAGGTCTGTTGTAAGCTGTTCGCATAACCCCCGGTTGATTTCATAGTAAATTGACCGTTCGCACTTCCCCAGGGCTTTTGCAATTTCCGGTTTCTTGAAGCCCTCTTTTATCATCCGCGCCAGTGTCAGCCTGTCATTCCAGGAAAAATGCGTTGCTCCTTCGTGATTCATAGAAGCGCCCCCTTTCCCGCAAATAATAAACTGGAATATATGATAAAGTCAATAGCCCAGACGTTGTAAAACGATAATTGCCGTAGGCCACAGCCTACGGCAACTTTATTTTTCTTCTTCCTCTGTTTCCCCTACCAGCCAATCCGTTGTAACCCCCAGCGCCCCGGCGATCGCCCGCAATTCAAAATCCTGCACCATGCGCAACCCGTTTTCGATCCTGGATATGCAATCCCGTTCTATGATCACGCCGCTTACCTGCACCCGCGCCGCCAGATCGGATTGTGTACACCGCTGGCGCGTCCGGGCCTGCCTGATTCTTTCGCCTGATATGTTCCGCCGCCCGTTGTAATTAAACGCTTTCACTTTTACACCCTCCAATTTTTTGTGGTGTATTCCAGTTTTTTGTTTGACATTACCACATTGATGCGTTATCATTGTGGCAATATCCCACTTGTGGGAATACCACACATATTTTAGCTGGGATACCGCAAATAAAGAAGGAAGGTTGTTTTATGAAAAAGCGTATTCTGTTTCTTGTGGCCGCGCTGGCCTTGCTGCTGTCCGCCTGCGGCGGCTCCCCTTCTTCCGCTATGGCGGAAGAATTAAGCGCAAAGTATGACTTCTACGAAAAATCCGCCGAAAACATCAAAAAAGGCTTTGACGTTTCGGCGGACGATGCGGATCAAGTCTTTCTTGCGCTGGTTGATTGTGGCATTTCTTCCGAAATGGGCTACATTACCAAAAATGCCGATGGTTCTTTCAAGGTCTACGCTTCCGGGACTGATTACACCGTTTCCATGGACGGCAACACGGTTTCTTCCGTTTTCCTGGGGGAAGATCAGCTTTACCCGGAACTTATCCTGCACAATGATTTGATGGACTACGAACTAACCATAAAGGACGTTTTGAATGGCTCTGGCGATACCGTGATCGGCCAGTGTGCCTATATCCGCGCCAGCGCAAAGGAACTGGAAGAAATGACAGCGGATCACCTGCGGGAATTTGCCGAAAACCGCGTGGAAGGTTCCGGCTATAACTGGGTTTCCATCATCGTTACAGGCGGCAACGGCATTTGCTTCCCCGGCTCCGATACCTCTTTTGCTGAATATGGGAAACTTGATGAAGACGGGTCGCTTTTGGAAAGTGTCGGAACATGGATGCGGCAAAGTGACGGAAGCTATACCTACAGCGAAAACTAATAAAAATCGGCCCCGGTTGCGCTTCACCGCGCCGCCGGGGCCTTTGCAGTAGTCCTATTGCACCAGATACAACAATACCGCTGCGGCTTCATTGTAGCACACGCGGCGGGGAAATAGCGGGCAATCTTTTACTCGCAAAAAAGAAGCCACCAGCAGGCACGCCGCCCGCTGGTGGCTTCTTTAATCTTCCACTTTTTTCCCTCTATAAATATGGCGCAGTCTTTTACATTCTTCAAACGCTTCCCACCATATTCCCCCATGCCATTGTATTTTCAAAAGATTTTTTTCTAAAAGTAGGAATTTTCTTTCGCTATCCTCCATTTTCATAATTGTTTCCAGTTTCAACTTTCCTCTCCCTTGCCCCACGTCATTTCTTCCCCGGTATCCCGCAGAAACTTTTCCCGTACCGCCGCCACGATGTAGCTATTGAAGGACGCATAGCCCGCCTGGGCCGCCGCCGCCCTCACAGCTTCTTTCATGCCTTTTGGCACGGCCAGTTCCATACGGTCATAGTTTCCATCCCGGTATTTATTTTTTGCCGCCGTGGCCGCCGCCCCCCTGGGCGTTGGATACTTCTTTTTTTCTTCTGCCATATAAAGGCCCCCTTTCCGCTGTCCCACATTATACCACATTTTTTCAAGCTACGGAAGTATAAATGTTGCACAAGTTTACGGAAGTATATTTGTGTATAATTGTATTGAAATTTGCTTGACTTTCTTTTCTTACGGAAGTATAATATAGACAGTTCAAGGGAAACACAGCGGCCCACCCGCCGGGGCGTTAAGAATACGGCGGGGGCCAACCTTACGGGCCGACACGAAAAGGGGGCCGACACGGCAAGCCATCCAAAATATTTTATAGGGGG
>Ga0209694_1002294_pt1 | contig 16356 bp, 16 predicted proteins | sample GluameincwithD2O_FD_187499 | JGI IMG/M metagenome (GOLD analysis project Ga0209694, IMG submission 187499) | Mouse cecum microbial communities from Vienna, Austria - Glucosamine amended microcosms incubated with D2O (SPAdes) (version 2) | ecosystem: Host-associated > Mammals > Digestive system >... | reverse complement strand
ACGATGCTGCCGCCCCGCATCATCCGTCCAGCCCCTTCCAGGCAGCGGTTGATTGCGTCAAAAAACAGCTTGCCGATGCCCTTCTCCTCCAACAGATGCCGAAAGTGCAGCAGGGTCGTGGCGTCCGGAACATCCTGCTCTAAAAAGTTGATCCCCATAAATTTGCGCATGGCATAGCTGTCATAAATTGCGTCCTCTGCTCCTTCATCGGATAAGCTGAACCAGCATTGCAGCAGATACATCCGCAGCATGGTTTCTATCTCAATCGGCGGACGGCCGCGTTTCCCGGTTGGATAGTGGGGGACAACCAGCGATACCCATTCCTCCCATGGGATGATCTCGTCCATGATTTCCAGAAACTCTTCCCGTTTTGTTTTCTTTTTCCGGCATCTGTATTCCATATCGCTAAAACTTTCCTGTTTCATACACCGTGCCCCCTTTCCTTTATTTTATCACATCTTTTATCATTTGGGGGGATTAAATCAGCGTTTCCTTAACCTTTTTGAAATTTTACCGTCTTACGGCCGCCGTCCCTTGGCGGGAAGCGTTTTTTCATTTCTTACATGCCGCTCTCCTCAATGACCTGAGCCTTGATGAGATTCGTGGACCCGCTCTTTCCCAGAGGCACGCCGGCGGTGATGACCACCGTGTCCCCGGGCTGAACCAGCCCCTCCTTCACCGCTACCTCCGCAGAGAGGGAGAAAATCCGGTCCGTGGAGTTGACCTCCCCGGTGAGGAAGGGAATCACGCCCCAGCAGATGGACAGCTGCCGCCGGGTCTTCTCGTGCATGGTCAGGGCCGCCACCGGACAGGCGGGGCGGAACCGGCAGATCATCCGGGCGGTCCGGCCGGAGCTGCTGGCCGCCAGGATGGCCGTGGCGTTCAGGTCCCGGGCGGTGAGGCAGCAGGTGTGGGTGATGGCGTCGTTGATGTTGTTGGAGGCCGTGACCACCAGCTGCTTCTGGAACCGCTTCCAATAGTCGATGGAGCCTTCCGCCTCCGTGACGATCTCCAGCATGGCGGCGAGGGCCTCAATGGGGTACTTGCCTCCGGCGGTCTCGCCGGAGAGCATGACGCAGCTGGTACCGTCGTACACGGCGTTGGCCACGTCCGAGACTTCCGCCCGGGTGGGACGGGGGTTGCGCATCATGGAATCCAGCATCTGCGTAGCCGTGATGACGGGCTTGCCCGCCTGGAGGCCCTTGCGGATCATCTGCTTTTGAAGGGAGGGAACCTTGGCGGCGGGAATCTCCACGCCCAGGTCGCCCCGGGCCACCATCACGCCGTCGGCGGCGGCGAGGATGCTGTCCAGATTGTCGATGCCCTCCTGGTTTTCAATCTTGGCGATGATCTTCACGCCGTCCCCGCCGCAGTCGTGAAGCACTTCCCGAACGGCTTCCACGTCGGCGGCCCGGCGGACGAAGGAGGCGGCGATGAAGTCAAAATCGTTCTCCACGCCAAAGCGGATGTCCGCCACGTCCTTCTCCGTCAGGGCGGGAAGCTGAATGTGGGCCCCGGGGATGTTGATGGACTTGTTGGCGGAGAGGGTTCCGCCGTTTTCCACCTCGCAGAGGATGTTGGGCCCCTGAATCTCCCGGACCCGCATGGCGACCAGTCCGTCGTCAATCAGAATCTCCTGGCCGGGGACCACCTCCTCGCTTAGCTTGGGATAGGTCACGGAGACCCGGGAGGCGTCGCCGGTCACGTCGTCTACCGTCAGGGTGAAGGCGTCTCCGGCGCTGAGCTCGATGGTCTTGCTTTCAAAGCTCCGGATTCGGATTTCCGGGCCCTTGGTGTCCAGAATGGTGGCCACGGGACAGCCCATGCGGTCCCGGACGGCCTTCAGCCGGTTCAGCCGCTCCAGGTGCTCCGGATGGCTGCCGTGGGAAAAGTTGAACCGCGCGCCGTTCATGCCGCCCTTGATGAGGGCGACGATCATATCCTCGCTGTCCACGGCGGGACCGAGGGTACAGATAATTTTGGTTTTTCTCAGCATATAAATTCCTCCTGTCGGCTCCCTCCAACGAGGAGCCGGAAACCGTTGATGAACTCTTCCTGCGGCTTCCTATTATACATGAGTCTTCCCCCTCTGGGTAGGTAAGAATTCCATAAATTTTGCGCAATCGATTTACCGTGTCTCTGTGGAAATGCTTCCGCAAACGTTTGTCATGAGGCCATCCCCGGCGTCAGCCCTCCCAGAAGAGCTCGTCCAGGGTTTTGCCCAGGCGGCGGCAGATGGCGGCGCAGAGCTTGATGGTGGGGTTGTAGTCCCCTTTTTCAATGGCGTTGATGGTCTGGCGGGAGACGCCCACATCATCCGCCAGCTGCTGCTGGCTCAAGTCCAGGGCAGCCCGGGCGGCTTTCAGGCGGAGATTTTTCATTCCGCCTCCTCTTCCCGGTCCCGGAGAAGGTGGTTGACGGTGTACACGATGAGGATGACCAGGGTGACAACGCCGATGATGGGGTTCACCGCCCGGAAGGTCAGCACGCCGTCCTCCACCAGATCGCCGGAGAGGGCATACAGGACGCCGAAGCCCAGGTTGACGGCGGAGATCAGGACGAACATGGTCATGACGGTCCGGGGCTTCTCCCGGAGGCTGAGGTAGGCGTCCTTTAAAATGCAGGTGACGGCGAAGACGCACAGGCTGACGGCCAGGCAGATGGTGACTCCCGTCAAAACGTCGCACCAGCGCCCCAGCACGATGTCCGAGACGCCATAGGCGTAAACGGCGGTGATCAGGGTGAGGAAGCCGTATTGAAACGCCTTGCCCCGGGCTCGCTCCTGGCGCTCGTCAAAGTGCATGTCCAGGACTTTTTTCTTAAACAGCAGCGCCACGACAAGCAGGCCCGCGAGAATGCCCGCGGGGATGCCCAGCGCCAGACCGGCATGATAGTGATCCATAAAAACGCTCCTTCCTGTTTTGACCGGCATTGCCGGACACGGGTTTACTCGGTCACCACCGGCTTTCCCTCTTTGTCCAGCAGCGGGGTCAGGCCGGCCGCCGGTCCGTTCCGGTGAAACACATAATTTACGCCGGTTTCCCGGTCAATCCAGATTTCCGTGGCCTCAACGGTTCCCTGCGTGTAGACCTTTTCAAAGCGTTTCATAAGCATACCTCCTTGATTGCAGGGTCATCATACTACTTACTCGACTAATTGTCAAGTATATTTTACTAAATGACGCATAAAAATTTCGGCATGAAAGCCGCTGCCATAGAACCTCGCTAAAATGACCGGTGGGGTCTGACTCCCGGATCAGGCCGCTCCGGGGGGAATGGCCTGCCCAGGGGGCCAGGCCCCACACAAGTCTTTTTTCATTTCATAACGCCGGGAGGACCGGCCCCGTGCCGTCAGGTGGTTTTCCGCTTTCGCGTCTTCTTTCCCCCGTCGATCTCGCCGTAAAGCCACTGGAGCCCTTCGGAGAGGCCACCCACCTGGTCGATGAGGCCCAGCTTCACTGCTTCCTCGCCGTAGATCACGCTGCCGACGTCGGCGGCCATATCGTCCTTTTTCAGCATCAGGTCCTGAAAGTCCCCGGCGGCGATGTGGCTGTGCCCGGCGACAAAGGCGACGATCCGGTCCTGGAGGCGCTGGAAATAGCTGTAGGTCTGGGGGGCGGCGATGACGGTGCCGCTCATGCGGACGGGGTGGATGGTCATGGCGGCGGAGGGCACGGCGAAGCTCCGCCGGGCGGCTACCGCCAGGGGCACGCCGATGGAGTGGCTGCCTCCCAGGACGATGGAGACGGTGGGCTTGGTCATCCCGGCGATGAGCTCCGCGATGGCGAGGCCCGCCTCCACGTCCCCGCCCACGGTGTTGAGCAGGAAGAGGACCCCCGCCACCTCGCCGGATTCCTCCAGCTTGGCCAGGAGGGGAAGGACGTGCTCGTACTTGGTGGTTTTCGTGCCGGAGGAGGCGGTCATGTGGCCCTCGATCTGGCCGATGATGGTGAGGCAGTAGATGTTGCCGTGGGGCGTGGCCGTCATGGCGGAGCCGAAGTCCAAAATGGACTGGGCGGCTTCGCTTTGTGTATCGGTTTCCGGTTCGGCGGGCTTGGTGGGTTTCGTGGATTTGGTCATGGTGAAGATACCTCCCTTTTGTGAGGGTAGCTTTTGCGGTTTTTCAGAAATTACCCGCGGAGCGGAACATCTCTGGAAATTTTCCGCCTTGGGGCCGGCATCTTACAACATTGTAAGATACGGCGGCAAACTGTAAGGTAAAGCTATGGCGGCCCCGGCGGCGGTTTGGTATACTGACAGCAGTTCCAAGAGAACGAAAACAGAAACGGAGGAAATGACGATGAAGGCTATGAAATATGTGGGGACGATGGTTCTGGCGCTGGCGGCGATTATGGCGGTGCAGATGGGTCTGACGGGTCTGACCGGCTTTCATACCGCCGAGCTCCTGGGGAAAACCGCCATGACGGCCCTGTTTTTGTATTCCATTATCCGGCTGGTCCAAGCGGCGCGGCGCGCGAAGGCCTGAGACAGCGGGGAAAATTTGACGGAGAACGGCGGACCTGTGCCTGTCCGCCGTTTTCTTTTGCCTCTCCGGGGTTTCCTTTTCCGCCGCGCCGTGCTATACTGAGGAAAATCAAGCCCGTGGGGCGGGAGGAAATCGTGAAGAAACAACGTATCGTGGTCAAGGTGGGCACCTCCACCCTGACCCACAGCTCCGGCAGTCTGAACCTGCGGAGCATGGAGCGGCTGGTCCGGGTGCTGGCGGACCTCAGCGGCGGCGGGCGCGAGGTCATTCTGGTGACCTCCGGGGCCATCGCCGTGGGCACGGCCCGGATGGGCCTGGACGAGCGGCCCCGGGCCCTGCGGATGAAGCAGGCCGCCGCCGCCGTGGGCCAGTGCCGGATGATGCACATTTACGACAAGCTCTTTTCCGAGTATAACTGCACCGTGGCCCAGATACTCCTCACCGGGGAGGACGTGGAGGACCCCGTGCGGGCGGAGCATTTGAAAAACACGTTTACCAGCCTCCTGGAGCTGGGGATTCTCCCGGTGGTGAACGAGAACGACTCCGTCTCCTCCGCCGAGATCGAGACGGGGCGCCACAAGGTCCTGGGGGATAACGACACCCTCTCCGCCATTGTGGCGGAGCTCTGCGGGGCGGACCTTCTGGTGCTGCTCAGCGACATTGACGGGCTCTATGACGCGGACCCCAAGAAGAACCCCGGCGCGAAACTCCTTCACCGGGTGGAGGAGCTGACGCCGGAGATTCTGGAAATGGCCGGGGGCGCGGGAACCTGGCGGGGCACCGGCGGCATGGCGACGAAGCTCTCCGCCGCGAAAATCGCCATGGCTGCGGGCTGCGACATGGTCATCACCAACGGTCAGCGGCCCGAGGATTTGTACGGCGTCGCGGAAGGGCGCGACGTCGGGACCCGGTTTCTCGCCGGGAGAGAGGAAGGAGGCGCGCGATGACAGCGCTACAGGAACAAGGACGCCTGGCGAAGGCCGCGGCCTATGTGCTGGCCACTGCCGGGACGGCCCGGAAGAACGCCGCCCTGGAGGCCATGGCGGAAATATTGTCGGCGCGGAGGGACGAGTGGCTCTCCGCCAACGCGGAGGACGTGGAGGCGGCCAGGGCCGCCGGGATGCGCCCGGCCATGCTGGACCGGCTGACGCTGACGGAGGAGCGGGTCTTTGGCATTGTGGAGGCCATCCGGCAGGTGATCGCCCTGCCGGACCCCATCGGAAAAGTGGACAAAATGGAGACCCGGCCCAACGGACTCATCATCGGGCGGCGGCGGGTGCCCCTGGGGGTCGCCGCCATCATCTTCGAGGCCCGGCCTAACGTCACCGTGGACGCGGCGGCCCTGTGCCTCAAGTCCGGCAACGTCTGCATTCTCCGGGGCGGAAAGGAGGCCATCCGCTCCAACCGGAAGGCGGCGGAGCTGATGCGGGAGGCTTTGGAGAGCGCCGGGCTGCCGGCGGACTGCGTCTCCCTGGTCCAGGACACCAGCCGCGAGACGGCGGGGGAGCTGATGCACCTGGACGGGTATGTGGACGTGCTGATCCCCCGGGGCGGCGCGGGACTCATCCGGGCTGTGGCGCGGGAGGCCAGCGTTCCCGTCATCCGCACGGGGGAGGGGGTCTGCCACATTTACGTGGACAAGGAGGCGGACCTGGACATGGGGGCGGAGATTTTGTACAACGCCAAATGCTCCCGCCCCTCGGTGTGCAACGCGGTGGAGTGCCTGCTGGTACAGGAGGACGTGGCGGAGGCGTTTTTGCAAAAGGCCGTGCCCCTGCTGGACCGGCACCGGGTGGAGCTGCGGTGCGACGCGAAGACCCTGGCGATTCTGGGGGACCGGGCGTCGGCGGCGGTGGAGAGCGACTGGGACGCGGAGTACGAGGACTACATCCTCGCCGTCCGCGCGGTGCGGGACCTGGAGGAGGCCGTGGACTTCATCAACGCCCACGGCACCGGGCACTCGGAGGCCATCATCACCACCAACTATTTCAAGGCCCAGCGCTTCCTGGACGCCGTGGACGCGGCGGCGGTGTACGTCAACGCCTCCACCCGCTTCACCGACGGCGGGGAGTTCGGCCTGGGGGCGGAGATCGGCATCTCCACCCAGAAGATGCACGCCCGGGGCCCCATGGGGCTGGAGGAATTGACCAGCTGCAAGTACGTGATCTACGGCGAAGGACAGGTCCGCTGAGGACCGGAAAGGATGTGCGGACATGACGAACGACCGGGTTTTCAGCGGAGCGAAACTGGGCTTTATCGGCGTGGGGAACATGGGAAGCGCCCTGGTCCGGGCCGCCCGGAAAAACACGCCCTCCACCGCCATCTGCGTGGCCAACCGCTCCCCGGAGAAGGCGAAGGCCCTGGCCAATGAGATTCCCTGCCGGGTGAAGAGCAACGCTGAGGTGGCCGCCTGGGCGGATTACGTGTTCCTGGGGGTGAAGCCCCAGATGATGGGGGCGCTTCTGGAAGAGCTGGCCCCGGTTTGGAGGGAGCGGGAGAGCCGCTTTGTCCTGGTCTCCATGGCGGCGGGGCTGTCCGCCGCGGATATTCAGGCCATGGCGGGGGGAAACTATCCCGTCCTGCGCATCATGCCCAACACCCCCTGCTCCGTGGGGGAGGGAATGGTGCTCTATACCCCCGGCCCCGGCGTCACCGAGGAGGAGGAACGGATTTTTCGGGAGGCCATGGCCGGGGCGGGCCGCTTCTCCAGGATTCCGGAGGGGCTGATGGACGCGGGCAGCGCTGTGGCGGGCTGCGGACCGGCCTTTGTGGACCTCTTTGTGGAGGCCCTGGCGGACGGCGGCGTGGCCTGCGGCCTGCCCAGGGCCCAGGCGCTGGAGTTCGCCGCCCAGATGGTGCTGGGTTCCGCCCGGCTGCTGCTGGAGAGCGGACGGCACCCCGGCGCGCTGAAAGACGCCGTCTGCTCCCCTGGGGGGACCACCATCCAGGGCGTGCGGAAGCTGGAGGAGGCGGGTTTCCGGGGAGCGGTGATGAACGCGGTGATCGCCGCCTTTGAGAAGAGCGGAACGCTGAAATGAGCACGGTCCCGGAGAGGAACTTCCCTCCGGGACCAAATTGTTTTCCCGGGGCGAAACCGGGCCGGGGATTTTTTCGTCTTATGAGGCAGAGAAGCATGAGAGGAGGCGTGGCCGTGGAGGACGGACAGATCATCGACCTGTACTGGACCAGAGACCAGCGGGCCATTCAGGAGACCGAGGGAAAATACGGCAGGCTACTGCACAGCATCGCCTGGAACCTGCTCCGCAGCCGGGAGGACACGGAGGAGTGCGTCAGCGACACCTACCTCCGGGCCTGGGAGGCCATTCCCCCCGCCCGCCCGGCGGCTCTGCGGACCTGGCTGGGGCAGATCACCCGGAACCTCTCCCTGGACCGCTGGAAGAGCCACCGGGCAGAGAAGCGGGGAGGCGGGACGGAGACGCTTTTGGGAGAGCTGGAGGAGTGCCTCCCCGCCCCCGGGGGCCGGCCGGCGGAGGACCTGGAATTCGCCGAGCTGATGAACGGGTTTCTCCGGGGCCTCTCCCAGGAGGGACGGGCGATGTTTTTGCGGCGGTACTGGTACGGCGAGAGCGTGGCGGAGGTGGCGGCGGCTCTGGGCTGCGGGGCGGGGAAGGTGAAATCCTCCCTCTTCCGAAGCCGGAGGGCCCTGCGGGAGTATCTGGAGAAGGAGGGCATCACGGTATGAGTGCGGAGCGGCTGTTTCGGATGCTGGGCCTTGTGGACCCGTCTTTGGTGGAGGAGGCCCTGGAGGTCCGGGCCCGCCGCCGGGCCCCCTGGACGCGCTGGGCGGCCCTGGCGGCGTGTCTGGCGCTGGTGGTGGGACTGGGCTGGGCGGCCACAGGGGGCTTTGACGGCTATGGAGCCGGCATGTCCGGCGGAGACGCGTCCGGCAGCGGCGTGAGCGGCCCCGGCGCGGACATCGGAGAGCCGGGGGAGGGCGGAAACTGCTATGACGGCGTGGGGGAAGGCGTGTCCTTCCTGTCCTACGCGGGGCCGGTGTTCCCCCTGACGGTGTTGGAGAACCCGGAGGGTCTGACAGCGGAGCGGACGGTTACCTGGGACTTCGCGCCGGGAGTCTACCCGGACGGGGAGCCCCGGCAGTGGGGGGCGGAGGTGACGGACGCTTACGTCCTGCGCAATGGCACGGAGGAGGACATCACCGTGACGGCTCTGTATCCCTTTGCCGGAAGCCTCGGCGGTTTGACGGAGGTCCGGCCTGCGGTGACGGTGGACAAAGAGACCGTGGAGACCGGCTTGTACGCCGGACCTTACTCCGGCGGGTTTGAGAGCACCTATGGGGCGGAGATGCCGGATACGATGAATCTGGACTCTCTGGACAGCTGGACGGAGTACAAGGCCCTGCTGGAAAGCGGAGCCTATTTGCGGCAGGCCCTGGCGGCGTATCCGGTGCTGGAGACCCCGGTGACGGTGTATGAATTCTCTGATTTCTCGGCGCCCCATGAGACGTATCAGGCGGCCACCCAGGCCATTTCCTTTGACATCGATCCGGTGAGGACGACGGTGCTTACCTACGGGATCAACGGCATGGAGTGGGACGGGAGCTTCCGGCGCTACAGCTATTTCGTTCCCGACGGGGTGCGGAACGAGCCGGAGCAAAAGATGCTGGTGGTGCTGGGGGAGGACATCGGGGACTATACGCTCCAGGGCTATCAGGACGGCGGCTGCGACCCGGGGAAGGAGATTGGCGGCGTGTCCTGCACGGTCACCCGGAGCGAGACCACCCTGGACGCGGTGCTGGACCAGCTGTGCCGCTTTTACCAGGAGCGGTACGGCCTGAGCCGGGGGGACCGGGAGAACGCCTTTGACGCGGTTCCCTTCGAGATATACCGCGGGGCCGCGGCGGAGCTTCTGGCCGGGTACGGGGCCGTTTCCGGAGCGCCGGCGGACCGCTATGGCGACGGGCGGCTGGACGAGATTCTCAGCGAGACCCTGAGCCACGACCGGGTGCTGTACCTCTCTTTCCCGGTGACGGTCCCTGCCGGGGGAAGCGCGGAGGCGGCGTGCGTGCTGTGGAAGGAGCCCAGCTATGATTTTGGCTGCTCCGGCTCGGAGAACGTGGGACTCCAGGGCTATGATCTGACCACCCGGCTGGGGTCGTCCCTGGAATTTACCGGGCAGAGGGCCGCCCTGGTGAACGCGGAGCATGTGGAGATCACGGGGCAGGACTATGGCTTCGACCTGGAAAACGGCGTGTCCTCCGTGGAGCTGGACCTGGAGCGGGAGCGTTACTACCTGGAGATCCGGCCCAGAGAGGGATAAACAAAACGGCCCCCGGCGAAGCACGCCGGAGGGCCGTTTCTCGGATTAACGGGCAAGCAGGGTGAAGGTATAGGCCAGCTCCTTCTGCCCGCCGGGGGCCAGGGTGAGAACGTGGGGCTTGTCCTGGAAGCGGCCGGACTCGTTTTCATAGGCGGCGCAGCCGTGCCAGGGCTCCATGCACAGGAAGGGCGCGCCGGGCTTCGTCCAGAAAGCCACCATGGGGAACCCGCCAAAGTCCAGAGAGACGCCCCGGCCGGCGCCCTTGTGCCGCAGGGCGGCGCTCCGGGAGCGGAGGCCCTGGAAGATGATGGTGTCCAGGCGGCGGAAGGCGGCATAGTCCAGGGAGACCCGGCCTCCGCGGAGCATGGGCTCCGTCCCGCCGTCCCGCAGGAGGCCCTGGGGGGTGAGAAGCAGAGTGTCTGCGTCCTCGGGCTGGTCGAAGAGAAGCTCGTAATCCTCGAAGGCTTCGCCCTCTCCCAGGGGGCAGCGGATGGCGGTGTGGGCGCCGATGCAGAAGGGCAGGGGGGCTTCGCCGGGGTTCTTCACGGTGAAGGCGGTGGAAAAGCCGGTTTCAAAGAGCTGGTGCCGGACCTGGAGCACGAAGGGGAAGGGATACCGGGCCAGGGAAGCGGGACTCTCCCGAAGCTCCAGGACGATGAAGTCCTCTCCCCGGTCCACGGGAACAAACTCGCTCTGCCGGGCGAAGCCGTGGCGGTTCATCTCGAAGGCGCTGCCGCCCAGGTCCACCCGGCCGTCCCGCAGGCTGCCCACGATGGGGAAGAGAATGGGGTTCTGCCCGGACCAGAAGGCCGGGTCCCCCTGCCAGATATACTCGGTTCCGGCCTGGTCCCGGAGGGAGACCAGCTCGCCGCCCCGGGTCCGGACCGTAGCTTTCAAAGAGGCGCTGGAGAGTGTGAAATCCATGAGGCGTACCTCCTTATTCGAATTCGATGGTGGCCGGGGGTTTGGACGTGACGTCGTACAGCACCCGGTTGATGCGGGGCACCTCGTTGACCAGACGGACGCTGACGCGGTCCAGCACCTCGTAGGGAATCCGGGTCCAGTCCGCCGTCATGAAATCGCTGGTGGTGACGCTCCGCAGGGCCACGGCGTAGTCATAGGTCCGCCCGTCGCCCATGACGCCCACGGAGCGCATGTTCGTCAGCACGGCGAAGTACTGGCTCATGGCACCGGACAGATTTGCCTTGGCGATCTCGTCCCGGAAGATGAAGTCCGCCTGGCGGAGGATGTCCAGCTTCTCCTTCGTCACCTCGCCGATGACCCGGATGGCAAGACCCGGGCCCGGGAAGGGCTGGCGGGTCACCAGATACTCCGGCAGACCCAGCTCCCGGCCCAGGGCACGTACCTCGTCCTTGAAGAGCATCCGCAGAGGCTCGATGATCTCCCGAAAGTCCACATAGTCCGGCAGGCCCCCTACGTTGTGGTGGCTCTTGATGACGGCGGCGTCCCCCGCGCCGGACTCGATGACGTCGGGATAGATGGTCCCCTGGGCCAGATAGTCCACGGTTCCGATCTTCTTGGCCTCCGCCTCGAAGACCCGGATGAACTCCTCGCCGATGATCTTCCGCTTGGCCTCCGGCTCCGTGACGCCGGAGAGTCTTGCGAGAAAGCGGTCCTCCGCGTTGGCCCGGATGAATTGAATGTCCCACTTGGAGAAGGCGGCCTCCACCTCGTCCCCCTCGTCCAGGCGCATCAGGCCGTGGTCCACGAAGACGCAGGTCAGCTGGCTTCCCACAGCCTCGGCAAGCAGGGCGGCGGCTACAGAGCTGTCCACCCCGCCGCTGAGGGCCAGGAGAACCCTCCCGTTGCCGATCTTCTCCCGGAGGCGGCGGACGGCAGTTTCCTGATAGTCCTCCATGGTCCAGTCGCCTCTGGCGCCGCAGACCTCGTAGAGGAAGTTCCGGAGCATGGCGGCGCCCTGCTCCGTGTGGTTTACCTCCGGGTGGAACTGGACGCCGTAAAAGCCCCGGGTCTCGTCCGCGATGGCCACGTTGGGACAGGCGGCGCTATGGGCCGTCAGGCGGAAGCCCGCGGGGACCTTCTCCATATAGTCCCCGTGGCTCATCCAGGTGACGCTCTCGGCGGGGAGACCCCGGAAGAGCTTGCAGTCCGTGTCGAAGGAGGTTTCGGTCTTGCCGTACTCCCGGGCGGCGTCGTTCTGGGCAGGCGTGACCCGGCCCCCCAGATGGTGGGCCAGAAGCTGGCAGCCGTAGCAGATGCCTAGGATGGGCACGCCCAGGCGGAAGAGCTCCGGGGCCGCGTGGGGGGCGGCGGGATCGTAGACGCTCCCCGGGCCGCCGGTGAAGATAATGCCGATGGGGGACATGGCGCGGAGGTCCGCAATGGGGGTGGTGTAGGGCTTGACCTCACAATAGACCCCCTGCTCCCGGACCCGGCGGGCAATGAGCTGGTTGTACTGGCCGCCGAAGTCCAGGACGATAACGGTTTGATGGGACATCAGGACACTTCCTTTGCGTTACAGTATGGGGGATTTGCTCTGGAGCCGCAGGCGGTTACGCCTCTTCCCGGAAGACGATGCTGCCCGGCTCGGCGGACTCGATGACGGCCAGGGAGCGGAGGTTCACCCCCGCCTCCCGGAGGCGGTCGCCGCCGCCCTGGAAGCCCTTCTCCACGGCGCAGCCGATGCCCACCAGCGTGGCCCCGGCCTTCTCCACGATGTCGCACAGGCCCCGCATGGCCTCGCCGTTGGCCATGAAGTCGTCCACCACCAGCACCCGGTCCCCGGCGTGGAGCCACTCCTTGCTGACCAGAAGAGTGACCTTCTTTTTGTAAGTATAGGAGAAAATGTCGCTTTGATACAGGCCGCCCTCGATGTTGTCGCTCTTGGCTTTCTTGGCGAAGATCATGGGCTTGCCGAAGTGCCGGGCCACCACCGCCGCCAGGGCGATGCCGCTGGCCTCGGCGGTGAGGATGACGTCCACGGCGGACATGTCGAAATGCCGCCCCAACTCCTGGGCGATGTGGTCCATCAGCTCCGTGTCCACGCGGTGGTTCAGGAATCCGTCCACCTTGATGATGTTCCCGGGAAGGACCTTGCCCTCCCTGACGATGCGGTCTTTCAGCTCCTGCATGGCGCGTTCCTCCTTATATTTGTGATTACCTCTATTATGTCGAATCCCGGCGGTTTTTGCAATTGCTGTTCCCGACAAAATCCAGGCGCGGGCCTTTGTATGGTCAGTACATATTTTTGGGCGGGACGGAAAAAACGCCGCGCTCCGCCCGCCGGAGGACTTCCGGTGGAGGGAGCGCGGTTCTCGTTCACTTGTTCTCCAGGAGATCGGCGGCGGCGTCCAGCCAGGCGCCCTGGAAATCCTCGATGTTTCCCGCGTCCGCTAAAGCGGCCAGGGCGGGGTCCAGGGGCATTTCCGCCAGAAGGGGCAGGCTGTGGCGCTTCGCCGCCTCCGCGGTCTTGCCCTCTCCGAAGAGGCGGAGCTTCTTCCCGCAGTCCGGGCAGAGGACATAGCTCATGTTCTCAACAAGGCCCAGAATGGGAACCTCCATCATCTCCGCCATCTTCACAGCCTTCTCCACCACCATGGAGACCAGCTCCTGGGGGGAGGCCACGACGACGATGCCGTCCAGGGGGATGGACTGGAAAACGGAGAGAGACACGTCCCCGGTGCCGGGAGGCATGTCGACAAAAAGATAGTCGCAGTTCCAAAGCACGTCCGTCCAGAACTGCTGGACCACGCCGGAGATGACGGGGCCCCGCCAGATTACCGGGTCCGTCTCGTTGGGCAGAAGCAGGTTCGTGCTCATCATCTGGATGCCGGTGCGGGACTCCATGGGGTAGATGCCCTCCTCGCCGCCCACGGCCTGGCCATGGACGCCGAAAGCCTTGGGAATGGAAGGGCCGGTGACGTCGGCGTCCAGAATGCCGGCGGTATGGCCCCGGCGGCGCATGGTCACGGCCAATTGGCTGGTGACCATGGACTTGCCGACGCCCCCCTTGCCGGAGACGACGCCGAAAACCCGGCCCACCCGGGCGTGAGGGTTCAGCTCTTTCAGAAGGGATTGGGGCTCCTGCCGGTCCGCGCAGGACTCGCCGCAGGCGGAACAGTCGTGGGTGCACTCGCTCATGATGCAAAGTCTCCTCTTTTATGTAGTTGGATGGATTGGCTTCATTCTATACCCTCCCGCCGGGGGCCGTCAAGTATTGGATGGAGACGGCGGGATCGTCCCGGAAGAAATCCGCCTCCCGGCTGTGGCAGGTGAACAGCAGAATCTGCCGCCGGTCCGCCTCCTGCCGGAGGAAGGTCAGGGCGGCGGCGCAGCGGCCGTCGTCAAAACTGGAGAGGGCGTCGTCCAGGACGATGGGAACGGCCAGGGACGGCGGCAGAACCAGGCCGCAGATGGCCAGGCGCACCGCCAGATACAGCTGGTCGGCGGCTCCGGCGGAGAGATATTCCACCGCCCGGGGAACGCCGCTGCCGGCGGGCTCCGCCGAGACGCGCAAATTGCGGTCCAGAAGCACGCCGCTGTAGCTTTGACCCGTGAGGCGGCCGAAAATTTCCGCCGCCCGCTGTCCCAGAGTGGGGGAGAACCGGCCCTGGAGCTGGGCGTTGGCGTGCTCCAGCGTGGACAGGGCCAGCTGGATGGAGGCATACTCCCCCTCCAGGGCGGCGATTTCATCCGTCAGCCGCTCGGCGGCGGCCTGAAGGGCCAGGGGGTCCCCGGTGGCGTGCAGCCGGCCGGCGATGCGGTCCAGGTTGGAGCGCAGGGCGGTCAGGTCTGCCCGCAGGGCCTCCCGCTCCTCCAAAACGGCATCCCGGGTCCGCTCCGGCGGGGCGGAGGGCGGCGCGTTCTCCGGCGGGGCGGGGGTCTGCTGGGCCTGAAGCTCCGCCCGGAGACGGGCCTCCTGCGCGACCCGCTCCGCCTCGGAAAGCTCCTTGCGCAAAAGGGCGCAGGCACGGAGGGCGGCGTCGGCGGAGGGAATGTCGTAGGCGGCGGGGGCGAAGCGGCGGACCTCTTCTAAAATGCCGCCGGCGTTTGTGTCCACGGACTGCCAGAGACCCTGGGCGGCGGCGGCCTTGGCGGAGGAGTCCTGTTTTGCCGCGTCCCGGTCCGCCAGCTGTTTGATGTAAGCGTCCGCCAGGGCGCAAATCTCCGCCGGGACGGCGGTGCCGTAGCGGGCCGTGAGAGCGGCGCGTTCCGCCTGCTTTCCCGCCCGCCGCCAGAGAAACAGCGTGGCCGAGACGGTCAGAACCAGAAGGGCGGCGGCGGTTCCCAGGCCCGCATAGAGATTTTTAGAATAAAAGTACACGCCGTATCCCGCCCCCAGGGCGGCGCAGAGGCAGGCCAGCGCCGTCAGCAGCGGGGGCAGAAGAGAGCGCCTGGCCTTGGGCAGGGGCCCGGCGGCAGTCCGCCGGGCCTCCTCCGCCGTCTGTCCGGCAAAGGGACTGGCGGCCAGGGCCTCCTCCGCCTGGGCCAGGGTTTCCCGGGCGGCCTGATACTCCTCCTGGGCTTTCTCGGCGCTTTTGCGGACGGTGTTCAGGTTCACGATGGCCCCCCGGAGGCGGCCTGTTACGTCATTTTCGGGAATCTGCTCCTCCTCCAGGCGGCGGCGGAGAGAGGCGGCTTTTTCCTCCGCCTGGGCGGCGGCGTCCTCCGCTGTTTGAAGAGCCTGGCATTTTTGCTGGAGGTCCCAGAGGTCCAGCGCCTCCAGCTCCTGGTTCAGGGCGTCCTCCCGGGCCTCCAGTTCCGCCGAGCGGGCCGATAAGGTCTCCCGCTGGCGGACCAGCTCTGCCTGGGAGGAGAGGAGGGCCTCGGTCTCCTGAAGCTCCGCCTCCAGAGCGGGAAGACGGCCGGTTTTGTTGTGGCGGCGGTGGTTCAGCTGCTTGTTCAGGGCCTCTGCGGCTTCCATATAAGAGGTATCCTCCTCGCCGGAGGTGATGAGGGCGGCAATGCGCCGCTCCAGCCCCGCGTCCTGGGTGATGGCGGCGCCGTTCTGACGGATAAAGGCGCTGCGGGCGTATACCTCCCGGCTGACGCCCAGAAGCGTCTCGCCGCAGTTGACCCCGGTGAGACCGGGAACCGGGTCGGCGGTGCCGGCGTAGAGGGCCTGAAAGTCCCCCATGGGGGCAGACTGGCGGCGTGTGGTGCGGAAGAGGGTCAGGGAAGCGCCGTCCGAAGTCCGGCAGTCCAGGCGGCCGGACATGGACGCGCCGGACCAGGGGGCGTAGTGATTTTTATCGGCCAGGAAGCCGGCGCGGTCCCGCTCTTTGGTGTTGACACCGTAAAACATGGAGAGAAGAAAGGCGCACCAGGTGGACTTCCCCGTCTCATTGGGGGCCTGGAGAATGTTCAGACCCTCTTGAAGCTCCAGCGTTTGCTCCTGGAGCTTGCCGAAGGTGGCGGTCAGGCGGCGAATCTGCAAAGGTATCAGCTCCTTTTTCTTTAGAGGTGGTAATTTGAAAATGAAGGGCGGATTACATATTGAATTAAGGCAATACCGCATAATGCGAAATCCGCAAAAATGTGATATAATATAAATATGGATAAACAAATGAGCTTGTCTGGAATGAGCGACGA
>Ga0209694_1002284_pt1 | contig 16406 bp, 24 predicted proteins | sample GluameincwithD2O_FD_187499 | JGI IMG/M metagenome (GOLD analysis project Ga0209694, IMG submission 187499) | Mouse cecum microbial communities from Vienna, Austria - Glucosamine amended microcosms incubated with D2O (SPAdes) (version 2) | ecosystem: Host-associated > Mammals > Digestive system >... | reverse complement strand
GATCTGCTGTTTAAATTCCGGAGTGTAAGATTTTTGATTTTTCGCCATGTGGAACATCTCCTTTGCTCTTTCATTTGATAGTATAGGTTGTTCAACTTTTCCTGTCCACATTTATATACTAACACCAAGACTTCAATACGGAAGATGTTGACACTCAAAATAATATCAAAGACAATCCCGATGAATTTGAAATCCAATATAAATAATCGGAATAGGATGAAAATGTTCATACATCAGTCATCAGATGAACAGCTATGAAGTAATATTTATACTTCTTAAAAAAATGTTAAAAATTCTGGAATAACAAAATAATGCAGAAAAGAAAAGCAATCGAGAAAACAATGATTGCTTTTTTATTTTTCAAAAAGGAGATTTTATATGGCAGATATTAGTGAAAAAATTGCTAAAGCAGAGGAAGAAATAAGGCAGTTGCAGAATAAAAGACGGAAACTTCTCAACCAGCAGAAAAGCGAAGAAAGGAAAGCAAGAACGCATCGTCTTATTGAACGTGGAGCGATATTGGAGAGCCTTCTGGAACAGCCGGAACAATACGGAAACGAACAAATAAAAGGCTTGCTGGAGGTCGCGCTTCGGTCTATGCAGGCGCAGGAATATTTGCGGAAAATCATAAGGGACAAAGGGGAGAATTAAATCTCCCTTGTTTGACAAGGGCGCACTTATACACCTTGACAGGTGTGTGCGCTCTGCCGAGGGCTTATGCCAGCCTTTCGGCAGGCACAGGGGAGCTACACTCCCCTACGGGCGGTGCCCTACCCCTTGTGTACTTTGCAGACAGGCACACTCCAAAGAACGGAGCGCACCTGTCCGCAAAGTTTGGACGAGCCACCCGGAAGGAGGTTGACAGCGTGGCAATTTACCATTGCAGTATAAAGATAATCAGCCGGGGAAAAGGGAAGTCAGCGGTTGCGGCTTCTGCTTACAGAAGCGGTGAAACCCTCACCAATGATTATGACGGAATTACCCATGACTTCACAAGGAAAAGGGGGATTGTCCATACAGAAATCCTCCTGCCATCCCATGCCCCGCCGGATTTTTCAGACCGTTCCGTTTTATGGAACAGCGTGGAGAAAACCGAGAAAGCGAGGAACTCACAGCTTGCAAGGGAAGTTGAGATTGCACTCCCGGTAGAACTGGATAGGGAACAGCAGATACAGCTTGTAAGGGATTATGTGACGGAGAATTTTGTGTCGGCTGGCATGTGCGCCGATATTGCCATCCATGATAAGGAGGATGGAAACCCACACGCACATATCATGCTTACCATGCGTCCGCTTGCAGAATCCGGCGAGTGGGGAGCAAAATCCCGGAAAGAATATATCTTAGATAAAGACGGCCAGCGTGTGAAGCTGAAAAATGGGACATTCAAAACCCGTAAAATCAACACAGTAGACTGGAATGACAAGGAAAAAGCAGAGGTTTGGAGAAAAGCGTGGGCAGACGTCACGAACCGTTACCTTGCGGAGCAGAACTGCCCGGAACGCATTGACCACCGTTCCTATGAACGGCAGGGGATTGATAAGATACCGACTGTACATATGGGAGTTGCGGCTACCCAGATGGAGCGGAGGGGCGTTATAACAGACAAGGGGGAGCGGAACAATGAGATACGGAAACAGAACCACCTGTTGTTAGAGGTACGCAGGCAGATTGCCCGTCTTACGTTATGGATAAGGCAGATGGCAGTTCAGGAAGTGGAGAAACCATCTATCAATCATATCCAATCCAATCAAAATCAATCCCTCACTTTGTTGGATTACTTAAACAAAGCCATGCAGGAGGGCAACACCCAACAGAGCGGCTATGGGAGAGCCAGAGATTTAAAAGCATATGCCAAGGCAGTCAGCTTCCTGCAAGGGAGAGAGATTACAACGCTTGCACAATTCCAAGATACTGTATCGGGGATAAAGAAGCGTTACCGGGATACCAATAAGCGCATCAAGCAGACAGAAAAGCAGATACACGAGCGGAAAGAACTGGTAGACCAGTCCGAGAAGTACCTCAAATACCGCCCTGTTTACAAGGAGTACAAGCAGACAAAGCCGAGAAAGAAGGAACGCTTTTACGACGAGCATACCGCTGAATTGATACTATATCAGACCGCAGAACGTTATCTGAAAGAGCATTTAGGCACGAATAATATACTGGATTTGAAAGGATGGAAAGCGGAAATAAAAACCCTTGCTTCAGAAAAGAGATGCCTGTACAGCGAAGTCCATAGCCTACAGGATGAAGTGCAGGAAGCGGAAACAATTAGGAAATGCGTGGAACAGACCGTACAGACCGAACAAACCAAAACAAAAATAAAGCGGAAAAATATGGAATTGTAATAGAGGTGGATGAGTGATACAATAGATATGAAAATATATGGATAACTTGAGTTTATTGGGGAAGGATTGAGCTTATGAAAGATATTTTTGAAATAATAATCAGCGGTATCACAGAATTTCTGTTTTGGGAAAGGACAGAAGAATATATTCAATCAGATAAAGAAAGAAAGCGTAAATCATTCGTACCGGCATTATGTTTTTGGTGTGCCGTAGCCATTAGTTTTGGATTAATAATTGTCGGTGTTTATGAAATTATAAGAATGGATATAATCTTGGGGATAAGTTTATTGGTAGCGGCAGGTAGTAGTATATTTTATTTATGGTATAGAATTGATAGTGTAAAAAATAAATCAAAAGATGTGGCAGGAAAATAATTCTGCCATGTAACTTTTAGGATGAGAAAAAATTAAATAATAGTCACCTATACAAAACAGGGGCGGTAAAACTATTAAATCACGTGGTTTTATCGCCCTTTTTATTTTTTAAAGAAAGGGGAATGTATGACGGAAACTATACAAGCAAGAGATGAAAAAATGATGGTTAGAGAACCACAGACAATTAAGCGAAAAATCGGCAGGACTATTTATGAAGTTTCGTTACATTTCAGCAAGACCAGTAGTGAAAGTATGAGTGATAAAGTCATGCGGTTACTGGAAAATGACCTGTCAGGAATGAATTTTTGAGGGGATTTGATCTATGTCCTTGACATATCGTCCGAAAAGGAAGTCTCTTGATCGAGGTGGGACAGCTTTTAAGGCGGGGCGGCTATCGGATAAAAGTGCTGAATACCATCAATTTTTCCAAGTCCATGCGGTATAACCCGTTCGCCTACCTGCACAGCGAAAAGGATATTTTGAAGCTGGTAAACACCATCATCGCCAACACCAAGGGCGACGGGGAAAAATCCACCGAGGATTTTTGGGTGAAGTCCGAACGGCTTTTCTATACCGCCCTGATCGGCTACATCTGGTACGAGGCCCCGGAGAACGAAAAGAATTTCACGACGTTGCTTGAAATGATAAATGCCAGCGAAGCAAGGGAGGACGACGCCGAATTTCAAAGCCCCGTGGATGAAATGTTCGCCCGGCTTGCGGAAAAGGAGCCGGAGCATTTCGCCGTCCGGCAGTATCAAAAATTTTTGCTTTCCGCTGGCAAAACTCGTTCCTCTATCCTTATTTCCTGCGGGGCCAGATTAGCGCCCTTTGACATCCGGGAAGTCCGTGAGCTGATGGAAACCGACGAAATGGAGCTGGACACCTTGGGCGACCGCAAAACGGCCCTGTTCCTGATTATGAGCGACACGGACACGACCTTTAATTTCATTCTGGCGATGCTGCAAAGCCAGCTTATCAATCTGCTGTGCGACCGAGCCGACGACGTGTACGGCGGGAGGCTTCCCGTCCATGTGCGGCTGATACTGGACGAGTTCGCCAACATCGGGCAGATACCCAACTTTGACAAGCTGATCGCCACCATCCGAAGCCGGGAAATCTCGGCTTCTATTATTTTACAAAGTCAATCGCAGTTGAAAAGTATCTACAAGGACGCCGCCGACATCATCAGCGACAACTGCGACTGTACTTTATTTTTGAGCGGGCGGGGGAAGAACGCCAAGGAAATCTCCGACGCGCTGGGCCGGGAAACCATTGACAGCTATAACACGTCGGAGAACCGGGGCAGCCAGACCTCCCACGGACTGAATTATCAAAAATTGGGAAAGGATATGCCATACTTGTTCGTGAAGAATCCAGTTGCCTTATAAATTCACATGAACAGGGACACGAACAACGGGATTCTGGAAAAATTGAATACAGGAGGTCACAAATGAAAGAACTGCCAGAAAGAATCCATGACGATACCAACGGTCTTGACTACATTCTTGTGGGTGATTATTACATTCCCGCCCTACGGCTGACGGAGGAATCCCGCCCAATCGGGCATTGGGGGCGCAGGCGTAAAGCCTATCTGGAAGAATCCCGCCCCGCCCTTTATTGCAGCCTGCTGTTGTCCGGGAAACTCTGGACGCACCTTGCCGACGTGGACGAGCAGGCACAGGAGCGGCATGACCTTATCATGGAGCAGATGAAAGCCGCCGAGGGCGTGACGGAGGAACTGAAAGCCTGGAACCAGCTTGCGTGGGTGCAGCATATGAACAGCATACGCAGCCGGGCGGAAGAAATTATTTATGCGGAACTGGTCTATGCGTAATGCGGCTGGCTCCTGTCTGGAAAAAGTGGCTCTAAAGCCGGAAAATTGAACATGGGACACACGATATGGTAAAGAGGACTGCTAACCCGGATTTTGCGGGAATGGCAGCCCTTTTTGCGTTATTCTTTCGCTTTTTTCTTGCCAAACAGGGACAGCAGCTTTGATTTGCCACGCTGGCTTGCGGACACGGGCAGCAGTGGGGATTTTTTAAATACACGGGCAAGGGTGATGCGCTCATCTTCCGGAAGGCTCGTGTAATCTATGCCAAATACCCGGCAGATAGTAAACGCCCGCTTTTCGTCCGCCGTGCCTTTGTGCATGAGGGCGTCCAGCAGTATCACCGGGATGTTCCGGGCAAAATCCGCTGCGGGGGTTTCCGGTTCGGCAGTGGTCTTGTCGGATTCGTGCCGGGTGCGGAGGTCTTTGACAATCCGGTCAAGGTCATCATGGATGACGTGGCTGAAAAACAGTTCCTCGCTGACCTGCCCTAATTCTAAAGTACGCATATAGAGGTCGTTTTCAGGGGGCTGCCGCTGTTCCATGACGGACTGCCTTGCTTTTTCCAGAACTAAGTTCATGTCATGGATACGCATATCCGCAATCCGGTCAATGCAGACTTCCATATCCGTCAGCAGGCGCAGGAATCCGGGATGGCAGACAAACTCGCAGAGAAGCCGGTTGTTCAGTGCGCCGCTTTTTAACAGGTCAACCGTGGAATCATTCAAGTGCAGCTCATGCAGGGCGGTGTTCGGGTGGTTCTTATTTTCGGTCAGCCCCATGAGGTAGTCCATGGAAAGACCGTAGTATTCCGCCAGCTTTGCAAGGTTGAACGGGCTTATATCCGTGCATTTGTCGGATTCATATTTTCCCAGCGTGGCTCTCGCTATGCCCGTTGCCTTTTCCAGTTCCGCAAGGGTCATGCGGCGGCTGGTTCTCTCGTCTTTCAATTTCTCCTGAAGCGTCAGTTTTATATACATTGCGCCCCTCCTCTCAAAACAGGGTTTGTGACCATTATAGCACAGGGCGTTTCCGAAAGCGTGGAAATTTTGGCTTTTCGGGAAATTTTCCAGCCTTTCGGACATACGGGGGAAGCCGGTTTATTTTGATAAGATTTCAGTGTCACAGGACATTGAAAACAGAATGACCGGCTGCAAGTGATACCGTTCCCGGAGAAGTAGTGCCATGACAGGAGCATACCAAAGGAACGGAAAACGCTGGGGTGATTCCGGGCAGGAACGGATTGCAGGCAAAACGGCAGGGAAACAAACTATCAATTATGGAGGAAGGAACATGAAGTTAAGCATTGAGGAAAAGAAGATTTTATATGCCTTCGGGTGCGGGAGCCATGAGAACACCGTCCGCAGGCTGAAATGGGTCACTGCCCTGACGGTGGATGAAAAGGTGAAACGCCGGGTGCTGTGCCTGGCAAGGAAGCTGGATGACGGCGGAGCCGGGGAATGGTATCCCTGTTTTTACCGCCATCTCCGTTTGGAAATGGAAAGTTATTTTGAAGCAAAGAAGCATATCCGCATGGTGGAAAAAAGCACAGACTGGGAGGGATTTTATGGGAAAGCCGTCTAAGTATGAAAAGGAAACTATCGTAAATTTCAACGAGGGTGAGAAGGAAGCCAGTATTTACACATTTAATGCGGACTTGAAGCGGCGTCTGGCGGAGTTCAGCAAAAAATATCCGCTCCTGTGCCGTTTGGAGAAGTCCACGCCGGAAGGGAGCGTGACCTATGTTCTGGATAAGTCCCGGCTGTCTATCCGGCTGGTTCCTCCTTACAGTGAGGAACGGCGGGCGGCGGCGAGGGCATATGCCAAAGAATACGGCTTCAAGCCCTTGCCGGGCGGGAAGGATATTGCCTGATTTGGGGGCGTTTTACGGTCAAAACAACGGGTGCGGAGCCGGTATTTTCCCCGTGGTTCACGGTAGAGGTATCAGACATCAGGGAAGCCCCGGACGGCGGAAATGCCTGTTTTGGGCGTGTTTTTCCGGCTGTCATGGGGCATGGCTTGGGTTTCTGTGGGAAATCAGAACGAGCGCGGTGCGTTCTGATTTTCTGATACGGAAAAAGGAAGCCGTCTTTGACGTGGGCGGGCGCAGCGCACTCACGTTGGCGGCAACCTTTTATGCGGGGTACAGGGGCGCAGCAGCCCTGTTGGGGTCAAGGGGCAACGCCCATTGGCGGGTTAAGGGCGGCAGTCCTTATCGGGTCAAGGGTGAAACGCCTTGCCCAGCTAGAGTTGATGCCTGCGTCAACTCGTACTGGGTATTACCTGACGCAAGTTCCGCAGGTTCGGCAGCTTCGCAGCCCTCCCGCCAGCCGGGGAATCTTGAAAAAGGAAGGAGGATTTGGCATTGAAACTGACACGGCACAACGGACGTTCCGGCAGAAACGGCACATACAACCCACGCCACAATGACCGCCGCTTTGACCTGAATAACAGCAGCCATATTGATTCGGAGCGGGCAAAGAAAAACGTGTACTGGGACTGTTACCGGGGCTATACCACCGCCGGGAGCCGGGAGGATTCCTCCCAGCCGGATTTCAGCTTTGAGCAGATAGAGCGGGCTTATTACACGGAGCATTATTCGGATTACGTGGAAGCCCAGAACGCAAGGAATGAAAAAACACGGCACACGGAGCGCAACCGCAGCGTGGGGGATTTGCTCACGAACAACAAGACCTGCCCGGAGGAAAGCATTTACCAGATTGGGACTGTGGAGGAATCCGTCCCGCCGGAAACATTGTTCCAGATTGTAAATGAATTTTACGGGGAGTTTGAACGGCGGTTCGGCTCCCACGTCCATCTTTTGGACTGGGCGCTCCATCTGGACGAGGGGACGCCGCATATCCATGAGCGCCATGTATTCGATTGCAAAAACCGGTATGGGGAGTTATGCCCACAGCAGGAAAAGGCGTTGGAAGAACTGGGAGTGCCGCTCCCTGAACCGGATAAGAAAAAGGGAAGGAACAACAACCGCAAGCAGACTTTTGATGCGGAGTGCCGGAAGATGCTTTTCCGTATCTGCGCCGCACATAACCTTCACTTGCAGGCAGAGCCGTCCTACGGCGGGCGGGATTATCTGGAAAAGCAGGACTTCATCATTGAAAAACAGAAGAAAATACTCTCCGCACAGGGGGAAGCCTTGACGAAAAACACCGTAGCCATAGCGGAGCAGGAAAAGAAGTTTGATAAAGCCGCAAAAGCCGTTTCAGAAAAAGAAAAGGAACTGGAAAAACAGGAGGGGCTGATTGCGGAAAAAGGGCAGGAACTTTCGGAAAAGCAGGCTGCCCTTGCCACTGTCACCATGAAGATTGCGGACATGGAATCGCTGGTGGAGGAAGTGGCGGACACGGCTTACGAGAAAGCCTGCGAGGTTGTGGCGGATACCGTCCGGGCGGAAACGCAGAAGGAGGACATCCGGGCGGTGGAGGATTACAAAAAGTGGCTGGCTTCGCCGGAACGGAAAACCCCGCAGGAGAAAAGGGATTTCGCCGTGAAATGCCTGTGTACGGTTCAGGAGCAGATTAAAAATGCGGCGCAGAAAGTGTTAAGGAAAGTCCAGTCTGCGCTCCAAAAGCCGGAGGTGAGCCGTGCAAACAAGGAGCAGATTAAAGAGAAGGCAAGGGAATCCATGAAGGACAGGCTTGCAAGGGGGAAAATAGAAGCTGACCGGGTGAACCGGGAGCGCATGGAGCGCAGGAACGTAAGGGCAGCAACAAAAAAAGATATGGAGATTTGAAGCATTTGCTTTCCGCTGTGGAAATGGCAGATGCTTTTTTATTTCCGGGAAGGGACGGTATGAATGTATTTGAAGCAGTAAAGGAAAATGTAACGGCAAGGCAGGCGGCGGAAATGTACGGCATCCGGGTGAACCGGAACGGCATGGCGTGCTGCCCTTTCCATGATGACAGGAATCCCAGCTTGAAGGTGGATAAGCGGTTCCATTGCTTCGGCTGCCAGGCGGACGGGGACGTGATTGACTTTGTGGCAAGGCTTTATGGGCTGCCCGGTCTGGAAGCGGCGAAAAAGCTGGCTGCGGATTTTGGCATTTCTTATGACAGCCGGGGCAGGGCTTCCCCAAAACCAGCCAGACAGAGTTTGTCGGCAGAACTCCGGTTCTTACAGGCGGAGAAAAAGTGTTTCCGGGTGCTTAGTGATTATCTCCGCTTGTTGGAGCGTTGGGAAACGGCATATGCGCCGAAATCACCGGGGGACGGGTGGAACCCGCTGTTTGTGGAAGCCATGCAGAAACGGGAGTATGTGGGTTATCTTTTAGACACGCTGCTGACCGGGACAAAGGAGGAAAAAGCCGCCGTTATCAAGGGGCATGGGAAGGAGGTGGAGCGGATTGAGCGGAGGGTATCAGAGTTTGCCGGCGGCGGAAAGACAAGCCGGGGAAACCGCAGCAGACAGCCGGAACGGTGAAAAGACAGTTGCCGAAGTCCGGCAGATATTGGAAACCACGCAAAAAGGGCAGACCGCCAACACGCCGGGGAATTACAAGGCGGTATTTTTATATGACCCGCTGCTTAGCGGGGCGTTCAGCAATAACCTCCTGACTGACCGGATTGACATTGTAAAGCCCCTTGGCTGGTATCGGGACGGGAGCCGCCTGACGGACGTGGATATTCAATATTTAGTTCTGTATTTGGAGGAACACTACGGGCTGACATCAGAGAAGCGGATTGAGGGGGCTATCAAGGTCGCCGCCAATGAATACCGGTATCACCCTGTCCGTGATTATTTAAACAGCCTGCAATGGGACGGGACGGAGCGGGTGCGCTATGCCCTGCGCCATTTCCTCGGTGCGGAGGTAAATGATTACAATTATGAAGTCCTCCTGCTGTTCATGCTGGGGGCGGTGGCACGGGTATTCAAGCCGGGGACAAAGTTTGAGGTCATGCTCTGTCTGGTGGGCGGTCAGGGAGCCGGGAAGTCCACCTTCTTCCGGTTCCTCGCCGTCCGGGACGAGTGGTTTTCCGATGACCTGCGGAAGTTAGACGATGATAACGTATACCGGAAGCTGCAAGGTCACTGGATTATTGAAATGTCGGAAATGATTGCCACGGCAAACGCAAAGAGCATTGAGGATATTAAATCGTTTTTAAGCCGCCAGAAGGAAACCTACAAAGCCCCCTATGAAGTCCATCCAAAAGACCACAAGCGGCAGTGCGTGTTTGCCGGGACTTCCAACACGCTGGACTTCCTGCCCCTTGACCGCACCGGGAACCGGCGTTTCCTGCCGGTGCAGGTGCAGGCGGAAGCGGCGGAGGTTCACATTCTGGAAGATGAAGCCGCTTCCAGAGCCTATATCGGGCAGATGTGGGCGGAGGTCATGGAGGTTTACCGGAAGGGGGATGTAAAGCTGAAATTAAGCCCGGCAATGGAGAAGTATCTGAAAGAACACCAGCGGTCATTCATGCCGGAGGACACCCTCGCCACCCGGATTCTGAATTTTTTAGACGGGTACGGCGGGAAGATGGTATGCTCCCTGCAAATCTACCATGAAGGGCTGGGACACCCTGACTATGAGGAACCGAAGCAGTATGACATCAGGGACATCAATTCCATTATGAAGAATTATGCGGCAGGCTGGAAAGCCTTTGAAAATCCACGGCATTTCCCGCCACCCTATAACCGGCAGAAGGGCTGGGAACGGGTGGAGCCGCCTGACAACGGAGGACATGGAAAATCAGGTTTCCAGCCTTTGCCCGAAGGGGAAGCCGTCCAGCTTGGGCTGCCGGAGGAATGGCTGGAAGCGGGAAAACCGTAGCCGGTTGTCGACTGGTTGCCCCTCCCGTTGTCAAGCCCGTTGCCGGGAAGCCGCCTAACAAATGCCGTTTTTCAGGGCTTTTTCTTTCCCTGACAACGAAAGCAACGGAAAAACAGAAAGAAAATCAATCAGAACAGAAAACGGAAAGCCGGGTTTTGTGTGCGGGGTTTTTTAACGTCCGTTGTCAGACCCCGTTGTCAGGCTCCCACCTGCCCGGCAGCACACGACACACGCCCGGACGGAGCCGTCCGGGTATCTTTATGGAGGTAAATGCCTATGGCAAAACAAGCAGACCGCCCGGCGCAGAGCCGGAACAAAAAGAAAAAGGTGCAGTTTATCGTGTCCCGTGAGTTTGCGGGCAGCCAGACCATGCAGGAAGCTTTTGAGCAGCTTATCGAGAGGCAGACCTGTGAGCGGTTCGAGGAATGGCAGAAACGGCAGGCAGGCTAAAGGGCGGAAACCGGAGAAAAACCGGGAATCTTGCAGAAAACAGTTGAACAAATGGCGGGGGCATGGTATTATCATGGTATCGTGTCCCTGTTCATAGAAGGAGAAGCCTATGAGCAGGAAAAATCATCTATCGAATCAGAAAATAACCGCCCTCTATTGCAGGATTTCCCTTGATGACGGCAGCCAGAATGAAAGCATGAGCATCTCGAACCAGAAACTTATGCTCAAAGATTACGCTGAAAAGAACGGTATGCCCCGGTACGAGTATTACGTGGACGACGGGTATACGGGAAGGAATTTCAACCGCCCTTCGTTTAAGCGTCTGATTGCCGACATTGAAGCTGGGAAGGTGGGCTGCGTGATAACCAAAGACCTTTCAAGGCTTGGGAGGAACTATATTGAAGCGGGCAGTTATATCGAAATCTTTTTCCCGAAACACAATGTAAGGTATATAGCGGTCACGGACGGCGTGGACAGCCTGACAAGGCAGGAAATGGACATTACGCCGTTTAAAAATATCCTGAATGATATGTACAGCCGGGATATTTCAAAGAAAGTGCTTGCCGGGCGCATGACACGCTCCCGCCAGGGGAAGTTTGGCGGCGGGCAGCCGCCCCTTGGCTTGATGCGTGACCCGGAGGAAAGGGGACACCTTATCCTTGACCCGGACACTGCGCCGACTATCCGTAAAATCTATGACCTTGCCTTAAACGGCTGGGGGTGTATGCGGATTGCCAAACAGCTTATGGAGGATAAAATCCCCATCACACGGGTAAAGGGCAATACGGAATGTGACGTGAATTATTATTCGTGGGGGAGCGCACGGATTAGCCATATCCTGCGGAACCCGTTTTACAAGGGGGCGCATTTAGTCTGCCGGACGCACCAGAAAGGAATCCGCTCCAACACCTATAACATCATCCCACGTGAGGAATGGGAAGTCCTTGAGGGCTGCCATGAAGCCATCGTAAGCCCGGAGGACTGGGAGAAGGTGCAGGAACTGATTGACCGCCGCCCTCCTATCATGGATGGGAACGCCTGCCCCTTCTACAACCTGTTCCACGGCATTATCTACTGTGCCACCTGCGGGAAGTCCATGCAGGTACGCTATGAGAAAGTGGGCAGAACCGGGAAGAACCGCTTTACCGGCGAGGAACGGGAGCCGATAGACAAGGCGTATTATATCTGCCAGACCTATAACCGGCTGGGAAAAAACGCCTGCACCAGCCACAAAGTGGAAGCAAGGGATTTATATAACCTTGTATTGAAGGATATTCAGGAACTTGCGGCAATGGCGTTGAAAGACGTGGAATCGTTCTACCAGCGGATTAGCAGCCGCATGGAGCGGCGGTATCTGGCGGACGCTTCGGAGATGGAGAAGGAGCGGGAACGGCTGGAAGCAAGGAACCGGGAAATTGATGATATGTTCCTGAACCTGTATACCGACAAGGCGAAGGGAATCCTGTCGGAGCAGCGGTTTGTGAAGATGACGGCGGCAATGGAGCGGGAACAGGAGGAAAACCAGAAGCAGCTAAAAGAATTGACACTCTCCCTGCGCCGCTCCAATGAGCAGGAAAGAGATGTCCGTACCTTTATCCGGGAAATCCGGCAGTACACCGCAGTCCGGGAACTGGACGAGGGTATCTTAAACCGCCTTATCAGCCGGATTCTGGTGGGGGAGGTGAAAAAGGTTGACGGGGAGAAGTTTCAGGAAATCAAAATCATTTATAACTTTGTCGGGGAGATACCGGCGGTAACAGAATAACGGCAATGCCCTTCTCTCTTTTTGGGGGAAGGGTTTTCTTTTTGGCCGGACACGAAAAAGAAGCCGGGTTTCCTACTCTCCGGCTTCCGGGATAAACTCTAAGTGGTCTAAGGCATAGCGCAGAGCCATGCACATCAATTCATTTCGGGAGCGGTCGCTTTTTGCCGCCAGAGCGTCAAATTCTTCCTGCAATTCCCGGTCTAACCGCAGCGTCATAACGATTGACTTATCTTCCTTTTTGTCGGGTTTCTTCTGACGTACCACAAACTTATCTGCCATGTTACACCTCCGTATTACATTCCTGCAACTATTATAAACGATTCTGCTTGACATTTATATAACACATGGTAAAATACAAATATGTAATACATAATAGTGTTACAAAACAAAAAGGAGGTCATGGAAGTGAAGAACGTGCTGGAACAACTCTATAATGGTGAAATCTTCCCGGCGGAGCAGTATGCTCCCAAAAGTGAAGAATACCGGAAAATCCATCAAGGGCATTATAGTCATTACGAGGACTTTATTGAGGTATTGGCTAAGCTGGAGCCGCCCCTTGACAAGCGGTTCGTTAAAATCATGGACGAACAGCTTGACGTAATCCCGTTTGAGTTCTCGGAAATGTTCATTGACGGTTTTAAGCTGGGGGCAAAGATGATGGCAGAGGTTTTCAGGGACGAGTAGAAGGACGGGGACAGGAAAAGGCAGACGCTTTGACGTGGCGGCTGCCTTTTTTGGGTTGTTGATAAACTGGAAATTATTTAAGTGTTATCATTTAATTTAGCATATACATATGTATCTTTCCAGATTGGTTTTTCAGTTTCATCTTTCCAGAAATACACATTTTTTCTAAAATGGGCTTCACGTTGAAATCCTAACGTTTCAAGTAATTTCCACGAACTCTTATTATTGGGGTCACACTCTGCATATATCCTATGTATGCCATTGTAAAATGCCTGCTCGATTAATGCTTTGCAACTTTCGGCAGCATAACCATATCCCCAATAATTTCGATTAAATACATATCCTATTTCCAGTGCTTCAAAGTCACGTTTACCCATATATACATTTCCAATCATTTTATGGGAATTTTTCAATTCAACAGCAATCATTTCATCTGTGCCTATACGCCATTCAAGACTTTTTTCTGTTTCATCAAAGGTTTGCGGTTTATATGGTTCGTATCTTACAACCTCCTTATCAGATAAATATTCAAATAAATCTTGAATATCTTCTTTTTTGTATCTTCTTAAAATTAGCCTTTCCGTTTCAGCTATAAATATTTTGTTCTCCATGTTACACCCTCCATAAACAAATAATCCTTGACTTATTTCTTTTTTGCAAACTTATCAATAACCTTGTCTACCCAAAAATTGATGAAGAAATCGGCAATCTCTGCAAAAACATTCAAAATGAAATCTACCATTAAAGTATCCCCTAATTAACGATTTGCTGTTTTGTATTCTAACATACAACCCCATTTTTCTCAATAGAAATTGAACTCACCACTTGACAATGTGGCAAAGAGTTGATGAGCCAGGACGAAATCGCCGTGATGGACGGCGGAAAGTGTATTTTGCAGGTGCGGGGTGTGCGTCCCTTTTTCAGCGAGAAATACGACATCACCCGGCATCCGCAGTACAAATACCTCTCCGACGCCGACAAAAAGAACGCTTTTGACGTGGACGGGTATCTTGCCGCCATGCGCCGCAGGCAGCGGCAGGTGGTGATGCAGGAGGAAGTCTTTGACTTCTACGAAATCGACCTGTCGGACGAAGAAGAAACCGGCGAAGCCGACGCCGCCGAAGAATGAGGCGGCAAATCAACAACAATATTTTTGAATTTATGGAGGTAAATCTATGGAATTTTTCAACAGCGCAATCGACGTTTTGCAGACCCTTGTGGTCGCCCTGGGCGGCGGCTTGTGCGTGTGGGGCGGCATCAATCTCCTGGAGGGCTACGGGCAGGATAACCCCGGTTCCAAATCGCAGGGCGTCAAGCAGGTCATGGCTAATTAGAGGTAATCAAAAGAGGAAAGGAAAAGCACAATCCAGACGGAACCGGCGATACCGTCAAGAAATATTTGTGAGTTAGCAAGAAACCTGATATAATGGGGGCAAGCGCCCATCCGGGGCAGAAAGGCAGGGGGAAAAATGCACATCAGCTACAAACCGCTCTGGCACACGCTGATAGAGCGCAACATGAGGAAAGAAGATTTAAGGCTTGCCGCTGGCCTGACCACAAATATGATTGCCAATATGGGCAAAGAGGGAAAACACATCAGTATGGACACGCTGGCACGAATCTGCGAAACACTGGATTGTGGCATTATGGACGTGATTGAGCTGGCCAGTGACGAGCCTTCCACCACAGGAGGGAACGATAATGGAAAAACTGAAAGAAAGAATCACAGAAAACGGCATTGATTATATTCTGGTAGGCGATTACTATATCCCGGACTTGAAGCTGCCGGAAGAAGACCGTCCCATTGGACGCTTTGGGCGGCTACACCGGGAATATCTGAAACAGGAGCATCCGGCACGGTACAGTTCCCTTATCCTGACAGGGAAATTGTGGACGTATCTTGCCGACCTGAACGAGCAGGCGGAGGAACGGCTTGACTTAATCATAGAGCAGATGAAAGCCGCCGAGGGAGTGACCGAGGAACTGAAAGCCCGGAACCAGCTTGAATGGGTGGGGCGAATGAATAATATCCGCAACCGGGCGGAGGAAATCATAAATAGCGAGTTGATTTATATTTGATTTGGATATAGAAAGGCCAGCCGATTACCGGCTGGTTTTTCTAATCTTCCCTGCGTTCCAATACTGCCCGAATCATGGCAACGGCAATCTCCTGTTGGCTGGGCGATGTGCTTTCCCACAATTCTGCCAGTTCCCGTATTTCACTGACCTCATTATCTTCCAGCGCATCCCGCAGCAGATAATCCGGGGAGATTTTCAGTGCGTTGCAGATATTGATAAAGACAGGCAAGCTGGGAACCTTTGCCCCGCCCTCAATCTGCCGGAGATAGGTTGCGTTGATATTGCACAGTTCCGAGAGCCTGTCCGCCGTGAATCCCCGGTCTTTCCTCACCATGTTGATACGTTTGCCCAATCCTTTTGTTTCCATATTGCCCACCCATTTCATAAGCTATTAGCATTTATTTTATTCACTTTTAGACTACATCACACATAGGGATTGCAATAGATTCTAAAAGACTATATAATATTAGCTAGTAGACTATAAACTATGAAAGGGGAATAATAGAATGGAACTGAACTATTTTAGGGACAAACTTTTTGATTTACTGAACGACAGTGAAGGGATGAGGATTGCCGACCTGAACGCAGACGAGCGGAACAGCCTGCTCATTGTCAGGACAGAGGACGGGGATGTATTTGAAATCGTATGCCGGCAGGCAGCGGGGAAGGAGGACGGATGGACGACCGCAAACTGACCGTTTATAATGGGCGAGGTGCTTTCAAGAAATCGCCGCCGCAGATTCTTTTACAGGGGAACTGGCTGGAACAGGCCGGGTTTTCCGCTGGGGATAAAATTACCGTGAAATGCCAGCAAGGGCGGCTTGTTATCACGAAGAATGAGCCGGAATCAGATACCGAAGCGGAAAATAGACAAACATAGAGGTTTTTGAATGAATTTTTCAGGAAGCTTATTCCATCTGGAAGGACATTGTAATATAATAGAGCCAGCGAAAAATCGGGATTTGGAGGGATAAAATGGACAGACCTATTACGACATTATTTATGCTGATGTCTGTTGACGGAAAAATCAGCACAGGAGCAACAGATGATTTAGATGTGGACAAAGATTTCCCTAAAATTATGGGCG
>Ga0209694_1002278_pt1 | contig 16435 bp, 8 predicted proteins | sample GluameincwithD2O_FD_187499 | JGI IMG/M metagenome (GOLD analysis project Ga0209694, IMG submission 187499) | Mouse cecum microbial communities from Vienna, Austria - Glucosamine amended microcosms incubated with D2O (SPAdes) (version 2) | ecosystem: Host-associated > Mammals > Digestive system >... | reverse complement strand
TAATAACGGCTCGATCAATTCCCATTGCTCGTCTGTAAGTTTCATACCCCATATAAAACCATAAATTCCCAATCTGTCCAGACAAATTCTAAAACTTACCCATTTTGATTATGGGATGACCTCTAATGACATACGATCCATTGTAGTGAAAAATCGCTATTCCAGGCGCAGATATGTGATTTCAAAGGCCTTGCATTGCCTGAATTGCTGCATCCTGGCTGAAAAATTAAATATGTCGTTCATCTCATAAGGCTGGAAGATATCAAGCCCTCTGTCCAATAAAATTTTCCAGCCGGAATCAGTTACGATATGTCTGGCATGGAGAGTCCCTGTCTGGTCAAATTCCCAGGAAAAATCAATTCCGCCCACAAGCGAGGCTTCCTTGATTTTGTTGAAGTACTCCAACTGTTGGAAAGCCTTGAACTCGTCTTCCACTGTAACAAGATGTATTGACGTCCGATTCCTGGCGCCTCGCCGCCTCGCAATCATTTCCATAAAATCCATAAGATTTCTTGCCTGGTAAAACAATCTTATATATGGGTCGGTAATCACAATTTTCCTGGCGTTTTTTATATATTCACCAAACAGATCGTCATAGCTCACGCCAGTCTGGTTTTCCTCGATGACAATATGGCTTTCTCCCGCGCATGGCTTATCCTGCGCCGGAGTATTTTCGCTCGCGGCATCATGTTCCGGATCGGCGCCCCTGCCTGGCATTTTGTAATAATAAATCTGCGGAAACTCTTTTTCCTCCCGCGTGGCAATCGCGACAGTGGCGCCATCTTTGCCGCTGTAGGAAAAATCCACATCCGGGTATGTGCTGTCAATGCGCAGGAGCTGATCTTTCACCCGCTTGCGCCCTTCAATGGAAAATTCCAGTAAATCGGCGATTTCTCCCTTTTCGGCATTTCCCTCGGGAAAAATGAGTTTCATAAGGCCAGAGAAAGTCTTGTTTATCGAATCCCTGTCTCTGGTCGAAATATTTTCGGAAAGGCTGAAATATTCGCGATAGCGGCCGGAATAATCATAGCTGCGCATGGCCCGCAGTATTTCAGCCAGGTAATCAACAATGAAACCATAACCATCCGAAAACATTTCCGCGCGGATAATATCCGATTCCCAGCCGGGAATATAAAAATGAATGCGATCCAGAAAGGCGGAATCGTAAAATTTTTCAGGCAGATCGCGGAAAAGGTCGGAATATTTCAGCATGTGTTCCACATCATGGGATGTGTTGCCCACAAAAGCCATGGATGCCTCGGCTCCCAAAGTCTCCACTCCCCGGGAAAATGATTTGTTGGCCATGTAGTTTTTCATTATGTCCACAAGGCTTTTGTCCACGCGCTTGCTCTTGCCGGCAAATTCGTCAAAGGCTACGCAATCCCAGTAGCCGACAAGGCCAATCCTGCCATTGGCGTTGTTGACGAACAGTTTGGGCACGGTGACCTCGCCGCCGGAAAGCAGTATGCCATGAGGTGAAAATTCGGAATAGACATGCGACTTTCCGGTACCTTTCGGTCCGAGCTCAATAATATTGTAATTGCGCTCGCAAAACGGAATCAGCCTGGTGAGGAGGTGAAGCTTTGCGCGCCTGTCAAATTGGCCTGGGTTGAGGCCCATTGTCTGGATGAGCAAATCGGTCCATTCTTCGCTGGAGAATTTGCGCCTTGCGGCAAGAAAGCTTTCCAGGTCGAATGCCGAAAGCTGCACAGGCTTGAGTCTGCCCAAAAGCCACGGGTTGACGCCCTTTTCCTCCACATGGGCATATTCCACGTCCGCGATGCACCATATCCCGCTTACCAGCAATTTGGGATTGGCCTTTACAATTTCGGCGCCTATAAGGACTTTTTTCAAACCGAGATTTGAAAATTCGGCTTCATACACGTCGTCCTTGTCGTTCAGGCTGACGCTGATCCTGTCGATAACCCTGTGGCGTCCCTTTTCCCGGATATTCGAACGTACAAGCTCCGCTTCATTGCGATGAACATAATGCTTGCGCAGAATTTCCCGGACAGTTTCAATGCCGGAGGCGATGCTTGGCCCGTCATCCGTGGCGCAATACTGGCCAAGCAGATATTCCAGCACATATGAAGGCACAATGGCATTGCCGCGCACTGCTTTCACCAGATCCTTGCGCACAACCAGGCCAGGGAACGCCGATATTATTTTTTTATCGAATTCGGTCATCTGTCAGTCCCATTCATCAAGCTCCATCGCATTGCGCAAGGCATAGACGCGCCTGGCATATTCCCTGAACTGGTTTGTATCCTTTATTTGCTCTTCAAGCATCAAGATCACGGTCTGACCCCTGCATGCCGCTGAAGCGCCTGTCAGTGTGAAAACAGCGGTGGTTTCCCTGTCGCGGGGATTATCTGAAGCGCTGTCAAAGATCAACTCATGGCGGCTTGAGACAAGGTCTCCCTTTTCAGAATAGATTCCGGCCCGCAATTTGCGGGGTCTGGTCTTTAGCGTCACCGCTTCCCGCTGATAAAAGACAACGGCAAGCTGGTTGGTGGTAATGGATGAGGTTGTGCTGTCAAGAATGTCAACAGAAACGAAAGTCGTATCGTCCTTGCGCTTTTTGTTGATTTTTACGAGGGGGATCACGACTTCCTGCAATGTCGCGCCGCCGTGGACATACCTGCTGCCGGAGCCATGGACCCTTATCCTGCCAAGCCCCAGGGGGATGAGCGCCTCTATATCCCCATTTATCCCAAGCTGGCCTGATGTGAAATGTCTCATTCCGGGCTGTCCCTCAAGATTTTTCCCAAGGATGAAACGCCGGTTGCGGACCAATTCACCGTCGTTATTCCCGTCTATACTTGCAAAATCGCTTTCGTCGGGCACGGAGGCCTGAAAAAGGAAGCCGTGGTCGGCTGTCAGCAGGATATTGTTCACATTGTTGCCGGTCAGCTTTTTTATCAGCCGGGACAGTTCGTCAAGCGTATCGTTTACGGCTCTGAAAGCGTCATTTTCGGTTGCAAGCTTGTCCCCCACGGCGTCAATGCGGTTATGGTAAATATAGCAGACATCATTGGCCTTGAGCATTTCCCTTAACCGGGCATTGTCCATGCGGAGGATCTCTTCCGCTTTCACGGCCTGCCCCCGGCAACTGGCCTGAATAATCCTGTTTCTGTTTTCCGTGCCCTGCGACGGCATTCCGTCAACGAGAATGTTTTGCGGGTTGCGGCTATCAAATTCCAGGCCAGCATGGGGCAAAAGCGCGGCCATGCCAGCCTGCGTGTAGCTTGGCAGCATGGAAAGCATTGGTTCTATTTCCGCAGAAAACCTGTTGTCGGCTTCAATTCTCTCCCGCAGCTCCATTCCCGCCTCATAGCGCAAGGCATCGGAAACGATGATGCAAAGCTTGCCATTGCGGGCCAGATATGGGCGCACATGGGTCCCGAAAAATTTGTCCATGCGCAAAATGCCCGGTATGCGCCATTCTTCGGGCAAAACAGCCTGAAAATTGCTGGCCAGAGGATAAAGAAACTTGTTGACGTAAACCTTGTCCATTTTTTCGCAAAGACCGGCCATAATGCCGGCTTGATCGCCGGAAATGGCGTTGGCGCAAAAATGGCGATAAAGCAGATCAAGCCTGTGCCAGGATTGCCAATATTTTTCCACGCCGTGGGCGGCGTTTTCCATATCAAGGCATATATCCCGCAGCATGACAAAAAATTGCGAGGCATTGAGAATTGCCTCATACAAAGGCTCAAAATCATCATACCAGAAAGATTGCCTGCGCTTGCGCGCGATATTGGCTATTTCATCATGCGTCATTGTTTCGTTTTCAATGGCGCTTAAAAGCAAGGTAATTATTTTCTGGTCAATAGCCCTGAAACAGTCAGCCTCCAGAAGATCTTCAATGCCGGTCTTGTCAAGAACGGCGTTAATGTTCAGAGCATGGGCATAGCGTTTTGAGAGGATTTTGAAATCTTCGCCGCATTTGCGGTTATTTTTCCAGTCGTCCATAAAGACAGCGGCATCAGTGGCAAGCTGGCCGGACTTGCCAAGGGCGCATTTGAAAAGCTCAATGGCAAAATCCTGCAAGGTGGGATTTTGCGCCCTGTAGCCATAAATATTCTTCAGGTTTTCCCAGAAAAAAGGCGCCAGTCCGCAGCGTTCCACAAGCCTGAGCCTGTCGTCCTCTTCCGCGGCAAGCTCTTCAAGCAATGCCTCCAGTATGGAATCAGGATGCGCTTTTGCGCCTGCGCATACGGCCAGCATTTTCAGGCGAATCGCCTTTGCCGTGTCCCCTGCCCTGAGGCTTTCCTTCAGCTGGCGGATACGTTTTGCCGAGCGGAAAAATTCGCCATGCCCGGCCACCAGATCGGCAAATTCCTGGCCAAGACCAAGTTCGGCCAGCCAAAGCCCCTGCTGATCCGCCCGGAATTCCCCTTGCGCCAGCAGCACGTCAAGCAGCCAGTTGTCCTGATCCGGGGGCTGTGGTCCCGCATGGTAAAGAAGGAATTTTGTTTTTGGCTGCTGGCGTAGAATGCGGTATTTAATCCCGAACTCATTATTGGCTATTTCAACTTTTTCAATATCAGGCAACTCAAGGGCGGCATATTCATCCGCCATTTCCTTTTTGGCGTCATACCAGAAGACAACGCGGTGCTTTTCAAAAAGCCGCGCAAGCGAGCCCGCAAGGCGTTTGTTCATGGATTAATTCCGGCAAGCTGTTCAAGTTTGGTTAGCCATTCATTGAAATGGACACATCTTTTGCGCAAGACAGGAATACCGATTGCACGGGTTATTTCAGGGCCGGCAATGGCTTTGTCATAAGCAGGTATCTCACCACTGATGCGTTTTGAGGGCGCGGTTTGGGGTGAGTCATTCACCAGTTCCGGATTTCCTCCTTTTTCGTTTACCGCTCTGATTAATTTTGCAATACCGTCTCCACTGGACAAATATATCTTTTGAAGTTTTTGAGGATCGGCCAGGATTAATGCTTCAAATTCATGTAGCTGGATATAGGGTACGAAACGGACATCATTGATATCCTGCTTAAATTTCTCTTCAAGAATTTTTATGCGCGTGTATGGATCCATGTGGGAGCAGGATTCATGAAACGATGGAAAATCATTTGGCAATCCATATAAATCAAACATCGTTGTAAGTATGAATTTATTTCCTTGTTTTAACCATGATATGATATCGTTTTTGGCCTTTGCGTAACTGGAAATGCCGCCGCGGTACTGCCTGGACTGGCGTTTATTTATGCTGGTCAGCACTTTGCGGGCATAAACAGCGATTGCGCGTTCTCCCAAATATGGCGCAAGCACTTCTTTAACAAACGCAAGTTCCGTCTGGCCTTCAACAACAATTTTGATTTCCATCATGGCAAGCCACCCAGCACATTCTTTTCCCAAAGCTCTGAAAGGCAATAGCTTTCAAGCCAATCAGCCAAATCATGCTCATCAAGTTTTGAAAAAATTGATGCTTGGCGTAATTTGTCGTGTTCAACAATAACGATATCCTCCACATCCAGCTCATCAAGAAATCGCGGAGACTGGGTTGCCATCAAAATTTGCGTATTTTGCGCAGCTATTTTTATCATGCCCGTCAATGCGGTGATTGCTGTTGGATGCAATCCCAATTCAGGCTCATCTATGGCAATCAACGTGGGCAAAAGCTCCGGCGGTTGCAAAAGAAGGGTTGCCAGGGCCATAAAACGCAGGGAACCATCTGATAATTGATAGGGATCGAAAATAAAACCAGTATCGTATTTATCTTTCCAGTTCAAATGGATATAATTTTTGTCGCCGGGAAGTGGTTCAAGCGCAAAATCATCAAACTGGGGCATTACAGAGCGAATAAACAAAATAATGCGCCGATAATATTTTTCATAAGCAGGGCTGTTTTTCAGCATTCTTAAAAATGGCGCAAGATTGCCGGCGTCATGCTTTAATTTATAGGCATCGTCAATATAAGACATGTCCTTTATGCGCGCCGAATCCGAAGTGTCATTGAACTGGAAAATTTCAATCCCGGCCAGAAAATCTTTTACCAGTCTGCCAATTTCGCTGTCATCGGTCAAAAGTCCCGCTTCGCCATTGGCCTGGCGTTGAAGATAATGAAACTCCGAGATTTCATTTGACCCGTCATTGCCTTTGTGGGTTTTTGGTTTCCAGTTCTTTTTATGGGCCGGATCGAACTGGCCGAAACCGACTTTTTCGGAGCCGATATACATTCCCCTGGGCAATTCACGCTTTAAATCCACCTCATAGCGAATGTCCGCTCCATCATCAAAAAATGCTTTAAATTGTATGCCGGCTGTTTTTTTGCTTCCGTAATAGAGCAGCCTGTTGGGGTTTTCCCTGCCCAGATAGTCCGACAATTTTCCTGTGGCCATGCTTTGCAGCATGCGCAGGAAAGATATCACATTGCTCTTGCCCGAGCCGTTGGCGCCAATAAGCACGGTTATGTCGCCAAAAGGGATTGTCTGCCCATTGCTGTCTATGGATTTGAAGCCCTTTATTTCCAGCTTGTTCAGCTTAATCCTCATTGCCGCCCTCCAGGCCCGTGATTTTTCTCAGGGCCGCGCCAAATTTGGGGTAATTCACGCGCACGCCGTCATCAAGGTCGATGGCAATTTTTCTGGTGGCCAGGGGATAGAGAATTTCCCGCTCGTATTTCTCCAGTTCGGCAATGGTCTTTTGCAGGGCAGCCAGTTTTTTAACCGCCCTGGTCTTTTGCGCGGCTGTGGCCTCGCCGGATATTTCAATATTCCGGGCAGCTCTTTTTTCCGCCTCCAGCTTGGCGATAAAATCCCGCAGATAGCTTGCCTGGACAATGCCGACTGTTTCCGGCGTGTAGCGGTGCATGTATATGAGCGCCGAAAAACCGCCCCCGGGACTCTGAAACAGCCAGTAGATGGGGCGCTTCTTGTAGCGCTTCACATGGTCGGCATAAAAATCCCTGAGGAAATATTTGCGGATGTCCTTGCCAAGGGCCTTTTCAACAAAGGCCAGGTTTTCGGCAAAATGCTCCTCGCCGAATGTCAGGCGCAGAAACTTGCGGAAGCGGCCGACAATGTCATCCCTGAAATACTCGCCGTCCAGAATGGGGATCACATTGTCGTCGTCCGGCGCGAATTGAGCGTCCGGCACAAGGTCATTGTAGTCGTCCAGCGTCTGCCCCTGGCTGGCCAGAACCAGGCCCGGCCTTTCCAGGGCGTAGCGGCCAAACATGCAGCCCACGGAGTAGGAGACAAACTCCCTCATGGCGTCGGCCAGCAAAAGCGCTTCCAGCTCCTCTTCCGTTTTATTGCCGCCATAGCGGTAATGCGGGTTGCAGGTCAGGGTTATTTCGGCCAGTGGCACATCCGGCGCAAGCTCGTCCCCAAGCCCGTAGGCTTCGATGAATACGCGGTTGTTCTCCTCCTCCAGCCTTTGCATCTCCAGGGTCATTTGCCGCCAGTGTTCGCGCAGGGCGGCGTAGGTGGCTTCGAGAGTGTCTTTGCGGCAGTCGGGGGAAAGCAGCGGCAGGGTCGTGAAATCCCAGGAGGTTTCGTAGGAGTCCCAGTCGGTTTTGGAAAGGGAAATAATATTGGTGATTGAAGATATATCGGAATTACATGTCTCAACAACTGGTAATAAAGAAATATGGCCAACCTCAAAATTTAATGTTGGAGAAAGAGTTTTTAATATTTCTCTTGCCAGTTTTGTATTTGTAAATGCTAAAAGTTTATATAATAAATTTATATTTTCTGTTGAAATACAGCAACCAGCTACATCAAATATAAAACCAGCAGGATAATAGCGCATAGCAATATTTGCGCTTGAAATTTTTGACCAACTAATTGTTTCTTTAAAATAAAATGATGGATTGCGGATAACAGATCGTGGTTTAAAATCATTAATTTCTTCGCCGTCATTCTCCCAGTTAACAACAAATTCCTGGTTGCCATACCATTTTCTGAACTCGCCGCCCTTGTTATATGGAAACCATTTTAATCCTGATTCCAGGGCATCATTTGTAGATGTTTTCCCAAAGCCAATTTTTTCCATATTCAATTCCTGCCAGTTGCGCACAAAACGATTATTGTCCGCTGTAGCAAGTCCCTGTTTTGCTTCAGCAATTCCCCCCAGTGATTTATTATTGGCAAAAATATTCCTTATCTTCCCACTCACCCAATACGCAATCGGGCTGCCCGGTATTTTTTTGAAATCGGCCGCGCTGGCGCGGAAAAACCAGCCGCAAGAGGGGTTTTTTATGGCCTCTTTCAATGCGTCAGCTTTTTCTTTTTCGGATTTACCGTCAGTCAGACGCAGAAAATCGCCTTTAAATTCCGCATTTCCACTCTTGCTTATTACAAATGCCGTTGTGGAAACCACTTCTCCGCCTATGCTGTCAAATGCTCTGGCTCCGAAGTGAGCCATTGAGGAAATTGTATTGTCTTTGAAAAGTCTGGCGCGTAAAGCTTCAAAAGACGACAAAAACATCCAGCTCTGCATGGTGACCATGGCGCAATAGCCGTGCTTTATGACAAGCTCCAGCCCGCGTTCCATAAACATGGCAAAAAGGTCTGTCTTGCTGTTCGGATAGTTTTCCTTCGCACATGCCGCCAGCCTTGCGTTCATGCCCCTGCCGCCCATATAGGGCGGATTGGCGATGACGACATGGTAGCGCGGCGACAGGTATTCGGCCATTTTCAGGATTTTCAGCACCTTTTCATGAATGGGCTGGACAAGCAGTTTGCCGGCTGCCTCGCGCTTTTCCAGCACTTCCCTTAATTGCGCTGCGTTTTTGACCACCGGGCGAATCAGCGAGCCGAAATTGTCGGCTTCCGCAAACTGATCCATGCAGGCGGCAAGGTCGCTGGTAAAAAGATCGCGGCCCACAAAATCCATATAACGCTTCTTTTCCTCATCCGTGAAAGCGACTTTTTCCAGAACAAGGATTTTGGGGGCAATTTTTCTGGAAAAAAAGTTGCGCTGTTTTTCCCTGGCCTTCATCATCAGGGCAAAGGCGGCAAGCGCTCCGGCGCGCTGGTCAATTTCCATGCCAAAAAGGTTGTTTCGCAGGATATTGGCCGGAATCTCGGCTTCGGGATAGCCTTCCTCCTGATAAATCCTGTAGAGCAGGTCAAAGGCGTAAACCAGCATGTGCCCCGAGCCGCAGGCAGGGTCGCAAATTTTAATATCCTTTGGCGAAGCAATTTCGAGGAAATCCGTTTCCGAATCCCCCTGCTCCCCGCAAGGCGCGATAAAATACGGCATTTCGTCCGCAAGGGCGGAGTCTGGCCTGTTCAGAAGCCATAATCTGCCAAGGGAATTTTCCGCAAGATAGCGCACAATCCAGTGCGGGGTGAAAAGCTGGGTGGCCGCCGGAATGTCCGCAGGCCCAATCTTGCTGTTTTTGTTGGCGAAAATGGCGTCCTTTTTTTCGGAAATATAAAACTGGTAAAGCCAGCCGATAATTTCCACATCCCCGCAGTTGTCCGCGTTGATGGCCGCAAGGATTTGCGCCGGGACGGATTTTTCCGAAAGCAGGTCGTTTGGCAGCAGAAGGCCGGTATAGTCATTTATGCGGCCAAACATGAAGGGCAGGATCTTGTGCCAGTGATTGCAGGCGGAAATCAGCAAAAGGCGGTAGGCTTCTCCCTGGGGGTCCGGGTTGGTGTATTTGCCCGTCAGCAAATCCAGGATGCGCTTGCGCTTTTCCGGTTCTGGCACGAGTGTTTCGTCTATTTCGCCAGCCTTGGCCTCGGCCAGGATTTCCGGCTGGATTTGACACTCCGCCGGCGAGACAATGCCAATGCCGGTGTAGCGGCGCAAATCCATAAAGCGCAGGGCGCACAGGCGGTTGAACCAGGTGTAGGCCGCCTGTTCGATGACCTGCTCCCTGCCGCATTTAGCCACAGCTTTTTCAAGTTCCCCGACAACCGTCGGGCTTTCGCGCCTTTCCAGGCTGTCCGGCGCCAGCGCGGCATCAAGTCTTGCGCCGACCTGGCCCAGCAAGTCGATTCTTGCCTTTTGAGCGAATTTTTTCAGGCTTGTCGTGTCCATCAGATTTGCACCTTCCTGCCTTTGCCTATTTCCTCCAGCAGTCTTTGCCGCCAGGCAGCCAGCCATTTTTCCACGTCCTCAGGCCTGGAAAGAAAAGGTTCTTCAAAGTCCGGCCGGATTTTGTGGATGGAGATGACTGCGTATGGAGCCGGCTTTTCCTCAAGTCCAGGCTTTTTGCCGTCGTCCGCCTTTTGACCTGCCATCACGTAAAGCCTGGTAGCGAGACCGGGGAAGCCATCCACTTCAAAACGCCGGCTGATATTTTCCAGGGCCGCGACAAGAGTCTGGGAGGCAAATTCGCTTTCAAGCCGGTCAAAACTGGCCAGCAATTCCTTGCGCTGGGCCTCGTCAATTTTTGCAAATTCCGGCATTTGTTCAAGCTGCTGTCTGCGCAAGGCAAGATCGGCCCTGGCCTTTTCCAGAGCCTGCGTCATTTTCTCCGCAAGCTTTTTTTCCAGATTTTCCAGCAGCTGCCTTGCGCGGACCATGGCATTGCCGCGGAAACAGTCGGGAGAAGTCAGAATTGCGGCAAGATCAGCGGCTTCCGGCCCGTCAAGATAGGCCAGGTCAGGCTTGCGCGTGTTCAGGAAATCGGCGGCGCGGCAATAAATATCCTTTTGCGGGCCATTCAGAAAGGCGCGCGCCGGCTCCAGCAGGTCATCCTTAATGGCGAGCAGTTCATCGCGCATCGCCACAAAATTTCCCATGTACCATTCGGGAGTCTTTCCCTCGCATTGACGGATTGTCTGCACGGCGTCTTCCAGCTGGGAAAGGAAAGGAAATTTGTTTTTTTGGGCAATAATCCTTTCCATTTCCCCAGACATGGCCGCCAGGGCCCGCCTTGTTGAGGCTACCAGCTCCCTTTGATCATTTGGCGGGGCATCGTCAAAAAGATCGGCATACAATGATTTCAGAGCGCGCATCTGGGAAGCGGAAAACTGGATTTGCGGCACAATCACCAGGGAAGAATAAAGCGAAGTGTTGGTTATGGCCTTTTCAAGAGCGCTCCCTTCAAGCGTTTCGCCGTTCTGGCGCGCTTCTGCCTTGCCAGAGGCAAGCAGTTTGGCGAGTGTGCAGATAATGGCGGCATGATACCAGCCGTTGGGTTTGCCCTGGAAAATGTCTTCCAGGCTTTTCAGCGTGACCCGCTCGCCAGCGCGGTCGCCGGCGGCAATCTTGTTCAGAATTTCCTGCTCGGCTTCGGAAAGCGTGTCCGGGCCAAAATTTCCTTGATCGGGCGCCCGCAAGTACATGGGGATGTCTTTTTCGGAATAATCCACATCCCCCAGCATGCGCATATTGGGATAGGCGCGGTCAAGCAGTTCGGAAAAAGCTGCATTCAGACGGCTTTTGGCATCGGTTGCGGCGATTTCCAGGGCGGCCTCTCCCGCGTACAGCTCCGCATTGGACAGCATTTCGCCTATCTGGCGCTGAAGCGCGCTCTGTCTCTGGTCATTCTGCGCGCGCTTGGCCTCCAGAATGCGCTTGACCGATTCCGTAACACCGCGGGACAAACTCTGGCGCGTATATTTTTCAGTCTGTCTGTAAAGCGTGATGTCGCGCATGAGCCTGTTGTCAGGAGGAAGAATGATCATAAGCTCGCTGCGGCCGGCATTCCGCATCTGGAGGATGGAGGGATTGCCGGCATTGTCGTTGAAAGGCGTTATCACATTGATTGCGAGTTCATGATCCCGGCTGCAAAGCTGGTCGTCAAGTTTCTGGGCAAAAGCGTAGTCCTTGCCGTTGCGGTGGCGGATCTTGCCTGTTCCGCCAAGAATGCGGCCAAAAATATGGGCGGAAAGCTCCTTCATTATCTCGGCATTATCAATTTCCGTGTTCTTGATTTCCGCCTCGATGTCCTTTTCCTCATCGGTCAGGTATTCGTAAACGGCGTCGCTGCGCTGGATATAGGTCTGGCTTTCCAGTTCGGCCAGGGCATTCTCCACATTCCTTTTCAGGGCGGGGATATCCTGGTTCATGTCCTCCAGCAGCAGCACGCAGATATTGCGCACCGTGGCCTTGAACTGCGGAATGTATTTGACCAGGAAGAGGGCCTTGAGAACGCGCAGGGCAAATTGGCTGACCTGGCTGTTTTCCGCCTGGAGAATGTCTTTCTGGATTTGTGATTTCAATGCCCCGCGCAAACCTTCAAACATGAGGTCGAATGGGGCGAGTCTTTGGGGCGGAAGATCGGCAATGATTTTGGCAACGTCCTGGAACACGCCCAGCATGGAGCGTTCGCCCACGGAACTGTGCCGGCCCTCGAAGGCGTTATGGGTTGAAAGACCGCGCAACGATTCCTGAAAGAGCTGAAACTGGTAGGGCACAAATGGCCAGGAGACGATAAAATGCTCCCGATCGCGAAAATTCCTGTATCCCCTCGAACCGTCGCCAAAATCAAACATGGTTTTCAGGCTTCCGGCCGCCGTATTGTACATTTCGGCCAGCAGTTGACTGCCGTCATCGTTTTTGGCCAGCAGCCTTTTCTGGATAACCTCGTCCACATCCTGGCTTGTCAGCGAAGGGCGCGTCCTGAATCTGGCCTGGATTTTGGAAAAATCATTGCCCTGCCTGGCCTTCATGTCGCCAATCACCTGTTCGAGCGCCTCCTGGGAGGTGACGACAATCCAGGCGCGTCCCCCGCATTTGGTGGCCAGACTTTCGGCAATGGTCTGCAAGTTAAGCATGAGTTTTGTGTTCTTGTCGATGTACTGGCCCACCTCGTCGACAAAAAAATTCAGGCGAAAGCCGTGCTCCCGCATATCCAGCCATTGCCGCACATTTTCCGCGAAATCCTCGATGGAAACTTTATAATCCTTGCGGAACTTGCCCAGGATATCGTTTTCCGCATCCTCGTCCTGGCCGGATGCCCGGCAATAGGCCTTGTCGATATTGCTTTTTTGCAGTAACGCGTCTTCCCTGCCTGTCTCCCATGGTATTTTCGCCCGCTTTTCAAATTCGGCGCGAAACCTGTCATAAATTCCATTGGCCTCAAGCCGGCGCTCAAACTGGGCCACATACCCCTGTTTGCCGTAATATCCGCACATTTCATCAAAAACTTTGACAAAAACGGAAAGCAGGGCATCAATCTGTTCCTTGCTGATGATTGTGGCTTTCTGATCAATATTGAAGAGAATGCTTTTGGAGGGAATGGAGCAGGCTTTGCGCAAGGAGCCGGCAAGCATGGCGTTATCCGCGCACTTGGGCATAAAAAGATCAAGGGCGCTTGTTCCGTCAAGATCCCGGTTTTCCAGAAGCAGGGCCAGCATTTTCAGCAAATGGGATTTGCCGGAACCGAAAAAGCCGGAGATCCAGGCGCCATTGGCGGTGGCGGAATCGTTATAGGCCTCCAGAAATTCCTCAAGCTTTTTTTCAATTTCCCCGGTCAGAATGTATTCCTCAACCTCTGTGCGCAGGCTGCGCATATCGTCAGCCTTGATGACCCCTTCAATTGGGCGGTCAATCGCTTTGGCGAAGATATCCCTGAGTTTCATGCGCCCTCCCTACGGATGAAAATGAAAAATATTGAAAGCCCTGTAATATTTGTCGTCATGCAGCCTGCTAAACAGATCAAGGGAAGCTCCCTCTTCCGGCGATATCCTGTATTCGCCGGGAAAAAACATGACCAGGGGCTTGTCCCCCGCTATGGCATGCAGATTGTTCAGAACGGAATGCGAACGGATATAGGGGTAAACCTCTCCCGCTCCCGTCAGAAAAAGAACGTCGTGCTGATCTCTGCGCAGGAGTTCGCTGATTGCCGGCACAAGGCGTTCTTCAGGATCAAGGGCGCCGCGCAGAAAATCCAGGATTTCGTCCCGCGACGAAGCTGGCTCGATTTCCAGCAGGGCTTCAAGCCTGCCGCGCTGCCCGAGAATATCAAGCGAAAGATCGTAGAGATTGATTTCCTGAATTGTTATGCGCATGCTGGCCAATTTCTTTTTCAGGATGGCGTTGCGGCTTTCAACTTCGACGGCTTCTCCGGGATTATAGGGACAAATGAAAAAAGGCAGTTCATTGCCGAGACCCCGCTTCTTCAGAAAGCGCTCACTGGAAATCACCGCCAGCAAATGATCATAGCGTTCTTTAATATTCATCATTATTATTTGAAATTTTATTCGCCCAAGCGAATGGGATCGCTAAAAACATACGCTCCCGCCCATCGAGAGAAGCAAGGTGGCGCCTGAATTGCGAAGACACGCAGGCAGGCAGGATTTCCTTGTTCTTGTCCAGGATTCCGGCCTCGCGCATGATCAGGAAAAGCGTCTGGCGCAGCTTGTTTTTTGTGGAATCCGCAAGCTTGCCCAGTTCGGGATGCCATTCGACCTTTTTTTGAAAAAAGACATTATAGTCATCAGCAGAGACAATTCTTTTCAGGTTAATAAAGTTTTCGTGAATCACCTCACAGGCAAAATCGCCGACAAACCCGTAACAGCGGCAGATCGCCAGCCATAACAGATAGCCCTGTTCCTGTGGAGTGGCATTTATAAATAAATCAAGTTCCTGAACATTCAGCATTTTCAGTCTCAAGACAAGTTCACTGGTAATCCGTTTCCGGCTGCTGAATGTTCTTGCCTGGACAAGATTGTCGGCCAAGGCAATTTGCCGGACTTTTTCCCAGTCCCCAATATTGACGTATAGCTTTATGGCGTCGGCGGAGTAGGAAGAAAGCAGGGAGCATGCGGTGAATGACAGCCTGTATGCCTGAATTTCAGGACATCGCGAGGAGATGCCGGAATAAACGGATGAGAGCGTTAAATATTTTTCATGAGTTTTCATGCTCTTTTGCGCCCCCACAATATGTCGTTCTTAACTGACACGCATGATCTTTCTTATGCGTTTATACTTTAAAGCCCATCCAAAGCCGTCAAAGATTGATCAAGGCATTTTCTCTTTCTCTGAATACTTACCATAACCCTGTGTGATATCCTGGTGTTATTATAATTGAGCGCGATTCCGCTTTTAGCCATATTTTAAGATAATTAGAATTTCTTTGCAAATCCCTGTCGCCAGCATATCCAAAGGCATAGTCCGCTGTCCGTTCCGCATATCTTTGCCAGTCGCGCCTTTTATCCGCCCCTGTTCTGATAGACGGGGCGCAATCCATGATTGCGGTAAGCACAGCTTCCGGCGAGTGGCCGTTGGCCCGCATCCGCAAGGCAATCATGGCATCCACCCTTGAAAAATCCTCAACAGTGATGTGGGCGCGGATATTCTCATAATGGGCAAAATAGGCCGCTTGCGGACTTGTCTGGACGGTCGGCACAAAAATTGTCTTTGGCTTCTGCCGCATTTTTGCCAGGAATGCCTGTTCCAGTTTTCTGGCTTCCACAAGAGCCTTCTTGCAAATCTGCTGAACCGCAAAGCGAAGCAGCGACAAGGGATATGAGCCGTCTTTTTGCCTGTGCTTCGGCTTGCGATTTGCAAAGCCTGGGGCGCGATGCGGATGGATTGCGCCGGATAATTTTGGATCGCCATATTCCTTGTTCAACATGGCCGCAAGCTGGTTGGCGATTTGCCTGTCAAACTCGCCGCCAAACTTGGGAATGGTCAAAACGCACTGGAAATTGCGGGGTGAGCTTTCAATAATCGCGGCAGGCTTATAGCCATCTTTCTGAAGCCTGACAACATTTTCGGGGCTTACATCGTCAATCAGGATATGGTGCTTGTCGTCCGACAATGGCTTGCAATAGATATTCTCGCCGCGCCTTTGCAATTTCAGAATTTCCGACATTTTCCTGACAAGCTCATCCGGAGTAAAGCCCATGCTCTGGCCGTCTTTTTTGTCCAGAATGAACACTTTGCGGCTTCCGTCCTCGTCCATTTTGATGGCCGTTACCCTGTAGCGGTCGGCATTGACTGCCCTTGCGTATTCCAAAAACGCCTTTGCCTGGGAACTTTGAGCTGCTTGCGGGGCTTGCGGCAGGGGCGGGGCGGTGTGTCTATTTTCTTCAATCGTTTGTTGCGCCAGAACAGCCGCCAGATTTTTCCCGCGCCGCATAAGCCACTGGTTGAACTTGGGCCTGATGAATGACGGGCGTTTCTCAACCTGTTCATCATGGAATGCCTTTCTTTCATCCTTTTGCTGGATTTTCAGGCAAAAACGCGCAATGGGCACAAGAACAGGATGCTTTTTGGCAATATTGCCCAGCTTTACCTGCCTTTCCAGTTTTTGCCGTGCCTGTAAATCCGTCCATTCCTCACGCTCTTTGGCGGCGTTTTCCTTTTTGCGTTTCGCAAGTTCATCTGTTGCGGCCCTGAATACCTGCAAGTCAGGGGCAATAGCCTGATTTAACGGCTCTGGCTCAATTTTTGGCATGACGGTATCATAATCTCCGGCAACAAATTCCCCAAGCCTTTTGACCAGCTTGCCCATGCTGAATGAACGGTCAACGGATGACGCTTTTATCGCCGTTTCGCCT
>Ga0209694_1002266_pt1 | contig 16525 bp, 10 predicted proteins | sample GluameincwithD2O_FD_187499 | JGI IMG/M metagenome (GOLD analysis project Ga0209694, IMG submission 187499) | Mouse cecum microbial communities from Vienna, Austria - Glucosamine amended microcosms incubated with D2O (SPAdes) (version 2) | ecosystem: Host-associated > Mammals > Digestive system >... | reverse complement strand
ACTGAAAATCCGGTTGTTAAGCAAATCGCATGGCAACCATATGTGGTTATGCTTCTGAATTACTTCTTCGCACTGCCGGGTTATATTTATCTTAATGCGGTGACAGGTACCGGTGCGACAAAAACCGTATTCTTTTTTCAAGTAATCACTACTATCGCCTATTTATGCTGCTTATGGGGATTGAGCAATCTCAATGTCCGATTGGCAACTTATTGGAGCGTGGAATATCTATATGTGATAATGCTCGGTATTCAATCTTTTATTTATCTGAAATTATACAATTCAAAAAACAACAGGATATGATGAATAAAATATATCTCCGTAAGGGTGACACACAAACCGTTTATCTGAACGCGGTGGTCAAAGACCCGTCGATTGTGGTAGGTGATTACACAATTTACAATGATTTTATCTCAGACCCTCGTCAGTTCGAGCAGAATAATGTGCTGTATCATTACCCAATTAATCATGAGCGACTGATAATTGGCAAGTTTTGTTCCATTGCATGTGGTGTAAAGTTTCTGTTTAACTGTGCCAACCATACTCTAAAATCTTTGTCAACCTATACCTTCCCTCTGTTTTATGAAGATTGGGAATTGGAAAAGTCAAATGTAGCCTCTGCTTGGGACAACAAAGGTGACATCGTGATAGGCAATGATGTATGGATTGGTTTTGAGGCAGTTATTCTTGCCGGTGTAAAAATCGGAGATGGTGCCATTATAGGAACAAGAGCAGTCGTAACCAAGGATGTTCCTCCTTACTCTATCGTTGGCGGCATACCGGCAAAAGTAATCCGCAAACGGTATAGCCCGGATATTATTGAGCAACTACTGTCGCTTCGGTGGTGGGATTGGACAAAGGATAGAATAAAAAGAAATCTACCATTCATTATGGCTGGGAATATTGAAAACATGACAGAATAATAAATATTACATATCTGTTTAACTTAATTATTTGTAATCCGCAAAACATAAAGTGCAAAACGGAACACGCCGCTAAAAATTAGGTCCTCTGCCAAGTTGTTGATTATAAAGTCTATACCGAGCATGCCTTTTAAAGACACTTATATGGCGTAAAATCGGCAGTTCTCATCTATCATATTTATAATCAGTGTAATAGATGATTCTGATTTTTTGACAGTTCCAAGTAGTGTGACAAAATAAAACGAAACGTGAGAAAATTGGGGTTGCGTTCCATTTGGGAACATTCGACTTTTTGACCAATTCTAAAAAGTCGGAGGAACGGTAAAATCCGCTCCTCCTTCTGCAACGAATCGGTAGTCATTAGCTACGGAATCGTTATTTTGCCACACGGCTTGAAGTTGTCGCGCCTTTTCGGTGGTCTTACTTTGCAAAGGTAATAAAACTTCCAATGCAATCAAATAGACGGCGAGAGGATTATTATAGCTCCTCACGCCGTCTATCCGCAAAATAGGTTCAAAATAGAAGCCCTCCGGGCGGCGCTTAGGTCTAAATTGCCAGCTTGCCATTCCCGGGGGGCTGTTATATCATACAAACGCGCTTCGCTTCAAATAATTGTACAAAGTCCGTTCCACTATGCCGAAGTGGCTGAGCCTACCAATCCGTACCAGCGTGAGCCGTTAAGTTCTCGCATAGTAATCGGAGGGTGCGGAGCCACTCCACCTGGGGGCTTTCGCGCCGCAGGTCCCAAACTCTAAAAGATCAGCCGGCAGTCATAATTTATATTATGCTGTCGGCTGTCTTTCGTTTTGAAGCAATATTTATCGATTTTTCAAACGATATTACATAGTAGACATTCCTGCACTTCGACGAAATACCATGCATCGTGTGAAGTATCTTCTTATGCAAACGCTCAGCTATAACTATTTATTCGGGTACGTAAATGATGTCTCCGTTTTCAAGTTCGTAGGCTGTTCCAACTCTTTTCCCTTTGTTACCGGAAGAGTTCTGCTCTTCCGATGGAGTGTAGCGATTGATTTTTTCACCTTCTTTTGTAATGATTTCCATATTCTCCTTACCGGGATTTTTCACCATTGTAAAATCCTCCTGAGAAAACATTTCAGTCATATTGTAGCGACTAACAAGAGCAACCATCAGAGCTACGGCAAACACCATTGCCACATCAAAAAGATTACTCACGACGCTCATAGGATCAGAATCCTCTCCGCGCCGGAGTATAGAACGTCTTCGTGCCATTATTTTTTCTCTTTGAGTGTTTGAACAATGAAGTCAAGAATCATAAGATTATGCAACGCCCAGCGTTCTTTTGCCTGCTGTGTTACAAATCCGATAGCACTTACCACAAGCCCCACCACAGTTGTAGCAAAAGCTACCTGCATATTGTATGCCATAGAAGCTATATCTCCTGTAGCGAGACCTACGAGTGCCGGTCCCATAGGAATCAGAGTCCCCATAAGGCCAAGTATCGGACCCATTTTAGTAAGAATCTTAGATGTCGCGATGTTTTTCTCTGCGGTAAGCTCGTATTCTGAAACGAGCATATCCAATCTCGCAGGGCTATCTGCTGATTTATAGATTTCATTCAGATAGTTGATGACCAAGATCCCTTTCCTCTCTGAAAAAGATGCAAGAAAATCAGTAATGTTTGAAAGATTGAGGTCCTTGACTTTCTCATCCAACATTGTTGCGGTTTTCTTTTCTGTCATATACTGTCCGAAGAATCCGCCTATGAGGATTATTGACCTTATGAAGAAATAGATTAGCAATACGATGACAGGCACAAGCAGTCCCGTCGAAATCCAGTAGAGGATATTAGAAATTACGTTCATGATTGTTTATAGTGTTTATTTTGATTTTTACGAAATAGCAAGTACCCTAAAATACTGCCGGTTACAGCGATTCCAATAATTGCCAATAAAGAATTAATGTTAACCTCATTTACACCGGCTGTTGCAGTCCGACCATTTACGGTAGCTATAATTCCAAGAAGCCCAATGATACAGTTAATGTAGAAAATCAGTTCGAGCCGTTCTGACTTTTCAGGAAGTAAGTATCTTACGCCATAAGCAAGCAATGGAATCATAATCACTATTGCTATCCCCAGACAGTAGCCAAGATTGTCAAAATCCATTCCGGCATTAGAGAATATAATTTGGACGAGCAGATAAAATGCTACGGGGAATATAAGCAAACCGGGAATATACAGAAGCAGACTCTTTATAATTCTACCCTTGAGTTTATCCGGTTTATTAATCATAAATAGGCAAAATGCAATCTGTAATGTAACGTCAATCGTGAGGATTACCGCCAGGTAAAGCATCAAGTCCGGAGTCTGTAGCCATTCTGAAATCTGTATTTTCGACTGGCTGATTGCAATATCTGTAGTTGATATGGTAACAAATGCCAGAATTATGGCTTCAGCTAACATTTGCCATGGGCGCATGAAGGTCAGTTTGAGCACGAAGCTCAAACCGACCATAAACATGATGAGAATAACGACAGTCTCCATTATTTATTCATTTTTCTGCGACGTCTTATAACGAGGAACACGACGAGGACGCATATCGCGACAATTCCAAGTACAAATCCGCTATTGATATGACTTGTTGTCTTTTCGAGATTGTTCAATTCTTCTTTCTTCATTACCTTGCCATCATCTACACCGAAATTCTCTGCGCGAATATTGCTTATAGAATTGTTATACGCTTTGGCGGTCGTTTTGTCGACGTTTGAAGCGATATACTCACGGAGTTTGGTGTTGTTACATACAAATCCGGAGCAAGAGGGCTGATACTCGTTTACGACTTCCGTATGAAGTTTGGCCAGCGCAGAAAGCTGTTCGTCTGTAGCAGTCCACATTCCTTTTCGCGCAGTCTCCATCATTACAGCCGTAATTTCTTCTATGGCTGCGGGATTGACAGACTTGAAATAATCTCTTGTTCCGAGATTATGCTTGTCAGCGATGTATGTGTCGTAGATGTCGTTCCATAATTCGTTGTCAATGACATCAGGTTTCATCACATTCCAGCCGTATGTGTTCCTTACGACATCAGCAATTCCTGAGGCATCCCCGGCACCGCCATTCATTTTTTCCTTGATGTATGTCGGATTGAGGATGGTTGTCCTGCTTTCTACGCCGATAGCTTCTTTTACTTCCTGCATTTTTGCATGACTGCGATTTCGGTAATCGGCAAGGTAAGCATCCGGGTCTTTACCTGTTACGTTACGTACAGCGAGATTCATACCACCCATGAACTCATACACGTGATCGAGACTTAGCGCACCCCAAGTATTACTCTGTCGAGGCTGAACTACCACATCGGTACGGGTCAAAGCTGCCTCAAATGCGAAATCACGCATTTTTTCCCAATCTTTCTCTGAGCCGTAAGAAGCTCCCATATTATGGATATAAGTCTCGGCTATCTGAGTCTCGTCATCCCATCTGTCTCCAGCCTCAACCATTTCCTGTATTCCACTTCCATAGTTCCCATCTACACCTCCAAACACTCTTGCAGTTGACATCTCACGTGCCTCTTTGGGTGAAACTCCCTTATTTACAAGATGCTTTTCAGATTCAACGACACCTTCTGAAACATAGTTAGGATATTTATCATCTTTTGCCTGTGATGCCATTTCTACGGCTCTTGTAATCAGAAATAATCTGGAAGCTGCCAGATCTCGCAATTGGCCGGAGGTCTGAACTACAACATCAATTCGCGGACGTCCAAGTTCTTCAGATGGGATCAACCGCAAATCAGTCACACGTCCAAAAGGATCTCTAAGCGGCTCCACACCAAGCATATATAGAATCTGAACAATTGTAGCGCCTTCGGTTTCGATAAATTCACTGCTCCACAATGTATAACTGACCTTTCGAGGCAGTGAATCGTTGTGGGCCTCACGATACATTTTGAGAGTATTATCTGCCAGAGTTTTTCCCTTTTCCCATGCTACAGCCGAAGGCGTTTCTTCTGCATTTATAGCAAACATATTTCTTCCGGTCGGCAAAACCAATGGATTGAGAACCGGGTCGCCGCCTGATGTCGGGGCGATAAAACCGCCATTCAAAGCATTGATAACCGATGCCAATTCATATTCGGGGCTGTTGGCCAACGCTTCGGCATAAAGACTGACATTCCTGACAGCGCGTTCAATCTCCATTATTGCCGTCGCTTTTTGTATCTCCTCTTTAGTGTATTTTGGCGCTGACATTGCCTTGGCTTTCGAGGTAGCTGCACCTTTATCTTTTGACTTTGATGAATTTCGCTTCATGGCGGCGCTCATTTTTGCAATTGCAGCAGAATCCGCACCCATTTTCTTTGCCATTTCAAGTGCTTTCTCCGGTGACATACCGGTGGCATTCATCATTCTTTTCATTTTGGTAGAAGAACTTTCTTTCCTTTCGGATAATTTAGCCGTAGGAGCGGCTATTGGCATGGACGACCCCATTACCATCATCTTCGAGAATAAGTCTTTTGAACCATTAATGTCTTCGGTAACAGCTCTGGCACTCTGCAAATCATTCATAGAAATGCCGGCAATTTTACAAATCTCAGCATCTGTAGCTAAGCGGTTCTCCGCAAGAATATTTGCTACAAGTGTGCGAACTGGTGTCAAATATCGACCGGTGAATGCCAGTCCTTCAGACTTATTGCCCTTTATCTTGCCACGTTGTTTGTCAAGAGTAAGAAGGCTGTACGCTATCGGGTCAACAGTCATCGCCAATACAGTCGATTTCAGTTTATCCTTTTCGTATGGTATTCCCATAACATATAATGCGCCTGTGATTTTCTCATTGGCAAGTTCCTCTGCAAAACTCTCTATTCTGGAAATCTCACCTGCTGAGTAGGGTTTTGAAATAAGACTGTCCAATCGGAGTTCTCTATGTATTCCAAGCTCTACAACATACTTCTTCACGAGTCGTGATGCCGCATCAAGACGACTGTTGTCAGGATTATCTGATTCGGCTTCCTTATTATAGGATGCTATTGCATCAGTCAGGTTTTTGTAAATTCCACGTACATTGCTTTCCAAAAACGGAGGGGTAAGATAGTTTATTATTCCGGCATAGCTTCGGCGTTTTGCCATCATCGCTTCACCTACATTACTTGTGGAATAGATATAAAAATGAGGTATTGTGCCGACCAGTCTGTCTGACCAGTCACGACTGCTGAGTGCCACCTGCTTTCTCGGTGTAAACTCCAGTGAACCGTGTGCTCCAAAATGGATGATTGCATCGGCATTAAAGCCGTTACGTGCCCAAAGATAAGAAGCGACGTAAGCATGAGGGGGTGCCATATCCGTACCATGGACAATTTTGAAATCATCATCTCCAAGTCCGGCTGCCGTCTGAGGAATAAGGACAATATTGCCGAATTGAAGTCTGGCAAGTGCAAGATCTCCGTTGTCTGTCTTAAGACCATGACCGGGAAACTCACCATCAACAGCTGTTATCTCTTCCGACATTTCTTGACCGAGATCATTTACAGCCCATTTTTCATAATCGGAGCGGGTTATAATCTCAGGATTGGCTTTTTTGACAAAATCAGACATTGCCCCTGTCGCGTAATTTCCGAATACCCGACCACGGTCATTGATCAATTTCTCAAACACTGCGAGTGATGAAGGAAGGTTATCCACTTTATATCCTTCCTGTTTGAGCCGGTTGAGCATATTGTATAAAGAGGGTGCGACCTCCAATCCTTCGGCGACAAGAGAATTTTGTCCGGGGCCTTTGAAGTAGAAAATTACAACTTTCTTCTCTCTATTGTACTTATGCCTTAGACTCACATAATTATTGACAGTCTCAACGAATTCAGTCAGTCGTTCAGGAATAGCTTTTATCACCGGCACTCCGTCGGTACCTTCAAACTGTGCAAATAGGGCGTAAGGTCTTATAGCACCATCAATCTCGGGAGTCACGATACTCTGGGACATGAAACCGCCGTTCATACCCATCTTGTCATCCATCCATTCATTATAATCACGATTGACGTTCAATGGTGAAAACAAAGGTATATTCTTTTCTTTCAGATACTCCACGACGACATCGCCCATCCTTCCGTGAGCCATGTTTATCATTGCCGATGGGGAGATACTGTCTGTTATTCCGTTGTTGATTGCCTTCTGGATATTTGAAATGGGGTAAACGATGTTGCCTGTTGATTCCAATTCGGCTATCAATTCATCGGGGACCCCCATCTGTCCGGTCAGAATAATTTCAGGAGAGTTGGATTTAAGCAAATTGTTTTCATTTAGGAAGTTCCTATATTCAGACAATGAATCGAAATATAACATTTCATTGTCAGGATCCTTGAGGTCTTGGTGATAAAACATTCCGCTTGGTGCCTGTTTGGGGTCGCTGATTTCGCCAATAAATAGTTTTTTGCCATCTATATATTTTCTTACATAGTTGAGCATACTTCTATAATTCGTACGACCACCGCCTTGAAGATACTGTTTCAGAAATTCCGTGTCAACGGAATCGATTGATACGATATAATTGTCGGGATTTGTGGCGGCTGTCGTTATTACAGGTGTGCCGGACTCCGCTGCCTTTGACAATGACTCACGCTGCTCCTCGGTGATTCTCAATCCCATTCCATTGACAAATACCATATCGAATTTAGAGGCATTTTCTAAATCTTCGACATCAAGATTTTCTATCTTAATGAAAGAGTTATCATTGGCTTTACCGATTTCTCCGAGAGTGATTGGCTGATAGTTTACGAACGCTATTTTTGTGGATGATGCCATGCTTCTCCACGCAACAATAGCAACGGTAATTAAAATCACCACTGCTACTGATGCAAGAATTATTTTTTTTCTTGTCATTTTCATCTAAACATTGTGTCAATATCTAATGATACTCCTATCGACCAAGTCCGTCCAAGCGTAGGAAGTGAGTTCCAGTAATATACTTTAGGTCGATAGTTCAACAGATTGTCAATTATAAAATTGACATTTATCCCGCGCCATACCTCCTGTTGGAGCGTGAATTTCCAAACAGAATAAGCATTGTCTGTGTCATACTTTGATTCCGGCTTGGCAAGATACCTTCCGGATATACCGGCATAAAATTTATACGCACTGCATAAGCGTCTTTCATAATCCAGCCTCCAAGTCATGGAGTGTGGACGGGGATTGGAAAACTGAGAGTCAACGGTTCTTCCCATTGTATGCAGGTAATTGTAATTCAACGTCATTCCCAATCCCATTTGTAGTCTGTAACGTGCTGAAATATCTATGCCTGCTACTTTTACACCATCCTCGTTACAATAGATGGCTCCCGGCTCATTGGTCGAATCTCCCGGATAGTCAGTGGTGGTGATTCGGCTGTCATACCAGTTGAAATAGCCCATTGCATTCATGCTATAGGAACCGGCAAAAATACTGTTACGGATCTGACCATTATGCTCAAGCGCAAGATTGAAGTTGTGGCTTTTCTCCGGTTTAAGGTTAGGATTGCCATAAATCATCTGTATTCCTGCCATATCGAAATTCATATACATTTCTTTGAGGGTTGGAGCTCTGAAACCTCCGGCATAGTTAGCCCTCACTGAAAAACGGTTGAATTTGAACATAGTGGCAAGTCGGGCTGTGACCGAATTGTTTTTTGATTCCGAAAAATAATCCTCACGTACACTTGCTACAATATTCAGCCAAGACAATGGGTTATAGTCAAACTGAACAAAAGCATCAACTGAAGACTGTGAATGAGTTTCTCCACTTACGAACTGATAAGTCAGAAGATAATCATTCATGTAGTCGGCTCCAGCTGTTAATGCGTTATTCCCAAAGAACTGAGTATATAAAGCGTGAGCGATATGCTGACGATTACTATAGTCATGGTCGTGGGTGCGTCGGTCGTTTACATATCGTTGCTTATCGTACTGGTCGTAGCTGTATGATAATTCAAGAGTCTTTCCGACTCCTATATTCCATACTCCACGGAGCCCCGCAGTATAGTCAATATAGTGGTCGTCATAATTTATTCGAGTGCTCGTCCTATTGAAATATCCACCTCTTGCTGTCAGGCGTAGTGCATTCGATGGCTGGAAAGATAGTCGTTCCTTAATGTTGAATGTTCGTCCACCATATAAGTTTTGCAGATTCGATTCGGCATCAAATGCGTCAGTAAGCTTGACAGTTTCAGAAGTATTATACTGAAAGTTTGTGTTTGATGTCCATTTCCCAGAATGAAAGTTAAGGTCTGCGCCCGATCTCCATTCATTTCCGAGACTTCTATATCTTGAATTGAGATTGATACGCCATGGTTCTTTACTCTCACGGGTGATAAGGTTGACAACGCCACCTACGGCATTGGCTCCATATAACGCAGATGAAGCACCTTTCACAACTTCAACCTGACCGACATTGTCAAGATTGAGTCGGTTGAAGTCAATGTTGTCCATTGTCTCTCCGGCAAGCCGTTCTCCGTCAACAAGGAACAGAACGGATTTTCCACCAAAGCCACTCATATTTAATGATGTCTCCTGACTCATTGCGTATGTAAATTCAAGTCCCGGAAGCTCTTCTGTCAGCAAGTCCTGTATATTTGTTGCGTCAGTCTTGCGTATATCATCCGCAGTTATTAATCGTGTGACAACAGGAACATCTTTCAGAGCCTTTGGTGTACGGGTTGCAGTGACTACCACTTCCTCTAAGGCACCTATATCCGGAGTCATCCGTAACTCATGTTTGCCGGTATTGCTTTTTAATATAAATGTCTCTGTAAGGAATCCGATATATGATATCTGGAGCTTTGCAGTGGAGCCTTCTACACTAATACAGAAATCACCATCGGTGTTAGTCGTCGTAATCCTATCATTGGATGCCTTGACCGTTGCGCCTATCAACGGACTCCCCGTTTCATCGACCACCCGGCCGTTAAAGGTATCGGCGAGTCCGATGAAAGGGAGCGTTAGTCCGTAGATGGCAAGGAAAAATTTAGTTCTTTCCATTGCCGTAGTGAGTTACTGTTTCAGAGCTGTTGAAGAACAAATCATCGGCATAGGCATTGCACCATATTGAAGATTGAACTTCAGATTCAGGGTCTTGTCCTGAACTGTGCCGGAGAAGGTACACGTGTAGGACTTTCCCGCATCGGTCTGACCGGAAATTTCTGTAGTAGCCAGAGTGACCACGTCATTTGCTTCTGTTACTTTTACTCCGGTGAGAGTTATTGACGGCAATGCCATAGGCGCTTCGCCAAAAGCAGGAAGTACAACAGAAACAGTTGATTCATCTGTAGCGTTGACAGTGAACGTCTTGTTCTCGAATATCGAGGCACTGCCCATCACCGTACATTCCAGATCACCGGCGTATGAACCCTGAATTGTTTTTGCTGCGGGAACCGCAGGCTCGTCTTTGTCGTCGCTGCACGACGAGAATGTTGTCAAGAAGACAACCGCCATCATTGTGGCAAAAAGAAACTTGATTTGTTTCATGTGATTAAAAAATTATTGGTTTATGTTATGTGAATTTTTGATTTTACGACTTATGATATAGCCTGATGCCAGAACAGACAATATTATCAAGCCAGACAGAAAGACGAACAGATTTGATATCGGGCCAAGGAATGATGAATAACATCTTCCGACATGAAGTTCCAAAGCGAAATTCCATAAAGACATTGGTTGGTCTCTCATGTCACTGCCCATAGGATGCAGTTCTTCTGTACCTTTGGCATAATCAAATAGGATAGGCTTATATGTATCAGTACTATAGCCACACACTATGTTGTTTGCCAATCCAAATGAATTTCGTCTATTGGGGTCAACAATAGTGTTATCATGAAAAGTATAGCATTTCCCCTCATTGGGTTTCCAACGATAGATTCCGCTAAAAGACCCGACGATCCATACTCCCGGGGCTTCTCTATAAAATACGTTGACACCCATCGGACTTACTGCTGGGCTTTTATCCGAACGGATAATGACTGGATTTGATGAAAAATCCTTTAATTGCACGAATCCTTTCGATGTTGAAATCATCCAATTTTGATTATCTTCATCCCAGCGTATAGCACGGAGTTTATCATGCCAATAGTTATCAGTATCAAGACTCGATCCGGGAAGCGGTGATGTCTTTGTCATGACAAAAGGTATCATCAATGGTGGGCGTAAACACATTCCTGTAAACACTACAAGTATCGTAAGGACAATAGTGAAATAGCCGATTAGATTATGCCATTTGAAATTCCATTTTAGAATCTTCGCTGGAAGGGTTGCCTTATGACTGTGACGAATAGAAAATGGCAAGATAAACAGGATAATACCCGTCAAAGACAGGATTATCAATACTATGGCTATAATATCAACAACAATCCTACCTGGTAGCCCCCACAGCTCACCACTATGCAGATTCCAGATTGTCTTAAAAAGACTTATTTTATTATCCTCATCAAATGGAGCCTGTAAAGTTGACTCCTTAATATCATCATGTGATACTCTATAGATGTTTGAACGAGTAAGGACAATTATTCCTGAGTTGTCAGGTGTAGATGAAATATCAGATATCTTTGAGTGATTTTTTGGTAAATCAACCGGCTTCCATTCATGACCTTTTAATTTATATAAATCATAAGTTGTGGCACACCATATTTGTCCACTCTGATCCTTTATGATATTTCTGACATTTCGTCGATCTATACCTGTCGGTAGTCCGGCATTAAAATCATAAGAATTGCTGAATATCGAATCCGTCAACCACACCCCACATGAGCCATAGGCAAGTATTCTATCTTTATCAAGTGGCAATGTACCTCGGATTATCCCATAGTTATAGTTCTTTAATTTGTATGATGAAGGTAAACAGGAGCGGTCAATATTAAATTGTGAAAACGTGTCCCTGTGATTGAGGATTATCCCGGATAGACAGAATAACAACATGAAGACGGAGACCAATAGTCCCGCCCATTTGTGGAGCCATTTCCATTTTTTGTGCTTCTTTGGTTTCATGTTGATGATAAATTTTGGGCGCAAAATTACTTGTATCCGGAAACTGACACAATACTCAAAAATCGGATAAATTAGAGCAATTAAGGTAGTCATGATTTAATTCCCCAGGGAAAAACACTCATTTTTAGGTATGGTGTAGGTATTATATTCATAGTAATTTTGCATGGGGATTTACAGCCCCGTTTCAACTATCAAACTATGTCAAAGAATCAATCAATATTTCCTGGTGATCGCCTTAAAGCTATTATAGAGGATGAACCTCATATATTAGGTGTTTTAAGTCGGTTTGGACTGTCTTTCGGATTCGGCGATAAGACAGTTGGCGAAGCATGTAAGGAAGACAATGTTCATATGGAGTCATTCCTTGCAGTTTCCAATTTCCTATACGGACAAAACTATTCACAATTTGAAATATCGCTGCCTGCTTTAATGGGATATCTAAGGAAAGCCCATACACACTTCCTTGACTTTCTATTGCCTTCCATCCGTAGGAAACTCATAGAGGCTATTAATTGCTCCGATATAAATGACGTAGCGTTTCTGCTTCTGAAATTCTTTGATGATTATGTGAAGGAAGTACACAATCACATGGAACATGAAAACGATGAGGTGTTTTGCTATGTGACCGACTTATTGAACGACGTTACTAATGAGCAGTTCCGAATCACTGACTACTCCTCACATCACAGTAGTATGACAGAAAAGCTTTCTCAAATTAAAGACCTGTTTATAAGACACTATCATGTGAAGGACAATGAAATACTGACATCAGCATTATTCGACATAATTTATTGTGGCAATGAGTTAAAGAACCATTGTGAGATTGAGAATAAACTCTTTATCCCGGCAGTTGAGAAACTCGAAAAGTCATTGAAGTTGTCACGTCATGAATCAGTAAAAAACAGCAACAGCGACGATGAAAAAACAGATTTGCTGGATTCTATGACTGATCGCGAGAAGGATATAATATGCTGCGTTGCCAAAGGCTTGTCAAATAAAGAAATTGCGTCACAGTTATTAATTTCTATACATACAGTGACAACATATCGCAGAAACATCTCTGCCAAACTACAAATCCATTCATCAGTGGGACTGGCGGTTTTTGCGATACTCAATAATTTAGTTGATATAAAAGATGTAAACCCACATAGATAATTATACATTAAGATAATCTCTCAGCCCTGATTTATCCAATTTTTAAGTATTGTGGGATACTCTACTTCAATCTAACTTTGCTGTATGAAATAAAAAGTTCTAAATTTTTTGTGCGGGAGCAATGATGTATGTAGTGGTTGAAGAGCTTATACCTGAAACAGCCCAAGATGGACACTCCAATCTTGGGACGATCGGTTTTGCTGTCGGTTTTGCCCTTATGATGGTACTTGATGTAGTATTGGATTAGAAGTTTACCATATTGTCCGTAGCCCTTGACACGCAATAATGAACACTATTTTTGTTTGTTCATTGTTTGCAGTTTATCTGATTGATTTGCAATTAACAATCGGTCACTCACTACTATTAGGTATTGTGTAGTTCATTGCTTTTGAGTAATTTTACAGTGAATTATAGAACATAGTTCATTTATGCAGATTCTAAAACAGGACATAAATCGCCGTATTCTCGATGTGGCTCGACAGGAGTTTTCTCACCGGGGATTTACAAAGGCATCAATGCGCGACATTACTTAATAATGCTTATTGTGTTGATTCTCGGAGGGTGTTCCTCTGCTGATAGGATCAACGGCCGGTATCTTTGCTTCTCTTGATGGCAGTTGATGTCAGTGTAGTTTATGGCCTTTTCATCGCAATTTTGCTCTGTGCTCATTTCAGAAACAGTGCAAGGCTTCCTCGATGCTCATGCCGGGGCATTTGCCTCATATTGCTATGATTTGAAAGGCGTTCGGTGATTTTTTGTTCAAGAAAGTGCTTGAAGTCGTCAGGCATTCCACCGCCGTTAGTGAAACCTTGCTCCGAAATTTCATAATTGATTGATGTTTTTGAAACATTTTTGAAATGTTTAAGCTCTTACTTTGTTGTTATAAAACAAATACAAGATTTAATTCATAAACATCAAGTAATCCTCACGCTACATGGACATATTGTTTCTCTGCGTTGTGATCTTCCTTTTTCTGCTGGCGGTATTCGATCTGTCGGTGGGGGTGAGCAACGACGCTGTCAACTTTCTGAACTCGGCTATAGGCTCTAAAGCGGCCTCGTTCAAGCGAATACTGATCGTGGCCTCGATAGGTGTGTTTATCGGCGCTGCGATGAGCAACGGTATGATGGACATTGCCCGCCACGGCATTTTCAGGCCGGAGCATTTTGCGTTTTATGACCTGATCTGCATTTTCATGGCGGTGATGGTCACGGACATCATACTGCTTGACGTGTTCAATACTCTCGGAATGCCAACCTCGACCACCGTCTCGATGGTTTTCGGCCTTTTGGGCGCTACGTTTGCGGTGGCTATGATCAAGATGGCCGGAGGCTCGGAGCTCGGCTTCAATGATCTGCTGAACACCGAAAAAGCACTGTCGGTCATCCTCGGTATCTTTCTTTCGGTTGCTGTGGCATTTTTCTTCGGCACTGTGGTGCAGTTCATTTCGAGAATGATTTTCTCGTTCAACTACCGCAGCCACATGAAGTGGAAAATCGGAATCTTCGGCGGTATCTGCGCTACGGCCATCGTCTACTTCCTTCTTCTCAAGGGTGTGAAGGAAATGGTGTTCATGACTCCTGAGGCAAAAGCTTGGATCGGGGCCAATACGTGGCTGATACTCGGCGGAAGCCTGGTTTTATTCACTGTGGTCATGCAGCTGCTCCATATGCTGAAGGTCAATGTGCTGAAGGTTATAGTGATGATGGGCACGTTTGCGCTGGCTATGGCTTTTGCCGGCAATGACCTTGTCAACTTCATTGGAGTGCCGCTGAGCGGACTTGAGTCATATAATGATTATATGGCAAACGGTGCCGGCGATGCTCACGGTTTCCTGATGGGGTCGCTCAACGGTCCGTCAGACACTCCGGTGTGGTTCCTGATCGGGGCCGGAGTGATAATGGTGGTTTCGCTTGCCACCTCGAAGAAGACCCACAATGTTTCAAAAACCGAAATCGGGCTCGGCTCGCAGCAGGGAGGCGAGGAGCTGTTCGGGTCGTCGCGCATAGCCCGCCGGCTTGTGCGCTGGGCTCTCAGGGTTATAGCGTGGGTCAGGAGTGTGACGCCGCCCCATGTGCGCCGCTGGTTTAACCGCAGGTTCAATACCGATGAGACCATCATGGACCAGGGTGCGGCCTTCGACCTTATCAGAGGTGCTGTGAATCTGGTGTTGGCGGGCGCTCTGATCGCGCTCGGCACATCGCTGAAGCTGCCGCTGTCGACCACATTCGTGACGTTTATGGTGGCGATGGGTACTTCGCTTGCCGACCGGGCATGGGGGCGTGAGAGCGCTGTGTTCCGCATCACCGGTGTCATCTCCGTCATTGGCGGATGGTTCATCACCGCCGGTGCGGCTTTCATGGGCGCCGGAGTCATTGCCCTGCTGATGCATCTCGGAGGCCACTGGGTGATGATAGCTCTCGGAGCGCTGACCATCTTCCTGATCATACGCAGCAACCGCCGCTTCAAGGCCCGCAAGGAGGAGGAAAACGGCGATGTGATGTTTCAGACCATCATTTCTTCTGGCGATAAGAGCGAGAACTGGAATCTGCTTCTGCTCTACATCACTCAGCAGCAGGAAAAGTTTCTGTCATATGCCGGAGAGTCATACCGCGGCATAGCCGAAGCTTTTGTGAGCGAGAATGTCAGAGCGCTCGGCAAGGCTGAGTCGAATCTGACGCGTCAGAAGAGCATACTGAAAAACGACCGCAGAAAGGAGACGCTCTGTCTGCGTCAGGTGGCCCATGAGACGGCCATCGAGAAAAGCACCTGGTTCTATCTCAGCAACAACTGCTGCATGGGGATTCTCTACAATCTGCGGCGAATCAGCGAGATCTGCAAGGAGCATGTGGAAAACAACTTCCTGCCTCTCCCGCAGGCCTATGTGGGGGAATTCCGGGAGATCTGCTCGCGGGTAGAGATTCTGTTTAACGACACTCTGGCCATGATGGATACCGGGGGCACAGAGGCGATTCCGATGCTGCGCCGGCACTGTGACGAGATCAAGGATTTGATTTCTGAGACGTATCACCGGCTGTATGATCAGCTCCGCGAGGGCGATTCGGCCTCAATGACAGTGCTCTACGTGTATATGAACATGCTTCAGGAAACTCAGGAAATGGTTTCGGGCCTGCGTAAGTATCTGCGTGCCTACGCCAAATTGCGTGACACCCAGTTCAGAAGCCATCCGACAGGCGAAGACCGTCACCAACCCCTGCCGGCCTGATATTCCTGATTGGACCAACCAACCGTCAGCGGAGTTAATGACCGCTTTTCGGCAAAATTAAACAATCAGCCACTTAGCTTAGCGCTAAGTGGCTGATTGTTTAATTGTTTGGTCGCATTAGTGTCCACTAAAAAATCATAATAGGCCTTTGAAATTATTGATATTCTGATTGTTACGGCTGATTTGCGGGCGCAACGATTTGAATTTATTTTTACAGTCTGAATCAGACTGTTATGAATAAA
>Ga0209694_1002265_pt1 | contig 16535 bp, 5 predicted proteins | sample GluameincwithD2O_FD_187499 | JGI IMG/M metagenome (GOLD analysis project Ga0209694, IMG submission 187499) | Mouse cecum microbial communities from Vienna, Austria - Glucosamine amended microcosms incubated with D2O (SPAdes) (version 2) | ecosystem: Host-associated > Mammals > Digestive system >... | reverse complement strand
CCACGCCGCACTCCAGCCGTCCGCTGTTCTTTTCCTTTTGTTGGGGAACCTTTTTGGTCTCCAGGTCGCTGTCCAGCTGCTTCAGCTTCAGCTCGGCCACCGACAGCTTCATGCGGTTTTTGCCCAGCAAGCTGGCTTTTATGGGGCTGTCCGCCTGACACTCCAGCTTTTCCTGCTCTATTTCCAGCTCCTCCAGCTCCTGCTGGAGCAGATCCCGCTCGAAATTGGTGCAGGGGGTGCCCCCCAGGGCAATGACGGTCCGGCACTCGGACCGGGAGCCGATGCTGGTGGCGCTGATCTTCTGGGCCGCCCAGACCCGGCCCCCCATGATGCTGCCCCGGCCGGAGCGGACCTGCACCTCGCCGTCGCAGTAGATATTGCCGTTCAAAATGCAGTCGGTCTGCAAATTTTCCCGGGCGTAAATAGTAGCGTTTTCAATATATTTGGAAAAAATGCACCGCTGGGAGCGGATGGACGTGGTCCCATCCCCCAGGATGCCCTTGACCACCACCAGGTCTCCGCCGGCCTCTACAGTGCTGCCGGCCTCCACCATGCCGTCCACGTGGACGTTTCCCATTGCCCGGACCGTAAAGCCCGTGCGCACATCCCCCTTGATGTTCACATCGCCCAGGAAGTTGATATTGCCCACAGAGAAATCCACGTCTCCCGGTACGTCCATCACCGGCCGGACCTGGAACGCACGGCCGGAAAACTCCACATGACCTGCAATGGTGGCCACCAGGGTCACCCCATCCTCACCGATCTCGGTGTTGCGCCCCTTGGGCAGCGGAACAGTCTTTCCGCTCTTGGCGGGGATCTCCTGGTCCAGCACCGTCCGGCCTGGGTTCCCCTCCGTGGGAAGAATCAGCCGGCAGATCTCCTCTCCCTGCCCAACGTTGTGAATCAGGTTCAGGGCGGCGTAATCCACCTGGTCGTACTCGTCAATTTCCAGCACCCGCTCTACCACCCGGGGAAAATAGTCGATAATATTGCCATTCTTCCCGTCAAAGGCGGGCTTCCCCCGGGCAATGCGAAACAGGTGGAAATAACGGTTCTCGTCATGGGAGAGCCGGTCCGCCAGCCGCTCGTCAATTCCATACAGGATGCCCTGGCCGAACATACCCTGGTAGAGAATTTCACGGGACAGCTCCGCCCCCTGCCCGGCGGGCGGAAAAATCAGAACCCAGGCGTAGAGCTTGTCGGCAGAGAGGAAAAACCACGGGAGCGCGTCCAGCCCAAAGGGTGTTTCTTCCTCTTCCTCCTTTTTTTTGCTGCGCCGGCCGCTTCCCCCGCCCTTGGCCGCCTTCAGCCGGCTGCTGCATACGGTCCTCAGAGACGATTCCAGCCGCTTTTTCTCCCGCTGAACCAGATCCAGAGGCAGTTCGTCCTCCTCGTCCAGAGAAAGGTGCGGGGAGGGCAGGCTGGTGCCAGTCTCATGCCGGCGCAGCGTGTAAAGCTGATGCAGAGGATGGTCAGAGGGCAATTCCAGCACCGCCGGGTTCGGCGGGGGAGCCTCCTCCGGAACCGTTTGTCCAGGCGCGCCCTGCTCCGTTCCCTCTTGGGGAAGGGCAGCCTCCTCCGTTTTATTTCCAAACAGGAAAGATATAATTGTTTCTTTGAGCGACATCGTTCCACCACCGCCATTCTGCCGTCGTTCGATCATTCCCTATACTTCCATTATATCCAACCGGACTCCGGTTGACAAGATTGAATCTCTTTACTTTGGCGGCGGCATCTCCGGGCTGTCAGGCGCTTGCCGACAGCCGCCCCTCAAAGTCCTCCTCCGGCACTGGCCGGCAGTAGCGGTAACCCTGGGCCACGTTGGCCCCGATTTCCCGCATCAGCTCCACATCCCGGTCGGTTTCCACGCCCTCGCAGACAATCTGGGCCCCCAAATCGTCCGCCAGATCTACAATCCGCCGCATAATTTTCACCTGGCGTTCCCGGTCCTCCTGGTTGAGCAGGAAGGAGCGGTCCAGCTTAATGACGGCTGCGGGAATTTTTTCAATGACCCCCAGGGAGGAGTAACCGGAGCCAAAGTCGTCGATGGACAGCCGGATGCCCTCTGTGTGGAGCTCCTGAAGGGTCTGCTCGGCAATTTTCTGCTGGAACTCCTCCATTACCAGGGTCTCCGTCACCTCCACCTCAATCAGCTCCCGGGGCACCTGGGTTTCCTCCAGCACATCCAGCAGCCGCTGGATAAAGCCGGGCTTTGTAAAATGAATCCGGGAGAAGTTGCAGGAGATGGTCACCACTTTTTCTCCCTGGTCCAGCCGCCGGCGGAGCATCCGGCACACGCACTGGAACACAAAGAAGTCAATCTCTATAATCCGGCCGCTCTGCTCGTAATAGGGCACGAAAAACCCCGGAGCCCGCACCGCGCCGCCGGCCGTGGGGTCCAGAAAACGCACCAGCGCCTCCGCCCCCACGATTTTCTCTGTGCGCACATCCACCTTGGCCTGGTAGTAAGTGGCAAAATTTCCCTCAATCTCCACGGCGTCCAGCAGCCTCTGCTGCTCGTGCCGCTCCCGGATGGCCTTTTCCAGCGTCTCGTCAAAAACGCGGATCCGATCGCCGCTGTTGGGCCGGATAAAGTCAATGGCCTGGTCCGCACACACCAGGGCCCCCCGCAGGTCCACGCTGTCCGCAGGGATAAAGTAGACTCCAATCTGGAGCTCCACATGGACCTGGGTATCATGGAAAATATATTCCTCCGCCAGCCGGCCAATGTTGCGCAGCCGGTTCAGAATCTCCCCCATCTCGGAGGAGAGCATCAGCACAAAATGGTCCCCCTCCGCCTTGGCGCACACCTCACCCTTGCCCCGCACACACTGGGACAGCACGTCCGCCACCGACTCCAGCAGCCGCTGGCCGCTGGTCCAGCCGTACACCACCTTGTAGTGCTGGAACTGGGCGATGTTCAGATAGGCAATCGCATAGGTATGCCGTCCACGATCGGCCTCCAGGGTCTTTTTTCCCGTATACAGCAGATGATTCAGATTCCAGATGTCGATTTCCACGTCCTTATACATGAGCTTCTGGATTTTCCGGGTGTCCCGGATAATATGGGCTGTCACCAGAAGCACTCCCAGCAGAAGCAGAAACAAAATTGCAATAATGCCGCCACTGTTGTCCTCCACAAACTTGCTCACACTGGTCATGGCATAGACGTTGCGCTCCAGCATATAATCGCTGACCGCCCGGGCGTCGATGTACAGCAGGGATTTATTCAAAACACCCGCCAGGGCAACATCATCGCTGCGCACGGTCATGGAGATGCCGTGCTCCTGGTTCAGCACCCGCTTGATCTCCAGATTGTAATAGCGCATCTCCGCGCTGAGCTGATACTCCGCCAGATAGCCGTCGCACAATACGGCGTCCGCCTTTCTCTCCTTCACCGCGTCCATGCAGGCCTGCTGGGTATCGAAGACCAGCAGTACCGCATCCTCCAGGCCCACTGCCTCCTTGGCCTCTTCGGATAAATATTCCACCGTGGCCAGGGTCTGGATGGAGTGCAGCTCCCGGTCCTTCTCCATCACCAGGACCAGGGGGACCTGGGTATAATCCTTTAATTTGATAAGCTGGCCCTCTGCCGCCTCCTCCTCGCTGTGGATGCAGTAAGACATCACATCAATGGTGCCGTCCTCCAGGGCTCGGGACGCCTCCGCCGGACTGTCAATCCGCTTCCACTGAAGGCGCAGGCCGGTTAAGGCCGCAGTATTTTCCAAAAGATCCCGGGTCAGCCCCCGGCAGGTCCCCTCCTCCTCATAGACAAAGGGATAATAGTGATCGAAGTAGCCCACGACAACCGGCTCTGCACCGGCAATGAACTCCTTCTCCAGGGTGGTAAACACAATGGTTTTGTCCAGCCGGCTCTGGTAAAACTTGTTCATCAGCTGGGTTTCCAGCTCCGGCTCATTCATCTTCAGGTCGGCGATGGCGTAGTTGAGCTCCCGCATCACATCGTCGTTGCCCTCGTAGCTGATGTAATAGAAGGGGCGGGGGGCAAACCGGCCAATCAGCCGCTGTCCCTCCTCAATCTCCATAAATGTATGGACCATCGCATCAATCTCTCCCCGCTCCAGAGCGGCGCGGAGCTGCTGGGAGGACTGGTAGGTCCGAACCCTGGGGGCGCTTACGCCGTGATCGTCCAGGTACTGGAAAAAATCGTCCCGGCGCACATAGGTTTCCACCATGCCGAAGGTGATTTCCCCCATAGCGGTAAAGTCCTCATAGGCCAAGTCGCTGTCCGAACGGGCGGCAATCACCCCGAAGGTGTAGCCGCTGGACAGGTCGGCATACTGGTACTGCTCAGCCCGCTGGGCAGAGTATTGGGCGCTGCCCACCAGGTCCGCCTTGTGTTGGGCCACAAGCTCCAGAGCCTCGTCCCAGCTGCCGCACTCCACATACTCGATCTTCCAGCCGGCGTAGCGGCTGAGCGCCTCCAGGTATTCCACATCCATACCGGAATATTTTCCATCCTCCCGCTTCTCGTGGTACCCCTCCATGGGGAAAAAAGCCACTTTTACAACCCGTTTCTCCTTTGCCCAGGCCGTACCGGCCAACAGACCAATCAGCAGACAGACTGCCAAAGCAAAGGAGATGATAGATGCTGTTTTTTGTCTCATTCTCTCTCTCATTGGGACACCCCCTTTAACTTGTTCATTATAGCACACAACACCTGTTGAGGCAACCTGATTTTTAGCGTTTTATACAACAGAGGGCAAAAAAAGCGTCCGCTGCTCCACTCCTGGGGCAGCAGACGCAGAAAAACGACTGGAGGGGGCCGGTTCAGCCGGCAAACATTGGCGTAGACAGGTAGCGCTCCCCATTATCGGGCAGCAGGGCAACAATGGTTTTTCCCCGATTTTCCGGCCGCTTGGCCAGCTGCAAGGCGGCCCAAAGAGCCGCTCCGGAGGAAATCCCCACCAGAATTCCTTCCCGGCGGCCCGCCTCCCGTCCGGCGGCAAAGGCGTCGCAGCCCTCAACTGCAATCACCTCGTCATAGATTCCGGGGTCCAGTACCTGGGGGACAAAGCCTGCACCAATACCTTGAATCGAATGGGGTCCGGCCACGCCCTTACTCAGCATCGGGGAGTCCGCCGGTTCCACCGCCACCACCCGGATGGCAGGATTCTGGCTTTTGAGGTAGCGGCCCACCCCGGTGAGGGTGCCGCCGGTGCCCACCCCGGCTACAAAGATGTCCACCTGGCCGCCGGTGTCCTCCCAGATTTCCGGCCCGGTGGAGGCCATATGCGCCGCCGGGTTGGCGGGGTTGACAAACTGGCCGGGAATAAAGCTGTCGGGGAGTTCCCTGGCCAGCTTCTCCGCCTGGGCAATGGCTCCCTGCATCCCCTGGGCGCCATCCGTAAGCACCAGCTCCGCCCCATAAGCCTGCATCACCAGGCGGCGCTCCATGCTCATGGTCTCGGGCATAACGATGATAATCCGGTAGCCCCGGGCAGCGGCTACTGAGGCCAGGCCAATTCCGGTGTTGCCAGAGGTGGGCTCTATGATAACGGAGCCGGGCTTCAGCAGCCCTTTGGCCTCCGCGTCGTCGATCATGGCCCTGGCAATCCGGTCCTTGGCGCTGCCGGCGGGGTTTAAGTATTCCAGCTTGGCCAGAATCCGGGCCTGAAGCCCCTGCTCCTGTTCCAGCCGGACCAGCTCCAAAAGCGGCGTTTTACCGATCAACTGATCTGCGGACGTATAAATCTGACTCATATTCATTACCAGCCTTAACGTATTGACTCAAGGAATTATCAACTTATGATGGTACGGGTAGTGGGGGTCGAACCCACACGCCTTGCGGCACAGGAACCTAAATCCTGCACGTCTGCCAATTCCGCCATACCCGCATAATCAATTAATCACAATTTATTATACATGACTTTGTTTCTTTTGTAAACACTTAAAAAGGTTCTTCATGTCTACCAAAAGTCTACCAAAAACCGTATGCAACCCCTTGCGGCGCAAGGGGTTGCATTTTTTGCGTTCTGGGGCAGGTCTACCAAATGTCTACCAGAATAATGTTTGCCCGGAAATTCTGTAGATTTCCGGGCTTTTTGCTGTTTTGCAAAACTTTTTTGCCCCTGTAAGGGATGTTATACTTTTCCTAGAGGTGAGTGCCGGAATTTTTCGACCAGTTTTTTACAATTCCGGCCCCCAAAATAGGGCTCCACACGCCGCTCACAGGCCCGATTTTGCGGGTAATCCGGCCCGCTGAGCCGCAAAAAAATGTCTACCAAACGCGCCGGCGGGCGTGGACGGCGCGGCAGCTCCACCGGCGAAAAAATTTTTTTCGTTGCGTGTATGCAAACGTACACCTTTTGGCAGGTTCCCGCCACTTATGTAAAAACAATTTGAGGAGGAAGCCAAATGTCAACCAACTACACCGAACATTACAATCTGTGCCAATGGGAGCCCGCCGACAAGGTGCTCCGGGAGGACTTCAACGGCGACAACATCAAGCTGGACGCGGCCCTGCGCGCCATCGAAACCCGGCTGGCGGCCCTGGAGGGCTCCGCCTACACCACAGCCCGGCCCCAGGTGGCCGCAGGGGCCTACGTGGGCAACGGCAGCTACTCCCAGCTGATCCAAACGGGATTCCGGCCCAAGGCTGTGATGGTAATCCCGAGCACTCTCCAGCTCATCTACAACCTGAACAACATTCAGCACACCTACGGCGGGTACGCCGCAGACGGCATCCAACTGGTCACCTATCCATCCCCTGTGACCATTGCGAACACGGGTTTTCAGGTGTACAGCACCGTATCCGGCAAGGTCAGCCTGGAGAGCAACACGGCATCCATGAAATACTTTTACATCGCGGTGGGATAAAATAGGGGAAACCCCCGGGAGGAATCTCCCGGGGGTTTCAGTTATTAAGTCATGGGTATCGCCGTAATGGTCAGCGTACAGTCACCCAAATCCGACACAGTGCCCAGTGTCAGATTGAATTTGAGAGTAGCCTCCTTAGAGGTAGAGTTATACGAACTACTGCTGTTCGCCGCAGTCACACCAGCCACAGACAATGTAGCAGTGGGAGTCCCAAGAGTGGTGTTACTTCCAGTGTAAGTGGCCGTGAGGTCAGGTACAGAAGTCGCAGCCTTACCCACACAATGGATCTTACTAGCATCCGCAAGCGCCCATTCAGTCAGACCCGCATCCAACTGGACAGTGAGCTTCACCTGCTCGAAGGCAGCAACGGTGATAACACCAGTGGTAGGCGTAACAGTATCCTTCCACGCCGTACCATAAGCGAAATGCTCAGTTCCGATCTTGATGCCGGTGCCGCCCTTGCCCGTCGCCGCAGTAATCTTGTCGGTCAGTTTGGCATAGTTATCACCACCCGAGGCAATCAGACTTCCGAGCTCACTCCCTACACTAGCATTAGCAATCTTGACGTATCCGGGCTCGTAGGTCTCGTTAGCGGCCACACTTGCCACAGTCACATCGGTCGTAGCAACCGCAAAGGTTCCATCAGCTTTCTTGTAATACTGATTGTTGTCCTTGAAGATAACCTTATATGCGGTACCCGCAGTCAGAACCTCAGTCACACCGCTGTCGGTGCCCTCAACGGATTTGCCATCATACATCAGGGTCGCACCGGTCATCACGGTGATGGCATAGCCCGCAGTCACGCTAAAGGTCACGCTGTTGGTCTTGGCCTCCACAGTCAGAGGACTGACCTTGCTCACGGTAGTAGCATCGCTATAAGTGGCGGTAATGGTCCGGTTGGGGGTGGTGTCAGTCACAACGATACTGGAACCCTTGGCAACGTAGCTGTTGTTGGCTACAGCCTGAGTGCCAACCATAACGGTCCCTGTAATCGTGGCAACGCCAGCCACCTGCACCGCCGGATACACGGTGATGTCCTTGGTCAGAACACCAACATTCAGGGTGCCGCTACCAACGTCGGTCGTAGTCGTGTCATAGGTCTTGTCAACCAGATACTTCGCACCAGTAGCGCCCAGAGCCAGGTCAGCGGCGGGGACGTTAGTAGCAGCAACACTGGTAGGATAGTAATTATACTTGCCGTTGTCGTTGTTGGTCACCTTGAAGAACTGCTTTGTGGTGTACACCATGGGCATACCGCCGTTCTCGAACACGATCATGTTGTTCAGGGTGTTCACGTTCTTCACGGTCTGGCCGAAGTTGGTCTCCACCCAGTTCTTGATGTAGCTGGCGTCAATGGGGAAGTCGTTGTTGTGATAATTCACAGTCAGACCGGTTCCGGGATCCCAGGTCACGCGGTCCAGAGTGGCCCCGGGAGTGACAGGAGGCTTAGCACCCTTGGGCTGATAGTCGGTCACGAAGATGACCTTCACCTGATAGGCGTTATCGCCGTCGGTCTTGTAGGTGTAGGACACGCGCACGGTGTTGCCGGCGTCGCACTTGTCGGCGATGGTCCGCACGGAGTCAATGTTGTTGCCGGTGGTGTCCACAACCAGGGTCTTGCCGGAGATGCCGCCCACCGCGTCGATCTGGGTGAAGATGTTGTCCTCAAACTCGTTGTGCAGAGCGGTGGCGTTGAGGATGTAGACATTCTTCGCGCCGTTCAGGCTGCCGACAGTGCCGGTGTTCGCGTTGCCGCCCGCGCCGGGAGCGTCGGTCAGCAGAACGTTGAACTTGCGCTGGTTGTCATCGGACCGGCGGTCCACGACGAACTTAGACTCCAGGTTGTCGCTGCCGATTTCGTAGTAACCGGTGTTCTTGTCGTTGACCATCTGGCGGGCCACGTCGATCTCGTAGTATTTGCCGCCGTTGTTGTAGGTAACGCTGTGGACCTCACCGTCGGCGTCGTACAGGTCGTAGGTGATGGACACGAGCCCGCTGGCACGGCTGGCGGCCTGTTCCTCCAGATGGTAGTTGCCCTCTTTGTAGAAATACAGGGTGTCGTCGCTGCCCATGTCGTAGCCATAGACCATCACGGCTTCCACGGTGTCGCGCTCGTTGTTGGCGTGGGCGTTGTGGTTCTTGCAGGTCACAAACACCTGCTCGAAGGACTCGTTCACGCGGTTGCCGTCCTTGTCGCTGCCGGCGGTAATGCTCACGGCATTGTTGATGCCGGTCTTAACGCCCACGGACAGGTCGTCAGCAGTGAAGCTGCCGTCCACATAGAAGTACACGGTCTTGCTGGTCTGATACATATTGCGGCCGCCGTGAACAGCGCTCTGCACCGCGTTCTGGCCGTTGGCCTTCACGAAGGTGGAGTGGCCGGTGATCAGGCGGGTGCCGTTCTGGTTCACAGCCGCAGTCTCGTCATACTCCAGAGCGGTCATCACCACGGAGTTGTCGCTGCGGACGGATACCTTATAGATGCCCAGGCCGGTGGTGGTGTCGTTAACGATGCCGGTCAGCTGGCCATTGCCGTCCACGCCGATGGCGGCGGGGTAGGTGTCCTTGGGGTCATAGCCAGCGCCGTTGCGCTCGGTGCCAACTTGGTTCTCATAGGGATACGACTGTCCGCCGCCCCAGTTAGCACCCTGCTTAAAGCCGTCGTTCAGCAGCTTCGCCACAGCACGGGCGTACAGCTCGCTGCCGTGCTCACTGGTGACCAGGCCCTTAAAGGTGTTGTAGGAGCCGTCGGTGGTGTTCACGCGGTACACGCCGGAGGTGCCGTCGATGAAGTACAGCTTAACAGTGATAGCATACTGGGTGTTCAGGTTCAGAGAACCGTTGTTGTGGGTCACGCCGAACTGAGCCGCATAGGCGTAGTTGGTGACCGTCTCCTCCTCAGCGATGCCGATGCACTTGCCCTGGAAGTCCAGCAGCAGGGTGGTCTCGCCGATGGTCTGGATATCCTCAAAGTTGGTGGTATTTTCCAGGCTGTGGTAAGCGTCCAGCTCCTGCCGGGAGTCCTCATGGTGCGCCACGGGGGAACCGGCATACTCGGTGCCGTCGGCGGTGATCTTCTTCACGGTGCCGCTGCCGTCAGATACACCGGTAATCTTGCTGATGGAGGCGGTGACCTTCTCAGGGGCGGTGAAGTTGAGCATTTTGCCCTGGTTGCCGATGTCGGTAACCACCACGTAATCGTTCACAGCAAAGGTGCCGTGGGCGATATTCTGGTCGTCGCCGTCGTGGGTGGTCAGGCGGTACTCGGTCTTGCCGTCGGTGAGCTCAGTCACCCGGCGCACGGTGTCCAGGTACTGGTCCAGCACAATTACAACATCGACCTTGTCGTCGGAGCTGTTGGAGATCAGCAGCAGGGTCTTGTTCACGCTGGGACCGTCCAGACGGACCTCACCGTCGCCCCAGGTAGCGGCGACCTTGTCGTCCAGGGTGCCGACCGTGTGGTCCCAGGAGTAGTTGACCTTCCAGTTGTCCTGGCCGATCTCCAGAATGGTGTTGCGGCGGAAGCCGGCCTCATTGGCGGCGTTGGCCAGGTTGGTGGTGTTGGAATTGTAGGAGATGTACTCCACCTTGGTGGCCCGGTCCACAATGGCGAACACCACAGGGGCGTTGCGCTCAATCTTGTAGTACACCCGGGCGGCGTGGCCGATCATGTCCAGGCCGGTGGTGTACTCAAAGGGATAGCCGTTGTTCACGGGATTGCCCTGATACGCCTGCGCGGGGTAATCGTTCACATAGCCCGTGATGGTCTGAGCGTCATAGAACTGCACGTTGGTGCGGGGCGCGTTGTTGACGGTCTCAGACAGGCTGTCCAGCGTGTAGCTGTTGGCGGTAACAACGCCGTCCACAATCCACATATCAAAGGTGTTCTCGCCAAAGGTATTTTCCCAATCCTTGGTACCGTTGGTCACAACCTCGTTACGATTGCGGTTGTTGACATACAGGTGACGGTTGTCGTCATAGGCCACGCGCTGGGCCTGAATGGTGTGGAACACCAGCTCGGCCACGTTGTCGCGGGTCAGGCCCTCGTTGGCGCTCAGGGTCAGGCTGCCGTACAGGCTCAGATAGGTGGCCCGGCCGGTAACGGTGGTCTTCCAGTCCAGACCCAGCTGATCCTCGTCGTCCTGGAAGTAGCCCAGGGCCTTGAGCAGCATGGTGGTCGCCTCAACGGTGGTAACGGTGCCGTTGGGGTTGAACTTGCCCTCGCCTACGCCCACCACGATGCCCATGCTGGCACAGAAGTTGACGTAGCCCTCCGCCCATGCGGGGACGTCGGTAAAGTGGGAGATGCCGGAGAAATTGCTGGGATCCACGCTGGAGCCGTTCAGAATCTTGCAGATAATAACGGCCATCTCGGCGCGGGTGACCACGTTCTCGGGACCAAAGCTTCCGTCGGTGTAACCGTCGAAAATGCCCAGCCCGGAAGTGACCTCAACAGCCTCCTGATTGACGATCGAGTCGTAATCGGTGAAGCTGCTGCTGCTCGCAGCGCCGGCGCCGGTAACCATCATGCCCAGGAGCATAATGGAGGCCAGAGCCAGGCTGAGAGCGCGCTTCAGGTTTCTCATTTTGGAGTTCCTCCTTTTTAAAATGTTGGGCTTTTCGCCCTTTTTCGAGGTTTTGGAGAACTTTTAGGGCCACTAGGCCGGTATAACGACCCTTACAGCCGGAAAATAGTTGCGAAAACAAGCAGAAAGCCCGGAAATCCTGTGGATTTCCGGGCAAAACGTTACTCTGGTAGACATTTGGTAGACCTGCCCCAGAATGCAAAAAATGCAACCCCTTGCGGCGCAAGGGGTTGCATACGGTTTTTGGTAGACTTTTGGTAGACCGGACTCCACGGCGGCATTCAGGGCCAGAATGGCGCCCTGAGAGGCGCGGGCTTGTGCCGGGCTTCTGGGTAGACTTGGGATTGTTTTTTTTGCAGGTCCTCTGTATAATTATGGCATACCGGAGAAAGGAGAAACGAGAGTATGGCTCAACAAAGACCCAGAGGCCGGGAAAAATATGTGACCGGCCCGGCAAAAAAGGTAGAAAAACACGGGGAAGGACTGCATACAGGCCCGGTGGGCAGCGGTGGCGGACTCGGGGGCTCCGGCAGCCGTCTGGCCTCCACCCGCAGCGGAGGTACCCGGCCGGCGGGCGGTATAAAGTTGATAATATTGCTGGTGGTTCTGCTGCTGGGGGGCGGCGGCGGACTGAGCACCCTTCTGGGGGGACAGCTGCTCCAGTCCTCCGGAACGCCCGGTGCGCCCGGCGGTGGAATGGATCTAAGCGCACTGATGAGCAGTCTGGGAGGGGGGAGCGTATCCAGCGGCTGGCGGGGACAGGCCAACACCGGGCGGCTGAACACCCAGGTGGACCCCGCCGCCCGGCCCAAGCGGACCCAGCTGCGGGGCGGCGGACAGGATGCCGTTACCATCATGGTCTATATGTGCGGCACGGACCTGGAGTCCCGCAGCGGTATGGGAACTGCCGATTTGCAGGAGATGCTGGCGGCTCAGTTCGGATCGGACAAAATCAGTCTGCTGATCTATACCGGCGGCTGTTCCAGCTGGCACAGCAACCAGATCAGCAGCAGCACAAATCAGATCTGGAAGATCGAAAACGGACAGCTGCACTGTCTGGAAAAGGACCTGGGGAGCGTCTCCATGACGGACCCGGAGGTTCTCAGCGGCTTCATCTCCTACTGCGCCGGAAAATTCCCCGCCAGCCGGTACGGACTCATTTTCTGGGACCACGGCGGCGGCTCCATCAGCGGCTACGGCTACGACGAAAAATTCGCCTCCAGCGGCTCTATGGGGCTGGCCGAAATTGACGCCGCCCTGGAAAACGCCAACGTGGACTTCGATTTCATCGGCTTTGACGCCTGTCTGATGGCCACAGCGGAAAACACCCTGATGCTCACCCGGCACGCCGACTATCTGATTGCCTCGGAGGAGACGGAGCCGGGGGTGGGCTGGTACTACACCAACTGGCTTACAGAGCTGGGAAAAAATACCTCGATACCCACAATCGAGCTGGGAAAGAAGATCGCCGACGACTTTGTGGACGTATGCGCCCAGAAGTGTCCCGGGCAGCTGACCACCCTGTCGGTGGTGGACCTGGCGGAGCTGGAGGCCACCGTCCCCGCGCCTCTGAAGCAGTTCTCCCGCTGCGCCAGCCAGTTGATTTCCAGCCAGCAGTATCAGGCCCTGTCCAACGCCCGGCGGGACGCCCGGGAGTTTGCCCAGTCCAGCCGCATCGACCACGTGGATCTGGTCCACCTGGCCCAAAATCTGGACAACCGGGAGGGGCAGGCCCTGGCGGATGCTCTGCTGGAGGCGGTGAAATACAACCGCACCTCCTCCAATATGACAAATGCCTACGGGATTTCCATCTATTTCCCCCATAAAAAGACCTCCTCGGTCAATCAGGCGGTGGCCGCCTACCGGGAGATCGGCATGGACACGGAATATGTCCGCTGCATTCAGGACTTTGCCAGCGTGGCCCAGGCGGGGCAGACCGCATCCGGCGGCAGCGCCTCCCCCCTGTACGCCCTGCTGGGGGAAATGGCCTCCTCCCCCGCCAGCGGAGACGCGCTGACCCAACTGCTGGGCAGTCTGCTCAGCGGGCATTCCCTGGATGTGGAGGAGACCGCCCGGTATGTGACCGAACACCGGTTGGATGCCCAGGACCTGGTGTGGACCCAGGGGGAGGACAGCTGTCCCGTGCTGCGCTTGCCGGAGGAGCAGTGGGCGCTGGTGCAGTCCCTGGAGCTGAATCTGTTCTACGACGACGGAGAGGGCTTCATCGACCTGGGACTGGACAATGTGTTTGACTTTAACGACAGCGGGGAACTGCTGGGGACCTGGGACGGCACCTGGCTGGCCATCAACGGACAGCCTGTGGCCTATTACCACACCTCCACCGTGGACGACGGAACCCACTATACCATCACCGGCCGGGTGCCGGTGCTCCACAATGGCCGGCGGGCGGAGCTTTTGCTGGCCTTCGACGAAGAACCCCCCTGCGGCTATGTATCCGGCGTCCGGGCGGTGTACGGGCCGGAGGAGACCCAGACCATCGCCAAAAGCAGCGCCGCTCTGGCGGAGGGGGACACCCTGGAATTCCTGTGCGACTATTACGGCTATGACGGGACCTATCAGGACAGCTACCGGCTGGGGGAGCCGCTGGTCGTCACCGGAGAGCCGCTGTCCATTGGCAACGTGCCCCTGGAGGGGAGCGCCCGGGCCTCCTACCGGTTCACCGACCTCTATCAGCAGAGCTGGTGGACGCCGCCCCTTTCGTAACACGATCAAAAATATTGCAACAGAGGAGAGAGAGCAATGTTGGATTGGATTCTAGGTCAGCTTCAAACGCTGGGATTGAATGATTGGGCTTCGATTGTCACGTTGCTGGCCACAGCGGCGGCAGCGGTCGGGGTATGCGTTCGCTGGATTTTCCGGATCATTTACAGATGGCTGGAGCAAAAACCCATTGACCGGCTGTACAAGGCTTTGATTGAGCACTCAGTCGTCTCAAAGTCTGAGGTAATTTACCAAATCCGAAGCTACATTCCGCCCCACTTGTCCCGTAAGGCGAATGATCCGAAGCAGAGCGAAACCATGGATCAGCTGCTGAAGCAGATTAAGGTGTCCTCCGGAGATAAAAAATCGTCGGCTACAATCTATTCGATCGTAGGCGCTCCGGCGTGCGGCAAGACGGCTACGATGCGGTATCTGTATTGCCAGATGTCTAAGAGCCGCAAATGCGTCTATTTTCAAATGCAGGACGTAACCAGCCTGCACCGGCTGGGTCTCTATCTGAAAAAGCAGAAAATGGAAAATCATATTAAAAATGACACGTCCGTGGTGGCATTTTTTGATGGACTGGATGAGGCGCACACATTTCTATTGCAGGAAAATCCGAATTCCATGGAGGAGGCCCTCCGCACCACCTTTTTTCTGGGCAGCGACTCTAAAATTGACGGAGTATTCCAGGAAAACAATCTGAATCTGGACTGTGTTGTAATCAGCCTGCGGCCCGAATTTCTGGAGCACTCGGTGCAGGAGCTGTCCGAATTTCAGTACAGAAATATCTATTCCAAGGTCTATGAAATAGAACCGATGGGGGAGCGGGACATTCTGAAAACCTTTCGGTCCCTGAGAATGCTGAAGAAGCTGGAGGCGCGGAGAAAGGAGGAGGTGCAGCGGCATCAGGACCGCTGCCCTCCCTGGGGGAAAATGCGCCGCTACACCAAGCTGCTCAAGAAAATTTTAAGAGAAAATAAGGATTGCATCTTCCGCTATCCCATGTATATTCGCTACGCGTATGCTTTCATGCGGGAATATGAAAGTCGAGAGGAGCTGGGGAGCAGCCTGTCATTCAGCAGTAATATGGCGGTCTCCTTTGACATTCTGCTCAATGCAATTTTCAAATGGGAATTCCATGTCTATCATGAAAACAGGTCCGCCCAGAAAAACCAGGCCGAGTGGGAACAGTTCCGGAAGAAGATGGAACAGTTTATTCAGGCGGTTGTGGTCTATTTGTTGGAGCGCCACAAGCAGCGGCTGTTCCGAGACGAGCTGGAAGTGATAGTCCAGCAGTTTTTCCCGCAGGAAGTCAACCGGCTGGCTGTGGCTCACTGCTTTATGGTTTCCAACGACACGGGCACAGAATTTGTATTCGCGCATAAGACGTTTTATGAGTATTTTTTGGCGAGATACCTCTTATACAACGGGGATTATGCGCTGCGGAAAAAACATCTCATCCCCGAAGCAGAGACGAACCTGCGGGCCATGTATTACTCCATTCTTGCCCAGGACAAAGAGCGAAATACAAAAATATCACAAAGCACAACCTATGTAACCAATGAAATGCTGCCCCGCAGCTATCAGGAGCTGGACCAGAAGGGCGAAATGCCAATGGAGGCCCAGCCGATCTGGTCCATGGTGGAAATTTTGGAGTACCTCCCCCGGATCAGGCGATTTTCCTATCGGGATCACGACTATACGCGGGAATACCTGGAAGAGCTGATGGAGTCCGGCAAGCTGAATCTGGAGAAAACCAAGTGGGACTGTTTGAGCTATGCAAAGGGGATCATTCCGCCGGAGCGGGTGAAGCGTTTGAATATTAACAGCCTCCCGCTGACCGACGCAGGTATTATAGAGGAATACAGCAGCCTGAAATACCTGGAAATGTTGTTTCCGGAGGAAACCGCCCCTTTCCTGACCGAGCTTCTGGGCGGTTTGCAGAAGATACCACTTAAGCGGATTCACATTTTCTCCCGGGATGGGTCCTTGTGCCAGACGGTGTATGACCGAGTGGGGAACGAAACACTGCATATAGAACAGGTTTATGTAGAAACGCCCAACTACAGCAACGCACATCTGAAAATGTACCAGTTGAACCTGCTTTGGGAGGAATCGGAACAGAAAATCCGTTTCTACCCCACTACCCGGTCGGATCTGGCGGAAGCGAAGAAAATCTACAACGGCAACAATGCCGAAAAAGACCCCGAGATGCTGAAGGCCGTATTTGAATTGGAGGCCCTGGAGGGCGGCGTTCTGGGCCTGGAGGACACAAGCCGTCCGGAGGCCACCTATTGGAACGGCTTGTCGCTGGCGGCTTGGTACAAAGATAAGGACAGTATTGATGAGGACAAAAACGCCAGCGAGCTTTGCAAAAGGCTGGAG
>Ga0209694_1002257_pt1 | contig 16596 bp, 13 predicted proteins | sample GluameincwithD2O_FD_187499 | JGI IMG/M metagenome (GOLD analysis project Ga0209694, IMG submission 187499) | Mouse cecum microbial communities from Vienna, Austria - Glucosamine amended microcosms incubated with D2O (SPAdes) (version 2) | ecosystem: Host-associated > Mammals > Digestive system >... | reverse complement strand
GCACATTGCGCCGTGCACGAAAATTTCAAATTCCATGTCCGGAAATTGTCTGATGATGTTTGTCATATCGTCTTTGCCGAGTTCGCGTGCCAGATTTATCCGCTGCACGCCGGTTTCCTTCCAAAATTCCACGGCGGCGGAGTTGACGGAATGGGCTTGGGTGGAAAGGTGGATTTCAAGGTCCGGACAATGTTTTTTGGCAAGCCAAAGCACGCCGGGGTCCGCAATGATAAGCGCGTCAACGCCTGTTTCCGGCAAGGCTTTGAGCATGCCGACAACATCGCCGAGCTGTCTGTCATACGGCATGGCGTTGAGGCAATAATAAACTTTCGCTTTGACGGCATGGGCTTTTTGCACGCCGAGTCTGAGTTCTTCGAGGCTGAATCCGTCGCATTTCGCACGCAGGGAAAGTTCGTTGCCGCTTAAATATACGGCGTCGGCACCGTAAAGAAGGGCTGTTTCCAATTGTTCCGGTCCGCCGGCTGGGATTAAGAGTTCAGGTCTTTTGAGCATGTTTATTTCTTCTTATAGAGTGTTCTTGTATATTTTGCCATATTGAGCATGTCTTCCAAAAAAGAGCCTTTGCCGCCCTTGAGCATGATAGTGGGCATGCTTTCGACGGACGGCGTTTCCGCGTCTTCGTTTTTGGCTTGTCCCGCCTGTTTTTTTTCTTGCGTATTGTTTTCTTTCAGCGTTTGGGCGAGTTTTTCTTTGAGCGAGGGGGGAGTTTCTGCCGCCGCGGCTTTCTGGGTGGTGTTTCGGCCGGGAGTTTGGGCAGGGGGCTGCAAAGGGTTTTTGCTTGGAGGCGGAGCTGTTTTCAGTGTGTTTCCCGTGCCGTTGATACGCGATAAGTGCTGCTGTTCCAGATAGTTGAGTTTTCTCTCCTGTTCCTGCTGTTTTCGGTATGCTTCGCCGTCAAGGACAATGTCCCTGATATTGGATTTGAAGATGATTTGCCGCAGTTCCTTTTGCGAGTCCAGATAACCGGCTATGCTCGGGGGAAATACTTTCGAACCGTTCATTTGCAGTAAAAATTCCGCAATTTCATTGACCGGGAAAACGGTTTTCGCGCTTTCGATTATCTTATTCACGGTATTGTAATTCGTGAGGGCGAAATTGTTTTGCAGTGCTGTGAAAATAGGGTTTTGCCCTTCCGGAAAGTCTTGGGAGAAAAGTTTTGCGCTTTTTGCGGCGTTGTCCCAGTTTTCTGTTTCGATATAGGCATGAATGGCGCGTTCAAGATAATATCTGCCCGTTTCAGGGTTGCCCAGCTCCTTGTGTATCCCGTACAAATAGGCAAGGGAATCGGATTTGCGGGGGGAATTTTGGCTGCTTGAGCGTTCAAAACAATGGGTGGCTTGGTTGAAAAGCCTGTCTTTGTATTTTTGTTTGCCGACGAGGAATATTTCCTCATAATCGGCATCTTCGGCGGGGGTATAGAAGAAGCGGACGAAACTTTTCTCGAAACTGTGCACGCGTTTTTTCCAGTTGCTTGAAAAAGCGAGTCTTTTTTCTTCGGTCGTTTTTTCAAGAGCGTTCAGTGTGGCATGGTATTTTTGCAGTTCCTGCGTGTACTGGAAAAGCGAATCATTCGCCTTTTCAAGAAGTTTTCCGAGACTGAAAGGATGAATAAGGAAAAAAGCCGCTCCGAGGGTACTGAGATTGGCTTGTTCTTTTTTTAAGAAATCGTTGTCAAAGGCGGTGTTTCCGGGGTAAAAGACAACTCCGACGGGAAAAAGCGCGCCAAGGGGGTGCAAACGTAAAAGGGAAAGCAAAAATGCGGCATTGAAATCGCCTAGGTCATAATCGCATAAAATGAGAGCGGAGTAGGAAAGTTTCGTTTCTTTTTTGGTGAGGATATGATAGAGGGCGTCGGCAGGGGAAGAAAAGATTTTTATATCCAGAACATCGATGGATTGGGCGTTGGAGTCGTAAAAAGAAGTGTCTTCCTGATTGGTGATGACAATGAATTCCTCGAAAAAAGGCAGGGCGGCTTCACTTGAATACGCATAAGAAGAAGCGTCCGTATTTGTTTCTGCCATTCCATTCTCCTTTTTGTTCCAAGCTTGAAATTATCCGTTTTTTATCGTTTTGTACAGTAAAAAGTATCGGATAAAAGAAATAAAAATTTTTTGCTGTTTTTAACTGTTCAAAGTGAAAAAAAAATGCTATTTGATAAGTAATTAATATTAAGTTAGGGGAATATAGAATAAAAAGAAGTATGAAACAACAAAAACAAAAAGTTTTAGTCGTTGATGATCAGCAAATAAACAGAATGCTTTTGTCTAAGATATTGGATAGCCGCTATACCGTATTGCAGGCGGAAAACGGGCTGGAAGCATTCAATGTTCTTGAAAGGGAAAGGGAATCCATCCAAGTCATTCTTCTTGACCTTGTCATGCCTGTCATGGACGGGTTCACTTTTTTGGAAAAAGTCAAAAATTCCCCCTTTGCCAGTATTCCCATAATCGTTGCTTCCCAGGCAAACGAAAACGATTCCGAACTGAAAGCTCTTGAAATGGGCGCTGTGGACTTTGTGACGAAGCCTTATTCTCCGAGCATTATTTTGCAGCGTATCATCAATACCATCGCAATGCGCGAGAACGCTATTTTAAGAAATACCGCGGAACGGGATTTTCTGACCAAATTATATAATAAGGAAACGTTTTATCAAAAAGTTTCCGAGCAGATCCACGAAGACGCGGATACGGTCTATTCGCTGATTTATTTCGATATTGAAAGGTTTAAGGTCGTCAATGATTTCTTCAGCGAGCAAAAGGGCGATGAGCTCCTGGTTTATCTCGCCGATATTGTCCGTTCTTTTTCCGGAGATGTGAACTATTTCGGGGCGAGGCTCAATGCCGACTGTTATTGCGTCTGCATGCCCCATGACAAGGTGAATGAACTGCGTTTTGCAAACTTCGCCATGTCGCTTTTGGATAATTTCCCCGTCAGTTTGAAAATCAAAATCAATTTTGGCGTTTTTGTCATCAATGACATCAACATTCCGGTAAGCATCATGTGCGACAGGGCGAAGCTCGCTTTGAAAAGCATTGTGGGCAAATATGACACCTTTATCGGGTATTATAACGACGCAATGCACAAAGCCCTCATGGAAGAGCAGGAAATCGCCGGCGAAATGAATACGGCGTTGCGGAACAAGGAATTTGTCATTTATATCCAGCCCAAGTTCGATCTGAATACGTTCGGCGTGATCGGGGCGGAAACGCTTGTGCGCTGGAAACACCCGGAAAAAGGGCTTATTCCGCCTATCAAGTTCATTCCTATCTTTGAGAAAAACGGTTTCATCACGGAACTTGACATGTATATTTTCGAGGAAGTGTGCAAGACGCTCCGCGGTCTGCTCGATAAAAACGTGCCAATCGTTCCCGTGAGCGTGAACCTTTCCCGCGCCGATATTTATAAACCCGATCTCTGCGAATTTATTGTGGATGTCATGGCGAGAAACAACCTTGATCACCATCTCATCGAGTTTGAGATTACGGAAACTTCCTATACGCAGGATTCGGAACAGCTTATCAATATCGTCAACAGACTGCGCGAACTCGGCTTCGCCATTTCGATGGACGATTTCGGCACCGGCTATTCTTCCTTGAATATGCTCAGCGAGGTGCCTGTCGATGTTTTGAAAATCGATATGCGTTTCCTAAAAAACTTCAACGACGCGGATGTGAAGTCCAAAAACATCATTCATTTTATCGTTTATATGGCTAAATGGCTTAATCTGCCCGTTATCGCCGAAGGGGTCGAAACCTTGGAGCAGGTCGAATACCTGCGCAGCGTCGGCTGTTACAACGGGCAGGGGTATTTCTTCGCAAAGCCGTTCCCCATTGAGGAATATGAAGAGCGCGTGAGCAATGTCACGTTTGCGGCTCCCGCTGTTTCTTATAACATCGAGGATATTATTCCTGTCAACGATTTATGGAATGTGAACTCCCGTTTCAGCCGGCTTTTCAATTCTTTCGCCTGTCCGCTGACATTGATGGAGCTGAAAGGCGATAATTTGGAATTAATCCGTGCCAACAAATGTTTTTACAATGAAATTCTGCCTTGCACACAGGCATTTTCCAATGCGTCATGCCATGCTTTGGAGTTCATCATACCTGAAGACAGGCAAAAAGTTTTGGAAGAACTGCAGCAAATCGACGAGAACAATCCATGGCAAAAATGTGTCATCCGTATAAAATCACCGGATACCGGCAATGTTTTTTGGCACTGCGCGCGGTTCAGTTATCTGCAAAAAACCAATGACAGCAAGCTTTTTGTTCTGCATATCAGCAATATCACCGATTACAAGAACAAGGAGCTGCTTTACGGATTGCAGGAAGAAAGGATAAACGCCGTTTTCGAGTATACGAAATCAGCCGTTATTGATGTGAACATATCGGACAAGCAGTTCCGTTTAAATAAGGTGTGCGCCGGACTTCTGAATATGGACGAGCGTGTTTCCCATTATGCGGAGCTTGTGGAAAACTATGCTTTTCCTTTTGAGCAGAAAGACGAAGTGCTCGCCCTTTTCGAGGCTGTTTTCGAGGGCAGGAGACAGGAAAAGCCTCTTCTTGTTTCTTTTATCCGCAAAGAAACAGCCCGTGTCTGGTATGAGCTTAAATACAAACTGCTTCCTATGGACGGCGATCCTCAGCTGGCTGTCGTTTACCTTGAAAATGTGACGCATAAGATCATACGCAAAGAAATTTTCGAACACGAAATGGAATTTAGGGATTCCGTCATCGGGAAAAATTTAAATTATATCGAATTTGAGCTGACGAAAAAAATCGTTTTGCGCAATTCTGCGAATTTCTTGGCGAATATCGGCTATACAAAAGACCATTCCGTGGATGAGTTTTTCGCCAAAGTCGGAAACACGCTTATCCATCCCGAAGATAAATTGAAATTTTTGCAGGTTATGAATGCGGATTCTTTCAATGATTTGCTTTTGACGGAAAATAAGAAGTTCTGTTTTGAATGCCGTTATTTGAATTTGGGTGATTTCAAATGGATACGGGTGAATCTGGATATTGTCGCTTCTCCCGACAATTCCGAAATCACGGCTTTTTGTTATCTTGAAGAGCTCGGGGAAGAATATGCCGTTGCGAACATCGAAGGCATGCGCTCCAGACGGGACACGATGACAGGATTTCATTCCGAAGAACTTTTCGCAAAGGTTATAACCAATTATTTTGAACAGTATAATTCCGGGCTTGGCGCTTTGTTTTATATCAATTTGTCGGAAAAATATTCCGGTTCGAATTGTCCGAAACGTTCTTCCAATTATTCTATTGTTTCCATGTCCAATATTTTGCGCCAATCGTTCAGGAGCAATGATCTTATTGCGAAAATCGGAGAATATTCCTTTGCGGTTCTTTTGCAGACCGTTCCGGGCGAGGATATTGTTCTGCAAAGGGCGCAGGAATTGTGCGACGGCATGAATGCGTATAATGAAAAAGATTTTTCCGATAAGATTATCGGAAATGTCGGCTGTATCATGCTTCAGGGACAAAATTCATACCAGCTTGCTATGGAAAATGTGAAGACCGCTTGCCAACTGGCCAGGCAGCAAGGAGTTAATACTTCATATTTGTTGAAAGAGTAGGATATTGATATGATTAATAAGTTACGTGATTGGGGCTGTGATGTTGAAGAGGCTTTGGAACGTTTCGTTAATGATCAAGAATTGTATTGCACCTGTTTTTCCATGTTCCTTGCCGATGACTCTTTTAATGCCTTGAAACAAAGTGTTGAATGCGGAAATTGCAAAGCTTCCTTTGAAGCCTGCCATACGCTCAAGGGCGTGGCGGGAAATTTGGGCGCAGGTCCGCTATATGCCGAAATTTGTGTTTTGACGGAAAAGCTCAGGTCCGGCAATCTGGATGACGCGATGCATCACGTGGAAAATATTTTCAAATACCGTGATGAGGCATTGAATTTGATAGCGGGATAAACCATGAAGATTTGTGCGGATGCGAAAAATATTTTGGAAATTCTTAAGCGGCATACGGATATTGTTGTGACCATGCATGCGAACCCTGACGGGGACGCTGTCGGCTCCGCTCTCGGTTTGGCATGGTTTTTGCGGGAAAGCCTGCGGAAAAATGTCTGCATTTATAATGAAAGCGATTTTCCGAACTGGCTTTCCTTTTTGCCCGTGCCTTGCGCTTACGTTACGGATTTTCGGGAAATTCCTTTTTCCGCTCCGCTTGTTGTCATGCTTGATGCCGGTGAAACGCAGCGTTTCGGTGAAAAGTTTCCGCCGTATCTGGAAGGAAAAAAAAGCGTCTGTATCGACCACCATTTAGGTGATACGAGGATTGCGACGGAATACAACTGGATAGATCCGTCAATGGCGGCGACAGGGCAGATGGTTGCGCAAATTGTTTACGCCGAGAATGAAAAGACTTTCGAAGAAGCGGCAAAAGCCCTTTATGTCGCTTTAAGCTGCGATACGGGCAATTTCACTTTCGGCAACACAAGTTCGGAATGTATCCAATGCCTTGCGCGATTGGTGGAAACACCGCTCGCTCTTTCTCCGATCAGGGAGGCGATGGATAACACATGGACAGTGCGGAAACTGCATTTTTGGGGCAAGCTTTTCAGCATGGTGCGGTTCGCTTTTGATGAACAGCTCGCTTTTATTGCGGTTCCGCAGGAAATGTATGCAGAATACGGCGTGTCAAAAGAAGATTTGGAAGGGTTTGTCGAGCAGATGCGCAAAGTCAGAACTGTGCGTATCGCTCTTTTAATGCGTGAAGAAATGAAAAACGATTCCCCTTTTATTAAAATAAGCATGCGTTCAACAGGCGATGACGATGTCCGCGGAATTTTGACGCGGTTTAATGGCGGAGGGCATAAAAATGCCGCCGGCGCGGGTGTTTTTGGAACACCGGAACAGGTTTATGCCATGCTTTATCCCCATATCGGGAATGTCTTGCAAAAATAAGGAGTTTTTATGCTGAAAGGTGCAATTTCCGCTTTGGTTCTGCCGTTCAAAAACGGACATATTGACGAAGAAGCGTATCGTGAGTTTATTGAATGGCAAATCGAGCAAGGCATTGACGGGCTTGTTCCCTGCGGGACAACCGGGGAATCGGCGACGCTCAGCCATGAGGAACATGAAAAAGCGATTAGGATTTGCATTGAACAAGCGAAAAAGCGTGTTCCGGTTATTGCAGGCTGCGGCTCGAATAATACTGCCGAGGCTGTTCGCCTGACACAGTTTGCAAAATCCGCCGGAGCGGACGCCGCCCTTTTGATCAGCCCTTATTACAACAAGCCCACCCAAGAGGGAATATTCCTGCATTATCAGGCTGTGAGCAGGGAAGTTTCTTTTCCGTTTTTGGTTTACAATGTTCCGGGGCGTACAGGCTCCAACGTGACGGCTGAAACCATGGCGCGCATGTATCATCAGATTCCGGATATGATAGGGGTCAAGGAAGCTACGGGAAACTTGGTGCAGATTTCAAATATGCTTGAAAAAACAGATGAAAATTTTATTCTTTTATCCGGAGATGATTCCACGGTGCTTGCGACGCTCGCTCTTGGCGGAAAAGGCACAATTTCCGTCACTTCAAACGTCATGCCGAAAAAAGTGCATGAACTTTGCGAGGCATGGGAAAAAGGAAACGCGAACGAGGCAAAACGCCTGCATTATTATCTGGAACCGCTGAACAGGGCTATGTTTGTTGAAACAAACCCCATTCCGGTTAAAACCGCCCTTTTCCTTATGGGCAAAATGAGCGCGGAATTTCGTTTGCCTTTGTGCGATATGCGGGAAGCGACGCTGGCGGTTCTGAAAAAGATCATGCAGGATATGAAATTGATTTAGAGAGTTTCCCCCGAATTTTTCGGGGGATTTTTTTGTGCTGAAGCGGACAATAAAAAAAGCCCCTGCAAAAGCAAGGGCTTTTCCATTTATGGGAATGTGTCGATTATAACATTCTGTGTGCGGCTTCAAACACGCCTTCCGCAAGGGTTGGGTGGGAGTGAATGGTGTGGGCGATATCCGCAACTGTTGCGCCCATTTGCATTGCCATGGTGACTTCCGCGATAATATCGGAAGAGTGGGCGCCTGCAAGGTGGGCACCGAGAACTTTATTGGTTTTGCAGTCGACAATAAGTTTGAATGCGCCGGCAAGCTGACCCATTGCTTGGGCTTTGCCAAGTTCGCGGAATTGGAAGATTTCGACTTTGTAGTCGGTACCTTCGACAAGACCTTGTTTCTTGAGTTGGAGTTCGGAAGCACCGACAGTGCCGATTTCAGGGGTGACAAATACGGCGGAAGGAACAACGCTGTAATCTTGTGCAACTTTCTTGTCACCGAGGATATTCTGAACAACTGTCAAACCTTCGGCAACAGCCATGTGTGCAAGCATGATTTTGGCAGGTCCCAAAATATCACCAATAGCCCAGATATGAGGAATACTGGTTTCAAGGTATTCGTTTGCTACGATATAGCCGCGGTTGAGTTCCATACCGATTTCTTCAAGTCCGAGACCTTTGCTGTTTGCAGAACGGCCAACAGCGGAAATAACAACGTCAGCTTCCGCAAATGCCGGTTCGCCCGGAGTTGCCGGCGGACAGAAAGGAGAGTCCACAACTTTTGCTTTAACTTTGCCGTCAACGATTTCAACGGATTCAACAACACGTCTGACTTCGGTTTTGATACCGGCTTTTTTCATTTCACGGGTAAGAATTTTGCTCATTTCTTCGTCAAGGCTCGGAACGGGAAGAACTCTGTCGGCGCCTTCGATGATGGTTACTTTTGAACCAAAAGTATTGAAGACCATCGCAAGTTCGGAACCGATAACGCCGCCGCCTACAATGATAATGCTTTTAGGCACATATTGGAGAAGGAGGGCATCATCGGAAGAAAGAATGTATTTGTGGTCGACAGGAAGGCTGGGAAGGTTGAGCGGGGAAGAGCCGGTTGCGATAATGATGTCGTCGCTTTCCACTTTTTCAACGGAGCCGTCGGCTTTGGTGACTTCAACAAGGTTTGCGCTGATAACTTTGGCGGTTCCCATGATAAGGTTGACTTTAAGCTGTGCGGCTGTTTTTTCCAGACCGCCGCGAAGAACGGAAGAAACCTTTTCTTTGCGGGCGATTACTGCCGGCATGTCGACAGTCGCTTCACCGGCAACATTGATGCCGTATTCTTTAGCTTGGTGAATGGTTTCATACGCTTCGGCAGAAGACTTCAAAGTTTTTGTGGGAATGCAGCCGCAGTTGAGGCATGTGCCGCCAAGCCATTTCGCTTCGATAAGGGTAACGCTCGCACCTTTTTTTGCAGCGTCGAATGCAGCGGTATATCCTCCGGGACCCGCACCGATGACAGTGATACGTTTACTCATAACAACCTCTTCATATTATTATAAAATTTGCTAAACTAAATGTTTGCAGAATTTTTATGGCACAGACATATCCGTTGTCCGCTCCGTGATAGTATTCACAAATACAAATTAAAGCAAGTTCTTTTCCTAAGATTTTTTTGGCTTTTTTTGGAATAATGCATGCATCAGTCCTTCTAAAGCATGCATTATCTTCATCTAACTATGCTAAAATAAAAAACTAAATTTAATAAAGGGATTGGGCATAAAAAATTGAAAATTTTGTTATTTTTGTCACAAAATGCTTGACAAAATTTTTCCGCACGGCTAGAAAGATTTCATTGCTTTGCTGAAACAGAGTAAATATCATTATTTAGGAGAATTTAAAATGGCACTTTTTAAATCAGAATATCTTGGCGATTTGCAAGTAACCTGCACAAATACCGTAAGCGGCGCTTCCATTACCACCGATGCTTTCCTCGGTTATCAAAATAAGGGTGATTTGCTGAACCCTATCGACCTTTGCGTTGCGTCTTTGTGCTGCTGCTCCCTTTCAATGGTTGGCACGTATGCAGATAACCATGAAATTGATATTGACGGAGCATATTCTGAATGTGATTATGAAGTTGCTGTTAATCCTAAGCGCATTACCAAAATCACCCTTACTTTCGTAATGCCTAAGGATAAAGAATATTCTGACAAAGAAAAAATGATGCTTGAAAAAGTTGCTGTTTCCTGCGGCGTACACCATAGCTTAAGCCATGATATTGAACAAGTTTTCCATTTTAGCTGGTAATAACCGTTATTTTGGAAATAATTGACTTCCATAAATACGAGCAAGGCATATCCTTACGGGTATGCCTCTTTTTTTGGTCTTGTTTCGGAGAGCGGCAGAGTTTTTTATTTTGAATGGGGAGATGAAAGAGGACCGTTTCTTTAGCGTATTTTTTCTGATTGCTGAGAAAAATTATAACCGTTTTTTTTTTCTATATTCTTTTCAAACGTCTTGTTTTCATAGGGAGGGGCTTGTCTGTTTTGCGACACCGGAATATTTCTTTCGGTACACTGAAAATTTTTGAGGAAAGCTTTTTGGGGATGTTTTGGGGCGGAGCGTGTTTGACAGCCATGAATTTAAACGGGAGTATTTTCATTATACCATGAGGAATTTTTTAGGCAGGGGAAAACTTTTATCTCTGCTGTCTTCATCCATAGGTCTTTCGCTGTCCGTAAAGCTCGTAGACTTGCTGACTGCTAAAGCGGTTCTTCCCCGTGCCTCGTTATAGAACTTTTCATAATAATGTTCAGCATACCTTAACATTATACAGCAATATGAATATCATGCTAACATGCTTCAGACATGTTAAAAAGAAAACCCTGCGTGTCCGATTTTTGCAAACAGGACGTGCACAGGGCTGTATTTTTTTGCAAGCTTGCTTATTTATTCAAGAAAGCGCGGTATGCGTCAGCGGTTAAAAGACCGTCGATATCGGCTTCGTTTTCAACTTTTAAGCGGACAATCCAAGCTTTTGTGTAGCAGTCTTCGTTCAAGGTTGCAGGAGCGTCTTCCAATGCGGTATTTGCGGCGATAACTTCGGCTTTTACAGGGGTGAAAAGTTTGTTTACGCTTTTAATGGATTCAACTTCACCGTAAGGAACGCCGGCATCGAATGTGTCGCCTGCGGAAGGAAGTTCAATGTAAACCACTTCGCCTAATTGGTCTTGAGCGAAGTCGCTGATACCGCAGAGATAGCTGTCACCGTCTTTTTTGATCCAAATGTGTTCATCGGTATAACGACGGTCGTCAGGCAATACGATTTTGTCTAAAGTTTTCATAGCGGGAAACTCCTCTTATAATTTTTTTGGGGTATTTATATGAAAAATAGCAATAAATACCATAAAATTCACAAGAAAACATTAGCACAGTAAAAAAACTTTGTCTAGCAAATGTCACTTCTTTTATGTTTATTTTATGATTGCAAGTTTTTTTAGTGTGTTACTGATATTTTCAATGCTGATAGGCTTTGCTATGTGGGCGTTCATGCCCGCATCCAAACTCTTTTGTACGTCTTCATGGAAAGCGTTTGCCGTCATGGCGATTATCGGAATTGTTTTCGCCTGCGCGTGATTTGAATGGCGTATGGCTTTTGTGGCTTGGTAGCCGTTTAAAACAGGCATTTGAACATCCATGAAAATAAAATCGATTTCATTTTTCTTGCTTTTCAGGAATTTATTCACGGCGATTTCACCGTTTTCGGCGGTAATGACCGTTGCTCCCATTTTTTCAAGGAATTTGGTGGCGACAAGGCTATTAATGGGGTGGTCTTCAACAAGCAGGATTGTTTTTTTGCTTAAATCGATAGTATGGAAGTTGATTGCCGCATGTCCTTCCGGTATTGTCTGCTGTTCCGCAATGGCATATTCCAAATGCAGGGTGAATGTTGTGCCTTTGCCTTTTTCGCTTTCGGCGCTGATTGTGCCGCCCTGCATTTCCACCAAGGCTTTCACGATGGCAAGTCCGAGCCCGGAACCTTCGATATGCTTGATTGTGTCGTTTTCTTCCCTTTGGAACGCTTCGAAAATTTTCGGCATTTGCTCTTTGGAAATACCGATTCCCGTATCTTGGATTTGGATTTTGAAATGGGCGGTTTTGGGATTGTTGGTTGCTTCCTGGAACACTTTGAAAATGATGGACCCGTGCATCGGGGTGAATTTTACGGCATTGCCGAGCAGATTGGTGAGTATGCGTTTAAAGTTGCTTATATCGCCGATAATGGCGTCGTTTTTAATGGAACTGAATTCAAATTTAAATTCCTGCTCTTTTTGCATGACAATACCTTTGAAGGTATTTGCAATTTCCTTACAGGCTTTTGAAAGAACAAAGGGTTCGTTGTTGAGGTTCGCTTTTCCGCTTTCCATGCGGTTGACATCAAGAATATCATTGATAATCGCAAGCAGGTTTTCGGAACTTGACTTGATGACGTCCAGACTTTCCTTGATTTGTTCCTTATTGTCAATGTCTTCAAGAGCGATATTCGCCATGCCGATGATTGCGTTCATGGGAGTTCTGATGTCATGGCTCATGGAAGCCAGAAACTGGCTTTTCGCTTTTATGGCGTCATTTGCCATTTGCAGCGATTTGTGGAGCATGGAGTCTTTTTCCTGTTCGACTTTGAAATTGTCCGTGATATCGATGCTTCTTTCGCAAAAGGTATGGGAATTTTCATCAAGCATGAAAAAGTGAGCCCGATTGTAGCGGATTTCGCCGCCGTTGGCGGCAGTGCGGTAAATGAAGCTGAATTCCCCCTCAAGCCTGAGGCGCTCCAAAATGTTTTGAGGTTTTACGGTTTCTATGTAAGTCGGGCGTTCCTCTTTGACCACCATTGAATTGGCGAATATCAGATAATCATAAAAGTAATTGCCGGAAAGGGCGATGTTTTGAAGGTTTTTTTGAACTTCGCTGCCGAAAGAATATACGTAATTGCCCGTTGCGTAGTTGATACGCAAAATGAAATCGTATCTGTGATTGGAAAGTTTGTTGCTGTAAGCCTTTTTAATGTGGCTGATTGTGATGTCTTCCATCGTGATTTTTGCAAAATTTTCCTGTGTTGACGGATTTTTCAGCAAAGTGATTTTGAGAGCGGTCCAAATGCTGTCGATGCCGCTTATTTTGAAAGGAAAAATGATTGCATCTTCGGCTTTTTGTTCGCCGTAAAATTTCAGGAGGTTTTTGCTGTCGGCACTTTTCAGAATAAGTTGTTTTTTATCTTCGTCAGGGCAAAGAGCGGCGATATTGTTTATCAATTCCTGCAAACTTAGGTTTTCATGGTTAAGGGATTCTATTGATGACACCATGCGGATAACTTTTTTCTCATTAAAGCTGTATATGCAGTTTAAAATGGTTGCTTCGTTTTTTGTGTCAAAAAGTTTAAATTCCTGTTTATAGGCTTCTTCAAGATTTTTTTGCTCTTGGATATTGTAAATCGTGCCGATGGCGGAAGAGGGGTTGCCTTTCTTGTCCGTTTTTATGGAAAATGAAATTTGGTGCCAAACATATTCGTCCGTGACAGGATCTTTTATCCGCAAATCTTCCCTGATCACGGCATCGCCCGTTTCGATTTTTCTGAAGATATTTTTGCATTTTTCTCTGTCGCCGGGGTGGATAAGTCTTGCCTTAAAAAGGCTTTCCGGAACATTGACAAAGGACGTGGTTTGAAAAAAGTTTGATTTCGGGTGGTTTTCAAGCGTCAATGTTTTTGCTGCGAAGTCGTAATTCCAAATGTAAAGTCCCGTCTGTTCCGTGGCGGCGGAAAAAAGTTTTTTCAATTCCTTAATTTCGTTGATGTTTTCGCATGTTCCGATAGCGAGCAGGGAATTATCGGCTTGTATGGCGCTGTAACGGATTTTTTGCCATTCCTCTTTGCCTTCCTTGTTATAAACTTGTATGTCGGCGGAAATTTCCGTTTCGCCATTTAAAAGGGCTTTGTGCAAATCAAGCAGTTTTTGCTGCGAACGGAGGGTGACATTGAAAAAACGGCAGAGCATTTCCGTAAAGTGCGTATAACGGATTTCTTCCTTGTTGTTGAAGAAATCAATATTGCCTTCGTCTTTGACAGGGTCGTATTCCCAGTAAAAAATGCCGCTGTGCTCCAAAGCTGTTTTGAGTTTCAGGAGTTTGAGCGGAATTTGGTTAAGAGAGTAAGGAATGCTTTTTTGAATTTTTGAAAGGTCGTTGTGTTTCAAAAGAAAGTTCAGGGAACGGAGGCGGAGATTTTTTACTTTATTGATAAGTTCATGGTTGTTTGAATTGTCGGTGCATTCAAAAGGGCATTCGCTGCAGGTTTCGGCATCGGAAGCGCTGCCTTGCTCTTGAAAGCCGTTATCGGAATAGGGAGGAAAATCGGAAGAATGCGCTTCGCCGCCGTCCGCTTCTTCGCCTGAGAAAAGAAATTTCACTTTTGAAGCGTTTTCCAAGGCTTTGGCGAGAAAATGCACGGAGCGTATTTTATTGCCGCCGATGACAAAATGAACTGTGACGGAAAGGCTGGCACGGGGAAAATCCGCTTCAATGAAAAGCGCGGACATGGCGGTGCTTTTAAAAAGGAACTGTTCGGAAACAAGTTCAGGCTGCTCCGGTTGTTTTTGATTTAAACCTGAAAAAATCTCGTTGAATTTATCGGAATCGGTTATTTGATAGGCTGTATCCTGCAATATGACAGTTAATGGGAAATCACAAAGCGAAAGGGCGAGTTCATAGTCTTTGCCAACAAATATGGCATGGAGAAACTGAGAGCCGAGAGAAGATAGTTCCGATGTTTTCATGGATAGTTAAATCTGTTGGTTAGAAACTTTTTTCTTGAAAATATTCAGTATTGGACACAATGTCAAGCAATGTATGCATCGGTTTTCGCAGATTTTTCCTATATATATATATATAGGGATAAGTAAGGGAAAATATTGTATTTTTTATTCTTGCGGAATGAAATTTTTATGAGGAATTTTTTTATGTTATTTTTGTATGATAAAGCCGATAGCGGAGCCTGCAAAAAAGCTGCGGTTTTGCGGATGTGCAAATTTTGTTGCGCATGCGGTCGGTTATTGTCTGCGCTTTTTATTTTTGAAAACAGAAAAAATTAAAATTTAATAAAAAAACTTGACAAGCGTTTGCCAAGTGTATATAAGAAATTTCTCAAGTGCGCTTGTGGCTCAGCTGGATAGAGCAACAGGCTACGAACCTGTAGGTCGGGCGTTCGAATCGCTCCAGGCGCGCCATAAATTTCAAGGACTTATGATATTCATAAGTCCTTTTTTTGTTCCTGCAAACGGATACGATTTGTTTGAACATGATTTTTTTTGCCGTTTTTTTGGGTCTTGTCTGTTTTTATATGAACTGTCAAGCAAAATGCGAATGCGGATGCTCAAACAAAATGGCAGAAGCATTGCGGAGATGCAGGCTGTTTGAAAGCCGGGAACGGGACAGACGGAACATTCTTTCGGAATTTGCAAATGGGCGGAATTATTCCTTGCCGTAGGAGCTGACGAGGAAGACGGAACCGAGCAGGGCGATACAGGCTATGACGTGGTAAAAGGTCAATTCTTCGCCAAGATACGCCGCGCCGAGGACAAGGGCGATGACAGGGTTCACATATTCATAGGAAAGGGCGACAGCGGGGCGCACATGGTATAACAGCCATAAATAGGTGGTATAGCCTACTATCGAGGTCATAAGGACGAGAAAAGAGAGAATGAGGAAGCCGTTGAAGTCAAAGAGGCTCAAATCCCAGCGTTCACCGATGAGAAAACCGAAACCGAGGCTTTCCAGCCCGCCGATGAACAGGATTAAGCCGGTTGATTGAAAAATGTACAGGCTGTTGCTTTGGCAGCAGATTTTTGAATAATGCCCGGAAAAGACCCATGCGAGCACAGCGCAGACTGCGAGCGCCAAACCGACGGGAGAAATATGTCCGTTGAATAAGGTGCTGATATTGATTGATAAAATTGCGGTCAGTCCGACGCCTAAGCCGATAAAGTGCTTGAGTTTCGGGCGTTTTCCGCCCCACAGGAGCCATTCGCCAAGTACCATGAGCAGGGGAATGGTGCCGCATAATAAGGCGGCAAGCCCTGATGTGATGGTTTCCTGCCCTTTCGCCAAAAGGGCTGAGCTGAAAAAGACCTGAAAAACAGCTAAAATTGTTGCATATTTAAAATCGTTTAAAGTTATCGTATAATATCCTTGAGTAAAAATACCCAATAAAAAAAGCAGTATGCCGGAAATTGTGGCGCGAACGCCCCCAAGCAGGACTCCCGGAACATAAGCAAGCCCCAGTTTGGTGAAAAAGAAAGACGTGCCCCATGCGATGTAAAGAAGAAGCAGGCAAAATAAAATGAAAAGAATGTTTTTGTTCTGTTTTGAAAGTGACATACCGCTGTTTCCTTTTTTTTAGGCTCTATCAAAATTGTATGAATTGTCAATAGGTTTCAAGGGGGCGACCCTATGTTTTTGAAAAGGGATGTTTGCATCATCCGTATGCTGTGAAAAGAAAAAAGGCTTTTTCCTGCGAAAAAGCCTTTCATTATTATAAATAACTTTGCAATTATTTATTTTGAGCCTGCAATTGTTCAATCAGCTGGCTGAGAACATGGGTTTGGTTGACCACTTCGTCAACGGCTTTGCGGGCTTCCTGCATGTTGTTTGTCGTTTCTTTCGCAATATTGTTGATACTGTCGACAGATTGAGTGATTTCCTCGCTGGTTG
>Ga0209694_1002254_pt1 | contig 16619 bp, 15 predicted proteins | sample GluameincwithD2O_FD_187499 | JGI IMG/M metagenome (GOLD analysis project Ga0209694, IMG submission 187499) | Mouse cecum microbial communities from Vienna, Austria - Glucosamine amended microcosms incubated with D2O (SPAdes) (version 2) | ecosystem: Host-associated > Mammals > Digestive system >... | reverse complement strand
ATAAGATCTGCCATTCGAAAGAAGTAAGACCCCTTGAAGACGACGAGGTAGATAGGTCAGAGATGGAAGTGCAGAGATGCATGAAGTTGGCTGATACTAATCGGTCGAGGGCTTGATCGAAGCAAGCTAAGTGTAAAACACAAAGAACAAAGACAACAGACAAGAAGGATGTCGCTGATGTTTGGTTTTGAAAGATCCATGGTGTGGTCTTGATGGCAGAATGGAAATACCTGGTTACATTCCGCACCCAGCAGTCAAGCATTCTAACGGCGACGATAGTGAACAGCGAAAATAGCAAGAGGCCATGCAAAAAGCAAGCCGATCTGAACAGAGTGAATCTCTTCGGATCGGCTTTTTTCTATTCTCTGAAATGTACTAAAATCGCTTCAGATCAACTTAGAATCTTAGCTGGTATTACTGCCAGATTGTTTTTTTATTCGATTTAATCGTGTCTGGTTAAATATAAAAACTAGTTCTGCGTGATCTGCGTGGATACTGGAAAACAATTTTAATGATATAGAAGATTATTTTTTAAAAAATTTGTTTAAGATTTTTTGGATTCGTTTTTCTTTGCTTCTGCTTCCTGATTGTTTAAGAATGCAGCGAGTGTGACTAACAGCAATGGGAGTTCATCTTTTTCATTATCAAATTCGATTGCATAATGATCACTCATATGCCAGGGCTGTACTGAAATGCGGCCAACGACTCCAAATCCTTTTTTCACTTTATAGCTCCAGCCTAAAAGGTTTCCTTCGATGTTCCAGTCAAGTCTGGTGATATGCAGGTGTGAGCCCAAAAGGGTATGATCCATATACATTCGACCAATCTTTTGTCCATTTACAAACAGGTTATAGCCAGGAAACAGAGGATCCATTGACTTTTTGATTGCGGCGACTTTCTTTCCCTGAGTATTGTCAACACTTAGTTCTGTCGTCAGGGCGATTAACGGCGTTTTGACCGAATAAATGACCTGACCTTTTTCATCGAATACATTAAATCCATCTTTGAAAGTAAAAAATTTCTGCGCAAGATAAATTTTAGCCATAATTCTTCCTTTCTGCCTGAAATGTTTCAGGCTGTGTTCTGATTCATCATCACGCAAACCGTACAGATGTTCCTTTGATATGCCTGTTTTTCAATACTAAATATTCTTCTTTGTATTGATTACCTTCTTTAAACTCAGAATGCTCTATGTCTTAAATTGTTCACTTTATCAATCAATTACCAAACCACTCCCACAATTGCCCAAAAACAGGACGTTTATTTATACTCTCTGTGTTATGATAGACGCTGTATATAAGCGAGGTTATTAAAATAAGATGTCAAAACACGAATTTCATCTCGATTTCTGTGGTCGGGGGATCACAGTAGAAACCGGCGAAATTGCTAAACAGGCTTCTGGGGCAGTTCTTGTCCGATATGAAGAAACTGTTGTGCTTTCTACCGCTGTTGCGGCCAGTCAGCCAAAGGAAGGATTGGATTTCTTCCCGTTGACGGTCTCTTATGAAGAAAAGCTTTATTCTGTAGGAAAAATTCCTGGAGGATTTTTAAGAAGAGAAGGTCGTCCTTCTGAACACGCGACTTTAAGTGCCCGAATGATTGACCGCCCAATCCGTCCGTTATTTGCGGAAGGATTCAGAAATGAAGTACAGGTTGTCAATACGGTTTTATCGGTTGATCCGGATGTGACTTCCGAAATGACGGCAATGCTTGGCGCTTCACTGGCATTATGTCTTTCCGACATTCCTTTTAATGGACCCATTGCCGGAGTAAAGGTTGGATTAATCGATGGAGAATTTATCTGTAATCCAACTGTTGAACAGCAGGAACGTTCAGAGATTGAACTGACGGTTGCTGGAACGGCTCAGGCTTTAAATATGGTTGAAGCCGGTGCCAAGGAAGTCAGTGAAGAAGTGATGCTTGCTGCGCTGATGTTTGGTCATGATCGAATCAAGGAACTTTGTGCATTCCAGGAGCAGATCGTTGCTGAATGCGGCAAGGAAAAAAGAGAAATTCCATTATTTACATTCGATGCAGATCTCGAAGCTGATGTTAAATCAAAATACGAAGAACCAATCCGTAAAGCTGTATCCATTCAGAAAAAACTCGAACGCTATGAAGCCATCGACAAGTTAGTGGATGAAGCAGTTGCAGAATACGAAACGGCTGAATATGAATCTGAAAAGGAAAAAGCGGATATTCTCAAACAGGTATCCAAAATCTGCAGGGCCATTGAAGCCGATGAAGTCCGCCGTCTGATCATTGAAGATAAGGTTCGCCCAGACGGCCGTCAGATTGATGAAATCCGTCCTTTGAATTCTCAGGTGGATCTGCTTCCTCGAGTTCATGGTTCCGCCATGTTTACCCGTGGAGAAACTCAGGTAATTTCAACTACAACTCTTGGCGCGCTCAATGAAAATCAGATCATTGACGATGTCACTGAAGTCGATAATAAACGTTTTATGCATCACTATAACTTCCCGCCTTATTCTGTCGGTGAAACTGGAAGAATGGGATCACCAGGACGCCGTGAAATCGGTCATGGAGCACTTGGTGAAAGAGCATTGCTTCAGGTTCTTCCTTCTGAAGAAGAATTCCCATATGCAATTCGAACCGTAGCTGAAGTGACTGAATCCAACGGAAGTTCTTCTCAGGCTTCCATCTGTGCTGGAACCATGTCCTTAATGGCAGCTGGTGTTCCAATCAAAGCCCCAGTTGCAGGAATTGCCATGGGTCTGATTATGGATGAAGATACTGGAAACTATACGGTATTAACTGATATTCAGGGTATGGAAGATCACTTTGGAGATATGGACTTCAAGGTAGCGGGTACTGAAAAGGGAATTACTGCCTTGCAGATGGATATCAAAGTCAAAGGAATCACCCGTGAAATCTTCGAAGAAGCATTAAGTCAGGCTAATAAGGCCCGAAAGGAAATCCTGGCTAATATGCTTGAAGCCATTCCGGAACCTAGAGCTGAAGTATCCAAATACGCGCCGAAGATGGATCAGATGAAGATCAATACCGACAAGATAAAGGATGTCATTGGACCTGGCGGTAAGATGATTAACAAGATCATTGATGAATGCGACAACGTCAAGATCGATATCGATGATGATGGAAGCGTAACGGTTTACCATATGGACCGCGAAGCCATCAATAAGGCGATAAAACGGATTGAAGAAATCGTTCGTGAAGCCAAAGTCGGTGAAATCTATGAAGCGGAAGTTGTTCGTATTGAAAACTTTGGAGCCTTCGTTCGCCTGTTTGGAAACACCGATGGATTACTCCATATTTCTAAAATCGCTCATGAAAGAATCGACAGGGTTGAAGATGTGCTCAAACTTGGAGATATTGTTCGTGTTAAGGTCACAGAAATCGACGACAAGGGAAAAGTCAGTGTTTCTGCAAAAGCTCTGCTTCCAAAACCGGAAGGATTTAAGGAACCAAGCGAAAAGTCCGACCGCTATGTAAGCCGCCGCGGCAATCATCGTCCGGACCGCCGTCCAAGAAATGATCATCCTTCTGCAAACCGCAGACCCCGTGATGATCACAAAGAGGACTAAAATCAGAAAACATTTGTTTCTTACTGAATGGATCAGTAAGATTCCTGTTGACTGAAACTGTCTTCTGAAGCCTTTATACAAGGCGAAATCATTCAATTTATTAATAAACAGGTTTGCCAGGATGAATCCGATTTTGGCAAACCTGTTTTGTTTTATGGTTTCACTTTTGATGCCTGCAGTAATATACACCTATTCCATGCTAAACTATTTCTGAATCATTATGCCTTTTTGATTTAAACTGAATGAAGGAAGATTGTTTCAAGAGAAAAATCATGCTGAAAATTTCAGGCTTCAATCATTTTTTACCATGAATGATTTAAGCTGTGATTCTGGCATGATCTGAAAAATAAAGGAGTTGTTTTAATTTTATGGATTTTCGTAAACTTGCTGAAAAGTACAGAGATTCCTATTTTAAGGATCTCAACACACTTGTAGAAATTGAATCAACAAAAGATGAAGCCAAAGCCGATCCAGCGGCTGGAATGCCTTTTGGTCCAGGACCTCGCAAAGCTCTCGATACATTTCTCGAAATGGCCGATCGCGATGGGTTTAAAACCGAAAACGTTGATGGTTACGCTGGAACGGTAACATTAGGTCAGGGGGAAGAATCTGTTGGAATCTTAGGACATCTGGATATCGTTCCATTGGGAGATGGCTGGACCAAGGATCCTTTGAAAGTGACCTTTGATGATGGCTATGTATTTGGGCGTGGTGTTTTAGATGATAAAGGACCGACATTAGCTGCCTACTATGCAATGAAAATGATCCGTGATGAAAACTTGCCGTTAAAGCGGAAGATCATGCTGATCGCAGGAACGGATGAAGAAAGCGGATCAGCCTGCATGAAGTATTACAAGAAGCATGGAGAAATACCAACTCTTGGATTTACTCCGGATGCTGATTTTCCGGTCATCTATGGAGAAAAGGGAAATATGCATGTTTCTCTGAAATCCAGTGATCCGACAAAGATTCGCTATTTTAAAGGCGGACTGCGTCCAAATATCGTTATTGGAAATGCTGAAGCGATAGTGGATGTCAATGATCCAAAAGAAGAACTCTTTGACTTTTACTTAAAGAGCAATGGTCTGAGCGGATCAATTTCAAAAGAAGAGGATGGAGTTCATATTTCTATGGAAGGCGTTCCTGCTCATGGTTCTACTCCATATGAAGGCATCAATGCCGGAACTCATCTTCTGAACTTCATTGCTGAAGCGTATGATGATCAGTTAGCCCGTGATTATTATGAACTTCTCAAGGACTGGAAAGGAAAGCCGGTTGGAATTGAGAAAAACGGCGTATTCATGTCTTTTCTGACTATGAATCCAGGAATTATTGAATTCAAGGATGGTCAGGCGTACGCCTTAGTCGATATTCGCTATCCAAATGACACGACCCCTGAAGTCATTGCCAAAGGGTTTGAAGAAACCTGCCAAAAGCTTGCAAGCGATATCGTTCCTACGGTTGAATATGCTGGAGATCCATTATTTGTCGATCCAAATTCAACACTGGTTACAAGCTTGATGAATGCCTACAGTAAATATACCGGCGATACGTTTACTCCGGCGATTACCATTGGAGGCGGAACCTATGCCAAGGAATTCGATCAGTTCGTTGCCTTTGGTCCTGTAAAACCCAATGAAGAAAAAACGACAGACCTCTTTGTCGGAGGATGCCATCAAAGAGACGAGGGAATCAAAGCGGATGATCTGCTTGAAGCAATGGCCATCTATGCTGAAGCCATTTATTCCCTTGCAGGTGAATAGACGATGAGAATGCGCCGGTTAAAATGGGCGGAAGATTACCTGAAAACCAGCCCATCGCGCATTATGGAACCAGAAAAAGTCAAAGGCCGCTGGAAAAGAAAATTGAAAACGGATGGTGCTTTGCATGTTGAAATCGGAGCTGGCAAAGGAAGTTATTCTCATGATATGGCCAGGATGAATCCTGAGGATGGGTTTATCGCGATCGAAAAAAATGAATCTGCGGCCGGCATGATTTCAAAAAAATACGATGAATCTCCATTGCCTAATCTGAAAATGATCTATGGGGATGCAACCGATTTAAGAAACTGGTTTCAGAACAGGGAAGCGGATATCATTCATTTAAACTTTTCCGATCCATGGCCAAAACGAAGAAACGCCAAAAGACGTTTATCGTCTCCGGCATTTCTTGATCAGTATCGGGATATTCTTTCGGAAGAAGGAGAAATCTGGATGAAAACCGATAACTCATCCTTATTTGAATATTCGATTCTTCAGATGCTGCAGGCGGGATTTGAATTGATCGACTTTTCAGTCGATTATCGCCGCGATGAACATCCTGAAGATGCAATTACGGAATACGAAAGAAAATTTATGGAAGCCGGCAATCCGATTTATCGGAGCGTCTGGAAAAAGGGGAGAAGAAAAAATGATTGATCTGCATACTGTTGAAGAATTTAATCAAGCCATTGACAGCGATAAGCCAACGGTAGTCGTCTGGTCTGCCAACTGGTGTCCGGATTGTGTATATCTCAACCCGCTGCTGCCAGCCATCGAAGCCGCCAATCCGGATTTCCAGTTTGTTCATATGGATCGTGATGAAAATCTTGATCTGGCGATTGATCAGGAAATTCTGGGTATACCCTCTCTTCTGACTTTTCAGAATGGAAAAGAAACTGGACGTTTTGTTTCCAAATTAAGAAAGACACCAGAAGAAATTCAGGAATTTTTAAACAAAGTAAAGGAGAAGTTATAACATGCCAAGCTTTAAAGAGTTAATGCAGTCCTTCCTTTATGAAGATGTGGCTGATGATGACGAAGATGAAGATGATTACATTGAACCCATCACAACACCTGATGAACACCGAAATGGTTCTCCATCAGTCAATTTAAGTCCAACACCAACTGAACACAATACTGCGCCGGCCTATACGCCTCCGGTTTCTACCTCAGTCAATAATCCTGTTCCATCAGATTTAAGCATCAGTGGATTATCCAATAACATGGTAGCCAGTGAAGCAGTTTTGCAAAATAAGAGTTCCATCTTTACTGGACTCAATATGGAAGATATTTCCAAACCAGAACCGGAAAAGGAAACTGAACCGGAAAGCCGTCCAAACAGCGCCTATCGCTATGACCGCCGCAAAATCGCAAAACCAGTTCGCCGTCAAACCAATGAATTTGAATATGAAGCCGTGATTTCTCCGATTTTTGGAAATATGGATGACGATGACAAGGAATTTGAAGCGGTTCATGATGCAGTTAATCTTCCAAGACCTACAGAAGAAATTGAAATGACTTCTGTGATTTCACCAATGTTTGGAAGTGGAAAAACCGCTGGAATTGAACAGGCTCCGGTCGAACATATTCCAGCCTATCAGCCAAAACAGAAAGTAAACAAGAAGAAAAAAGCTGCCCCGACCCGGGATGAAAAGAAATCGGCTTCCTATGCTCAGCCTTCCACGAATGCAAAACCCATTCGTGATGTAGCTGATCTTTTAACCCGTGAACCCGTCAGCGCACCGGCTGAAAAGAAAACAGCCGAACAAAGCGAACAGCTTTCCCTGGAGTCTAACAAAGCATGAGTTTTCATTTTACAGGAATTAAGGGAACCGGAATGGCTGCTTTAGCCGAGATCCTTTATGATCAGGGCAAAGAAGTGCAGGGTTCCGATATCGAAAAATATATTTTTACGGAAGATGGTTTAAGAGATCGAAACATTCCGATTTATCCATTTGATCCAGAGAATATTCACGATAATGGTACGGTCATTGTCGGACTGTCCTTTGGAAAGGATCATCCGGAAGTTGCAGCCGCTTTAGCAAATCCGAGCGTTAAGGTTTACTGGTATAACGAATATCTTGGTCATCTGCTTGAAGACTATACTTCAATTTGTGTTGCCGGATGCCATGGCAAGTCAACGACTACAGGAATTCTGGCCAGTGTTCTTTCCTTGGGAGATTCTACCGGCTTTCTGATCGGGGATGGCCATGGTCATATGCCTGAAGACGCAAAAAACTTTATTCTTGAGTCCTGCGAATTCAAGCGGCATTTTCTGGCTTATCATCCTGATTATGCAATCATCACCAATATTGAGCTTGACCACATGGATTATTACAAAGATCTCGATGACTACATTTCAGCCTTTGCGCAGTTTGCCAGCCAGATCAAAAAGGGAGCAGTCATCTTTGGCGATGATCCTTATCTGAAAGATCTTGATTATCCCTGTCCAATCATTACCTATGGACTTGAAGAAGGAAATGATTACCGGGCCATCAACTTTGTTCAGGGTCATGATGGAATGGAATATGATGTTGAACACGATGGAAAGATCCTCGTTCATGTCACTTTAGATGAAGTGGGCTATCCGTTCTTATGGGATTCATTAGGAGCGTTTGCAATGGCCAGCCTTCTTGGTATGAAACCGGAAGCCATTGTCGAAGGCCTGCAGGCTTACAAGGGAATTAATCGTCGGTTTGTGATCGAAGAAATCGGTGAAAACGTCTTAATCGATGATTATGCTCATCACCCGACGGCAATTCACAATATGATTGCAGCCGCTAAGGCAAAATATCCAGACAAAAAGGTGATCGCCCTGTATAAGCCGGACCGTTATTCCCGGCTGCAGTATTTCCTGGATGGATTTGCAAAATCGCTCAATGAAGCCGATCAGGCCATTGTGCTCGATTTCCCGGCAAATGCCAGACCCGAAGATGAGACGATCACTGTGACGATTGATGATCTTTTAAATAAGCTTAACGATGGAATGCTTCTTGATATTTCAGAAGAATCCGCCAAAAAACTCGAAGAGATGGGACCAGCGGTCTATCTGTTCATGTCGAGCAAGGATATTTATCTTCTTCGCGATAAGCTTAAGAATAATCTGTCAAATTGATAAGAGATGTTTAAGGATTTGGAACGCTTTTGTTTCAGATCCTTTTTTTACAATAATCCTGGACATGAAATCAGACTGATCAGAAGGTTCGATAATTCATCTTTGGCCGATGCCATTTCATTGGGGATTTCTGACCCCCAAACCCATTGTCAGGCAGTGTTATTTTGCTTTTAGTCAATTTGACTAAAGTGCGAAATCAGAGAGCACAATGTTATAATGAGCGAAATGAAACCCCATATAATGAGCCCGAGGAGGAATTTAATTTTTATTTATGTATATCAGTTTTGATTTATTAATTAAAATCGGTCAGGTTATTATGATCGTGGCTGCATGTGCGGTACTTATTTATCTGGCGCTTGTGTTCAAGCATCTGATAGATACCGTAAAGGAAACAACAAAAACTCTTGAGGTTCTTCAAAGAGACCTCGAAAAACTCGAATCCCCGCTTGAAACGGTAGACGCTGTCTCAAAGACCGTCGATGAACTTCAGGCGTCGGTTAAAAAAACCGCTACAAGCGCTTTAGGCGTGATGGATGATTCCATAAGCCATTTCAAGGAACGACTCAACAAGCCCAAGGCTAGCCGAAATATGAATTCATTTTCACCAAGTGCTGCTGATGTAAATGAGGAAGACAATTCGAATGCTGAATTTGTTCCAATTGCTGACTTAAATAAGCAGGCTGCACAAAACGAAGTGAAAAATGAAGAAGCCGGCGAAACCGAAATAATCGTTATCGAAGATGACGAAACAAAAGAGTAATTCTGCCTGAAAAAAGAAAGTTGAATTAATCTGATCGAAATCTGACTTTCAAGATAAAACTTGAATGATTTGTTTTGAAGTTGATTAGAATATGTGGATCAGGACTGTCCGGAACTGATCCAGGAAGGAGAAACAGATGAACAACGAAAACAATCCAATGATTATCAACACAACAGAAGGAAAAGACGCAAAGGACGCTGCCGCAAAAGCAAACCCAGTTCAGGCTGACATTAATGCAGCCAATGAAGATGCAGCCAAAGCCGTCAGTGATGCACAGGAAGCGGCTAGAGTTAAAGCAGCAGCTATTGATGAAATGGAAAAAGCTTCTCAGAAAGCTTTGGATGCTATGCGCGACAACGACAATCAGGAAAATTCTGAAATCGTAAACGAAGCAGAGAAGAAACTCGATGTGATTTTTGACGAGTTCAGAAAATGGTTTGAAACCAATACCCAGCCAGATAAGGTTAAGGAAAACCTCGAACAGCTTAAAAATGATACAGCTAATTTGCTCAACAACACTCGCGAAAAAGTGATTGAAACTGCCGAATCTGAACAGTTCAAGGATACGATGCAGGCTGGTAAGGACTTTGTCAGCGGAACAGCTGGTATGATTGGTGATGGTTTTAAATACGGCTATGATAAACTGATGGAAGTTCCTGAATTCAAAAAAGTGGCAGATAAATTCGATGAAGGCATTGATAAGCTTCGTCACTCCGAAGGACTCAAGAACCTGGCAACTGCTGCCGAAAAGAGCGCTGCTGAATTCAATAATGCTTTATTCAAAGGAATCAACAATTTCTTTGCTTCTCATTCTGAAGAAGATGAACTGCCGGCAACTCCAGATAAAGCCAACAAAGACAACAAGTAAGTCCCTTATAATCTGAAAAAATCAGAGATAGTTCAAAACTAAAGAAATCAATTCATCCAGAATTCAGCCATCTGAGTTCTGGATTTTGTGATTTTGGAAGAGAAATGAAAGAAATGAGAGAGATTCGGTATCTTTTCAGATTTATGCATTACAATAAAATCAGCGGCAGAAAGCATTTGCATTCTGCTCGGAATACATAAAGGAACAGGTACAAGAATGAAGCGGATAACGATTTATGACGTAGCCAAAGAAGCTGATGTATCTTTGGCCACGGTCTCAAGAGTCATTAATGATTCAAATGTAGTCAGAGAAGATACCCGTAACCGGGTACAGGAAGCCATTGAGAAATTGGGATATAAACCAAATGCCATTGCTCAGGGGCTCGCATTGTCTAAAACGACGACTATTTCAATTGTTATGTCAGAAAAACTGCTGGCTTACAATACAAAAATTCTCAACGGTCTGATGGATGTAGCCAAAATATATAATTATAACATTATGTTTCATACGACATCCAAAGGGATTTCGAAGATGCAGGATGTCATCGAATCGATTATCAAGTCCCGTGTGGATGGTGTAATTCTATTCAATGACAACTTTACTGAAGATGAAATGGAAGTTCTCCATGAATATCAGATTCCAATGGTTGTAGTCGGAGCTCGTTTTGAAGGCAAAAAGGATGAAAACGTCGGTAATGTTTATGTCGACTTTGAACGTCTGGCTTATGATCTTGTTCGTGATCTGATCGAACAGGGTGTCGACGACATTACTCTGATGGAGGATCGTCTGAATCTTTCAATGATGAAACAGCTCAAAAAAGGAATTGAAAAGGCGTTTGAAGATGCAGGCAAAAATTTTGAAGGATATATCTCATATGGTGATGGATATAAATCTTCCTATGCGTTCTTCAAGGACTATTTCAAGGATCATAAACCAGCGAAATTCAATATGGCTTTCAGAGATTCACAGGCCATAGCAGTTATGAATGCAGCGGCTGAAGCAGGATTTCATTCCCCCGAAGATCTGCAGATTGTCAGCGTTCTCGATTCGAAATATTTGAATATGGTTCGTCCAAGAATCTCTTCTTATAACATTCCAGAGTATGACATGGGTGCCATTTCCATGCGTCTTCTGACAAAAATGCTTGTCAGTGACCGGGATCAGGATGAAAACCGCAATATTGAAATCTCTTATACTCCAATTCCACGCGATACCACAAAAGAAGAACTCTTCTATTAAACAAAACTCAGTTTCTTTTGATGAAGCAGCTTTCCTGTCAGATCAGATTCGATCACTCTGATTACGATGAAAAAAGGATCATCAAAGGAAAACAAAAAGTCATCAATCAATAATGCTGTAACAATAACGCTCCAAATGGATGGATCTTATCATTCATCGATCCTTTGAGTGATTTAAATCAAATTTCATCGACATTCAGGAAGTATCCGGTATTTTTAACAATCTGGATGCTTCCTCTTTTTGTCTATCTATTTGTATCCGTCTATTGATGTTCAATAATTCCATTCATTCCGTAAATAATTTCCTGCACTGAATGGCTCAAATTTGGAGTGCGATTTTTTAATGATTGAATTTTAGTGAAGGCAATTTCAAAAGCAATGAGCTTACTTGAATGTGTGCTGTTTCATCAGATTCGTTTCAGAGATCACCGAATGGTCAATCACTTGGTTGGCGGATATAATGGAGATATGGAAATCGTATTGAATGATCTGACACAAACCAATCCTTATCCGGATTGCCTTGAGGATTTTGAAAAAATATTTGCGAATGCATGTAAAGAAACAGGCCGAAATACTGATCTGGTCTGTTCAGTCATCTTTACAACCCCAGAACAGATTCATGAGATCAATCGAACCTACCGTAAGATTGATCGCCCGACGGATGTTATCTCATTTGCATTGCAGGATGATCCTTCAAATATTCTGATTGAAGAAGAAGAACAGGAGCTCGGAGATATCTTTATTAACATCCAGGCAGTCAGGGATCAGGCCGAAGAATATGGGCACTCACAAAGGCGCGAACTTGATTTTCTCTTTTGTCATGGTCTGCTGCATTTAATGGGATATGACCATATGGAACCCGAAGATGAAAAAGAGATGTTTCATCTGCAGGATGTGATCCTGGATGAAGTGGTTACTCGATAGGTTTCGATATGCGTTTGCTGGAGTTCGCTATGGAATCGTCCGCGACCGAAGCATTCGCTTTCAGTTTATTCTGGCCATCATGGCAGTTCTTGCTGGAATCATTCTGAACATTCATCTTAATGAATGGTTATGGATTATTCTGTCGATCACGCTGGTTTTAATGGCAGAAATCTTTAATTCGTGCATAGAAAAAGTTGTTGACTACATATCTACCGAAAGAACTGAACAGGCAAAACTGATCAAGGATATGGCCGCTGGAGCCGTCTTTCTGGTCAGCTGTTTTGCCTTTTTAATGGCTTGCCTGATTTATATCCCCCGACTCATTCTCTTTATTCAAAACCTTTAGCAAGATTTCTTGTTGAATAAAAGGAATAACATGAACATGAAATCAATCTGGTAATTTTCTGAAATAAAGCAGTGAATTCAGCAGCCATCGAAAAGAACAAGCTGCAGAAGTTAAGAAGAATTGATGGCAGCCTGAAAGAAATCATTGAGTGTCTGAATGCTTTGAGGATTTAATCAGGAAAAGCAAGTCATCAGACAGGTAAGAAATCATTGGTCATTCAAATTTGGTGGCTGGTGAATAATCAAAGGAAGAAAAAATGGAAGATATAAAAACAAAAGAATTTAATGAAATCAGTGATGAGTTAAAAGAAGCAGAGGAAAACGAAGAAGAAGCTGTAGAACTTCAGGACGATTCGCAGATGATGATACATGATCTGCTTCATCAGGAAATTCCTGAAGACTATCAATCCGGCTTTATTGCGGTCGTTGGAAGGCCGAATGCGGGTAAATCGACCATGATGAATGCGATCCTGAATGAAAAAGTCGCCATCATGTCTGATAAACCCAATACAACCCGTAATAACATTGCAGGTATTCTGACCAAAGATGACGTACAATATGTTTTCATGGATACTCCTGGGATTCATAAGCCTCAGCAGCATTTAGGAAAAGTTCTGAATAAAAACGCCTACATCGCGATGGAAGATTCAGATGTGATCGCCTGGATTATCGACATCACTCAGGCTTTTGGACCTGGCGATGAATTTATTCTGAATAAAATCAAGACCTTGCATAAACCAGTGGTTCTTTTAGTCAACAAAATCGATAAGCTGCCAAGAGAAAAGGTATTAAAGAAGCTTTTATACTGGACCGATAAATACGACTTTAATGATGTCGTACCCATTTCGGCAAAAGATAAGGTCAATCTCGATGAGCTTCTGAAAGTATTCAGACAATATCTGCCAAAGCAGCCGCCTTTATATCCGGAAGAAATGAAGAGTGACCACAGCGTGAATTTTCAGCTGTGCGAGCTGGTCCGTGAAAAGATTCTGCAGAAAACCCATGATGAAATTCCGCATTCCATTGCGGTAATACTAGAACGCAAGGAAATTGAAAAAGGCCGGATGATCTTATCTTTCCTGATCATTGTTGACCGCGATTCTCAAAAAGGAATTCTGATTGGAAAACAGGGATCCATGATTCGGGACATTCGAATTGCATGCCAGTCTGAAATCCGTGAGAAAGTGGGCATGCCAGTCATTATTGAATTCTATGTTCGGGTTGAAAAGAACTGGCGAAATAAAGAAGTGAAAATCAAAGAATTTGGACTCGATGAACTCTCTGAATAATTCTCAGACGATTCAGGATTCAGGACAATTGTTTCTCCTTCAGAATGCTGAAGGAGTTCTTTTGTTTTTTGCGTATTGATCAAAGTTTATCTTCTGAATCGATCCGCAAATAAATCAGCCAGATTAGCAAAAATAGTCAGGAAAGGAGTTGAAAAGATGAATAAAGATCATAAGCAGCTGACCAGTCAAAACGAGACTGAACTCAAGGAAGATGAAGTTTCGGGTTTGGTCTTAGGCTGCAGTGACTATAAAGAAGCAGATGGAATAATTCGACTTCTGACCAGAGAAGATCGACTGCTTTCTGTTTACGCCAGAGGAATTCAGAAAGAAAAGTCAAAAAACCGAAGGTTAGCTCTTCCTTTTTCCAAAGTGAGACTCTCATATCTGCCGCAATATTCAAATTCATTGCTTTATCTCTCCAGAGGCTCCTGTGAAGATTATGCCCATCATATCAATGATGACCTGATCAATCAGTCGATCTGTTTTGTTATCCGGGATCTGATCACAGAAGATACTCTGTATAAAGGTCTTTATCAGAATGTTTATCATCTGTGGCAATCCTTTAACAAGAATCGAAAAAGAGAAGGTTATCTGTTTTCCTGTCTGATTGCTTCCAATCTGATAAAAACGATGGGAATTGAACCCAATTTTGATGGCTGCGTTATTTGCGGCAGAACCGATCATCTTGTATCCCTTTCAAGAGAAGAGGGAGGATTGATCTGCTCTGAATGCAAAAGAGATGATCTTTTATTGGTTCCGGTAATCAGACTTCGTAAGTTAAGGGCACTGTTTAAAGCCAGGCAGGAAAATGTTCCAGTCCTTCATCAGAATTTTGAATACGATCTGGCGGATTTTTTGTTTTTATGTTCGTGGATTGAATACCATAACGATCGATCCTATCCATCGATTCGTTTTCTTGAAACCATCCAGAGCATGGAACAAAAGAAAAATCGCAGGGACAAGAAGGACCAGAAGAACTAGAGAAAAACAGGAATTTTGTTTTTGCACCATGGATAAAGGAGTCAATCATGATAAAAAAACTTTCGCTGATCTGCACAATCAGTCTGGCTATTACCAGCTTTATGGCCTGCAGTAATTCAGAATCTGAATCTTTAAAACCTGAGCAGGACTCTGCTGCGATCGAAAAGAATCAGACAGATAATCAGAATCAGGATAAAAATATGAAACAGGATCAAAAGAAAGTTTCTAAAGCTCTCCATGTCAAAGGCAGCCACCTGCTTGATGAAAACAATGAGCCGATTGTCCTGCAGGGCTCCAGCACATTTGGTTTGAATTACATGCCTGAAACAGTCAATGAGAACATGTTTGAATTTCTCAGGGAAGAGATGGATTCCGAAGTGATTCGATTAGCCATGTATACAGCTGGAGATAATGGATACTGCACAGGCGGCGACCAGAATGCCCTGAAATCCTTAATTCATAAAGGGGTGAAACTGGCTATGGTCACTGATCAGTATGCGGTTATTGACTGGCATATTCTTTCAGATGGGAATCCATTGACTTATGTTGAAGAATCAAAAAAGTTTTTTGATGAAATGTCAGCGGTCTATGCTGGAAATCCAGGTGTGATCTATGAGATCTGCAATGAACCCAATGGGAATATTACATGGCAGGACGTTAAGGAATATGCCGAGCAAGTTATACCAGTCATTCAGAAGAATGATCCGGATGCACTGATTCTGGTTGGAACTCCTCAATGGTCACAAAAGGAAACTGAAGCGGCAGCTGATCCACTGGATCTTCACGGAAATATTATGATTACCGTCCATTTTTATGCTGCAACGCATGGGCAGGATCTTTTAGATCAGATGAATCAGGCTTATGAGTTAGGCGTGCCGGTTTTTGTATCAGAATTTGGCATTTCAGAAGCCAGCGGAAATGGCAGGCTGGATTCGGATATGGCAGATCAGTGGTTTGAATCGATGAATAAAGATAAAATCAGCCGGATTGCCTGGGCTGTTTCAAATAAAGATGAATCCAGTGCCATGTTCAAACCGGATACGGATTTAACCGATCCGGATCTGGAGGATTTAAGTGAGTATGGAAAATGGCTCCATCAAACGTATGCAAAAGATGCGAGGTTAAAGGAATTTCAATCTTCCGAGGATCTCAAAGATGTAGATCATATGGATAAAAAAACTGGTGATGATAAGGACAATGGCATTGAAAGTGATGTTTTTTCAGATGAAGAAGAAGTCACTGATGAAAGTGAACTTGAAGTTTCGATTCATGAGAAAAAGTCCTGGGAAAAAGACGATAGAATTTATACTCAATACGAACTCGAGCTGAAAAATCCGACTTCAAAAACCGTTTCGGATTGGAAGGAAACCATTCGATTCAGTAAAAGCTTTACCATTGATCAGTCATGGAACGCCGTCTTCACGATAAATGACAATGAACTGATTATTAAACCAGTGGACTGGAATTCAAAAATTGAACCCAATCAGAAAATGGAAGATATAGGATTCATTCTTGCTTCCGATTCCAAACTGAACCTACGGTTAAGATAACATCAGTATTCAGTCGACCTGATCTGAATTGTTTTGTGACAATTGAATGCAGCAGATTCAGGGAAACAGAAATGAAAACAGACAAGCAGAAATGAAAAGGGGCTGTTAAATTTCGACTGATTTTTCATCAGCGAGATTTACAGCCCCTTTTTCTATGCTTTTTATCTGATTCAATCCTGTTTTATGATGTGTTTTTCCGCTCAAGTCAATTTTTGAACGCACT
>Ga0209694_1002248_pt1 | contig 16671 bp, 20 predicted proteins | sample GluameincwithD2O_FD_187499 | JGI IMG/M metagenome (GOLD analysis project Ga0209694, IMG submission 187499) | Mouse cecum microbial communities from Vienna, Austria - Glucosamine amended microcosms incubated with D2O (SPAdes) (version 2) | ecosystem: Host-associated > Mammals > Digestive system >... | reverse complement strand
AATCCAGCGATTATAAAAAAGAGCAGGCCGCTCTGTCTGAACCGGATGAATGGGTAAACATCCATCTGGATAAGAGCCGCGTTAGACATTATAAGGGAACAGATATCGGCCGGCGCATGGAGGAGCTAGGAGAGATCACCCTGCGGATGGTAAAAGTGCCGCTGCCGGAAGGACGGGAAGAAATACTGATCACAAACCTCCCCTCTGAAATCTTTGACCGCGTACAGATTGCAGAACTCTACCATATGAGATGGGGGATTGAAACGGCATATGAGACGCTGAAGGACCGCCTTCAGATAGAGAACTTCACAGGGACGAAGCCGGTCCTGCTGCTACAGGATATTTACAGTACAATCTATATCAGTAACCTTGCAGAAGACATCATCCGCGATGCAGAGGCGGAACTGGATGAAAAAGAGAGCCACCGGAAACATAAAATGATGGTCAACCGGACATTGAGCATAGGGATACTGAAAAATGACCTCATCTATATATTACTGGAAACGGACAGGCAGAAACAGGACAGGCTGTTCCAGCAGATCTATGAAGACATCCGTAAAAATCTTGTTCCCGTAAGGCCAGGCCGTCATTACCATCGGACAAAAGGGCAGCTTGCGGGAAAATATTCAAACACGCATAAAAGGGCTTACTAAACAATAGTGGAATTAGGGGATGCGTGGAAGAACTATGTGATAAATACAGTAAAATGACATAGTTATGAGGATTTCATATCCAAAGCAATGCCGAATATCTTTACCCTATATAGCGGTGTAATGATATCCGGCATTGTTCTTTTTCTTAAGTTAATGACATTGTGAAAAATCAAGGAAATTTGGAAGATTGAATTTTAAATAAATATTATTATTTTCCGATAATAATATTTCTCTTGCATTTTGGGATAATTTAGGACTATCTGTTATTGCCCAAATTAAAATATGTGTGTCTGCTAGATAATTCATTTTTTTATATCCTCAAATAAATCAGCAATTTCCTCGTCCCATTTATCAAAATCAGTTGGATCTTCAATAATTCCCTTTCCAACGCCGATTCTTTTTGATACATCTATCGCCTCTGTAGTAGATTTTAAATTATTTTTTCCTATAAAAAAAACAGGATTCATATTATTTATTACTTGCTCAATAAAAGCAGCACCTTCATCTGACATGTTAATAATGCGTGCGCATACCTGTTGCTGTACAGTCATTAAACCACATCCTTTCTGAATTATGATTTGCATTTATAGTGTTAATACTTTATATTATATGTATCATAACATGGTAATCTTTAAAATTCCACCCTCTTTTTATGTGCTTTTCTCATGTGTTTTTTTCAAAGGGACAATATTTGCCGCACGTTTCCGATTATCATTGGTCATTTCGGCATAATGCTTTTTGGTAGTATTTACATCTTTATGCCCAAGAACATCCGCTACCAGATAAATATCTCCAGTTTCTTTATATAAAGCTGTTCCATATGTACTCCGAAGCTTATGAGGGGTAATTTTCTTATTTGTATTTATCATTGTACAGTATTTTTTAACCATAACCTCGATACTGCGGACCGCCATACGATTCCCTCTAAGCGAGAGAAATAATGCTTTCTCTTCATCATTGCCTTTCAATAGGGCATCCCTGGGGGATAGTTGTTTTATCTCTTCGTTCGTATTTTCTGGCTCTTCCTGAATACCCAAATAGTAGCAGAGGGCGTCCCGGACATCATCTCCAAAGTATATGTATGCTTCATTTCCGCCTTTCCGGATCACACGGAACGTCTGATTATTAAAATCTACATCTGTAACATCCAATCCGGCCAATTCTGATACTCGCATTCCGGTCCCCAAAAATGATGTTAAAATAGCACGGTCACGAGCCATGGTAAGATTATGAAACTTTTTCTGGCGGTCTGTCATATTAGTCGGGCTTTCGACTGCATCCATTAAATCAAATATCTGTTCCTGATCCAGTGTAATAATTACTTTATCATGGACTTTGGGCCGTTCAATGGCATTTAAGGGATTATTTGAAACAATCTGCCGTTTATTAAAGAAGCTGTATATATTACTAAGGGCAGACAGCTTTCGTGCTTTTGCAGATTCACCGTTTCTATATTCAGTACCTTCAAATATATAGTAGTTAAGATGTTCCAGATATTCGTCGATGTCCGCCGGCGTCATTTCCTCAAGGACTTTAAGGGGAATATCCTTAATTTCGGAATCTCTGTATAGAGGATTTCTCATAACAACAAATTGTAAAAAGGTATAGATATCCCGGCAATACCCAGTCTGTGTCCTTGGAGATGTTGACGAAGCAATTCCCCTGAAATAATCCGTACAAAAAGGAGGCATTTGCTTCAGCAACGCCCTCAAAGCCAGTATATTCTGTGTTCGTACAGTATCCGTATATTCACTCATAAAATAATCCTCTATTCTCTTTTATACATATTATTGCGTAAAATCTGCATTTCACGCAATAATATGGTATACTGTCACAATATCTTTTGATTATAATTTTTTTACTGCTTTCTCAAATTCCTTCTCTGTGTCAATAAATTGATATGGCTCATATTCTCCATATGCCGATGGACGGCTGATCGTAACTATAAGACGAAAACATCTCCCCTAATTCCGCAAGGTTATCCAATTTCCTATGGATCATTTCAAGCATCCTGCGCTGTTTTTCCTCCGTCTTATAGTATTTCCGCACCAGCTTTTCCACCGATTCTATTGTGACACGCTGCTTTTTTATCGCATAGGCGCCGAAGTCTCCAGTGAACTGATTTGGCTTTCCAAGATACTGCATTCCCATTAAATGCGGTATCTTAATCTCTGAATTTGTAAGGTGGAGGATACGCTTCTGTGTGTGGATATAATAGTCATACTCACACAGCACCTCTTTCGTATCCCGAAAAATTTGCAAAAGTGTCCGCATTTTTTCATCCTTCCGTAAAAAGAAACTGCCTGAGCGGTTAGACTCAGGCATTACATTTCTTTTTTGAATTGCAATTCTGGGAGCAGTCCTATGATAATTCCATAGGCAGAGACGACCTTTGTATTTCTATTGCCCGCAAAGTCGGGACGGGTAGCTCCTCTCTATCGCCGCAAAAGCACAGAAGCTTTTCATTACCTATAATCTATCATGCCCCTGCCGCATTGTCAACTGCTTTCCTGCTCTTTTCGCGGGGAGGGGGATTTTATGCCCTTTTGACATCTTCTTATGCCGCAAAGCTTTCATACTTATTTATTGGAAGGAAACGGAGACAAGACAATGGAACCTTTAAAAGAAGCATTTGACATATATCAGAAAATGCTTCCGGAAAATGCGCATCAGCTCATTTATTCGTACTGTACCCTCGCCAATCTCATGACTGCACTGAGAAACTACGAGACTGCCATTACCAGCTATTCTCACACCATCTGGCTCTTGCTTGAAAATAATTATACGGAGGATTCCTCTGTAGTTTAGGAATTTGCTGTGAAAATAAATGTTTTACAGCAAATACAAAACAGCGATGAACCGGATATTGGCGTATAATTGTACCTTTTCACTGTCTGCCAAAATCAATGAAATATCTTTACAAATTCATGCTTACTTATACACAAGAAGCGATGGAGAATTACCCATATTTCCCATCGCTTCATTGTGCTGATATAATTTATAATTAATACCGGATTTATCAGATTATCCCCCTGCGCCGTGGCTTTTTTGGTAAGTACTCTTTTATACTGTCATCTCCTACTATTTAAATACTCCACCAAATCTGCTACTGTTGTCACCGGATTACTTTGCCTGCAAATAATCTCCAATTTTTCCTCTTTCAAAGTGCGGACACGCTCTTTTGCATATCGAATAGCGCTTTCCTGTAAAGGTTTCAACTGATCATATACATCCTGACTTTTTTCGTAGCGCTCCAGACGTCCTGTCTGCTTCAACATTCTTATCACCGATTGACAATCTGCAATTTCTGCTTTTTGGTTTACAAAATGAAGAAGAAACCACAACTCAAATGACGGATTGGAATATGCAAGTCGATATCCTTCTCTCATCGCTGTCTGCTTTGCTTTCTGCAATGACCCGTCGGAGTTCTCGTCACGGTCAAACACGCACCAAATCATATCTCCCTCATCCGGATAGTATGGATTTGTCCCTATCGTTGACCTAACCTTTTGGACAAGGCGGTCTGCAGCTTTGTATTGTGATGGAATCGGTATAATATCGATATGGCATCCACGGCTTCTGAATCGCTTAAAATATCGAATCTCTGTTTCTGTCCCTTCACAAATCAGGTATACTACAGGATTGCGTTTTCTCCGATAAGCAGATTTGCGGCTTATTTCCTTTATTCTTCCCATGGAACCTCACCTCCGATAAATGGAATCGCTCCGTATCGTCCCTGCAGATACCCTTTGGAAATATTTTCCCCCTTTCTTGGGGAAAAATCTGTTAGGGCGTAAACATCCGTCTCCATTGACTTTTCGTCTTTTTCTACAAACCAAATCTGATCACGCCTTAAAAGAGTAAGATCCAGGAATCCCGTATCATGTGTGGTAAAAATCAGTTGTGCATGGCTGGTGTTTACTGCTGCATCCTGAACCATTTCAATCAGATGCCGGGTAAGTAATGGATGCATACTAGACTCAATCTCATCTACCACCAGTACGGAACCATTTTGCAAGGCTTCCATCCACATCCCAATCCGTGAAAAAAATTTCTGTGTTCCTATGGATTCCTGTCCCATGCGTAGAGAATATTCTGTCTCTATTCCCTCCTCGCTAATCAATCTGTGTACAGCCTCAATCTCTGAATTTTCTTTGGAACCAATCACCCGTACATCTTTAATCCCAAGATCTGCATACAGCATCTCCCTAAGGATAAGCTGCTTCTTTCTTCCGCCTTTTTGAATTGCCGACAAAGTAATATCCAAAGCTTCTGCGCTGCCAGTAATCCCCTTTAATTTTTCAAAAAACCATTGATACGCTTTTTCAGTCTGGGCACAATTCCATTCATTGGAACTGACCAAATACAGGCGATTTTCCGCCGTCCTGCTTGCCAGTGTCATTTGCTCTTGAATATTCTCACGGAATTCAAAAGTATCTTTTTCTCTGGAAAATACGAGTGCCTCCCGACCCTTTGGCCAGTGATAAAGATATTCCGTCAAAATACCAGATTGGTTGAAGGAATAACCGTATGCATATTTAATCCCCTTATAAAAATAGATAATCTCAAAGCTGGTCGGTTCCAGGCTTGTGTCCATAAACGCAAACGGCTCTTGCGGCAGGTTTTCTCCTTTCAGCAATTTTGCATAATTGCCACAAATCATCTCTTTCATTAAAAGAAGCGCGTGAAGAACATTGCTCTTACCCGCTGCATTAGCCCCATATAATGCCATAACTGGGACTAATTCCTTTTTTCCATCTGGCGAGATGAGACTATTCTTCATAGAACTGTCTTTAGATGCCTTCATACTAATAGTTGCTGTATCTTTTATTGACCTGTGATTTGTCACAGAGAACTGCAATAACATAAAGCTTCCTCCTTAGACTTTGTTTCTATTGTAGCATTGTTCCTATTTTAGTCAAGTTTTATTTGTAATTTTTGCAGAAAATAAGCGATTTTTTCAAATAAATTCTCTCTAAGGGCTAGATATATAAACTGATTCAAGGAGAGAGTAAACTGGTTGCATTACCATATAATATCCTCTGACTGTAATTACATTCAATCAGAGGATATTTCCTGCTTTTTTCAACACTCACCAACTTCCTTTTTGGTCGTTTCATGGAATAATGCAAATTCTGCAGTAACCTTTTTAACTACGCTAATGTTATCTACCTATCCCCACTAATTCCAGCAACCAATCACTATCATGGACCACGCTTTCTTTCTGCTGAGATTCGGTCTCCTGTTTCTGCTTCTTCTTATGCCGTTGAAGTATTGAGGTGCCAAAAATAAAATGGAATGGAGTCAGCCAATAATCCCCTTTCATGGGGCTGGACAAGGTATCTCCAACAATAACAATTCCCGGCATTCCCAGTAATGACATCTGTATATAGCACATCTTGGCGACCAACGAATCAATATCCTGTGCTACAAAATAAACATTTCTCTGATAATTAACTCCTTTTTCCCTCATGATATTTGCTATCGCTATGAGATTGACTCCTGAGCCGCAGGTCGGTTCACTGACAATCTGTGGCTCATCCTTGAAATCTATTGGTTCAATCGTCATTCGCGCCATCATTTCAGAGACATTATAAGGCGTAAAATACTGTGCATTAACTTTACTATTAATACTCAAAGCATGATATACTTCTCCAAGAATATCCTGCCTTGCACATTTTTCAAGATCTGCAACTAATTTTGCCAGGAGCTTATAAAATATCTCCAATTCTTTCTTGTCATATTTTCCTACAATCTGCAAATATCTTTCCTCCCGTTCAGGAGCCCGCGCCAGATCGCAGGCATTGACTATCGCTATTGCGCATACCGAAATAAAATCATTCCATATTTGCCATGCGGAATATTTACCGCACATTCTTTCAATCGTATTTACATACTCTTTAATCATACTATTTTACCTCAAAAAAGGGCCTGTATGAACTCTTGCATACAGACCCTTGCCATTTACTATAATAACTACTAATCAAACAACATTTTTCCAGACAAAGCCATCCGAAGTTTTCACAATATCTCCGCTTTCCAGGAGAAAATCAAATTCCTCTTTTGGTTCAAGATGTAAATCCATAAATGCTTCAACATTACTGTAAAACTGATTTGTATGGATAAGAAACTCCTTCTCTCGATCATCAATTTCTTCCATTTCTATACTGTGAGCTTCGCAAATATTTTTTAATGCAACTTCGTCTCCAATGTTCCCCAGAATTAAATATACCAGTCTTTCCCCATCTGTCATGGTAAATACCGTTCCTTTCAGTTATGCATATTTACATGCTACTTTCCTATATAATGTAATGCCCTCTATACCTATTTGCCACAATGCTAAATATTTATCATTTTCTAAGTACTTAACATATAATAATCCATCAAATACTTCTTGACGTATCAGAATTTTCTCGATGTCATTCTCGCCATAATCCCATTGGCTTAGATATAAAAATGCCGCATCTATATCTTCTTTCTGCAGTTCCATAAAATAATCAATGACCTCTGGATCATTAAAATGAACCACTTCAACATACTTATATATATTCATTACTATCACCATCACATAGCCTTTATGAAAATGTATCAACAGATGCGATAATGTCTTCAATCTCGTAAAGGGTTGCCGGCATAACAGGTTTGCATAAGTGATAGAGTATATCTAATGCATTATCTGCTTCCAATAACTGCTTAAGCTTATTTTTTGCTAATGGCTTGGCTGTAACCACTTTTAAGATTATGGCTTTGAGAGCCAGTTCCTCAGTATCAATTACAGAATCCTCTTTTTGACTGTATAAATGTTTCTTCATAAGACTTATAAATTCATAGTTGAGCTTTTCATCTAATGCCGCTTTATCTTGTCTGGAATTCTGCAAAAGAATATATCTTGCATGGACATTCCCATCCCCCATAAGCAGACGATAGATATAACCGCCAATATACTGCATACGATCAAAAGCATCTCCTGATTCAGACAAAGTTTTTCCTGTAATAAATGATATTTGCTTGTAATTCTTTTCTTCTGAATCAAAAACGTTTATAGCAATATCCAAATAAATTCCTTCACTTCCACCCCACTGTGCATTACAGAACAAACCGGAAATCTCAGGAAACGGTTCATCGGCATGACAGCCCGTCGGATAACTAAGGGTAAAATACTCCTCTGGACACAGCCCTTCCTTTGTCAATATTTTTTTGATGTCATTGAACACTTCCTGAATCGTTCGCGGTTCGTAAATCCTGGTTCCATCTTTTTTTTGAACCATAGTTTCTGTTTTCACTCTCATAAAATATCTCCTCCTATAAAATACTTATATTTTCCCTTGAAATGTTAATTGCTTTGACAAATCTGTTCCTCATATTCCCGGCAAACATTGCGCAGGCGCCGGATTTCTCGTTGGCATTCTGCAAGCTGCATTTCCAGTCTGTCGATTTCATTTTGTTTTTCTCTTAATTCCTGCTCATAATCATATTCATACATAAGATAATTCTCCTTTGGTATATACGTCTTCCTTAGCGGCACATATTTTCCGGTATATCCGGAAATTCATAGGGCAACCTCTTCATTATTGCATTGACAAATATTGTTCATGGCAATAAAATAGAGAATCCCTTTTTTGAGATTCTCTGTTAATCCCCATATTAAATTAAAATAAGAATTTTCCGATTCCATAAATTGGAATGGTATATACATTATCTGCAATTCCCCCGCGAGTATTGCCTTTGACAAATAGAATGAAATCAGCCTTGTTGTGTTCTAATACAGTCTGTATCGTTTTGATGTTCTTTTTTCCGGCCTTAACTTCAACAGCATAACTCTTATGACCCTTAATGGTTTTGACGTAAAAATCTATCTCACCATTGCCCAGTGTTGCAAATGCAGGTATTTCCAATGCAATCTCACTTGGATGGCCGATCCTGCGTCTCAAATCCAGATATACAAAATTCTCATTTACGATTCCCGCTATATCAGCTTCGGAGCAGCCAATATGCATCAGAAAATAGGATGTAAGTCCGACGTCCATAAAGTAACAACGGGATTTTGCCTTAAAATCCAAAATATTACATTCCGGAAGTTTTCCCGCAAAACCAATGATCCCGGAACTGCTTAACCAGTCTACTGCACGGTTAACAGACATTTTTGAAACATTGCTGGAATAATCTTTTACGACAATATTTTGAAGTTTTTCACTGAAGCTATCCTTTTCAAATTCCTTTTTCTCTTTTACAAGAATCCGGGCGATACAGGAAAATATATTGTCATACACTTTTTCATCAAGAATATCCTGAAAGTATCGCTTGCTTTCATTGATGAAAAGTTTAATGATTCTCAGTAATACTTCTTGGCAGTCATCTATAGAGTTGTTCTTTAAATATTGCCTCTTCACTGTTTCCATAAAGATCAATGCCTTCATAGAGAGAGTGCTTCCCCATCGCTATAAGGAACTCTTCAAAATTCAGTGTCTGGATTTCAATGGAGTCCAGATCGCCGGCAGAATATTTGAATTCTTTATTCAGGATTCTTCCAAGATAACTTCCAATGATGATAAAATCACTCTTCAGCAGACGGGTAAATTCGCGAATCCGGTTATAAATAGCCGCTGATTCCTGAATTTCATCAATAATGATAACTGTATCATCAGAATCCACAAAATCAGGCCGGTATCTCTTGATAAGCTCATAAACAGGGTTTTCACACGACAATCCGTCCTTAATCTCTCTCCGCAGATCATTGTAATGCTCAATAAAAATTTCTCCTGAAAATTCAAGAAGATTGACATATATTTTCTGCCTGTACTGCTCGTCGGCGAATTTATTGTCTGTATAATGGGGTTAAAACCCTCGCCTTAAGGCGAAACCTTTAGGTCAACCCCATACCCTCAAGTTTAGAAAAAGTAAAAATAGAGATACTAAACATGAGGTGAAGAATATGGAGAATTATAGAAAATCGTCACATTGCACGTATGATATTAAATATCACTTGGTATGGATCACGAAATATAGAAAGCCAGTGATCATAGGAAAGATAGCCGTTCGGACAAGAGAATTGATCCGAATCGTGTGCCAAAGAAATGACGTAGAAATCCTGGCAGGACATGTGGGAACCGATCACATCCATATGTTAGTGTCAGTACCACCGCATTTGTCAGCAAGCAAATTGGTACAGTATATCAAGGGAGCAACATCCAGAAAGTTGCAAATGGAATATAAAGAATTGAACAAGCAATTTTGGGGACAACATTTGTGGGCAAGGGGATATTTTGTAGCAAGTAGTGGAAATGTGACAGATGAAATTATCAAAGAGTATATCCAAAATCAAGATTTACAAGAGAAAACAAAAACGGACAACTTTGAGATAAGTTAAGTAGAAAAGGAAATAAGTGAAGAGGCGACAACTTTAGGCTGCTTCAGCAGCAAACCGAACCTACCGGCTTTAGCCGGTAGTGGTTCAGTTACAATATATGTCTTTCCTACCTGACGGGCGCCCGATACCTCCAGTGTGGAATGTTCCGAATGGTTTTTCCATGTGAGAAGGCAGTCGTATACCTGCCGTTTCAAATAATTGTCCATAATCACACTCCTTGCGATTCAATCATTCTGTCTAAATGAATTATAGCGGATTCCTCAGTGATTTCCAACAACAACCTTTTGTTACGTGTTTTATGTCCTTTTGCATAGCATTCTCCCTTCTGTAAAAATATATCTGCTTTGTCAACAAATTTGTAATACCATACCTTATTGGACATTAGTAATCCAGTAAGTGTCCATTATTATATATTTTGTTTTATCCTCCTTTTATAATTTTGCATAAAAAAACCTGCATAAATTATGCAGGAAAAAGCCGTAGACCTGTTGCCAGGAATTATAATAATGGCTATAACTATGCTATAGCTAATATATAATAATGATTATGTACTTAGTATAGTATAAGAATATTTAAAAGTAAATAACGAGCATATGCCTTTACACTTTTTTAATGGTATTTTTCCCTGTGCTGGTGCATATACGGATAAAGAATTGAATTAGTGTATTGACTATTTCCTCTTATAATAAAAAGGCAGCCATCTCTGACCGCCCTTCCTTAACAGACTTTTTAAGTTGATTTTATCTCTGACCAGAATGCTGCATTCCGGTTAAAAACGGGGCATCTATGAACACAACACTCCTAAAAGTGACTGATACCTCGACGTCTCATTTTTAATATCTTCGGCGGTGACACCATAATATAGATATATTTTTTTAAACAGCTTCCTCAATTCCTTCATGGTTTTCTTATCCCCGCTGAATGATCCGTCAAGCACCTGCCAGACAGTTTCCACCCCTATCTGCATCATGTAGTTCCCCGGATACTTAATCTCATATATGTGGAAATCTAAAGGGAAAATATCATCTGCAATTTCTGCCGCCACCTTCTCCCGTTCCTGAATCTGTTTCCAAAAGGTTTTTAAGTCTTCCACATCCTCCCCTTTGGGTGGCTTCAAATCCATCACCCCCCCCCCAAGCAAATCCGGGCGATGGCACATTACAAGGGATGTTTTTAGAGACTTCTTCTGTTCCAGGTAATTATAGGATTGCTGCGAAACCTCCACCGCACCATATTCCCGTTTCAACAATTCCACGACTTCCTCTATCGTATGGGGATTGGCGGTAATTCGCCTTTTTATCCTGTTTCTTTTCAATTTACGGAAATAATTCTGTATGCGAATTGTAAATTTCATCTTACCGCCTTTTCCAGCAATAAAAAAACTTGTAGGCCCGTCTGCCCCGCCTATAATAGATACGCTGCCTGCGCCCTTTCCCATATCTACATCTCCCATCTTCAAACGAACCCCTGCTCCCCGATTTGTCAAAATGCTGGGGATACCTGCACGCCCTCTTGTACATCATTGGAGTTACTGAATCGTGGATTTTCAAATGACTGTCTGCTATTTATATTAATATATTACACCTTCCGCAGCCTGTCAACAACGCTGTCTCCGCTAAACGACCAATAAGCCACAAGCGGCGTCAGGATACAGATGGCAAATACGATCACTGCCGATACTGTCAACGGAACTGCAGGATAGGTATAGGTAATATACGGGAGCAAGCTGCTCTTCACAAAGAAAAATGTACCGGTAAAAATTGCGGTTCCCAAACTAAGAATAAGTATATAGGGAATCGTCCAATACCAAACTCCTTCATAAGCCAGCATCTTACGGATCTGCTGTTTTGTCATTCCTATGCTCTCCAACACTGCCAGCTCATGCCTGCGAACGGTCACATTCACCGACATTGTATTTATAAAATTCATAATGCCGATAAAAAGTAAAATAGCAGACAAGCTATTGCCAAGCATATAAATCATACTGAATGATTTATTTAATTCCTGTTCTTTGTCATACTTAGAATTGATCACTACATTTCCATTATCAAACTTCGTGACAATCTGTTCTGTTACTGCCCGTTCCATTCCCTCCATTACAGTAATCTTCAGCTTCTGAATGGTATTGTTAAGCCCAAGACCATCCATATAGTCCTGACTTACCAGCAGATACGGCATCACATATTCCGGCATAAGACCTGTACCCAAATTCAAATATTCCGCCTGCCCGTCTACGGGAACTGCCGACATTTCAAAGGCATACGGCTTTCCTCCGATTACCACATCCAAAGACCGCGGCAGCGGCGCTGTCTTAAATGCCTTGACCATATCCGCACATTTGCGATATGCCGTCACATCCAAAACCCCATCCATATTCTGAATATCCGACATCATTTCTTCCGTAATCATCGGTTTTGAATTATCATACAATGTTACAGAAATGTCCTCGTTTTCAGCAAAATACTGCTCGGCGATTACCGAGACATCAATACTTGACAGGATTCCCGTTGTCACAAGAAAAATGCTTAATCCCAAAAATAATGAGAGGAAAGTAAGGACTGCGCTCTTCTTCCCGCGGAACACATTTCTCCATGCCATGCGGTAAAGCTTATTTTTATGAGGCACTCTGCCTTTTTCCGTATCATTCTTTCTTTTATTTACTTTCTTATTTTTCAATGCCATTCCCTGATAATGCAGTGCCTCAATCGGAGAAATGCTTCCGGCAATGCCTGCCGGCTTCAGACTGCCGACAAGAGTTGTTAAAATCGAAAGTGCTGCTGCTCCAATATAGATAACCGGTGAAAATGAGACTGACACAGCATTACTGTCTTTAATCATATACCCGCCGCTCATTCCCATAACTCCCAGCGGAACAACCACGAATGAGATAACCGCTCCGATTCCCAGACCGACAGGGACACCGATCATACATAATTTCCCCATCTGCTGGAATATAATGCTCTTAATCTGCCTCTTTGTTGTCCCAATCGTTTTTAGCTGTCCAAAAAACCGAATATCATTGTTCACCGATATAAACAAAATATTATAGATAAGAAGATATCCGCAAAGCATAATCAATAATATTACGGCCATCAGTCCCCATACATTACCTTTAGAACCGAAATAGATCAGCAGATTCAGTTCCGAGTTATCAGCCATCTCCATACCGCGCAGGATTTCCTGATATTCTGCCGCAGCAGTCTCGTCATCAGAAAATAGCAGCGATGCCGCACAGCGGGTATTATCCTCTGTGGCAGCCGATCCTTTCCAGTACTCTTCCGAAATATAACAGATTGCATTACCCATATGATAGTTGCCGCTGTAATCCTGATACCAGCCGGAGAGCCTGAAGGTCTGCTCCTGAAAATCTGACAACGCCGGATGATCAATGGTTGTACCTCCATAACGGCAGGTCATCCGAATCTCCATCCCTATTTCCGGATGTTCGATTCCCATGTCAGCTAACAGCCATCCGGGCATAAATATCTCGTCTTTTTCCTGTGGATATTCTCCATGCGCATCACCCATTGCGGGCATAGTCATCTCTTTCCACTGGTCATTATCTGCCCATCTGAGAAAAATCCCATTTGCCTTATGGGCCTGATCATTTTTCGCTGTAGCAATCTGACGTTCCAGCCCGATTTTCTCTACACTCGGATTCCGGTTAAGCCACAATAAATTATGTTCCGTCGGATTCACAAGTAAAATCTGCGCCTTCGTTCCCCGCTGCATCACTGCCTGTTTACTTACACTTTTCATATAGCTGATACCGATCCAAAAACAGATGTCACCAACACGGTAGTCAGGATGATTGCAATTACCGTAACCCTGTTTCTCTTTTTATTTGCGGCAAAGCTTTTATGGGCCATTTTTTTCATTATTGTCCGATTATTGTTCCCAAATAAAATATCATTCATATTCTGCCTCCTATTAATTTAGGCGCCGCCGTTCAATAATGCTTGCCTTGACCATCCTCCTGTATACAACAACTGGTATAGTCACCGTCAGAATGAAAAGGAATGGATATAAAGCCAGCATAGGCCACGCAATAAAATGATACGTAAAAAACCACACACTGCCGGATATCCCCCTCACAATCACCAGAGAAAGAAATGCTCCGAATAATACCGATGCCGCAATTGTCCCCACCGCATAATAAACCCCTTCGTAAGAGAGCATACTTTTCAACTGTTTCCCCGTCATGCCGATACTCTGCAACATGGCAAATTCCTTCCTGCGCGTAAGAATACTTGTCAGTACGGAATTTATAAAGTTTGCAATACCGATAAAGCCAATCAGGATACTCAGCGCACCGCCGATTGTAACGATTAGTGAAGTCAGACTGTCAAAAGACGCTTTATACGTCTCTTTGGAATCAAAATCCATGTTTGGCTCTGTATTTTTTACATAACTGTCCAAAAACCCCTCCATCTCCATTTCCCTGCCATCTTTTACATTAAACGTAAAACTGACCAAATGCGGCGTATCAACAAGCTTTCGAAAACAATTAGTCGGCAGATAGAGCCTTGATGCGCCAGTGTTTCGGGTGGTAGCCGTATTCTCATTTGTGCGGACTTTCGCCATAACCGTCAAATCAAAACTTCTATCTCTGGAAATATGTGTGCCATCTACATTTATATGATTAAAACGTATCTTGTCTCCCACATTCACCGCAGGATTATTTATTATATTCCCATTATCGTCGCATTCCACGCTAAGTAAGATATACTCTCCTGATGCAAATGCCTGCCAGTCTATTGCGCCCTCCACAGTTTCCATAGAATCCAGCAAAAACTCATCTGCCCCGTATAAATCAACATATGGGTTCCCATTCTCGTCCTTATTATAGTTTGCAAATGCACGACTATCGGCGGAAAATGCCTCCTCCAGAATCCGAGAAGTATAAAGCCGGCCGCCGTCTTCAAAACTGTCTTGCTGACGCACCGCTTCTATAAATGACTCCGACAGCTCATGCTCGCTTTTTTCAAACCGATACTGGAAATAATCTGCAGAGGAAATCACAAAATCCACATCCATAAATTTAGAAATATATTTATCAATATCAAACCCGGCGGCTAATGTAAATACCGTATTGAACAGCACCAGGCTCAGCGTCATGGAACTCAATACAAGTACTGTACGACTGCCGTTCCGCCCCAGATTCGCCAGGGCCATATGGTGTATTTTTGCTCCTTTTGTTGACTTCTTATCGGCAGCTTTTTTCACGAAAGCTCCCGGATCGTTTTCCATATACCGGATTGCCTCAATCGGAGACACCATTCCAGCGATTCTGGCAGGTTTACGTACACTGATATAAACTGTAATCAGGGAAAATAGTGCAGAGCCGATAAAGATATAAGGATTTATTGTTACCTTGATTCCTGCCTCCGATGTATAGCTGGTTCCATTCATCAGGAAAGGCACCAGAGCACGCCCAGTCAAAAATCCAAGCAAAAGTCCGACAGGAATACCAACCAGCGAAAGGCGAAGCACCTGCCCGGAAATCAGCTTCTTAATCTGACGCTTTGTAATCCCCAGCGTTTTAAGCTGCCCGTAAGACTGGATATCCTGTATCACAGATATTTGGAATATATTATATATAATCAGATATCCCGCCACGATGATGAGAAGAATGCCTGCAATTCCAGAAATAAACATGGCCGGGTTTTCAAGCAGGTTTTCTCCTGTATATGCAGGGCTGACCCGCGCAATAATATAATTCGGATCCTCTGCACTTCCTCCCATCGTGTCACATGTATATCCTGTCTCGGAAAGGAGCTGATGTAATTTTGTCTCCGGGTTCCCGTTCCCTTTGAACATGATATACGATGCAACAGAACCAGTATAATCACCACCCACTGTATGGGTGTAACCGCCAAGTTCTGGACGACTGTCCAAAAATGCCTTTGAAACAAGCAGTCTCCCTACATTGCTCAGGCTGTCTGTTTCCCATATGCCGCACAAAGTGAACTCTGTCTGGTATTCTTTCCCTTTCATTTCATAAGTCAGAGAAATTGTTTCGCCAATTCTGGCCGGTATTCCCAGCGCCTCCAGTGTTTTCGTATCCGCCATAATCTCCTGATCCATTTCTGGCGCATGCCCTTCTGCCGGCTCATATCGTGCGAATTCAAGAGCCGTATTGTCCATATACCAGATTTCAGCCCTCCATTTTTCAAGTCCCGTGTTCTTGAGTTTATAGGAAATACATTTCGTATAGGCAATCCTGTCAATCAGGGGATTCCCTTTCACATCTTCATAAATATTGTCATTAATATAGCTTAACACAGCCTGGCCGTCACCCCCCGCCTTCCGGATATTCTGGTCATGAATCGTATCCATCATCCCAAAGCCCAGAGTAAAAATCGTAGCAAAAAGGGTCGTTGTCAGAACAATTGCAATCACAGCAATGATATTTCTGCTCTTGTTTGCCTTAAAATACCGCCCAGACAGACGCTTTAACACACCCTGATTATTGTTCCCAAATAAAATATCGTTCATTTTCAGCCATCCTCCTTACTCCGAAAATAACTTCTCGGAATCTCAATGAATGTGATTCTAACTGAAAATTGACAACTGAATATCGTGCAGGAAAAGAAATTTGAGAAAAATGGACATAAACATTGGACATAGCGGGTACTATGCCTTGAAAAA
>Ga0209694_1002235_pt1 | contig 16784 bp, 20 predicted proteins | sample GluameincwithD2O_FD_187499 | JGI IMG/M metagenome (GOLD analysis project Ga0209694, IMG submission 187499) | Mouse cecum microbial communities from Vienna, Austria - Glucosamine amended microcosms incubated with D2O (SPAdes) (version 2) | ecosystem: Host-associated > Mammals > Digestive system >... | reverse complement strand
GATTGAAAACAACAGTTTGTTACCCATTGATAATCACCACGAAACATGGATATATTGAAAATTTCCACCAATATTTTTTCAACCTGCCTCCCGACAACGACTATATCAAGTGGACTGTCGGAAAGGCTATGTATATGGCTGATGGAACGGCATTGAAGCAGAAACAGGCTATGGACGAGAACGGATTCTACTCGGATATAATCTCTTCATCGGCAGTCTGCACAATCATCTGCGATTCGATCAACTTTGACGAACATGAGCGGAAGTTCACCTACTACGGCACTCAGTTGATCAAGAGGCGCACCCGCGATTTGAAACGTTCTATGGTGACTTCCGGCTATATCGAGAATGTTCCACGGACGGAGAACAACCCCCATGGACTGATGATTACAGGCTGGAGGACAATAGAAAATAAGGATTTGGGCTACTAACCACTTCACTATGAAATCAATAAATAAGACAATCAAAGACAACCGCATTAAGACGCATCAGGCTGTCTGCGGTTGGCTGAAGCCGAGAATGAATGCCGTCGGAACCCGATGGCGAATCGCAGCGCGAATCCGTCTCGCAAACTCATGGGCCACGAAGAACCCGAAAAAGACATTCGGATATGTGGTCGGCACATTGCTCATGGTATTGTTGGTAGATGTCGCATTCACAGGGGCAAGGGCTGAAATGAACAATCCAGAACTTGCGAGAATAGCCAACGTCGAGCCTATGTTCAACGGCTTCCGTACCATTCAGGCAAACAAGGAGGCCCACCGGAAGACTATACTCGAACTAACCTCGCAAGGTCAGAGCATAAGGCAGGAACTCGACTCCATGATCCGTATCCCGGTCAAATCCCACGCTGATTCCATCGGCATAATCAAGAGATACAACAGTCTCGAAAACATCGTCAAATCACTTAAACAGAACGATAACAATGACTAAAATCAATTTCAAACACCCCAAGTATATCTTTCCGGTGGTGATATTCATACCGCTGTGCTGTCTGGTATATTTTGTCATGCAGACCTTCTCCGGCGGTGGTGACGACGAGAAGAAGCAGGTGGCGACAGACCGCATCAACACAACTCTCCCCGAAGCCAAGGCAGAGGAAGCCGGCAACAAGCTCTTCGAGATGTCACGACGATTCGATGACGAGGATGCCTTTACAGCAGTGGGCGGTATCGGCGATGAGAAGGTGGAAAACGAGAAGTTAGACCATGGCTATACCGAGGAAGAGCTGAACCGTCTCGATGCCGCAGAAGCCGAACGCATCCGTCAGCAACGCGAGATGGAGGAACTGGAACGTTCCCTCGCCGAATCGCGCAGGCACATCAATTCATACGCCTACGATGACCCGTATGCCAATTCCTTCGGTGGCAGTAATTCCTCCGGCGATGACTTCGCACGTGAGTTGGAGGAAATCCAACGCCGGAGCTTTGAGCGTCAGAAAGCTATCGAGGCAGGTCTCGGTTTCGGTAAGGATGAAGAGGAAGAGAAGCTGAAAAAGCAGCGGGCAGACTCCATTGCCCAGGCGAAGCGTGAGGAAAAAGAGCGCAACCGCCCGAAGCTCGTTATCAAGTCACAAGATACAAATGCCGAGAAGTTTAACACCGTTGGTTCTGAGACCGAAAATGCCGATGCCACGCTGATTCGCGCTATGATTGACAAGACCACCAAGGCGCATGAAGGAACTCGTCTCCGTTTCAAGCTCCTTGATGATGTGACTGTAAGCGGTACTCGATTGAAGAAGGGAACGTATCTCTACGGTACTGTGACAGGCTTCGGACAGCAGCGTGTACGAGCAAATATCACAAGCATCCTTATCGGCGGCAAATTTATCAACGTCAACCTCTCGGTATTCGACAACGACGGCATGGAGGGTTTCTATGTACCTGAATCAGCTTTCCGCGACTTCATGAAGGAGGCCGGGGCCAACACCGTCCAACAGAACATCAGCTTCGAGTCTGAAAGCGGCTATGGTTCCGGCATATCCGGCGAGGCCATTGCCCTTCAAGCCTTGCAGAATATGTATAACTCTGCCACATCCGCCGTCTCCGCGAATATCCGCAAGAATAAGGCGAAAATCAAATACAACACAATCGTTTATCTCATCAACTCTGACGAAGCAAGATAATCAAATTTTACTCAAAAGTAAAACTTATCCAAATATGAAATCGAAGATTCTTACAGCCATCCTATGTGCCGTCGGCATTGTCAGCGGCGCATCAGCCCAGACCTCCGTCAAGGAGAAAATCTACGTCAATCCTGACGTGACCACACATATCGTCATGCCTGAGAACATCAGGCTTGTCGATATTTCGACCACTAAGATTGTCGGCAACCAGTGTGCCGATAACATCGTCCGCATCAAGCCGCTCTCCCCGGATGACATGGAGGCAGATTCGCAGCCCTTCCATGAGAATGAGCTGCTTGCCACGCTGACGCTCATCGGTGAGCGACACATGGCACAGTATGATGTGGTTTTCGTCTCGTCCCCCTCCCGGGCCGCATCGATCCACAACGTGCCTTACCGCAATATGCAGTCCTACATCAATCCCGAGGTGTCGATGCCGGAATCGGAGATGGCGCGTTACGCATGGGCTGTCTATGGCAGTGGTCGTAAGTACAATCAGGTGACATCTTCCAAGCATGGCATTAAAGCCATCGTCAACAACATCTACTCAATCGGCGACTACTTCTTCATCGACTACTCATTGCAGAACAAAACGAAGATTCCTTACGACATCGAGGAACTGCGTGTCAAGCTGACTGACAAGAAGGAGGTAAAGGCGACCAACTCACAAACTATCGAACTGACCCCGGCTTACTCGCTCAATCTCGCCAAACGCTTTAAGAAGCATTACCGCAATGTGCTTGTATTGCCTAAACTGACTTTCCCGGATGAAAAAGTGCTTCGCCTCGAAATCTCGGAAAACCAGATAAGTGGTCGCGTCATCACGCTGACCATTGAGTATGAGGACATTCTCAATGCCGACGGATTTGATTCCGACATACTCAAAAAGATTCCTTATGGCTATCAGCCCCACATCTATAAATAACCTGCCACTATGAAGAAGATAATCCTCGCTCTCGTATGCGCCATCGTATCTGTTGGCGCATACGCACAGGGAAAACTCACCGTCAATGCCGGATTCCTTTTCCCTTCAACGCTCAATGCCACTCTCGGCTATGAACACTCGTTTTCCTACGGCAACGCCGTGGAAGTGTTCGGAGAAATCGGCGACCACTGGCGCACGTCTCCCGGTGAGTTTTGGAAAGGCTATTACTGGGATGGCGGCATCCTATACAAGCATCGCCTTGTACGCTACAAGAACGGTATGCTCCGCTTCCGCTTCGGGCCGCAGTTCGGAGCCGTCGAACGTAAGTTTTTCCTCGGGGCGGAAGCCGGGTTTGAATACAATTACGTCTTTCAAAACGGTTGGGAGTTCTCGCTGATTCAGAAGAACAATGTCAACTTCCTGCACGGCGATACCTTCCGGAATGGCTTACTTATAGGCTTGAAGATTCCTTTCTAACAATACAGTCTATGGCTTTTGAAGAAACCCGTGAACAGCAGCAGATGTACAACTACTTCCGTAGCTGCATCTATGTGTTCCTTATAATAGAGATTGTGATGAATCTGCCGATTACTGCGGACAACCGTATCACGCAGTTCACACTCGACCTGCTCGGACGCTTCAAGGTGTTCAACTCTGTGGCCGTATGCAAGATGATCGAGCTTGTCTGCATCTGTGTGGTCTGCATCGGCACAAAGGCGAAAAAGGCGTTGAAGTTCAACGTAAAGACGATGGTCATCTATCCGGTCCTTGCGGGTTTGACCCTCGTAGGGCTGTGCTTTATCTTCCATGGCGTACCCCTCGGCATGGAGATGATGGGCTTCCCGGCCAACCGCATAATCTATGCCTTCTGCTCGATAGCCGGAACGATGCTCGTTCACCAGGGACTTGACGGAATCGCCAAGTATTACAACCACCGTGTCGGCGATGACCGCTTCAACTTCGAGAACGAATCGTTCCAGCAATCGGAGAAGAAAGTTGTGAATCCATATTCGGTGAACATTCCGATGATTTACTACTATAAACGCAAGATGCACAACGGGTTCATAAATTTGACGAATCCGTTTCGCGCGACCATTGTACTCGGAACACCGGGGTCGGGCAAGTCTTTCGGGATCATAGACCCATTTATCCGCCAGCACTCTGCGAAAGGTTTTGCGATGATGGTATATGATTACAAGTTTCCGACATTGGCAAAGACGCTTTTCTATCAGTATTGCAAGAATAAGAAGAGCGGTAAATTGCCGAATAACTGCGGTTTCCGTATCGTAAACTTTACGGATGTGGAGTATTCCAACCGCATTAATCCCATCCAACGGAAGTATATCCCCGACCTCGCGGCTGCTTCGGAAACGGCCGCGACCCTGTTGGCTTCGCTAAACAAGGGCGGCGGTGAGAAGAAAGGCGGCTCGGAGGCGTTTTTCACCAATTCTGCCGAGAACTTCCTCGCGGCAATCATCTATTTCTTTGTAAACCTGCACCCGACAGGATTCAAGGACGGCAAGAAGCTGAAACGCTTTATCACCTATGAGGGAAAGAAGTTAGAGATTGTCATGCGCAACTGGTTCGACTACAACGCCATCGACGAAAAGGGCGAGGTCGTGCTTGACTTCATAGATGACCAGAGTCGTAACCTCTCGATTGACGAGGACGGTATGTTCGTAGAGCTTAACGGCTTCTCCTATACCAAGCGGACCGGCGAGACTGTGAAAATCGACCGCTGTTGGTATGAGGACGAGCACGGCAACGAGGTGGAGCCGGACACCATAACAGGCGAATATTCCGATATGCCGCACGTCCTTTCATTCCTTGGTCACGGCTACAAGGAGATTTTCGACATACTGATGCAGGATGACAAGATAGCCTCGCTCATGGCTCCTTTCAAGTCTGCCTTCGAGAACAAGGCTAATGACCAGCTTGAAGGTATGGTGGGTACTCTCCGTGTCAATGCGGCCCGACTCGTATCTCCCGAAGCCTACTGGGTGTTCACCGGCGACGATTTCGACCTCAAAATCTCCGACCCTCAGAATCCGAGCTATCTCATCATCGCCAACGACCCGGAGAAGGAGCAGGTAATCGGTTCGCTGAACGCCCTTGTGCTCAACCGCCTGATTACCCGTGTCAATTCCAAGGGAAACATCCCGGTGAGCATCATCGTCGATGAGCTGCCGACGCTGTATTTCCACAAGATAGACCGACTAATCGGTACAGCCCGAAGCAACAAGGTTGCTGTGACACTCGGTTTTCAGGAACTTCCCCAGTTGGAGGCTGATTACGGAAAGGTGGGTATGCAGAAGATAATCACCACCTGCGGTAATATCTTCATGGGAGCCGCCCGTAACAAGGAGACACTTGAATGGGCGCAGAATGACGTATTCGGAAAGGCGAAGCAGACATCGACCTCGATAACCATCAACGATTCAAAGGTGTCTACGCAAATCTCGGAACGTCTTGACTTCCTCGTTCCGGCGGCGAAGATAGCGGACATGGCTACGGGCTGGCTCGCGGGTCAGGCGGCGCGTGACTTCACCGCCACAGACAAGAGCATGATGAGCCACTTCAACATCGAGCAGTCCGAGGAGTTCAAGACGACCAAGTATTTCTGCAAGACCAACTTCGACATGGACGAAATCAAGCAGGAGGAAGCCCACTACGTTGAGTTGCCCAAAATTTACGAGTTCAAGGACGAGCGAGAAAAAGAAATAATGCTCAACCGAAACTTCAAGCGTGTCAACCAGGAGGTCGAGGAGATAATCCGAGTCCTCGCAGGCAAGGGATAATCAATCAGAATAATGGAAGCAATCACCACCACACCCAAACCATCTTCAGTGCCTCTGTCGCTCAGATTGAGCGGCAGCGCACTGAAAGTCATAGCCGTCCTCTCGATGTTGGGAGACCATTGCGCCTACTACCTTATGGAGCATGGCACCCCGGCTTATGAAATACTACGTTGCTTCGGAAGAATTGCGTTCCCGGTATTCGCTTTCCTTATAGCCGAAGGGTTCGCTAACACCCGAAACCGAACACGCTATCTGCTGATAATCCTCGGCTTCGCAGTTATCAGTGAACTGCCGTGGTATCTGCTGAATGGAGCCGATGGCACCCACAACATTATGTTCACACTCGCCCTTGGAGTCGTGGCACTCGCCGCTTTTGACCGACTGTGCGAGCACGGCCCGATATGCTTTGTCGCAATGCTGCTTGTGGCATCACTGGCTTGGCTAATTGGCGCTGACTATGAATGGCAGGGAGTGCTGATGATAGTCATATTCTATATCCTTAGCCGTCAGACCATTGAGCCGTGGCAACCCCGCCATAAGGTAAACTGTCCGGCCCAGTCACTCCGACAGGTCATCTTCGCATTTCCTCTCATGGCAACCTATGGACTGACCGGAGCAATCCTAACGTCAGCCATCATATTTCTCTACGACGGCACCCGGGGCTGCATAAAAGACGCAGTAGCCAAATACAGCTTCTACGCCTTCTATCCGTTGCATCTACTGCTTATCCACATTATATTTTGATACTCCTCGACTTATAACGCCTCAAACGTTATACTCCTTCCTTTAGCCTCTGAAGTTCCATCGTAAGTTGGACATTCCTGCATGTTAGAGTTTCGACATCCTTTCGGAGTTTTGAAATCACCTCCATATAGGCTTTGAGTCCTACTCTCTGGTTATGCAGTTTGGTCAGAAGTTTTTCGTGTGATTTGATTTCGGACTCCTCGATTTCAGCACGAAGATCCTCCACCTGCCATTCAAGAAACTCAATGCGTTTCTGTTGTTCTTGGATTATCTCTTTCTGTTTGCGGTCATAATCCTTATAACCGTTTAGCAGTTTCAGGTACATTGCTCCCGAAACTACATCTGTTGGATGAATTTCCATATTAAAAATTAAGGGTTTTGCCGGAATATTCCGATTGTGAATACAAAATTATATTAAAAATCAAGACGATGCAACAACCATAGGATGAAAAGAACCGTTATAACAGCACCTGTAATCGTAAAGGTGCCACTGGTAAACCAAGGCTGATAGACAGCAGGCAAGAGGAAAGGAAAACATCTAATGAACGGGCTTATGCCCGCGTTGTGAGAAATGTGGAAGCCTTTCCTCTTTTTTGCGTCTGCTGGTCAATGCTGATTTACCATCGAAAGCAGATAAAATCTGGGATAGCGGTTTACATCAACGCCATGCGCCATCGCCGTCAGCATATGTATCGCCGCCATAGTCTGGGCATATATTCCGACTGAATTTTTGACACTTACATTCTCCAGCCACTCTTCTGCGGAATCGAGCCAACCATGGTTCGTCACGTTGAAGAATGCGTTGTGCCCTCTTGTGTAATCGAGCATCCATTTCCAAGGCTCGTCGCCACGACTGTTGTATATGAAATCAGGCTTTACACCTCGCGGATCTGTTATTGTCACACAGCTTCCGATACCGAAGTTGAAAATGAACATCACCGGAATATTGAGGTACTCACACATTTCATAGACCTCCTGCCACATGGAAGTGTCATCATCGGCCAATAGGACTATATCACACTGATAGTTCTCTATTTCTTTCGGAGTGGTTATTGCCCTAACTTCCGGCAGTCCGATTCTCGATATGCCGTCGTGGAGAACTTTTGTGAATTGATTCTGAAATATGCCTATTCTATGATAGGTAGAGACCATCGAGGTCTCGGCTTCCAAACAAGTTTCTTTTTCTGTCATTGGATATAAGTTTTGATTTCTGATGCAAAATTACATCCAACGAAAAACTTTGTCATCACCCAAAAGGGTAGTTTTTCATTTCCGAACAGACGGAATATAAAGAATTACACTTTTGGGTATGATATTTCGCCATTGAATCCGAGTCTCAGTAATCAAGCAGTCGACCGCAATCATGCCAGTCTCCAATCATTTCGCCTCGCCCGCTTGCCTCAATAAGTTTTGTAAGTCGGGAAGAAAACAGTTTTTTGTCCGACTTTTTCGCCTGGATATTGTCGATTCTTACACGTTGGTACAAGGATGGGAATGAACGGAAGTTTGACCATGCAACAGGATTGGCTTCAAATTCTGTGATAATGTCAGGTTCAATTACAAATTCAGCATCGAGGTCAGGACATGCGGTGCGACCTTTCTCTGTCATCATGCCGAATTTTTCGAGGCGGCGGCAACGCTCCTTGTTGAGTTCCGTCCAGCGTCCGTTCTTCGTACGAGGACCGAAACGCTGCAAAGTAACTCCATCAACATTCTTGACCGTGGAATCTATCCAGCCGAAGCATAAAGCTTCTTCTACGGCATCGAGATACCACAAGGCATCAACCGGCGGTGTCTTACCACGTTTAACGGCAACCCAGCATTCCTTTTCGGTCTGATGGTTGTCTATTAGCCATCTGCGGAAGTCCTCGCGTCTACATATACAGAGAATATTTACCGGAGTCATACTACATTTTGTTATTGGTCTGATTTTTTGAAGAGATAAATCATATCCCTGATAGTGACACCTTCCTCAACAATAGGATTGGGATAGTTGTCAGTGAAGAAATTGGGGATTCTATGTGAGTACAGATAGCCGCAAGACCGGTAGAAACGAAGTGTCGAGGGTGTTTCCCCGGTACCGAGGATTATTTTCCTGTCGGGATACACTTTCTCCACATATTCGAGCATCTTCCGGCCTATACCTTTGCGACGGTAAGCGGCAGCAACCGCCAGATTCTTTATCTCAACAGAGCCGTCGTTATTCTCAACCGTCACAATAACTGCCACATCTTTATTGTCAATCGAACCGACATAAAGGCTACCCCGGTCGAGATACCTCATTATCATATCTTCCGATTCATCGCCAATGAGCAACAAGTCCATGAAATCCCGCTTGTCATATTCAACTTTTCTTATAGTAAACGTAGGAAGCATGATTCACCCGTGATTAAACGAATTTAGCCGTTCTCAAAGAGCCCTTCAAAAATCATCGCGGATTCCTCCTACAAACGCCGGGTTGCAGCTATGCTTTGAGCCAAAACGACTCCTTTTGAATTGATTCGCAATGGCTTCTCTTTACTCTTAGGATAGCCGAACCGAAGAAGTGGCACAAGCTCATCAGGAACGAGGCGTGGTTTGATAACGCTACCATTCTCTCCCCATACTGCCCATTCGGCACAGCAATTAAACGGTTCCTGATGCTTGCAATGAGGTTTGTCTGCGGGAATAATCATCGTGAGATTCTCGGGCACACTCAGGAGACTTTTATAAGAAGCGTCTTTTGCGCAAAAGAATGTGTCGGATGTCTTAACGACAACGCCTTCAGGAATAAGAGACCTGTAATAATCACCAAGTTCTCTTACGCAATAATCAAAAGCCCTCTCCTTATGAGTCACTTCCAGTCGTGTCATTATGTAGAGATGTCTGTCGAGCAATGAGACCGGAAATACGACATCACCCTCTTTTATCGATGCAATTGACGGCATCCTTGAGTGGATGATGCCGAACACTACTTTTATAGGTCCGTTGTCATCTGCTTTATTTAGTTCGTCCAACCAGTCCTGGGGCCAATAAACAGTATAATATGCCATATAAACTTCACTTAATTGCTGCTGTTATAGTTGCGTTTTATATCCGTAGTGCAAATTTAGTGAAAATAGGCGAGATGATGAAGCACTTACAGCTGTTTCAGCACCTTGATGATGGCGCGGATATAGCCGGGGTCTTCGGCATAGCCGATGTCGCGGAGCCAGCGGAGATAGTCGCCTCCCTTATAGCGGTACTGGACTTTCGTATAGTAAGCGCGGACGCTCTCGGTCCAGTGGCTGAACTCGTAGTAGGTCTTGGTGCGTGGATTAGTCAGACCGAAGAGATTGTGCTTGTTGCGGCAGACGGACGAGCGGAACCAGCCTGTCTCCAGTATTGCCTGTGCCAATACTATCTTAGGATGCCGGATGCCGTTGCGCTTTATCTCCGTGAGGAGATTGGGAATGGTCAGCTCCGGCAGATTTGCCATGGAGTCGGATTGATACCTGTTGGATTCACACCTATTATATAATGTGTGGCCGGAGGAATTTGAGGATGGTTTGGCGCCGTACTTGTTCACGTTCCGTTTTCGGTCAGATGGCTCAGACGGTGTTGTAGCCGTGATTGAGTCGGATTTGGAGGTATAATCAGTTCCCGAAGTCTCTTTTTCTTCTTTTGTCTCCTTATTATTAACGGTTTGCATATTTGTGGCGGCGATTTCGCGTCCGAAATTGCCGTCTGAACTGATTGTGTTAAACTGCGCCTGCGTATTGACCGTGAAGGTCAGCAGCAGGAATATGGCGATAATAGTGTTGTGCATTTCTTTTTGCGGGTTGAAGTGAAAATAATTTTGTGGTGTTCAAGCGGTTCGCATCGCAAATTTAATCCACCAATATCTACCGAATGGAATTAGACAACAGAAATCAACAGACTCAGCTTCCTTACGAGAAACTGGCTCTCCTCGGCATCGACCGCGAGAAAGCAGACAGGCTGCCGCAGGAGTTCCGTCAGAAGCTCGTCGACGGCGAAGTGACCCCTCTGATGCAGGTCTCCATAACTGCCCGAAACGGGAACGTGATAACGTTGCCGCTGAAATTGCAGATGGCGCTCGACCAGACGGGCCAGGCCGTCCTCATCGCCTATCCTGTGAGAAAAGCACTCGACGAGGAGAAGGTGCGCGAGCTGAGACTCACCACAAACGAGGCAGAACGTCTCCGCAAGGGTGATGTGCTTCAGAAAGCAATCGACATCAACGGAGAGAAGACCCAACATTATCTCCAGCTCGATCCGGAAACGAAGTCCATAATCCAACGCAAGGTCAACGACCTCAAAGTCGAGCAACGCATCAAGGATATGGAGAAGGTAAACGACATCGAGCTTGGCACCCAGCAGAAGCAACAGGTGCGCGACGGCAAGCCTGCCGAGCTGAATGTCGGCGGTGAGAAAGTCACCGTGGGTATCGACCTGAAAGAGCCGCAGGGCTTCCGCGTGGTCAAGGGCGACATGAATGAATGGGAACGACAGCAGAAACTCCGCTACGACGAGCTACATCCCGAATATATCGGACTTGTTCAGACCGACAAGAATGCATGGGAGTACAAGCAGGTTGTCGATCGTCAGTCAATGGAACGCGCCATCAATCTCGATTCCGACCGGAAGCGTGACCGAAATTCCGGAATGAAGATGTAGCCATGAAGCGAAAGTCTGAAAACACCGACGGCATTCTCGAGCAGTTCGCAAAAATAAAGGAGAAGCATCCCGACGCCCTGCTGCTGTTCCGGATTGGCGACACATATCAGTCGTTCAAGGAGGATGCTGTCAAGGCCTCGACCATTCTTGACATCGAGACCAGGGAGAAAATGGTGGACGGGAAGGAGGTCCGGAGTGTTGAGTTTCCGCACCATGCCATCGACACCTATCTGCCGAAACTCGTCCGGGCCGGAATGAGGATTGTCATCTGCGAGCAGCTCGAAAAGCCGCAGGAAATTGAGAAAGAGAAATCACAATCAACAAACGAAGCAGACATGCCAAGAAAGAAGAAAGAACAGGCCGCGCAGGAAGAGCCTGTCAAGTCCGTGAAGGCTGACAAACCTGCCGAAGAAAAGAAAACCGAGGTCAAGACTGAAACCAAATCGGAACAGGGCCAGGAGGCAAAAGCCGAGCGCAAGCCACGCGAGCCTCAGATGGTTACAGTCAACGGCGACAAGGTGACACACGGCCACGCCTACCAGAGCAAGACCAACCCGGAGGACTGGTACTTCACCGCCAAAATCAACGGCGAGCAGCTCAAACCCCAGAAGATGGATTCCTCCGACCTCGCCGCCTATCAGAAGAAGGAGATGACTGTGCTACAGCTCATGGAACGCTACTATCCCACCAAGCTCATGCAGCGTGTGCCGGACGTGGCGTTCCAAGTCGCCAACGTGGTGTCCGGTCCCGAGCAGCGACCGCTGACAGTCGATAAGTTCAACGTCTACAAGGAGAAGGACGAACAGCGCCCCGACTTCGGCCGCTACAAGTTCTACGCCGAAGTGGATGGACAGAAAATGTCAACCGTCGCCTCGCGCCAGGATCTCAACGCATACTTCGACCGCGTGAAGACTCCGGGTGAGCTTGTCGAGAAGAACTTCGGCGAGCGTCTGCACCTGCCGAGCCACTACCAGCAGTTCCGTCTGCCCGAGGGCGTGGAGGCTTCGGCTGTACGTATCGCCAAAGACCGCTCCGACAACAAGTGGAAGGTGTCGGCCGACCTCGGCGAGCACGGGCGCACCGACAAGAAGGAAATCTCGTTCGACGACGGATTCGCCTTGTTCAAGACCAAGACCGCCAGCCGCGAGCAGATAGCCGCCAAGTATCTCGGCGAGGATATAAAGACCATGCTCAACGGTCCGGTAATGAGCATGGAGAAATCCCAGTCAATGAAAATGTAATCCGGCCATTCCAACATTTTTAATCCGATAAATCAGAAACAGAATATGTCAGCAATGAAACACGAGGAGCTTGTCGAGCTTCTTCAGGAGGGACGCATCGGCCACCTCCAGTTTGTGATGAACGGCGAGATCGCGCAGGACTATCTCGACTGGTGCCGCAGCCACGGCACCGACCCGAGCGACGATTCAGCCGAGTTCTACATCGAGCAGACCGAAATCGACGCGATGGAACGTCAGCTCATCGACGACGAGGAGTATGGCCTCTGGTTATAAACCGAAGTCAGATTCCCGGCAGACGGCGGGTGCGAGTCAGGCCGCGCTCGACCGTTTCGCCGAGATGATGGTGGAGCGCATGGAGCGTATGAAGGCTTCCGACTGGAAGCAGGGCTGGATCGGCGGAGCCAACGGCTATGCCGGACTTCCACAGAATGTCAGCGGACGCAACTATTCCGGCTCCAACTCCTTCTTCCTGCAACTGTATTCGGCTGAGAAAGGGTATGAGCTTCCGGTCTATCTCACTTTCAAGCAGGCACATAACCTGAAAGCCCATGTGCTCAAAGGTGAGAAGGCCTTTCCGGTTGTATACTGGGACATGATGGTCAAGGACAAGGACGGCAGGCGCATCAGTTCGGACGAGTACCGCTCGATGGACAAGGAGCAGCGCAAGGACCTTGAGGTCATTCCGTTTGTGAAGGCTTTCCTTGTCTATAACATCGACCAGACGAATCTGCGTGAGGCGCAGCCGGATCGAGTTCAGAAACTTCTTGACAAGTTCAAGGTTCCTGAACTTCGTGACACGGAGGGTATGTATGCCCATGCCGCGCTCGACCGCATGATTCAGCAGCAGTCATGGCTTTGTCCGATTCAGGCCGACAGGCGCGAGAACGGTGCCTACTATTCTCCCTCGCGGGATATAGTTGTGCTCCCGATGAAAGCCCAGTTCAACACCGGCTCGACACCCGAGGAAGTCTACCGCGACGGCATGGAGTTCTATTCCACAATGCTCCACGAGATGACACACTCGACGATGACACCCGAGAGACTCAACCGGGAAATGGGCGGGAAGTTCGGCGACCCGAAATATGCCAAGGAGGAGCTGGTGGCTGAACTGACAGCAGCCATGATCTCACATTCCATGGGGTTTGACCCGAAGATTACCGACAATTCGGCGGCGTATCTCGATTCGTGGATAGCCACGTTGAAGCAGGAGCCGAAATTCATCGTCTCGGTGATGGCCGATGTCAACAAGGCTTCCGATATGATTCTCGACCGTGTTGACGCCCAGCGTCTCGCACTCGGCGAACAGCCGTATCTGGCGAAGAACGACCCGTTTGTCACCCTTACTGATGAAGAGATTCCGTTCAAGAACGCAGCCATTGTCAAGACACGCTCGGGTGACTATGCCATCCGCGCCACCTACGACGGTGTTGACCTCGGTCTGAAGCCCATCGAGAAATCGACGGCCACGACCTATTTCCAGCTCACCGACATGAAGGACAAGGACGCTTTTCTCGTAATGACGGCCCGAAAACATTATGAGTCCGAGATAACCGGAATAGGCAGGTCGAAAGAGAAGTCTCATTCTTTAAGCGTATGACACCGTTATGGCTGATTACAAAGTGAATTTCAAAGACTTGAAATCCCGTGTCGGAATCGATGACATTGCCTATGCTCTCGGCTACCGTCTCGATCGCAAGGCCGGGGTGGGCAAGTATATCGAACTGGTGTTGGGTGACGGTACAAACCGCCGTGACACCATCATCGTGAGCAATCCTCGCGACAAGGCGGCACAGACCTTCTTCCGTCGTGACGGCAGCAAGGGTGATGTCGTGACTCTCATACGCGAGAATCTCGATTCGTTCTTTGTCACCGGCAAGGACGAATGGCAGAAGATAGCCAAGGTCATGGCCCGCTTCGCCAATATGCCGGAACCAGAGTACAAGGAGGACCGGGAGTACGTAAAGTCGGCATCGGTCAGCCACACCTTCGACAGCTCCCGGTATGAGGTGAAGCAGGTTGATCCTGACAGGATTCCACGCTATTCTTCCAGAGAGGTATTGCCGATGAAACGGTCAAGGCTATGGCTCCGTTCATTTCCCTTATCCGTGACAAGAGAAACGAAAACTTCGACGGATATAACATCGGCTTCCCTTATACCGAGGAGGTTGACTCCAAAGTTCAGGGTTATGAAATCCGTGGAATGGGAGGCTATAAGTCGAAGGCTGCCGGCACCAACTCCTCTTCAGCGGCATGGGTCGCCTACCTATCGGGAGGAAACAACGGTCTTGTGAGGAACGTGTTTTTCTTTGAATCGGCTTTCGACGCGATGTTTTTCTACCAGATGAACCGCGCCCGGTTGGGCAGCAATATCGCTCTTGTCTCTCTCGGAGGTACATTCTCCGACAGACAGGTGAACGGTGTTATGGAGCGGTTCCTAAACGCCCGGGCTTTTGACTGTTTCGACAATGACCTTGCCGGACGTATCTACGGTCTGCGCATGATGGCTCTGTTGGAAAACATTCCGTTGAAAATCACTAAGACCGACATGGGTCTGAAAGTCGAGGCAAAGGGTAAGTCAATCGAGGTCGATACCGACCGCTCGCTTATACCGCAGGTCAGTTCGGCTCTGTCGCTCCGTTACCGTATGGGCCAGTGGCTCCCGCCCAAGGCTTTCAAGGACTGGAACGACTGTTTGCTGAACAAACCGATGAAGCCGGAAATCACTCCGAACAAGTCTGACCGCGACATAAATCTCGCGGAACAGCGTAAATCATCTTTCAAAATCTAACTAAAATGTCATGCCGTATGAAAAAAGGATCTATCGGCCTCGCCATATCTCTGAGCTGCTTGACGAGTGGCTTGCCACTGTGCGCCCAGCAGACAGACCCGACGCTGACGGCCACTGTCATTCTCCAGACCGAGGAGCTGAAAAGCATCCACAAGAAACGGAAGAAGACCCAGGAACAGATAATCGCGGCTGAAGCTGCCGTGACTGTCGCCCTCGACCGCGTTCATGCCGTGGAGAACAAGATGCTTGAATATCTCTCGAACGCCCAGGGAGCCATGCAGAATCTATATCAGATAAAGCGTGCCGGCGAACTGGTGCTGACCGAGATTCCCAAGAATACGGCTCTCCTGAAAAACTCGGTAAAGGGTAATCTCAAGGGAACGGCGATAGCCCTGCTTGTTTCCGATGAGATTTCCGATGCAGCCGCCCAGATGGCAGCACTTTATCCTTTCATGCAACAGCTTGTCACCTCCGGCTCATACAATGTCACCGGGGATGACGGGAAGAAGGAAAAGCATAAGGTGAATCTTCTCAACTCCGCCGAGCGGTACTACATCGCCAACGAGGTGGTATCGAGACTTGAAGCGATAAACACCGACCTCTTTATCCTTGCATGGCAAGTCAGGACGCTCTCATGGGATTCGTTGTGGTTCTCACTTGACCCGGAGGGCTGGGCCTCGGTGATGTCGGGCAAGGCTATAGTGAACGGTCTGATCAATGACTGGAAGTATATCAATTATTGAAACAATCAACAAATCAACCATTTCAAATATGGAAAACGAAAAAAAAATCATAGGCCGCTGCCCTGTGTGCGGCGGCAACGTGGTGAAGACTTGCAAAGGCTATCGCTGCGAGAACAATACCGGGGAGGCTCCCAAGTGTGGGGTCTTCATCAACGGTGTCATAGGCAACCGCAAGATGGCCGATGATGAAATCTCCATCCTATTGGAGAAGCGAGAGATTCTGCTTGACGGCTTCGCGACAAAGGAGTGGAAGACTTTCCCGACCGTGCTTGTGCTGAACGCCGACGGGTCTGTGGATATGCAGTCCGTCATCGGCAAGTGTCCTAAGTGCGGCGGCGACATACGTGTTGGCTCTAAGGCGTTCAACTGCTCGAACTACAGTCACCCGTCCGCGCCCTGCAACTTCGTCATCTGGCGCAACATCGGCGGTCATCTGATCACGCTCGACGAGGCGCGTCAGATATGTGCCTACGGCATCACCGCCGAACCGGTGGAGATGTTCCGCGAGGACGGTGTGCGGTTTGAGAAGAAACTCGGTGTCTCACCCGACAAATCGCAGGTGATAAGGATATGAAGCCGGGAATGAAACTCGCAATCCTGCTCATAGGGGGATTGCTCGTGTGGGGAGGAATATTTTTCCGGTTCATCCGACATTTCGCGTGATACGGCAGTCGTGAAGTGAGAACAATCGTAATTTGAAGTACTCTTCATCCCTAAAGCCGTAGGCGTTTCGTTTCATAACCTTAATCTTGTTGTTTATACCC
>Ga0209694_1002234_pt1 | contig 16787 bp, 18 predicted proteins | sample GluameincwithD2O_FD_187499 | JGI IMG/M metagenome (GOLD analysis project Ga0209694, IMG submission 187499) | Mouse cecum microbial communities from Vienna, Austria - Glucosamine amended microcosms incubated with D2O (SPAdes) (version 2) | ecosystem: Host-associated > Mammals > Digestive system >... | reverse complement strand
ATTTCCGGCAGAAGGCGTCCACCACGTCGTCGGCGTAGTGCTTGTAGCCCAGGATGTTCTGGCCCCGGAAGAGCATCTGGAGCTTGGTGTTGGGCAGGGCCTTGCGGAGCTTTCTCAGACGCTCCCAGGGGTCCTCGTTGAGGAAGCGCATGCAGGAGTCGAAGGTGGCGCCGCCCCAGCACTCCAGGGACCAGTAGCCGATGGAGTCCAGCACCTCGCAGGCGGGAAGCATATCCTCCACCCGCATCCGGGTGGCCGCCTGGGACTGGTGGGCGTCCCGAAGGATGGTATCGGTGATATACAGGGGTTTCTTAGAGAGGAATTCCATAGCCATTTATACTACCTCCTATTAACCGAACAAGGAGATCATCACGCCCGCCGCGATGGCGGAGCCGATGACGCCGGCCACATTGGGACCCATGGCGTGCATCAAGAGGAAGTTGCTGGGATTGGCCTTCTGACCCTCCACCTGGGAGACCCGGGCGGCCATGGGCACAGCGGAGACGCCGGCAGAGCCGATAAGGGGATTGATCTTCTCCTTGAGGAACAGGTTCATGATCTTCGCCAGAACCACGCCGCCGGCGGTGCCGAAGCCGAAGGCCACGATACCCATCAGCATGATGGCGATGGTCTGGAGGCTGAGGAAGGTCCGGCCCGTGGCCGTCGCGCCCACGGACACGCCCAGGAAGATGGTGACGATGTTGATAAGCTCGTTCTGCACGGTCTTGCTCAGACGCTCCACCACGCCGCACTCCTTAAACAGGTTGCCCAGCATGAGGCAGGCGATCAGAGGAGCGGCGGAGGGCACCAGCAGCGCCACAAACACGGCCACCATGATGGGGAAGATGATCTTCTCGGTCTTGGAGACCTGCCGCAGGGGCTTCATAACGATCTTCCGCTCCGCCTCGGAGGTGAGGAGGCGCATGATGGGGGGCTGGATGACGGGCACCAGGGCCATGTAGCTGTAAGCCGCCACGGCGATGGGGCCCAGCAGCTCCGGGGCCAGCTTGGTCGCGCCGTAGATGGCGGTGGGGCCGTCCGCTCCGCCGATGATGCCGATGGAACCGGACTGGGCGGAGGTGAAAATGCCGGAGAGGCGGCAGCCCACGAAGGTCATGAAGATGCCCAGCTGCGCCGCCGCGCCCAGAAGCAGGCTCTTGGGGTTGGCAATCAGGGGGCCGAAGTCCGTCATGGCGCCCACGCCCATGAAGATCAGGCAAGGATAGATGCCAAGCTTCACGCCGAGATAGAGAATGTCGATAAGGCCCGGCGTGATGGACTGGCCCGCCGTGGCCGTGGCCAGCACCGCGTCGGCGACGCCCACGGCCTTCAGCTCCGCCAGGAACTCCGCCGTGACGGGGGCTCCGCCGATGAGGTCCCAGTGGATGTGTCCTCCGGCGAAGAAAATCTCGTGGTACATCTCCGCGCCGGGAAGGTTGGTGATGAGCATGCCGAAGGCGATGGGCACCAGCAGCAGCGGCTCAAATTTCTTCACAATGCCCAGGTAGAGAAGCGCGCAGGCGATGACCAGCATCAAAAGGCACTTCCAGTTGTCCCCCTGGGCAAACAGCGCGAATCCCGAGCTGTTTACAAAATCCAGAATAGCTTCCATTTGAAACCCTCCAGCGCCTTACTGGATGACGCACAGCAGCGCGCCGGACTCCACCGCCGCGCCCTTGGCGGCATGGATGGAGGCGACCTTGCCGTCGCGGGGGCACATGATCTCGTTTTCCATCTTCATGGCCTCCAGGATCATCAGCACGTCGCCCTTCTTCACAGAAGCGCCCTGGGTGACCTTCACGTCCAGGATGGTGCCGGGCATGGGGCTGGTGACCTGTTCGCCTCCGGCGGGGGCGGCGGCGGGGGCCGCGGCAGCGGGGGCGGGGGCGGGAGCCGCGCCGGTCAGCTCCTCCAGCTCGATCTCATAGGCCGTGCCGTTGACGGTGACTTTGTACTTTTTCATAACGCTCTCTCCTTCTTGTTTCTCACAGTTTTTTCATGGATACGATGCGGATGCCCGTAATGCCGGTGCCCAGCTCCTCCGCGATGGCGGCGGAAACGGCGGCGGCGATCTCCTGGCGGTTGCCCTCCGGGGCGGCGGGGGCCGCCGCAGCCGGGACGGGGGCGGAGACGGCGGGAGCCGCGCGGCTGCCCACGATCTTGCCCATAATCATCGTCAGGACGATGAGGCAGACGAGCCCGAAGAACACGGTGCCCATGCCCATCAGGCAGACAAACAGACTTGAAGGTTCCATAACTTCCCTCCCAAAAAATGTGATGCAGGGCTATTGTATCAACTTCTAAAGAAAAAAACAATGACTTTGCGGAAATTTTATCAGGGGTTTTTTCCCTGCCCCTCAAAGGCTGGACGTCAGGAGTAAAACATGGTACAATTTTACGAATTCGGGGAGCAAAGCAGGGAATCCGCCTGTTAAGAACCTGCCAAAGATTCCGCCTCCCCGCCGGAAAGGAGCCCGTCATGCACTATCAAAACATTGTCCCGGGCCGCTTCCTCCGCCGGCCCAACCGCTTTGTCGCCCAGGTGGAGGCGGAGGGGGCCGTCCAAACCGTCCACGTGAAAAACACCGGCCGCTGCCGGGAGCTGCTGGTCCCCGGCGCCGCCGTCTATCTGGAGAAAAACGCCAGCCCCAAGCGGAAGACCGCCTACGACCTCATCGCCGTGCAAAAGGGGGACCTGCTGGTGAACATGGACGCCCAGGCCCCCAACCGGGTGTTTGCCGAGTGGCTGGAGCCCCGGCTGCCGGCGGGGGCGGTCCTCCGCCGGGAATATGTTTACGGGGACTCCCGGCTGGACTTCTGCGTGGAGAGTCCCCGGGGTCTCTTCCTGATTGAGGTCAAGGGCGTCACGCTGGAGGACGGCGGCGCGGCCCGCTTTCCCGACGCTCCCACGGAGCGGGGCGTGAAGCACCTCCGGGAGCTCCAGAGGGCGGCGGAGGCCGGGCTGGGGGCGGCGCTGTTCTTCGTGGTCCAGATGGAAACCATGCGCAGCGTGGCCCCCAACGACGAGACCCACCCCGCCTTCGGCGCGGCCCTGCGGGAGGCGGCGGCCCACGGCGTGCGGGTCTGCGCCTGGGACTGCGCCGTCACGCCAAAGAGTCTGCGCATCCGCAGCGAGGTGCCGGTCCTGCTGTGAGGGTCCTCCCCTATTCCAGCAGCCGGCGCACCGGCTCCGCCTCAAAGACCTGGGCGTACCGCCGCCGCAGCTCCTCCGCCGCTCCGGCGGTCTCCGCCTCCGGGGCGAAGAGGCCGAACACCGCCGGGCCGGAGCCGGACATGGCGGCGGCCAGGGCCCCCCGGCGGAGAAGGGTCTCCTTGACGGCTTCGATCTCCCGCCGCTCCTCCGGTTCCAAAACCGTCTCGAACACGTTCCCCACACACCTTGCCGCCCCCGCCAGGTCCCCACGGTCCAGGGCGGAGATCATGCCATCCACCTCCGGGCGGAGGCGGTCCCCGTCCAAGCGGAGCCGGGCGAACATCGGTCTCGTGGGCAGATCGAAGTCCGGCTTGCAGAGAACGAAGCGGCAGTCCGGCAGGGGAGGGAGGTCCGTCAGAATCTCTCCCCGGCCCTCCGCCAGGGCGGTGCCCCCCCGGACGCAGAAGGGCATGTCGCTGCCCGTCAGGGCGCCGATTTTCTCCAGCTCCTCCCGGGGCATGTCCGGCGCGCAGCGCTGCCGCAGAAGCCGCAGCAGGGCCGCCACGTCGGCGCTGCCGCCCCCCAGGCCCGCGTAGGCGGGCGTTCGCTTCTCCAGCGTCACCCGAAGGGCCGGCAGGGGACGCCCCAGGGCGGCGAAGAAGGCCTCCGCCGCCTGCTGCTCCAGCGTCTTCTTCCCCGCGGGAAGCGTGATGCCCCGGGCGGAGAGAGTGAAGCCCTTCTCCCCTTCCTCCAGCGTCACGGCGTCGCAGAGGCTCACCGTCTGCATCACCATGCGCATCTCGTGATAACCGTCCGGCCGGCGGCCCAGGATGTCCAGGGCCAGATTGACCTTCGCCGGGGCGGCCTGCGCGTATCGTTCCATTCCGTCCTCCTTCCGGCCGCGTCCCTCCGCCCTTCCGCGGGGCCCTCCCGGTCCCGCGGAAGCCGGGGCGCGCTAGGGCCTGTCTTATGGGAACAGGCCCTAAAAGCCCATCTCCGCCAGTTCCCGAACCAGGCGGATGTAAAATTCCCCGGCGTCAAAACCGGGGCGCTTCCGCCGCCGGCCTCCCACGCCGTCCTGATGGGAGACGCCCTCCAGCGTCCCCCGGTAGTTCCCCCAGACGGCGGACTCCGGGGACACAAGGCCGTCCGTGGGGGCATCGGCCCTGGTCAGCCAGAGCTGGACGCGGTCCATAGGGTCCCAGCCCGCCCGGTCCAGCCGGGCGCCCCAGCTCTGGTAGTACACCAGGGGGCTGTCCGGGTTTTCGGCGTTGAAGCGGGCCATGGCCTCCGGCGTCAGGGCGGTCACCGCCGCCAGGAAGTCCGGGTCCCGGTCCCCCCGGGCCCGCCAGAAGCGCTCCATCCCCCGGCCCGCCAAGCGAACGATCCGCTCCCGCCCCAGCCACTCCGCCGCCGCCTTCGATCCCCGGTGGGGCGTGCAGATGGTGGTGAGGGAGGCAGTCCTGGAGGCGAAGCCCAGGGTGGAGATCAGGTAGCGGGCCTCCAGCCCGCCTTTGGAGTGGGCGATGAGGTTCAGCTTTTCGCTTCCCGTCTCCGCCAGAATCTCCCCGGCGCGGCGGCGGAGGGCCCCGGCGTTGCCGGGGATGCCGCCCCAGGCGTCCTGACCGCTGAGGAAGACCCGGGCTCCCCGGTCCGTCAGAATCGCTGTGACGCGGCCCCAATAGGGGAAAATCCAGTCGTCCCGGCAGTTCAGGCCGTGAATCAGCAGGATGGGATAACGGGTCCGGCAGTCTTTCATGGGCTTCTCCTTTCCGGCGGGTTGGGTTCCTGCGGGTCAGTATACCACGGCGGGCGGAAAGAAAAAAGCCCTGTTTTTTGACTGCGGGGCCGGTTTCCTCCTCGAATAAGCATTGACATTTCCTCCGATGCCCGTTATCATAAGAGAACCTGCCCGGGGCGGTCTCTCCGCCTGTGGGTTTTGCAACGAAACATACGAGAGAGGAACGAGAAATTTATGAAACGGGAGCGTTTTCAATCCCGCCTGGGCTTCCTTCTGGTAAGCGCGGGCTGCGCCATCGGCATCGGCAACGTGTGGAAATTCCCCTATGTCGCCGGGGCCAACGGCGGCGGCGTGTTTGTGCTGTTCTACCTGCTGTTTTTGGCCATCATGGGCGTGCCGGTGCTGACCATGGAGCTGGCGGTGGGCCGGGCCAGCCGCAAGAGCGCCGTCCAGGGCTATCAGGCCCTTCAGAAGCCGGGCGGCAAGTGGCACATTCACGGCTGGTTCTGCGTGGCGGGCTGCTGCCTTTTGATGATGTATTACACCACCGTCTCCGGCTGGATGCTGGGCTACTTCTTCAAGTTCGCCGGCGGGGCCTTTTCCGGCCTTGGCGGCGAGGCGGTGGACAGCGTCTTCTTCTCCATGCTGGGAAATCCCCTGGAGATGACCGCCTGGATGGCCATGACGGTGCTGGCGGGCTTTTTGGTGGTGAGCTTCGGCCTCCAGAAGGGTCTGGAGCGGATTACCAAGTGGATGATGCTGGGCCTGCTGTGCCTCATCGTGGTGCTGGCCGTCCACAGCCTGACTCTCCCCGGCGGGATGGAGGGCGTAAAGTTCTATCTCCTGCCCGACTTCCAGCGGGCGGCGGACGCCGGCCTGGGGCACGTCCTCACCGCCGCCATGAACCAGGCGTTCTTCACCCTGAGCTTAGGAATCGCCGCCATGGAGATTTTCGGCAGCTACATGAGCCGGGACAACACCCTCACCAGCGAGGCGGTGCGCATCTGCGTGCTGGACACCTTTGTCGCCCTGATGGCGGGCCTCATCATCTTCCCCGCCTGCTTCGCCTTTGACGTGCAGCCGGATCAGGGCCCCACCCTGATTTTCATGATTCTGCCCAAGGTATTCGTCAACATGCACGGCGGCCGCCTGTGGGGCGCGCTGTTCTTCCTGTTCATGACCTTCGCCAGCTTCTCCACGGTCATCGCCGTCTTTGAAAACCTCCAGGCCAACGCCATTGACAACTTCGGCTGGTCCCGGAAGAAGGCGGCCCTGATGAACTGCGTGTTCGTTCTCATCGCCAGCATGCCCTGCGTCCTGGGCTACAACCTCTGGAGCGGCCTCCACCTCATCGGCGGCCGGGACGTGCTGGACAGCGAGGATTTCCTGGTCAGCAATCTGCTGCTGCCCCTGGGGTCCCTGGTGTATCTGCTGTTCTGCGTCAGCAAGAGCGGCTGGGGCTATGACCGCTATCTGGAGGAGTGCAATACCGGAGAGGGGCTCAAGATGCCCCGGTGGCTGTGGCCCTACTTCCAGTTTGTGCTGCCGGTGCTGATTCTCTTTATTCTGATTCAGGGCCTGATCTGACCGGAGGTTCCGGACCATCATAAACGGCGGCGAGGCAAAAGCCTCGCCGCCGTCTTCATTGGAAGGAGCGCTTTCTCTCCGCCGCCTTGCCGCGAACCTCCGCGCCCGCCGTTCGGGACCGCCGCGCCTCCGGCAGGCGGACCAGGACAGCCCCCGCGAACCATTTCCAAGGCGGAAAACTCAGAAGGCCACCTTCATGCAAAGCGCCACCAGGCACAAAATCACGGCGCAGGGGACGTACACATACCGCCCGACGTGATACCACCAGGCCCCCGGGGCCTTTTCCGCCCCCTTATTCACCTCGTCCAGCAAATCCTCCCGGCGCATGATCCAAAACCAGCTCACCGCGCCCAGCGTGGCCCCGATGGGGATGATATAGATGGACACGATGTCCATCCAGGGACCCCACTTGAAGATCGGCTCCATGTGCAGGCCGATGCCCAGGCACACCACGCAGAGCAGCACCAGCATGGCCTTCCGGCTGAGCTTCGGGAACTTGTGGAGCAGGGATTCCCCCACCGCCTCAAACATGTTCTGCAAAGAGCTGACCCCGGCGAAGATCATGGCCGCATAGAGAATCACCGCGAACAGCCGCCCCAGGGGGATGTCCTGCAAAATCCGGGGCAGGGTGACGAAGAGCAGGGAGGGCCCCGCCCCCACGTCCAGCCCGTAGGCAAAGCAGGCGGGGATGATGACCAGGGCCGCCACCAGAGCGGCGATGGTATCAAAGAGGGCCGTCCGCTTGGCCAGGGCGGCCACATCCTCCGCCGAGTCCAGATACGCGCCGTAGACGATCATGCCGCTGCCGGTGATGGACAGGGAAAAGAACGCCTGTCCCATGGCCCAGATCCAGACCATGGGGTCCAGCAGCTCCTCCCACCGGGGGGAGAACATATAGCGGTAGCCCGCCGCCGCACCGGGGAGGAACGCCACCCGCACCGCCAGGATGAGGAAGATGACGAAGAACAGGGGCATCATGATCTTGTTGCTTTTCTCAATGCTCTTGGCCCCCAGCAGCAGCGTCAGAAGCGTGCCCACCACCACCACGGCGTGGAAGGGAATCACGGAGTAATCCGCCAGGGAAAAGCTCTCGAACCAGGCGGCGGTGTCCGCCGACATCAACTCGCCGGTGAGGGAGCCGGCGAAGGCCTTCAGCACATAGGCGATGATGACCGCGTAGCCCAGGGCGATGCACATGGACCCCGCCAGGGGCAGCCAGCCCAAAAGACCTCCGGCCTTTCCCAGGCTCTTTTTCCGGGTTCCCCAGGCCATTTCATAGGCGCCCAGAGTCCCCGTCCGGGCCCGGCGGCCCACGGCGTACTCCGCGGAGAGGCCCACCGTGCCGAAGAGAATGATAAACACCAGATAGGCGATCAAAAAGGCGCCGCCGCCGTTGCTGCCCATCTTGGCGGGGAAGCCCCACACGTTGGCCATGCCCACGGCGGAGCCCACGGCCGACAACACGAACCCCCACTGGCTGCTGAACTGCCTCCTCTTCCCGTCTCCGCTCATATGCGCGCTCCTCCTTGTGTTTCCGTAATAAAAGGCGGGTCCTGACGGGCCCGTCGCTTTTGGTATTTGCGGTTTTAAAGTATTATAGCACAGCGTTTCACAAAAGGGAAGCATTTTCCAGCAAATCCGCAAAATTCCCTCCGGCGAACAGCGGTCCGCCGTATGGCGGACCGCTGTTGTGGCTTGCGGCTCACTGCGCCGCCGTTTCCCGTTCTTCCTGCACCAGCCGCTCCAGCTGCTCCACCGCCGTGACGATCATGTTGTCGCAGTGGGCGGTGACGCCCAGGCGCTGGGCGGCGGGGTTCTTTTCCGTGACGCCGGGCCGGGCCCGGAGCAGGTCCCCGCAGCGGCTGTGGCCAAACACCTCGTAAAACCTCTGGCGGAACTCCTTGGCCAGGCGGTAGATGTTCCGCTTGGCGGCCTGGTCTTCACCCTGGGCGTGGGGGAAGCAGAGGCTCAGAATCAGCACGCCGCCGCTGACCGCGCCGCAGACCTCCTCGTGACTGCCGCCTATGCCGCCGCCGAAGCCGCCCAGCAGCGGCATAACCTCCTCCGGCGTCCGGCCCGCCAGGTCCGCGCAGGCCCCCGCCACGGACTGGGCGCAGTTCCAGCCTTCCTTGTGATACTGATACGCCAAGGCACAGCGATCCATTGTCATCGTCTCCTCTCAAACATTCAAACGATCCGGCGGTTCGTCCCGCCGCGTCTTTTGGGAATTATAGCAAACTTCCGGGGAAATGGCAACCGGAAGCCGCCGGGAAAACCGCCCCGTTTTGAAGAAAAACGCGCCGCCCCGCCGTTATGGTGAAGGACGGCAATGCCGTCTCCCATTTGACCATTTGAAAGGAGCGGATTTCATGACGGCCTTTTCCCTGAAGTGGACGGCTCTGGTCCTGATGACTCTGGATCACATCGGATATTACTTCCCGGCGTCCCCGGTGTGGTTCCGCTGGCTGGGCCGGGGGGCCTATCCCCTGTTTCTCTTCTGCATGGCCCAGAGCTATGCCCACACCCGAAGCCGGAGGCGCTATCTCCTGCGCCTTTACATGATGAGCCTGTTCATGACGGCCCTGGGCCTGGTTCTGGACGCCTGGTTTCCCTCGGAGAACGGCTATGGCAATCACAACATCTTCCTGCCCCTTTTTTTGACGGGCCTTCTCATCAGCGTCGTGGAGCTGTTCCAGCGGGACCGGAAATGGGGCGGGCTGCTTCTGGGAGCCGTCGCCCTGGCGCAGGTGCTCTACGGGCTTCTGCCCTTCCTGCTGCCCTTTACCCGAGGCCTCAGCGGCGACGTGCTCACCGGCGCGGTCCCCAACCTGGCGGTGAACGAGTACGGCTTCGAGTTCATCGCCCTGGGCATGGCGCTGTACTTCCTCCGGGACCGGCGGGAGGCCCTGGCCGCCGTTTACCTGATCTTCTGCGTCTATCAGTTCAGCGCCGAGGCGCTGTATGGTTACGGCCCTGTCCAGTGGATGATGGTCCTGGCCCTGCCGCTGATGCTCCGGTACAACGGGGAGAAGGGGCCGGGATGGAAGTGGTTTTTCTACTTATACTATCCCGCTCATACCTGCCTGCTCTTCCTCCTGGCCCGCTCCTTCCTTGGATAAGATAAAACGGAGCGGCATAGCCGCTCCGTTTTCCGCGTCTTTTATTTTGCCTCGGCGGTGAAGAACACGAAGAAGGTGTCTCCCTCGCTGTTGTCGTCGAAGAGCTCCAGGTGGGAAATGGAGAAATCCTTCTCATCTGCGGGCACATCGAAGACCAGGGTGCCGGTGCGGGACTCGTTGACGCCCAGCTCATAGGTAGCGGGGAGCTGCTCGTCGCTCACGGTGTCCAGGTCGCTGCCGTCCTCGCCCTCGGTGATGGGCCAGGCGAACTCCTCGGTCTCGGAGCTGGCGGTCCACTGGCCCTGGAAGTCATCGTCATACATGGGCAGCGTCTCGTTGAAGGTGTTTTTCACCGTCATCTCCACCACCAGGACCTGCTTGCCCTCCGGAGCGGTGTGACCGTGATACTCGCTGGTGGTATAGGCGCTGTTCACGCTGAAATCCATAAAATAGGAATGTACCACATCGCCAATACGGGCCTCGGCATAGCCGTCCTCCGCCCGAACCTCGCCGCTGCCCGCGCCGGCGCTGCCGGAGCTGCTGCTGTCGGAGCTGCCGCCGCCGGAATCTCCGCCGGAGTTTCCGCCGCAGGAGGCCAAGGCCAGAATGAGCAAAAGCGTCATCATCAAAGCAATCCATTTTTTCATCTCGAGGTTCCTCCATTCTGTTTACTCTCGTGGTTCCTTGAAAGCAGGACCAAGGAAGATCATACTACGAACCTCCCGCCAAGTCAATATTCACAAAGCTGAAAATAAGCTTAAAATTTTGTGGGACCGTTTCGCCCCTCCGGCGCATAGACTAAAGCAGCAAAGGGGGGGCGCGCATGGGGAAAACCGTGTACATCTATGGAGAGGCGGAGTCCTTTCCCAACTACCGGCGGGCCGTGGAGGCCGCGGGAGGCCGGGCGGTGTTCGGCCGGAAGCGGCGGTCCCTTTTGGGGGACGCGCTGCTTCTCCCCGGCGGCGGCGATCTGGAGCCCTGGCGCTATGGCCAGGCGAACGCCGCCTCCCGAAATCTGGACCCGGAGCGGGACGAGGCGGAGCTGGCCCTGCTCCAGGACTTCACCGCCGCCGGGAAGCCGGTGCTGGGCATCTGCCGGGGCCTTCAGACCGTCAACGTCTTCTTCGGCGGAACGCTGGCGCAGGACATTCCCGGCCACGGCGCCCGCGGCGGCGCCGACGGCCTCCATCCGGTCCGGCGGGCCCCCGGCGCCCCCATGCCGCTGTCCGGCGGGTGGGTGAACAGCGCCCACCATCAGGCGGCGGACCGGCTGGGCTCCGGCCTTCGGGCGGTCCAGTGGGCGGAGGACGGCGTGGTGGAGGCGCTGGTCCACCGGCGTCTTCCGGTGTGGGCGGTCCAGTGGCATCCCGAGCGGCTGGAGGGCAGTCCGGCGGGGCGGATTTTGTTCCGGGCGTTTCTGGCCTTGGGGGAATGAGAAAAATTTCCGGAAAAACCGCAAAGACCGCTTGACAGATATGCGGTTTCATGTTATGATGTCCAAGCTGACAATTTCCAGGGAGGGCATATGCAGGTGTAGCACAATGGTCAGGGCACCAGCCTTCCAAGCTGGGGATGCGAGTTCGATTCTCGTCACCTGCTCCATCCAAATTCGCGCCAGTAGCTCAGCCGGATAGAGCAACTGCCTTCTAAGCAGTAGGCCAGGGGTTCGAGTCCCTTCTGGCGTGCCAGGCTCTCCTTTGGGCGTTCGTCAAACGCAGTCAGACGGTTATATGTGGTGGGTGTAGCTCAGTTGGTTAGAGCACCGGATTGTGGTTCCGGGTGTCGTGGGTTCGAGTCCCATCTCCCACCCCACACAAGCAGGGGATCGGGGCATTTCCCCGGTCCCCGCGCTTTTTCCGCACATGGGGACGTAGCCAAGCGGTAAGGCAAGGGACTTTGACTCCCTCATGCGCTGGTTCGAGTCCAGCCGTCCCTGCCAGCTCAGAAATTCCCCTTGCCGCTCCGTTTCCCGCCCTGCGGGCGGAAAATTGCGCCGGACGGGAAATTTTTTCACTCTCGGTCCACAAACGCTCCTCTGGTTTGCGGACCGATGGGGAACAGGAAACGGCGCTGGCTGCGCCGCGCCCAGCGCCCATTTCATCAGGATGTGACCCGGTAGCTCAGTCGGCAGAGCAACTGCCTTTTAAGCAGTGGGTCCGGGGTTCGAATCCCCGCCGGGTCACCAAAGGAAATCCCTTGTAGTCATTGCGGTGCAATGCTTACAAGGGATTTTCTTTTTGCGCGCTCTTGGAAAACACGCTCCAAAATGGCCCAAAAAACCGATACTTTTTTGATGCGTGCAAGTCAAGATGCAAGTCACTGATGTTTTCCTAAGTAAGAATATCCACAACCGATTCCGTCTTACAGACCCGGCAGTACACCGCCAGATTTTCGGCCCTGGTTCCTGGGCGGAGCTTGAGGACCTTCCCCCGGCGGCGGGAGAGACTTTGCCGGTATTCGTTGGTAGAGCGGTAGAGACACAGGCCCAGCGGGACAGCATTGCCCGGAAAATGAAAAAAGCCCCTGACAAGAAGTCAGAGGCTTGACAGAAGGGCCGACACGGCCTATAATAAGCATAGAAAGGGCGCTGCCGGTAGACGGTTGGCCCTAGCCTAAGTTACAGAAGTAACCGCCGGACTGTGGGCACAGGGGCGGTTACTTCTTTTTGTACGCCTGAATGAACAGGCCGCAAATACCGATGATAACCAGGGAGTAAGCGAAAAGCTCACTGTATGTAACCATAGGGCAGCCCCCTTTCCAAAGATCAGGGGGCAAGAAGGTGTCCCCTGTCAAGGGGCCAACCGTCCGCCGTTACTGGCAGCGCTGAAAGATGATTCTTTCCTGCTGTCAGAATACCACGATTTTTCGCAGAAAGCAAGGGCCGGGGATCATTCCCCGGCCCTTTGTTTGTCAGAAGGATTCAATCGTTGCCTCGGTCAGCCGCTCCCACGTCTTGGAGATGGAGGCAACAAAGCTCGGGTCTCTGCCCGCTGCCCGGCTGATATTCACCAGCCGCCACCGGGCATCTGTGTCCTCCGCTTTGTCGGCGGCGGCTTTGGCATGCTGGCCCAGAATCCGCAGCATTGTATAATTTTCGGCATACCGTTCCGCAAGGGATTCCAGTTCATCTACCCGCAGGATACCGGATTGCAGCAAGGTCATGCCGTTGGGGTCAATGTCCTCCGGGGCGGCGATGGTGTCCGCCTGGATCTCCGCCCGCAGCTTTGCCGTCAGTTCGTCCCGGACTTCATCAAAGGCGGGCCAAATCCCCTCTGCTGTGCGCTCAAAGACAATTTCAGCTTTGCGAAGGGCCGTCGCACATTCGGCCCGGTGGATGTCGGCATCTCCCTTGAAATACTCATCCTTTTCAGTCTTGGCGTCTTCAACCCGCTTTTCTGCCGCTTTCACGGCGTCATAGGCGTTCATGTACTTCTCCCGTGCGGTCTTAAAAGCTGTGTCCAGGTTCTCGACAAAATGTTTGTATTTACTCATGAAATTAGCTCCTCTACCAAATCAGTTTTTTGTTTTCCCGAATGTCAGCTATCCACCGTTCCAGGGTTTCCGGTTCAATGCCCACACCTTCGGCCCCGTCCTCATCTTCCTGGTTCAACTCTGCCAGGAAAGCGGTCTTGCCCAGATCATCCAGGCCCAAAAGATCACCCTCCAGCTCAAACAAGCTTTGAGATAGGGCATCAACCGGCCCATCATTGGCGAACTGCCGCCGCCGGATCTCCGCCGCCAGGGCGGCAAGCCGTGCTTCGATACTAGCCATCGCGACCTCCTGCTATTGCGTCCTCCAGTTCCTTTAGCCGGGTCAGAATATCCGCCGTTTCGATCAGCTTTAGCCCGCTGGTGAGAATAGCGCGGGCCGCGCCTATGCGGGCCTGTGCGTCCTCTCCACGGTCCTCGGTGATCTCGCGCAGCGTGGAGAGGGCCGGGGAAAGAGATTGCTTTGCCTGTTTCGCCGCATCCATCACCACGTCTTCCAGGGCACTTTGATATTCCTCTCGAAAGGCCGGGTCACTCAAATAGTTTTGTACGGTCCTGACGGTGACGCCCGCCGCCTCCGCCGCTGCCGCCTTGCTCGGAGAGGTCAACAGCGCCGCCAAGACCCGTTTTTGCCGTTCCGTCATTCGCTACCTCCTTTCCCACATTTTCTTGATTTTTCCGGTCCGCCGCCTCATACAATGCCAGCCAATCCTCCAGCGCCATAGTCGCCCTCCAGGTCTCCCGGTTGCGCCGATGGAAGACAACGGGAAGCCCGTCCCCGAACTTCACAGAATCTGCCGCCGCCTGGGCCAGCGCCGCCGAAAGGTTGAGGTTCTCCCGGCGCTTAACCTCCGCATGAATACCACGAATCCCGGTTATGTCCGGTGTTTCCCCGAAAGAAACCGGCCTCCCAGGCTCCGCCGGTATCCCCTGGGCTTGAAGGAGACGGGCAAGCTCCCTTTCGGCGTTCCTGCCTTTGACCTGGGATTTCCTGCCGCCCATATCAGCATCCCCCCGGCGAAAACAACATGCCGACATTCCCGCCGCCAAGACTGATAATCTGTGCGCCCTGCTCCTGTGCGGTAGTCAGCATACACCCCGGCCTGTCCTGGTATCGGTCCGGGCAATCCTGGTTACATGGCTTTTTATCAATGGGACAAATTACTTGCTTCATGTGTTCTCCTTCTTTCTCAAGGGACAAAAGGGACAATAAGGACAAAAGCCCCCCATATATTCACCTTTTGTCCCTTTTGTCCTTTTTGTCATTTGGCTTCCGGGTTTAAAATGATCTTTTCCGTGGGTCGCCCACCAGTGCTGATCCTGTCAATGTAAATGTATCCACGGTCTACTAGGACCTTAAGCCCAGGTTCCATGTCCTCAACAGTGCGAATCCTTCCATCACATTGCCGGAACAGATCACGCTTGCTAAGTTGCTGCCATCCACCCGCCAACAGCTTTTTCAAAATGTATTTGGCGTCCTTGACTTCTTGTCTCTCCGCAAGGCCAATGATCTGAAATGCCGCTTTGGTATGTTCAAGGAAGTATTCTCCGATGGTCTGCGCCGCCTGCATAGTCTCCAACGAAACCGGGACTTGTGCTGCCTCTTGGAAATACTGGCAGCAGTGGAGGACGCCGCAAAGCCGCATCACCTGCCCGTGGAATTTCCCTGCCCATGATTCTAGGTCTTCACTGAAATCATCGGCCAGGCGTTGCTCCAGGTGGTTAAAGAACCGTTCTGCTTCTTGGTCCGCCTCCGGGGAAAGTCTGATTGTTTGGGCTTCGCCGTCTACAGACAGCAACGCATAGATCGCCGCCGTGTAATCTTCTTCAATCTCTTTTGGGACGGGCTGGGTTCTGTATCGCCGCTTCCCAACAAGGGATTTTGGGAGTGAGTACAGAGGACGGGAGAGAAACCCACGGCCTTCAAACTCTCGATTGTTCATAATCGCTTCAAGAACCACCGGCTGGACCATCAGCAGCATCGTCAAAGTAGGATGTTCGATTGTTTCCTGTTCCCGGCCTTTACGGTCCACCCTCAGCGGAGAGCCGCTATAAGATTTTAGAAAAACATCAAGATTTACTCTGCCGTTGCTGTACTTCCCGGCGATGGTGTCGAAGATACCACCTTCATCGGATACAAGGCCCATCCTCCCCCCATTAGCCGCCATCAGGGAGACAAGCGCCTCCGGCGTAGTATCGTCGGCCAGCAGACGGAGGGGCGTCACGGCGTTGCTCTCCAGGGCAGACAATCCGTCTTGCACTCTCGCAATATCATCTAGGCTGACAGGGTTCTTTGATGTCGGCTTTGCCGCCGCCTCCTTCATGTTTGCCAGTTGCTTCCTCATAACATCCCGGCGCATCATGTATTCATCAATAAGAGGTTTCCGGCGCATGTTCTCCTCCTTCTCAAAGGAGTAAATCGGGCGGGACATAACCTCTAGGGCCGGAGTCTTGCGTTCGGACGGGCGGGCAATTGTCACGATATAGCTGTTCAGTGGTTCCACCCATCCAGGTTTCGGATTGATGATGAATCTGCCTTGAACGCTAAGGCCAGCCACGGCAAGAGCTGCCGCCGCTGTCATGCCGGGGTCCACCTGCAAGCTCTCCGCCGTGGCCGCCGCCATATCCTTCAAGACGGGAGGAAGACTATCAAGCGGGAAGTTTGGAAGGTTAGATGTGTTCGGCGGGCCAAAAGGGTCAAAAATGCCAAAAGGGTTTACGATATCTTCCATATCTGGGTCCGCAATGCTCCCGCCACGCTCCAGAATCTTGGAACATGAGGAAACAAGCTCGTCCATTGATATGCCCTGATCTAAATACCGCTTGATGGTTTCCGAGGACATGCCGTTTTCCAGCAGGAAGGAAAGCCCGTCTCTCTTTTGCTCGTCCAATTATCCGGTTCCTCCCCCTGCCGCCATGTCTTGGATTTGACGGCCAGCCGCCGACTGTGCTAAAATGCAGATAGGACCGGGGCTTTCGTGGTTGTTGGTTTCCGGCTCTGTCGCCCGCTTCGGTGTTGCCTCACCGGGGCGGGCACCTTCATAGTCCTTCTTCATCCCGCCGCCTCCAGAAACGCTTCCACGTCCTCCAGGCATACAAGATACTTCTGCCCGATTTTCGTCGAGGGAATAGTCCCTGCGATTATCAGCCGCCGGAGGGCGGTCTTAGTGAGGGCACAGTTGGGGTCTGCGGTGATTAGTTCCTCATAAAGGGTGTTGATGGTTCTTGGTTTTTTCATTTGACGAACTTTCTCCTCTCGTAGTTTGTGATTTCATTATATCAGAAAACACATGTTCTGGCAATGCTTATTCTAATAATAAGTTCTCATTAAAAAGCATAACCTGATGTTTCTTGTGATTTATCACAACAATAAATTCAATATCCGCTTATTATAGTTTCTAAGGATTCTTGCGAAATGCGAATAACTTTACGCAAACAGGAAATATTATTCCGTAAAAAATCCATTTGTGTCTATTCTGTAAATTTATTTGTGGTCATTTTGCACAATACCCCGTAGCTGTCCAAACTGGTTCATCTTTTTGGCGCACATTTAGCGCACAAGGATACGAAAAACCATCGTAGTTTTTAGGAGGCCATGAAAAGGAAGAGCCCGCAAACCCTGTAATTGCAAGGGCTTGCGGGAGGGTCTAAAAGGCTATGAAAAGTAAAATCCTCAATTCGGGACCATGAGGCCGTG
>Ga0209694_1002233_pt1 | contig 16792 bp, 17 predicted proteins | sample GluameincwithD2O_FD_187499 | JGI IMG/M metagenome (GOLD analysis project Ga0209694, IMG submission 187499) | Mouse cecum microbial communities from Vienna, Austria - Glucosamine amended microcosms incubated with D2O (SPAdes) (version 2) | ecosystem: Host-associated > Mammals > Digestive system >... | reverse complement strand
TTCAATGCCAAAATCAAAGCTTTCAGAACTCAGTTCCGCGGAGTAGGTGACATCAAATTCTTCATGTTCAGACTGGCAACACTTTACTCTTGACATCTTACCACCCACCGGGAAAATCCGCTGATCCGTAACTTTATAGGTAACTCGGCAAAATTTGGTTGAAAGAAAAATCGCTAAATAGTTGAAATTTAACTACTTAGCGATTTTAGAGGTGGTGCCACCAGAACCTGAGTTTCTGAATGAATACGAATGGATTTGAATGCATTATTTAGGCAAAACGCTGAATAATAGCGAAATGTGAATTATGGTGAATTTTGCCGATTTTCAGATTTATTCAAAAAACGTGGTGACCTACGTGGTGACCCGACTTGACAAAATACGGTTTGGGTTGTTATATTTGCAGAACCAAAGTGGCTGACTGTGAATAACTGTGAACGCCACCATTCAAACTTTTTACTCCGAAAAAAATATGGCAACAACCCCCTCTCCCAAAAAACTGACCCCGTTTCACATCCGAAACAAGGACATGGGAAAAGAGATCGCAACCCTCTTTATCCGCATACATACCCGTAAGATTGATGTGCTTGTATCAACTATGCTTCAGGTTGAGGTTGCCGATTGGCAGAAGGCTACGGCATCCCCTCGCGTATGGCTGGCACATCAGAAGAAGAATTATCAACTTCATGCCAAGCTGACACAGATTGAGGGCATAGTCAAGGCTCATCTTGCCAAGGTGAATTTTGACCGTGAAGCACTCGACATGGATGTGCGTTACATTTCCGAGCCGGAGAAGGTGGACGCTGAACGCCGGGCGATGGAAGAAGCCGCCGAAGCCGAGCGAAAGGCTATCGCAAAACGTGAGGCTGCGAAAGAAAAAGCCCGCAAGAAAGCCGAGGAAAAGAAACGCATCGAGGATGAGAAGAACCGTCTTATCTGGCCGTTTCTTGTTCAGTTTGTCGATGACATAAAGAGTGGGGCGCGCAAGATTGGCAGTGACGACTATGCGCCCGGCACATGCAAGGCGTGGAAAAGTTTTATCGGTGTTTATGAGGGCTTCGACCCATTGCACAAATTCGGGTGGGCGGATATTGACCGAGCGTTTGTGTCGCGCTACATCAACTATTTGCAGAAGCACGGCTATATGGCGAAGGTTGTCAACAAACACCTGACAAATCTGAAGGCTCTTATCAACGCCGCTTTCATTGACGGTGTACACGACAACCAACGTGCGGCGGCTCTCATAGTAAAGAAGAAAATTGAAGACCGCGACAAGGCTGTCGAAATCTATCTCACCGAGGAGGAGCTGCAAGCCCTCTATGAAATGCCGCTCTCCGGGAAGAAAGAACACATCCGCGATGTTTTCCTCATTGGTTGCTATACCTGTCAGCGAGTGAGCGATTACAACAACCTTAATGCCGATAACTTTGAGACTACCCGCAGAGGCACACGCATCATCCGGCTCGTCCAACAAAAGACCAAGACGGAGGTGACAATCCCTATTCTCAACGAAAACCTCATTACCATCTGCGCGAAATACGGCTACAATATACCGAAAGCCAACGAGCAGGTGTTGAACCGTTACATCAAGGATATTCTGAAAGACCTGTCAGAACAGTTGCCGTCGCTAAAAGAGAAGGTTCCGACCAAACTCACCATGAAACAGAAAGAGGCGTTGAGAAAGGAGAAGAAAGAGCCGGAAACCGACCTTAACGGCAATGTGATCGTGCCACGCTATGACTGCGTGACAAGCCACACTGCCCGACGCACCGGCATCACAAATATGTACCTCAGCCACAAGTACACCATTCTCCAGATGATGCACGTCAGCGGCCACAAGACGCAAAAGACCTTCATGGACTATATCAAGTTATCCTCCGAAGAGATAGCCGACGAAATCGCCGCCATGTCCAAGAAAGAGAATGATATGTGGTAATTCTCATTTCAGACTGGGAACTATACCATAAACGGTTTTGTTACTTTATACTAGTCGTGATCTCGTCTATTTCTAATATCGGGCGTTCTGCAATTTGCAAAAATGGATTGCCAAAGAGATGAAGGCAAGCATATACTTCAGGAGAGGTAAATTCTTGTCTTATCGTCATATTAGCACTGAATAGGGCGTCAATAACAAAACGACCGTTCCAAACTTCACCCATGAAAGTAGTTAACCATAATGGAAGTATTTCCGTGTTTAATGACCACATTGGAGCTATAATAGAACTATATCCTAAGCGGATATATCGTTTTATTAGAGTATGCATTGCATTGTCATATTCAGGACGAGTTATACTACCAGAGTGGCAAACAAATAGAATCAGAAGTTTTCCCTTCCCAATAATTTTAGCAGTATCAACGATAGGGATATCATCTGCATAAAACCATTGTGTATTGCTGATATCCGCACCTCCATGTGCACATGCAATATTTATTTCAGCATCAAGCGGACTAAAGGGAATATTCTGTTCGTTACATGTCACATGATATTTCTCAAACGCATCTTCCAATTTACTTTTAAGTGCCTCAAATGTAAATTCATTACAATTAAGAGGACTCCAGAATTTACACGATGGATATTTCTGAAGGGGGTTGGCAAAATTAGTTTTGATTAATACTTCTGTTGAAATTATATTACATGTTGGCAATAGGCTTCCGATGAATTCATTTCTTTGTGCATCTGTCAAGAGATGATGGGGAACTCCAGCTATATCCATATCTTTTACTAACAGAAGGCGTTCAGCTCGATCTGAAACTATTATTTGACATTTGGAGAGTTTGTGCTTTAACTCTTCTGCCTCTTGTTCTAATTCATACGGAGATTTGATATAGATTGGCTCATTTGATTTTTTTATATCGGGTACATAATGAAGATGTCGAATAATATTGCGTTGTAGGTCAGATGTATTTATTTGCGATAAATTATTCAATTCTCCAAAAGAAAAATTATTTTCTAAAAGAGACATATAATACAAACTATCAATCCCTTTGCCAATCCAAATGACTTCATCGGTTTGTTCTTGCTGCATTAGGACATCTAATAACTCAGGATCTTCTATTGGTAAACTATAATCGTTTCCATTAACATCTTTAAATTCAGATGTTTTGAACCTTCCCGATTGAATATTTTCTGGTTTTACAAATGTGTAATCCGCTCTTAGATGCATAGACAATAAAAAATTCCCTGGATTACGTTCAAGTACAGACTTGGAAATAAGCATCTTAGCAAGTATCATTGCTATATGATTGTCATGAGAATAGTCCAAAATATTTCGGGTTGACTCCAATCGGACCATTAATTCCCTCAAATGAAGATTCTCATTCTTGCTGTCGAATATGTCAAGCATAAGGGCGTTCCTTTCTGGATTTACAACGCCTCTGAAAGCATTAATATAAGGATTCAATCTTGAAAGATTTGCCTTTGGAAAATTCAACTTAACCATGAATATCAGTGAAAGCCATGGCATAGCGGCATGATCAAGATGTTTATATATAATTTCCCTATTTTCGTCCAAAAAGTCTGCAATATCCTCCAAAACCTTAATCTGTTTATCATAAAATACTAAGGATAAATATGTATGATAAAATGCATTAATATCATAAGGCAATGGATTCATTGTATCAAATATTACAACTACAGAATTTAGCAACTTAGTATTGTAAAAATTGATTCCACGTGCTACTTTTAATACTTGCCATAATATTTCGAATGAGATTTTATATGTAATGCTGACAGACGGATCTCCCAATCTTTTAAGAGCTATTTCAAGATAAAGTAAACCGGCCGTAGGGTTATTCAGTATAGTATATGCTCGTGAAGCACATAAGTAAGCTTCTAATTGCATTCCTTCCTGATGACCAATTACAAGAATTGTTTCTGCCATATCCCTAGTGTTCTGCGCTTCCTGTGTCGTAGCTAATTTATCAATCAAATTGTTGGCAAAGTAAAATAAATACTTCATTTGATTGTCTTTCTTGCAGATGGCATAAAGAAGTGCTAAATATAATTGATGAGCCTCAATATTCTCTTTCTTCCATTGAGTATCAACTCCATAATATTGGATAGAATCAATAATGAAGCTAGCAAGTTGTCTTCTTTGATTAAAAGTAATTGCATCTGCTGCTATCATATTAGGTATAGTAATATGAAAAGTTCCCTTATAATGTGGTAGGATAATATCGAGTATATTTTTTATATCACCATCAGTCCATTCAATATCGATATACTCATTTGTCTCATCAGATGATCTTATAAACTTTTTACTTAAATCCTGAACTTGATTAAGCACGTGAGCCATCATTATATAAGTGGCTGGATAATGTACTCTTTCTAATTCCGACACAGTATATTGAACAACTTCTCTACTTTGTTCATAATCCTGAAGTATTTGAGGAATTAACTTATCGAATAAATCCTTAATATGGGTTTCAACAATGTGTATATCTTGTCCTATACAAGAGTCAATAATTGATTTAATATCCTTGATATTCATGTTATTAAATCGGATTAAAATCAAAACAAATTATTTAAAGTGACTTCATTTTGAGCGATAGAAGAATGTGTATTTTGCTTGAGACCGTAAGGTGTTACCAACGTGATATGAACAGCCTTTTTGGTTTGAGTTGCATCAATGAAGTTACCGCGACGGCGGCGGAGTTTCATTTCTTCGTCTTCCGTTATCGCATACTCTTGTGCAGAGAATTTCATTTCGCACAGATTTATTACCCCATCATTGCGGTCAATTAGAAGGTCTATCTGAGTTTTGTCAATTCCTTTACCCTCATCAGCTTCTGTCCTCCAGCTATAGACATTTGACAGCACGCCGGATATGCCGAGAGCTTCCTTTATCTGAGAAATGTGCTGAAGGCAAACACGTTCAAAAGCGAGTCCACTCCATGCTCGATGTAAGGGGCTTCCGATGTTGTTTATCCAGAAATGGGAGTCGTTGTTTTTATTTCCTTTAATGTATTGGAAATAAAACAGTGTAAAGTTATCGATAAGTTGATACAATGCATCTTTGGAGTGCTTTCCAATACAATTATATTTCCTTATGAAGCCACACCATTCAAGTTCATTAAGATATCGAGTCAAGTCCCCACTCGTTTTAATTCCGCTGTCATGGACAATTTCATCGCGTGTGAGTCCTTTGTTCTTTTTGGCTAACGTTGTAACTACCTGCATATATGGCTCAGGATTATTAAACAATGATGAATATAATTGCTCATACTCATGTAACAGACCTTCCGTATCCTCACTAAAGAACAGCGAATCGATATTCTGAGCCATGCTTATTTCTCGTTTAAGCAAACTCCAGTAAAATGGAATCCCACCCATTATCATATAATTCTCCACCATCTGATAACGGCTAAGCCCCAATTTATTCGCCTCAGAATACTGTTCACATTCCGAAAGCGTAAAAGGATGAAGTAGAATTTTATTGGTCAGACGATTATGGAGACCTCCATGATTGTTAATGAGTTTGTTGACAATCCAAGATGTTGCAGAACCGCAAGCAATAAGAAGTATGTCTTTTCTTGCCGAAGCCCAGCTGTTCCAGAAATGCTCCAACCCGGATATGAAATTAGAGCGCGGAGTGTCCATCCACGGTAGTTCGTCGAAGAAAACGATCTTTTTCCCTTCTGGTAATGAGCCAAGCCATTCCTCCAACGCAAAAAAAGCCTCATACCAATTTTTGAATTGAGAATACTTTCTTCCTGATGCATTTTGGAGAGACGCTCGGAAACTGAGGAGCTGATCCTTCATTTTACCACGAGCCAATCCTGTGTGCTGGAAAGTAAATGAGTAGTTGAATGTCTCCCTAATAAGGAAAGTCTTACCTACACGCCTACGTCCATATACCGCCACAAATTTTGAATACTCGGCATTTGCAGCGTCTAATAGTTCTTTTTGCTCTGATTTTCTTCCTATTATCATAAGGATACATCATATTTTCACATGCAAAGGTAATAAAATATTTTGAGAAAACCTCGCTATAATCCCCCAAAAGTGGGTTAAATGACATAGATTTGGGGGATTATAAGCATATTTGGTGGGTTCCTACTGACCATTCTCGCGGACATTTCGCGGAAAAGAACGGAACCAGAACGGATATTCACGGAGATTGCCCGAAATAATTTGGATAATACATCAAGGTGATATTATCTTTGCCGGGCAGTTGTGCTAGTTGCCATCGCTATATCGGTTGTATATACAGAGATACTTGTACAACCTCGTGCTATATCCGGCTGAAAATATTTGGCGGGATTGAGAATTGCCACTTATCTTTGCCGATGAAAAAAGAGTTCAGAGCCAGCGAGTGCTATTGCCCGGCCATGCATTATTTTTGGCTATGGATAACTTTTTTCACCAAGTCGTGAACTTTTTTGAACAATGCCTTGTTAGGAAAGTTGCGGTGGCATATTTTGCGACCATAGCGGAGTGTAAGATTGCTTTGCCGTGACGGTTGCGTCCTTATCTCGCCGCATATATACCTCCCAGCCCAAGAGAGGGCTGGACTAAGGTTCGACCCCGATGGGTCGAACACTGTCGCACAACACCAAAAGTGTGTGCTTGATTTCGCAACCGGCTCAGCGATCTATGCAAATACAATCGGTGTGCGGGTACATTCCCGACGCTTACACCGATGCTGGTGCTTGTATTCAAGCGTGACACTTGTGGCAACTATTGACACACCTACATCGTACACACAATAGCTGACAAGATTGACCACACCGGTGGGAATCTGTGCAGATTTGGAGTTATGAAAAAATTTTCGTAACTTTAAGTAACGCTCGATGGCAGGGCGAACCGTCAGACACGTTCATCTTATATAGACCGGACTTGGAACGATGATTTTTGACTGAGCGATGCCTGATAGTGTTGCAGACATACTTACAAGACCGGATGGTACATCCGAGACAGCCTGAAATTGGCGGCAAGACTCGCCAGTCCGCAAACAATCCGCCGTAAGGAAGCGGCATATAGCGGATAATGAAGTATAAAGGGCTGTGAAACATTGACATACCGACACTCTGTGCGCGCATACGCAACGCGACAGGTGGCTGTTTTGAAGAGCCGAGACACCGCTTTTAATTGGATTTTGTGGTGGGCGTAAGGTCTATGGCGAATCATGACAGCAAGCCTAATCCGTTGGCATAAGAAGAAACAGAAAGAGCAGCACGGCCACGGTATAAATCCTTTGAACATCAGGAGGTGTGTTCCGCGTGATTGCGGAGCCACACCCGGCGCAAGCATCCGCCCTTACAGGCGGAAAGCCATCGCTATTGCCTGATTCACGGCAATGGCGTATGGGGAGAACTGCGCCCATTTGCTGACTCTGACCGGGTTGGCAACAATGCTCGTCGGCTTCAACGAAAGAAACTGTCGGCAACCCTTATGTACAAAAAGGACCGTTGCCATGCCTCGTAACTGTCGCCGGAGGTCTGGCAGCGTGATGTTTCGGCGATGCAAACTTTAATTCAGATTTCGATGAACCTGTATGGTTTACTTCAATTAACCCAGAACTCTCCCGATGCCCCGTGCATCAACATCTCGGTGTCACTCGCCGACCTCCACCAGCTTGTGGTGGACACGATTGACGCCACCCGCGATCGCCTTCTTCCGATTTTCTTGAAAGCCGAGGAAGACCGTCTGCTCTCCAAGAAGGAGGTCTGTGCCAAACTCGGCATAAAGGAAACTTCCGTATGGAATCTCACCCAGAAAGGGCTGCTCACACCTGTCAAGGTAAATGGCAGCACGCGCTACCGACAAAGTGAGGTGAACGCCATTATCGAATCTCGTAACAATGACTGAGCCGATGAAAGAAACTGAAACACAAACCGCCTCAGTCGCCGAACCTGAAGACCGCTTTGAACGCATCGGCACGACCTACTACAAAATGGTGAGCCGCCCTAATGCCGCCGGAGAACTTATAGAGTGCCGCATACCGTGGACAATCGAGGCTATCCGTCAGGACTACGGCAAGGATTTTGTGGCGGGTATCCCCAAGTATGACGGGTTCTGCTGTGTTCCGGCTCATGTCGGCTATAAGCCTGTTGTCGGCACATTCCTCAACAAATATGCCGCCATCAGCCACACGCCCGTAGACGGTGATTTCCCGACAATCCGCGCCCTTGTGACCCACATATTCGGTGTCCAATCTGACCTCGGCATGGACTATCTGCAACTGCTGTATCTACGACCGACGCAGAAATTACCTATTCTGCTGCTGGTGTCGGAGGAACGCAACACTGGCAAATCAACATTCCTGAATTTCCTCAAAGCCATATTCGAGGGCAACGCGACATTCAACACCAACGAGAATTTCCGCAGCCAGTTCAATGACGACTGGAACGGCAAGCTGATTATCCTCGTTGACGAGGTGCTGCTCAACAAGCGCGAGGATTCTGAACGGTTGAAGAATCTCTCCACCACCTACAACTACAAAGTCGAGGCGAAAGGACGCGACCGCGAGGAAGTGAGTTTCTTCGCCAAGTTCGTGCTATGCTCCAACAACGAACATCTGCCTGTAATAATCGCCCCCGGTGAAACACGCTACTGGGTCAGAAAGGTGGAACGGCTTACGATTGACGACACCAACTTTCTCGCCAAGGCAAAAGAGGAAATCCCGGCATTCCTACATTTTCTCTGCGACCGTCAGCTATCGACCGCCGAGGAAAGCCGGATGTGGTTTGTACCGGAACTGATCGCCACCGATGCCCTGCGGAAGATAGTCCGAGCAAACCGCAACCGCCTTGAAATTGACATGGCGGAGTTGCTCATGGAGATAATGACGGTGCAGAACGTGTCGGAAGTGGCATTTTGCATAAACGACATTGCCGCCATACTCGAATACAACCGTGTCAAGGCTGACCGCAGCCAGATACGCCGTGTCGTGCAGGAGTGTTGGAAACTTGCCCCGGCAAGCAACTCACTCTCATATACCACCTATCAGATCGGCATATCCACCTCCGGCACGAACTATGTCGAAGCCCGCAAGGTCGGGCGGTTCTACACCGTGACCCGTCAGATGTTGGAAACACTCTGATTCATTCTGATAATTTTGATGAACTGATGAAAAGAAGAATATGATGTTGAGTGTCAGCACTGTTTTATCTCATTGTTTTTCATCGCCTATAAAGATGTGATGAAAGGCACCGAGAAAAAAAGAATCTATCCGATTTTTCTTTTATCGCAGCCAAAATCTTTGATGAAATAATGATGATAGGATAACACATTGACACATGGCTAATTATCCTTCTTTTCATCGAAACATCATAACCAACATACTCTTTCAGTCGCCCGGCAAAATGCAAGGCGATATAATCTCAAAATTACGAATTATGACAAAAATTTCATACACCGAATCCAAGCCGCATGAGAAAAAATATGTTGTGGCATGGAATCCTCTGATAACCGAACCTCCATTTCCGGGGATGCACCTTGACATAGGGCTGTGCCGCTGGATTCCTGATGACATCGAAGATTTTGCGGCCAAGTATGGAGCAGAGTTTGACGAAGTAGTGTCCAAGTATAAAAGTGATTCAGGAACACAAAAAAGCAAATCTCCCAAGAAGAGAAATCAAAGACAGATTCCAGTGCAATCGGAACCCCGGTGTACCACTGCACCAAGTAAACCGACACAACCGAAAGAGTCAAAGGCGGCAACAGCCACGACACATAAGCCTTTTGCGTTGGATAATCCAATCGCAAAAGAGGCGGATGAAATTCCGGTGTCAGACCCGGTAATCGAAACATCGGTTACAGAAACGCACTCCCAATCCATGTCCGATTTTTCCGAGTATCCGACCGTGGAACAATCAAAGAAATCACGTATCAGTGCCAAGAAGGTGGATGCCGACTTTGATGACCTGTGCCGTGGGTTTATCCATCTGGCAAGCCTCGGCGAGAAGAAGCCTGTGTTTCTTCCGCTGGCTCTCCGTGACAGGCTCGACGACATCGCCCGCCTGAGCGGTGACCGCCGGATGTCGGCTTCGCATATCGCAATCAACATCATCAGCAGGTGGATTGACGATAACCGCGACACCCTGAACCGCAAAATTTCCAACAAGGATTTTAGCATATAAACCAATGGTTTTGCCGTGGCTCTGCCACGGATACCCGGAATAGTAATGGAGGGTAGAGCGAGGTTAGATTTTTGTGATACAAAAATCGTCGCAACCCTGTTGCTCCCCTCGCCACCCTCCGTTACCCCGGGTGGAGCGGTACACCGGTGTACCGCAACCGCCTTGCCCCTCCTGTTTCAACCCCTCAAACCCACAAGCCAATGAAACCCAAATCTCCGACCCGCAAGTCGAATCTCAAGGCAGGACACCGCAACGGCCGTCCCGCCTTGTCCGAGGAAGAGCGTCAATCCTACGTCCGGCACACCCGATATAACGAGGCTGAAAACGCCCTGCTGCTTGCCAATGTCAAGCGCGCCGGGATGAAGAATGTCAGCGAATATATCCGCTCGGTGACGCTCAACCCCCATATTGTTCTACGGCTCAATGAGTCTGAAATGAGAATCGCCCGGAATCTCTCCGGGATGAGCAACAATTTCAACCAGCTCCTGCGCCTCTGCCATCAGCGAGGACTCGATGCCATGACCCGTGATGTGCAATACTGTCTCAATCAATTCCGCGAACTCTTCGCAAAATTAAGCTCTTAATTTCCTATGATAGCATATATAATAGGCGGCTCAGGTTTTGGCGGATGTGTCGATTACGTCACCCGTCGCAAGCTCGAAGAAAAGCTCTACAAGGCACTATCAAAACGACAGAAAACCGATGAGCGAAAATACGAGAGCAACAGAGGTGAGGATATAATCGACCATCTTTCAAAGGACTGGCAACTGCTCGCCGCCACCACCGATGTGAGAATCTACGAAGGGCGCAAGGCTATGGCTGACGACATCGCCCGACCCACCCGAAGGCGCAAACCCATCAAAGACCCCGTGGGTCATATCTCCCTTGACTTCCATCCTGCCGATGCACCGAGAATGACCGACGAGCTAATGGCAGCGGTGGCGCAGGACTATATGGAGCAAATGGGATTGACTGATACGCCTTATATTGTAGTGAGGCACTATGACAAGGCACATCCTCACTGCCATATAGTTTTCAGCCGTGTTGACAATGCCGGAAAGATTCTCACGCAGACCACCAACTTCAAGAAGAATGAGCGCGTCTGCAAGGCCCTCAATCTGAAACACCGTCTGATGCAGGGCAAGAGCAAGCTCAACACCGATGTGTCCAAACTCCGAGGAAAGGAGAAAGTCCGCTATCAGCTTGTCCATGACCTTGCAGGATTCTATCTCACTCCATCTGTTACTGACTGGAATTCATACATTGACCTGTTGCGCAGAAACGGTATAACAGTGCGAGAGAAAATCGGAAAGTGTGGACGCGTCAATCTTTATTATGGAGTTGATAAGCAGGAATTCTGGTATAAGAAACTTGATCCCTTTCTCAGCCGTGAGAATCTTGAACTGAAATTCAAGGCTCGTAGAGAAAATCAGCAAGCGGAAAAGTCTCAACTCCGGACATCCCCACAGCCACAACCACAGTCGCGACCCAAGCCGCAGCCGCAGCCAAAGCAGCCTGAGCCGATAGTCATACCGCCATTGCCGGATGTTGTATGCGGTGTAAAGATTGACCGTCCGCGGCAACAAGCATATCAGGACGGTCAGATTATCAGCATCGGGATATGTGAGCCGGGAGGTGTTGTACCCCTTACCCATTGGATATGGTATGATTTCGACAAACGGGAACCTGTCATAAGCCGGGCATATCCCTCCGACAACAAAATCCCCGAAGCGTTTCAGCGACAGTTGGCAGCAAAGCAATCCCCCGCATCGTCATCGCAAGGTGCCGGAATCCGGTTATCATCGCCTTCCCTCAGTGGAAATATTCCCGAAGAACAAGGCTTTTCCCACAGTGACGGAATACCCGATGATTTCAAACATTTTCTTGAGATGCACCCCGGCATGAGCTTCGATGAAGCCAAACGCCGCTTCAAGGACGAACAGAAAGCCAAGCAACGCCGCAAAGGGCCGAAACTGCATTAACCGACAACGCCACCGAGGGTTCCATTTCTCTCGATGGCGTTTCCTTTTAGTATAATGCGTCTAAATTCCCAGATTGTATATCCGGAATAGAATTTTTGATTTTCTCAATCGGCCAGTTCCACCATTGTAGTTCCAGCAATCGCGTTATCTCTTCCGGAATAAATCGTTTACGAATCTCTTTTGCCGGAACGCCACCAACGATTGAATATGGCTCGACATCTTTGGTAACGACAGCTCTTGTGCCGATAATCGCGCCATCGCCGATGGTGACTCCGGCCATGATTACTGCGTCATAGCCTATCCATACATCATTGCCAATAACTATATCGCCTTTATTATCCCAGGCCGAGGCAACTTCCGACTTTGGCAAGTCCCATTCCTCGAAAAATAAAGGGAATGTGTAGGTCGATAGTGATTTCAGCGTATGATTGGCGCAGTTGAAAATAAACTTCGCACCGCAGGCTATCGAGCAGAACTTACCAATAATAAGCCTGTCATTATTTATCGGATAATGGTAGAGCACGTTGTTTTTCTCGAAGTCTCGCGGGTCATTCACAAAGTCATTGTATATGGTGAAGTCTCCGACCTCGATTGTAGGGCGCGTGACAACCGATTTCAGATACACTGTCTGATTATCACTGGAACGCGGATATACTTTATTTTTGTTCATCATCTAATCTTTTTATCAGCCAAGCCATATTCCCGCCGAGGTTGTGCATATTAGCCATGCCTTCGTCATCGCTGAGTACATCACCTATGTTCTTGCCATAAACTATATTCCAATAGGTAGAACCAACGACAATCATCTCTTTGTTGAGCATAAAATGGTTCATGGTGTCAACTGTCGTCATGCCGCCACCGCGACGAACTGCGGCAACCGATGCCCCGACTTTATGACGGAGAAGTCCGGGATTGGTCGCGACCACTACGCCTCCACGCTCCAGAAACGCTTTCATTTTTGCCGATACATCGGCGGAATAGACTGGGGAGCCGAGTATGATACCGTCAGCTTCGGCCATTCGGCTGAATATCTCCGCAAAACCGTCCTTGGCAAACACACAGTTGCCACGACCTTTGCAGGCGAAACATCCCTGGCATGGCTGAATCTCATAATCAACCAATTGTATCAGCTCTGTTTCGATGTCCTCTTTATTGAGTTCTTCAAAGACTTTGCCGATAATAATAGCCGTGTTGCCGTCCTTGCGTGAGCTTCCGTTGATTCCTATTACTTTCATCCGTTGTAATTACGTTTAATCTCATCTATTGACTTGCCTCCGATACCAAAATTCTCATCGGGCAACTCCTTGATGGCAACGGTGAAGAACTGCTCCGGGATATTGGTTATCTCGGAGGCCGTTGCTGTCAGCCGTTCAATCAACTCTTTCTTCTGCTCTGCGGTCAGCCTGCCGCTTTCGATTGATATATATGGCATATTATTTTTTACGGGATTTCGGGAAAGGCAGTTCTTCCCACAAAGTCGATATTACCTTTAATGTTTTATGAAGGTCATAGAAGTCGAGAATATATTCCTCTTTAGCGCCTTTGTAGGCATAGCCGGTTTCCGCATCTGCCATTAAATTTGCAATGCATGGCAGTTTTTTGACAAAGGCTATATTGTCGCAAGCGGTTATCACACATTTGTCATTCAGATAAATAACATAATCACCCATCATTTTGCGGAAACGAACTTCTCCCAAAGGTGCAAGTGTGTCGCAGATAAAATCTATGAATTCCGAAGTGCAAGCCATCTGTTTTTATTGATTTAATCGCTGGTAGTCATCAATTTTTCCGTTTAGGATCTTGACCCGTGTTTTTCCGGGCCACCCCATATCAGAATATGCTACAACATACCAGCCATTTCCTTCAGAGTCAATACTGTAAATCTGTGAAACTCCGTCTGATTCAGGGTTGGAATCTTGTCTCTTTGTTCTCAATGCATAAAAAGCATAACAAGGAGTTTCCTCGCAATCGAATTCATAGTCAGCCTGTAACTTTTTCAAAGCATTAGCAGTGAAATATGTTTCTGGAAGCGATTTGCCGTCTGAATCTGTTGCAAACACGAATTTATCATATACGGCGTTTATCAAATCGATATTTTCAGAACTCTTCGTAATGGTTTTATCTAACACCGAATCTTGTTCTCCAGCTGTTTCAACAGCGTTCTCGGCAGATGAAGAACCGCAAGCAGTTATTACTATGAGCAACAGCATTTGCCCGACATTTTTCAGAAATTTCATCATTTTGAATATTATAGCGTTATCATTTACCAAAAATGCTGGAAAGTATCGGCTTGCAGAACATCGTAGGAGTGAACTCCACAATCTGATAGTCGGTGATACCATTGATGTTGAACGGATCTTGTGCTATGATAGCTTCAACGGCTGTGCGGTCGTTGGCTTTAATCATAATTACTCCGCCAACGCGAGGCGTCTGCGGCCCGGAAGCGATAAAGTCGCCTGCGGCATAATGCTTGGCGAGATATTCACGGTGTGCCCGTAGGAAGCGGTCAACCTCCTCAAGTGGCTTCTTGTAAGTCAGAATTGCTATGAACATACCCAATCAATTTTTCCAACGTTTGAGATGCGGGAAGAATTGGCGCATCTGCTCCTTCATCTGTTCGACTGTGAGGTTTTGTCCGGAGTTCTTGTTTATCTCATCAGTGAACTGGGCGCAGTGGTTTATCATCTGTTCCATAGTCATATCTTGCACGAACTTGCCGTCTTTATAGCAGTAGATGCAGTAATCCTCATTGGGTGTGTCATCTGCATTCGTGCCGAATATTTCATTTGTTAGCGGCATTCCGCAGCTCTGACAGAATTTTTGTTCCATATTGTAAGTATGTTATCTTATTCTTGGATTCTTGCTGAATTCATAGACGCGTTGCACCTCCGAAGGGTCGTTTGTACGAAGCATCTGCGGATGGCCGAGGTCAAGCGTGGCTATCGCTTTCATGTCGTCGGAGTCAAGCTCAAAATCCCAGATGGAGATATTCTCCTTCATGCGCTCTTTCCTGACGGTTTTGGGGATTATTGCAACACCGCGCTGTATGTTCCACCGGAGAATAACCTGACCTACTGTCTTGCCGTGTTTTTGCGCTATGACATTCAACACAGGGTTTGTGAACATACCTCCGAATCCTTCGGCAAACGGGGCCCATGCCTGGGGCTGGATGCCGAGGTCGCGCATGAATTTCAACTCATCTTCGCGCTGATACAGAGGATGAAACTCTATCTGGTTGACCGCCGGTATTATGTCGAAATTATATTTCAGATCCATCAGACGCTCGGGACTGAAGTTGCTCACCCCGATAGCGCGTATCCTCCCTTCCTTGTACAGAGCTTCAAGTGTACGCCATGCCCCGTAGTAATCGCCCCACGGCATGTGGACAAGGTATAAATCAAGATAGTCAAGACCCAGAAGTTTCATCTGTCGCTCGAAAGCGTCTTTTGTTTTCTGCTCGCCGATACTGTCCATGCCGATTTTTGTCGTTATAAACAGATTTTCCCGTTTCACACCGCTTAGTCGTATTGCCTCTCCAACTGCGGCTTCATTGTTGTAGGCGGCTGCTGTGTCAAAGAGCCGGTATCCCGTTTCGAGGGCCTCGATTACAGCATCCCGGCATTGCGTGAGGTCGGTTATCTGAAAGACTCCGAACCCCTCCTGAGGCATTTTCACCCCATTGTTCAGTTCTAAATATTTCATTCTTTTTCTTGTTTCTTGCGGTTTGACATGATGGTATCGAAGTTGTCTCGACCCCAATTTATGAGGGCTTCGACGTGTGGCAAAATGGTTCTGCCGAAGTCGGTGACGGAATATTCCGTGCGAGGCGGCACGTCCGGGAACAGTTCGCGGCAGATTATGCCATCGGCGGTCAGTTGGCGGAGAGATTGATAACGAACAAAACAAACTTTTCGGTAAGGGTCAAACCAATGGGTAAGTTGTTGCTTCCGCTCTGATAATCACCTAATTTTGCGTTACAAAATTAACAAAATATATCGAGATATGCTATATCCGGAACTACATTTTACCGGGCAGGTGTGGCGACCGCCATACGAAACCAACTCCCAGCTCCTGCAACTGACCTCCGGCTGCACATGGCACAAGTGTAAGTTTTGCAGCCTCTACCACGGCACGCCCTTCCGAATGTCGCCGCTATCGGAGGTGGAGGAAGACCTGAAAGTCATCCGCCAGTGGCAGCCACGATCACGACGAGTCTATCTCACCGGCGCAAATCCTTTCGCGTTAAGTTACAACAAACTCATGGATGTCGCACTGCTGCTGAGAAAATATCTGCCTCACATGATTTCGTTCGGGATGTTCGCCCGCGTCACGGACATCACTCCCAAATCAGTGGAAGAACTGAAGAATCTACACCATCTGAAACTCGACAGCATCAACATCGGCATCGAGACCGCCCATGACCCGACATTAGAGCGGATGAATAAAGGATACCGTGCCGCCGACATTCTTGAACAGCTCACAAAACTCGACGAAGCCGGAATCCGTTACAACGTGTTCTACCTAAACGGACTCGTGTAGAGTCCAACAGCAAATGCAAATTTATCCAACGTGTGCGAAAAAACGCGCCTTAGGTGTATCAAAGTTTATTTTCTCTCGTGGTCTGCGGTTCAATTTCTTTTGTATTTCCATTATTCTCTTATCAGAGAAGTCGTCAAAATTTGATTTCTTAGGGATATATTTTCTAATTATCTTATTTGCATTTTCAATGG
>Ga0209694_1002232_pt1 | contig 16793 bp, 19 predicted proteins | sample GluameincwithD2O_FD_187499 | JGI IMG/M metagenome (GOLD analysis project Ga0209694, IMG submission 187499) | Mouse cecum microbial communities from Vienna, Austria - Glucosamine amended microcosms incubated with D2O (SPAdes) (version 2) | ecosystem: Host-associated > Mammals > Digestive system >... | reverse complement strand
TTTTTCAAGGCATAGTACCCGCTATGTCCAATGTTTATGTCCATTTTTCTCAAATTTCTTTTCCTGCACGATATTCAGTTGTCAATTTTCAGTTAGAATCACATTCATTGAGATTCCGAGAAGTTATTAATGTCAGCATATTTGTGATGTCAGCATATAAGCGCGCGGATCTTTTCTTTTGCACGGTGATAGGTGACCCGCGCCCAGCCTTCCTTGCGTCCGAATATCTCGCCGATCTCCCGGAAGGACAGTTCACCAAGGGTTCTCAGGGTGAAGACTTCTTTATAAGGTTCTTCCAGATAATGCAGGACCTTATAGATCGAGAGCGCTTCATCCTTCCTGATACACGCGGATTCCAGGTCCTGCGGTGAGGCTTCATCATAGCCGGGGGCGGAAGGATCGGCATTGTCGTCTATATGTTTCTGCTTCTTAAGATGCGACAGGTATGTGTTTTTGGCGATCTGGAAGAGCCAGGTCCTGACGGAACACTCGCCGCGGTACTTGCCGCTGTTTTTCAGGGCTTTGAAGAAAGTCTCCTGGGTGATCTCATCGGCGGTATCCGGGCTTCGGCTCATGGCAAGGATAAAGAGATAGACGTCTCGAAAATATAAACGGTACATTTCCTCAAAATCCATTGTGTATCACCTCCCTTTATTAATATGACTCCCCAGAAATTGTTTTGTTACAAGATCACGAATGTATTTTGACAGGATAGTATATCATGGTTGACTCGATTTGCCAAATGCCTTATAATGAATGGAACATAATCATCATTAAGATTTGGGAAGGATTCATATCATGATAAAGAGTATGACAGGGTTCGGGCGGTGTGAGATATCGGAAGAACAGCGCAAATTCACGGTAGAGATGAAAAGTGTGAATCACCGGTATCTGGACATCAATATCCGTATGCCGAAGAAGTTGAATTTTTTTGAGACAGCGATCCGGAATTTAATGAAGCAGAGCATCCAGCGGGGGAAGATCGATATCTTCATTTCCTATGAGGACCTGTCCGAGAGCCAGGTATCGCTTAAGTATAATGAAGCGCTTGCGGGAGAATATCTGACGTATCTGAAGCAGATCGAAGAGAAATTCTCGTTGGATAATGATATCCGCGTGTCTACGTTGTCCCGTTATCCGGAAGTATTGACGATGGAAGAGCATGCTGTCGATGAAGAAGAACTGTGGCAGGGTCTCAAGAAAGTATTGGACGGAGCAGTGCGAAGTTTTGTTGAGACGAGGATCCTGGAGGGAGAGCGTTTGAAGGAGGATATCGTCGGTAAACTGGATAATATGCTGGAGTTGGTGGGATATATCGAAGAACGGTCTCCGAAGATCATCGCAGAATACAGAGAGAAGCTTGAGAATAAGGTCAGGGAGCTCTTGGCGGATACACAGATAGAAGAAGGGCGGATAGCCGCCGAAGTGGTGATATTTGCGGACAAGATCTGTACGGATGAAGAGATCGTGAGGCTTAGAAGCCATATCGTACATATGAAAGAGACGCTGCAGTCCGACGAGAACGGGATCGGACGCAAGCTGGACTTTATTGCGCAGGAGATGAACCGGGAAGCGAACACGATACTTTCGAAGGCGAATGACCTGGAGGTCTCCAATGCGGGGATCGATCTTAAGACGGAGATTGAGAAAGTAAGGGAACAGATACAGAATATAGAATAACAGGAAAACAGATTGATATGGATTGAGCGAGGACAAGCCTATGGATGAAAGAGGAATTCTTATCGTAGTATCCGGATTCTCAGGATCCGGCAAAGGTACGATCATGAATGAGATCATGCGTAAATATGATAATTATGCGTTGTCTGTCTCTGCGACGACCAGGAATCCGCGTCCGGGAGAGACGGATGGAAAAGAATATTTCTTCAAAACCGTGGAAGAATTTGAAAAAATGATTGCGAAAGATGAACTGATAGAGTATGCTAGATACGTGGACAATTACTATGGGACGCCGCGTGCATACGTGGAAGAGCAGTTAGACGCCGGGAAGGACGTGATCCTGGAGATAGAGATCCAGGGCGCGCTGAAAGTGAAGGAGAAGTTCCCGGATACGCTGCTGTTGTTCGTGACTCCGCCTACGGCAGAGGAGTTAAGGCACCGTCTGGTAGGGCGGGGGACGGAGACGATGGATGTGATTGATTTCCGCATGAAGCGTGCGAAAGAAGAAGCGCTGGGCATGGACCGGTATGATTATCTGATCATCAATGATGTGTTGGAGGATTGTGTCAGGGAGATGCATCAGATCATTCAGGGAGAGCACAGAAGAAGTTTCCGTAATCGGACGTTTATAGAGCATATGAAAGAAGAATTGAAAGGAGAATAGTGTATGCTGCACCCATCTTATACAGATTTGATGAAAGTTGTGAATAAAGATGTGGAAGAAGGAGAGACAAAGGTGGTCAACAGCCGTTATTCTATCGTGATGGCAACTGCAAAGAGAGCCAGAGAGCTGATCGACGGTACTATGCCGATGGTAGCGGTAAAAGACGGTGAGAAGCCGCTGTCGGTTGCGATCGACGAACTGAACCAGGCTAAGATCAAAGTGATAGGGGAAGAAGAGACAGAACCGCAGGACGTGTCTGAGACCGTATAGAGTCATGTCCGGCGGGGCAGATATGGGCAGATGCCGTGAGGTATCTGCCTTTCTTCGAAAATATATGCCTGTGCCGGAGGCGGCTCTACGGATGATACAGGATGGCTGCCGGTTTGCGGCGGAAAGGAGTAGCTTAAATAGATGAATGTATTATTTATATCCCTGGGGTGCGATAAGAATCTGGTGGATTCGGAAGTCATGCTCGGGCTCTTGGATGCAAAGGGATATCGGATCGTGGATGAGGAACAGGAGGCGGATATCATTGTGATCAACACCTGCTGTTTTATCCATGACGCGAAAGAAGAGAGTATCCGGACCATCCTTGAGATGGCGGAGTATAAGAAGGAAGGAAGGCTTAAGGCTCTGATCGTTACCGGCTGCCTCGCCCAGAGGTATCAGCAGGAGATCCTTAAAGAGATCCCGGAGGTAGACGCTGTTGTGGGAACGACTTCTTATGACAGGATCATCCGGGTGATCGAGGAAGCGCTTGCCGGAGACGGGCGTGTGGAACTAGCAGACGTCGACAGCCTGCCGCTGGTGGGTGAAAAGAGGTTGTTGACCACCGGAGGGCATTATGCGTATCTGAAGATCGCGGAAGGATGCGATAAGCATTGCACGTATTGTATTATCCCAAAGATCCGCGGGAATTATAGAAGCGTACCCATGGAGCGGCTGATGAAAGAGGCAGAGGAGCTTGCCGAACAGGGAGTGAAGGAGCTGATCCTGGTGGCGCAGGAGACGACGCTTTATGGGAAGGATCTCTATGGGGAGAGATCGCTCCACAGGCTTCTGGAAGGATTGTGTAAGATCGGAGGGATCCGCTGGATACGCCTTCTTTATTGTTATCCGGAGGAAATATATGACGAACTGATCCAGGTGATAAAAAAGGAGAAGAAGATCTGCCATTATCTGGATCTTCCGATCCAGCATGCCAGTGATGAGATCTTGAAGCGGATGGGAAGAAAAACATCGAGAGAACAGCTGGAGAAAATAATATGGAAGCTTCGGGAAGAGATCCCGGATATCACGCTTCGTACCACGCTGATCACAGGTTTCCCCGGCGAGACGAAAGAGCAGCATGAGGAATTGATGGAATTCATAGATGAGATGGAATTCGACCGCCTGGGAGTATTCACATATTCCCCGGAAGAAGATACGCCGGCGGCAGATATGCCGGACCAGATACCGGAAGAGGTGAAGGAAGAGCGCAGGGCGGAGTTAATGGAACTGCAGCAGGAGATTGCTTTTGACCAGGCAGAAGAGATGACGGGAAGAGAGGTTCTTGTGATGGTCGAAGGAAAAGTGGTGGATGAAGATGCGTATGTGGGGAGGACATACAGGGACGCGCCGAATGTGGACGGGCTGATCTTCATCCATACGGAAGAAGAACTGATGTCCGGGGATTTCGCGAGGGTGAAAGTAGCCGGGGCGTTAGAATATGATTTGATAGGAGAGTTGATAGTATGAATTTGCCAAATAAACTGACCGTATTAAGGGTGATCATGGTTCCTTTTTTTGTTTTCTTTATGTTGACTGATGTGGGAGGCGCGGCGAATAAATGGATCGCACTGGTTCTTTTCTGCGTGGCGAGCCTTACGGACATGCTGGACGGAAAGATTGCCCGTGCGAGGAATCTGGTGACGAATTTCGGAAAATTCATGGATCCGCTGGCGGATAAGCTTCTGGTATGTTCGGCTATGATCTGCCTGATCCCTTCCGGAGACCTGGAGGCGTGGATCGTGATCGTGATCATCGCGAGAGAATTTATCATCAGCGGGTTCCGATTGGTGGCTTCGGATAACGGGATCGTGATCGCGGCAAGCTACTGGGGGAAATTCAAGACCGTATCCCAGATGGCGATGATCATCGTGCTGATCGCGGATTTCGGCGGCGTATTTGATATGATTGGAACGGCGCTGATCTGGGTATCCTTAGTATTGACCGTAGTATCTTTGATTGATTATGTCGCGAAGAACGTACAGGTATTGACGCAAGGAGGAATGTAATATGACGGTGGAATTCATATCAGTCGGGACAGAGATCCTGCTGGGGAATATCGTGAATACGAATGCCGCGTATCTGTCAGAAAGATGTGCGGCGCTTGGGTTATCCTGCTATCACCAGAGTGTGGTGGGAGACAATGAAGAACGGCTTATGGAAACGGTCCGGCTGGGCTTGTCGCGGTCGGATATCCTGATCTTGAGCGGAGGGCTTGGGCCTACGAAGGATGACCTGACAAAAGAAGTGACCGCGAAGGTATTTGGCAGGGAGCTGTATGAGGATGAGCATACGAAGGAGAGGATCAAGGAGTATTTCCGGCGGGTAAGGAGCGGCCAGGTGACGCCGAATAACTGGAAGCAGGCTATGGTTCCGGAGGGCGCGAAGGTCATAGACAATCATAATGGAACTGCGCCGGGGCTGATCATAGAAGCGGACGGAAAGACTGCGATCCTTCTTCCGGGACCGCCCAACGAGCTTATGCCGATGTTCGAACGGGATATCGCACCCTATCTGAATCAGCTTGAACCGGAAGGGATCTATTCTAAGATGGTGAAGATATGCGGGATCGGGGAGAGCAAGGCAGAGACCATGATCGCAGATCTGATGGACGCCCAGACGAATCCGACGATCGCGCCTTATGCGAAGACAGGGGAAGTACATCTTCGGGTGACGGCGAAGGCGGCAGATGAGGAGAAGGCAGAAGAGCTTCTAAGTCCGGTGGTGGATGAGCTGTATCAGAGATTCGGTGATAAGATCTACACGACAGAAGAAGATGTGACGCTGGAGGCGTCCATTGTGGAACTCTTAGACGGACAGGGAATGACGGTTACGACGGCGGAGTCCTGCACAGGAGGCTTGCTTGCCGGAAGGATCATGAATGTACCGGGAGCTTCCGGCGTGTACCGGGAAGGATATATCACGTATGCGAATGACGCCAAAGAACGCCTGCTCGGCGTGAAGCGGGAGACGCTTATGGAACATGGAGCGGTGAGCTGCCAGACGGCTTGCGAGATGGCAAGAGGCGCAGCGAAAGCGGCAGGGGCGGATGCGGCGGTCAGTGTGACCGGGATCGCCGGGCCTGGCGGCGGGACAGAAGAGAAACCGGTGGGACTGGTGTATGTGGGATGCAATGTGAAAGGGCATGTCCGGGTGGAGGAATTCCACTTTACCGGCAACCGGGATAAGAACCGGGAATATACCGTGGCAAGGGCGCTGACCCTTCTTCGGGAGGAATTGCTTAAGAATTGTAAAGATCTACAAAATGGCGATCAGCCGTAGTATAAGGAGACTTTGATATGGAGATAAGAGTGTTGCAGATGCCGGAATTACTTCCGGCGCTGCATCTGGTGTGGGAAGTGTTCGAAGAAGAGATCGCGCCCGCCTATAAGCCGGAAGGGATTGAATCCTTTCGGAAATTTATTCATTATGATTATATCAGCCAGGTATGGCAGAGAGGGAATCTGATCTTCTTGGGGGCATACGACAACGAGGAGTTGTGCGGTACGCTGGCAATCCGGCCGGACGGACATATCGCGCTTTTCTTTGTGAAAAAGGAGCGGCAGGGCAGAGGGATCGGGCGCATGCTTTTCCAGACGGCGTATCAGATGTGCAGATATCAGCTTGGCGTAAATAAGATGACGGTGCATGCAGCGCCAAAAGCAGCAGAAAAATACAGACATTTGGGCATGCGTGCAGTCTCGGATCTGTGTGAAGCGGACGGTATATGCTATATCCCTATGGAGATGTATGTGAACGGAGATATGCCTGCGCATCAGAAGAAGAGATCGAATGTGCCCTGGATCGCGCTTGGAGCATTTGCAGTGATCCTGGTATTTGTGATGGCAGCATGCGCTGTGATCAGCAGAGATGTGATCCGTGCAAGAGTACAGGACGGGTGGGATGCATACGGATATAGAGGCGGAGATTCCGGGGATGACGACGAAGGCTGGGGATCTTATGAAGGGGATGAGGACGGCGAGGAAGCGGATGAAAATAGCGGAGGGAATCTGACGGGGATCAGTGCGATCCAGGAGTATATAGCAGGCGATCTCCCCTATGAGATCGAAAACGACGAATACATATATTCCGGTGAAGGCATGCGGTCTGCGATGATCGAATTCAGCGTTTCTTATCCGAAGATCACGGGGCTTGCCGATGAGGAGACGGAGAATGCGGTCAACGAGGCGCTTAGGAATACCGCGAGGGAGACTGTGGTGCGGATCTATGAAGATCCGTCACAGGAGATCAAGGAGCGAGTCCTCTCAGAGGGGAATCCGCTTCTGATTAATTATGTGAGTTATAAGATCTGCTACGCTTCGGAGGAGATCCTGAGTGTGGCGTTCGACGATAATGCATATGAGGGAGGCCAGAATTATTACGCCCAGCATCTCAGGACCTGCAATATCAATTTAAAGGACGGGAAGGTCTACGAGGTAAAGGATATCGTGAAATTAAGCGACGACTTTATGGCAAAGTGGCTGGAGACAATGAGACAGGAAGCCGGTAATCCGGATTTCTTATCAGAGCTCGACTTGGAAACCATGAGAAAGACACTGGAAGGAGACAGCCAGAACGGTGTGTATGTGGCGAACTTCTTCCTGCACGAAGGCGGGATTGAGATCGGATATGATCTGAACTATGCGGCAGACGACCCGAATGATCTGAAGTTTGTCTGGGTGACGGCGCCATTTACATTCGATGAGATGGAGGATTATGCGTCGGGCAGTGATTTTTGGAAATATATCCGAAAATAGTTTAAAAATATGTACAAACTGATAATTGACGAATTTTGTATAATGTGAGAAAATATCAATAAGTATGGTGTTAAAGTAATAACGAACTATGCCGGGGTTATCCGGCATGGTTTACTAAAGCCCTACGACAGAAAATCATACATAGTTGAAAGGAGTTTTAAAATGATTTATTCACATGAAGTAGAAATGATGTGTCCTGTAGCTCAGGGTGCAAATCACGGACCAGCTCCGATTCCGGAAGAAGCAAAATGGGTAAAGGCAAAAGAGGTGAAAGACATCTCCGGTCTGACACACGGTGTTGGTTGGTGCGCACCGCAGCAGGGAGCCTGCAAACTCACTTTAAACGTTAAGGATGGTATTATCCAGGAAGCATTGGTTGAGACGCTTGGATGTTCAGGAATGACCCATTCCGCAGCTATGGCATCTGAGATCCTTCCGGGAAAGACAATCTTAGAAGCTCTTAATACAGACCTTGTCTGTGACGCGATCAATACTGCAATGAGAGAATTATTCCTGCAGATCGTATACGGAAGAACCCAGAGTGCATTCTCAGAAGACGGGCTTCCGATCGGAGCAGGCCTTGAAGACCTTGGAAAGGGACTTCGTTCTCAGGTTGGTACTATGTATGGAACATTGGCAAAGGGTCCTCGTTATCTTGAGATGGCAGAAGGCTATGTAACAGGAATCGCACTGGACGACCATGACGAGATCATCGGCTATCAGTTTGTTAACCTTGGAAAGTTCACAGACTTTATCAAGGCAGGCGATACACCGAACGACGCGTGGGAGAAGGCAAAGGGACAGTATGGACGTGTTGCCGACGCAGCGAAGGTTATTGACCCGAGAAAAGAATAAATAAAAAGTATTACATAGTCACGAAAAAATTAGGAGGACAAGTAAATGGCTTTATTTGAATCATATGAAAGAAGAATTGATAAAATCAATGAAGTATTAGGAAGCTACGGCATTGCGTCTCTTGAAGAAGCAGAGAAGATCACCAAGGATGCCGGACTTGACGTATACAATCAGGTAAAAGGCATTCAGCCGATCTGTTTCGAAAATGCATGCTGGGCATACACCACAGGCGCTGCGATCGCCATCAAGAAGGGCTGCAAGACTGCAGCAGAGGCAGCAGCAGCGATCGGAGAAGGATTGCAGGCGTTCTGTATCCCAGGTTCTGTAGCAGATCAGAGAAAGGTTGGCCTTGGACATGGTAATTTAGGAAAGATGCTCCTTGAAGAAGATACAGACTGTTTCGCGTTCCTTGCAGGACACGAGTCCTTCGCGGCTGCGGAAGGCGCGATCGGGATCGCTGAGAAGGCGAACAAGGTACGTAAGAAACCTCTTCGTGTAATCCTGAACGGACTTGGAAAAGACGCGGCAAAGATCATTTCCAGGATCAATGGATTCACATATGTTGAGACAGACTATGATTATTACACAGGCGAATTAAAAGAAGTGCAGAGAATCGCTTATTCCGACGGGCTTCGTTCTAAGGTTAATTGCTACGGCGCTAACGATGTTCGTGAAGGTGTTGCGATCATGCATAAGGAGGGCGTAGACGTATCTATCACAGGTAACTCTACGAACCCGACACGTTTCCAGCACCCGGTTGCAGGTACATACAAGAAAGAGTGTATTGAGCAGGGTAAGAAGTACTTCTCCGTAGCGTCCGGCGGCGGTACAGGACGTACGCTTCATCCGGATAACATGGCTGCAGGTCCGGCTTCTTACGGTATGACCGATACATTGGGACGTATGCATTCTGACGCTCAGTTTGCAGGATCTTCTTCTGTACCGGCTCACGTAGAGATGATGGGACTGATCGGCGCAGGCAATAACCCGATGGTTGGTATGACGGTTGCGGTTGCGGTTGCCATCGAGGAAGCGGCGAAGGAAGGGAAGTTCTAAGAAACAGCGTATTTATAAGGGTTTCCGTTGATGAGGATTGTCAGCGGGAACCCTTAATTTTGCCACGTAGCACACAAGTAACACACAGGTAGCACACAAATATTAAACATACAAACCCGGGCAATTATTAGCGACTACGCAAGCGGAAAATGGAGGTAGATCACATTATGGATAAGGACACACTTATAAATAATCTGCTTGCGAATTATGGCAAATATGGCGTTACCAGAGCAGAATTAGAGCCGATTATAGATGATGGCATACAGAACTATGATTTGTCATTAGAAGTTATCTACAGCGGTTTGAAAATGAGCCTTGCATCTGCATTTAATGAGCATGAGTATTTTTCTTTAGATGATGTGATGGCAATAACTGGGGAGAGCCGGGAAGAACTTTTACAGCGGATAGAACAATGTCGGCAAGAATTGATAGAAGCCGGAGAAAACCCGGACGATTATTTCAAGCCTGTAGAGCCACAAAGGGCAGCAGTCTATTACTTTCCTAACGGTTTGCATTAACGGAATTTATTCTTGAATTTATCCGGGGATTATGCTATATTATAGATACAAAAGAGGAAACAACCGCCCACAAAGTGGTTGACCTCCAGATGACTATATAAGCCTACCTGTTCCGCCAAGATACAAGGTAGGCTTATTTATTTTCGCTTGTTCCTCTTATCGAGAAAGGCAAGCAACGCTATAACAAAACTACCAAAGGCAATCAGCAAAGCTAATATACCTATGAAAATCGAAATGATTTCAAAAGCTGTCATTTGCGCCACCTCCCCTCTTATGTACTCCGGCAAACCGGGTGTGAAGTTTAGGGAAGTGAATTGTTAGTAAAGTGGGTTTTGGCAAAAACAAGTGGAAGAAAAGCTGGTGTGCAGGTGGTTCTTATAAAATGAATATGGTAAAATTTTATAAGAAACGAGGTAAAGCAATATGGAAAAGAAAATTTATATCACAGAGGAAGAACGGGAAAAGTGCCAGAAGGTGGCTGAAGCATTTGCAGAGTTGTACGAAATGGCGGACATTGTGATAGTTGATGTAGGCAGATACGGTTTTGTAATGCTCAAATATTATACGCCGCCGCATGGCTTTGAGGAAGATGAAACTTTTACGGACGGCAAGGCATTGTTTGAAGCATTATGGCAGGAATGGCTTGATATGAAGCTGTATCTTATCGCAAAAGGTACTCCATTGCTGGAAAAAGGGTATAAGGGTGTGTTTGAGAGCCTGACAAAAGAAAAACAGTCGGAACTTATCGGGCGAAAAGCTGTTTTCGCAAGAATGGCGGGAATAGGTCTGTAAAAAGATGTTTCTAACAAAGAAATAGATAGAGAGATGGATTCCGTAGGCGCAGGCATTGTGGGAATGTCGTATAACTGGCTGTGTTTATGGAACTGTGGGAAACCCTGTTTGCAGGATGTGGGAAAGCTGCTTTTGCTTTTCCACAGGCTGTGAATGGGGTTTTCCATAGTTTCATAGCCAGTTATGCACATTTCCATGATGCAGTCCTTAAACACTTGAAATTATTCGCCTGACCGCATATTATGGCAGAATTTAGAGAAAGGGTGAATGAAGATGTTAGAGTTTATTTCCGCCCCGGAAGCGGCGAAGAAATGGGGCATTTCAGAAAGACGGGTACAAAAGCTATGTGAGGAAAACCGCATACCGGGGGTTGCAAAATTTAGTCGTTTATGGCTGATACCAAAGGACGCAGAAAAACCAACAGATGCCCGATTAAAAGCAGAAAGGAAGAAAAAGCATGAATAAAGTTTTAATTATAGATGATGATAAAGAACTTTGCGCACTTATGAAAAAATGCGTAGAGCAGGAAAACCTTACTGCGATTGTCGCAGGCGGCGGGATAGAAGGACTGCATGTATTGGAGGAAATCAAAGATACCTGTTCACTTATTATTCTTGATATTATGATGCCCGATTTAGACGGTTTTCAAGTGTTGCAACAAGTACGGCATACAAGCAATGTTCCCGTTCTTATGCTTACCGCAAAAAGCGGTGAGGAAGATAAGGTTTCCGGCTTAAGGATGGGGGCAGACGATTATCTGACAAAGCCATTTAGCATTAACGAGCTTATGGCACGTGTAAATTCTCTTATCCGGCGTTTTACATTGTTCAATACTGTTTCTGGCACAGAAACGGATTGTATGGTATTTCAAGGAATGACGATAGATAACCTTAACCGTCTTGTTTTGGTTAATGATATACAAGTGGAACTTACAGGAAAAGAATTTGATCTGCTTTCTTTCCTTGCAGCAAATAAAGGAAAAGTGTTTACAAAAAAGCAGATTTATACCCATGTATGGGAGGAAGAGTATGCTTTTGATGATAGTAATATCATGTCGTTTATCAGCAAATTACGGAAAAAAATCGAACCAGACCCGGAACACCCTTTTTATATTCTGACTGTTCGGGGCGTTGGTTACCGATTTAACAGGGAGGCATAACATGAACTTAAATTCATTTTTATTAATTGCTCTCTGTACAGCGCTTTTGGCTGTCCTGTTTTTTATTACGAAACTTAGGCGTGTAAGAGGACAATTATCTATTATTGAAGAAGCCCTTGAAGATATAAAGTCCGGTAATCCGAACCGACGGGTTTTGGCGAGAAAAAGCGATATGACAAAGCGTATTTGCTATGCAATCAATGAAATTGCGGTCAAGAACCAGTCACAGCTTATCCAACAAAAACAATCGGAGCAGGCATACAAGCGACTTATGACAAGCCTTTCCCATGATGTAAAGACACCATTAGCTTCATTGTTTGGCTACTTGGATGCCGTTGAAAATGGTCTTGTGGCTGGGAAAGAAAAAGAAGCCTATATCCATATTGCAGTAGAAAAAGCGTGTCACTTAAAACATTTTGTGGAAGCACTATTTGAGTGGGTAAAACTAGACGCTAAAGAACAGGTTTTTCATTTTGAGTTATGTGATTTTAACGAATTGACCCGCAATATTGTCGCAGAGTGGGTTCCAACCTTGGAACGCAACCATTTTGAATATGATTTTGATATTCCTGAAGATGAATATTTTTTTCGTATTGACCCTCATTCCTATACCCGCATTCTTAATAATCTGTTTCAAAATGTGCTTATGCACAGTGGCGGCAATAAATTGACTTTGAAATTATTGGAGAATGAACAGCAAGTAGAAATTATCATTTCAGATAATGGAAAAGGTATTTCCTCCTCTGATATTCCGCATATTTTTGAGAGAATGTATCAATGTGACAGTTCACGTTCTGCCAGGGGCAATGGCTTGGGGCTATCTATTACGACAGAACTTGTAAATGCTCACAATGGGAAAATTAAAGCAGACAGCAATCCCGGAATGGGTGCAACATTTACGATACTATTTCCAAAAGCTCTGTAACAGCACAGGGCTTTTTATATATTTATTGGAGGAAAACATGAAAAAAGCAAGGTTACGGCAAGGTTTTGGCAAGGTTAATGCTATATAATTAGGGATTGGAAAGGAGGAAAAGGCAATGACAATTATCTTTACTGAGATACTGAAATGGAAACGGAATAAGACAGTTTGGGGTATTTTTATTCTTACTGCTATTTTGGGAGTATTTGCGGTTGAGCGTGCCTGCAGCATATCAAGAAGCAGTCCTCTCATGGATAGCTTTGGTGACTTATACACTTTGGCATTTAAGAACCTTACAAGCCTGTTTCTGCCTATTGTGTTGGGGATGTTTGCCACCACATTGTTCTTTGATGAACAGAAAAACGATACATTAAAAGGACTTTTGATTATTCCGATTTCCAAAGCACAGCTTTATTTTTCAAAGATAGCGGTTGTAATCTTTATGTCATTGGGGCTATGCCTGTTTACCTTTGTTATCTGTATCGTTGGCGGCTTAATTGCTGGCGGCTTTACTGATTTGAACACGGAAACAATACTACAGGCGGGGTTATTGTTTTTGGCTGGCGGTGTGCTGATTCCGGTTGCCATGCTCCCAATCATATTTTTAGCAACGCTATCAAAAGGGTACATTTTACCGATTGGGGCTGTATTACTTTATCTTGTGCCTGTTGTGCTTGCCCCGTCCGAGCTTATGGGACTGCACCCCTTGGCGAGTGTTATGGGAATTTATCCCCACATTTCACCTGCCGCTATTGAAATGGTAAACAGTTGGACAGGAAATGCAGTAATAACAGCATCACCGATGACTTGTTCTGTTTCTTTACTGGCTATAGGCATTATTTCGACAATTGTTTCTGTAATTGTTTTACAGAAGAAAACATTTTGAAGAGTTTTTACCAACGATTCAGCAAGCGGAAACTTGTATAACTATGTGATTTAGAAAGACCACGATAATTAAGAAAGTGAGGAAATATTATGTGCAGCTATGTGATTGAAACAAAGCGGTTAACAAAAAAATATGGTGAGCAGACAGCGGTCAATGCTGTTAATATCCATGTAGAAAAAGGGCGGATATACGGACTGCTAGGGCGTAATGGAGCTGGCAAAACCACAATAATGAAAATGATTTTGGGATTAACCCCTGTTACTTCTGGGGAAATAGATGTGTTCGGACAAAATATCAAAGGAAGGGAAAAACGGGTATATCCCCGGATTGGGGCTATTATTGAAACACCCGGCTTCTACCCAAACCTGACGGGTACGGAAAACCTTGAAATATTTGCGAAGCTGCGTGGCACTGCTGCCCCCAATGCTGTAAAAAATGCTTTGGATATTGTCGGACTCCCTTACCGGGATAAAAAGCTGTTCAGCAAATATTCTCTTGGAATGAAGCAGCGTCTTGGTATTGCAAATGCTATTTTGCATGATCCGGAGCTGTTGATTTTAGACGAGCCTACGAATGGTCTTGATCCTATCGGCATTGCAGAAGTGAGAGATTTTATTAAAGACTTGAGTACCGAGCGAGGGAAAACAATCCTCATTTCCAGCCATATCCTGTCCGAGATTGCATTGTTGGCTGATGATATTGGCATTATTGACCACGGTGTCTTACTGGAAGAAAACAGCATGGAAACACTGAAAAGAAAAAACAGTAAATATATACTTCTGCAAGTTTCTGATATTCCGAAAACTTCTCTTGTTTTGGAAAGGCAATTCGGAGTTACAGATTATTCCGTACAGGATGACTATTCCCTGCGGATTTATAATACGTCATTGGATATGGCGGCTGTCAATAAGGCTCTTGTGGTGCAGGATGTGGCTGTTATCAGTTCTCAATTATGTAATGACACATTGGAGGACTATTTCAAAAAAATTACAGGGGGAGAAGGCATTGCTTAAATTGATACAGACAGAATTTCTAAAACTGCGCCGTAGAAAGTTTATCCTGTTAATGCTGCTAGCAGCTCTTCTCATGCCATTTCTTGCAATCTTTTATTTTAGAGGTATTAGGGAGACAGGCATAGATACAATACAATTTTATAAATGGACTGCTTTCAGCTACACGCCTTGGATTATACTTCCTGTCGTATTGGGGGTATTTTCCACTATGCTTATGTATGATGAAAACCAAAATGATATGCTTAAACAGTTGTGGATTGTACCGATTAGCAAGGCGGAATATTTTTTTGGTAAATTTATTATTGTACTGTCTTATTCCATTTGTTTTATGTTGCTTACAGCCGGATTGTCTGTGATTTTTGGTATGCTTCCCGGTTATATAACATTTGAATGGAGCAGTTTTTGTTACTTGCTAAAAAAATGTATGGAAATTGCTATATTAACCGCATTCGCCATAATGCCGCTTTTGGCGGTTGCGGCTGCTGGAAAAAGTTATATATTTCCAGTATGCGTAACGCTGGTTTATACGTTCCTTGGTTTTATTCTGCTTATGGTTAATATGTATCTGCACCCTCTATCCAGTATGAGCGCCATTGTCATGCGTGATATTCCCGGTGTAGTTTTGGCACAAACTCTTAATATTCCGGCGGCATTAATATGTATTACTATATGGTGTGCGGGTTCAGTGGTGTTGGCTATATTGGCTTTAGGAAAAAGAAAGTGAGGTGGATAGTATGAAACAATTACTTTGGGCTGAACGCCGAAAACTTCGTCATTCTAAAATCGTTTGGATTGCTGTCTTTGCGGTGGTTATGATTGCTGTTATCGTCTTTGCAGAGGGGCAGTTTGTATTTAAGGGTTCACGATATATAGATGGGGCTGGCTGGTTTATGACTGCCGCACAGTCTTTGGCAACCTTTTTTGTGCTTCCGGCTGTCATTGCATTGTTAGGCAGCTATATGATTTGCCGGGAGGAACAGGAGGATACTCTGAAATCACTGCGGCTTGTGCCAGTAGATGAAGCGAAACTGACTGTTGTTAAAATGATCGTTGCAATGGTTTTCAGTATTTTGATTTATCTTCTGCTGTTTGTAATTACTTTTGCGGTTGAAGCTATAATGCATTTCGGAACATTATCTATTCAGACAGTATGGGGCTTCCTTTTTACCTATTTTGTAAATGGTATTGGCGTATTTCTTGCTATTTCACCGATTGTGGCATTAGTAGCCCGTATAAAAAAAGGGTATTGGCTTGCTTTGGTATTTACTGAAATCTATTCCTTTGCCGGTCTGTTTGCAAGTATGTCTGAAACTCTGAAAACTGTTTACCCGATTACTGCGGTGTTCCAGCTTTCAGGATATTATGAAGCAACAATCGGAAACAAAGTAGCCAGCTTAGTTATTCTGATAGTTTGTATGGTTCTTGCAGTTTTGATTTTGAACGGATTAAGCCGTAAAAACAAAAAGAGTATTTATTAATTGTGTAAAATATCCGTATTGTAAATCTGCCGTACCAGTATCCCTTCCTCATTCAATATGACCGCGATTGCATGGAATCCCATGCCGGATGCTCTCATGGCAAAAATACGGCGCACGATAGGAGCTGTGTCCTCGTCAATGACAAGGTGGTGTTTATCTTCCGGATCGCGTTTGTAACCATAAGCGGGATATGTACCCATGAATTTCCCATTTTCCGCGCAGGCTTTTTTGACTGCTTTCACTTTCTTGCTGGTGTCCCGGCTGTAAAATTCGTTAAATAAGTTTAAAAAGCACATAACGTCTGTACTTCCGTTATCGCTCATAGTATCAATTCCATTGTTCAGAGCGATAAAACGACAGCCGATTGATGGGAAAAGATAATCTGTGTACTGTCCAAATTCTATGTAATTACGCCCGAACCGGGAGAGGTCTTTGACCAGGATCAGGTTAATGCGCTTTGCCTTTGCATCTTCAATGAGCCGCTGGACGCCGGGCCGGTTGAAGTTTGTACCGGAATACCCGTCATCAATATATACGTCAACTTCATTCCAGCCGCGCTGACGCACATAGTTCTGGAGAAGTAGTTTCTGGTTTTCTATGCTGACGGATTCCCCGTCCCGCTCATCGTCTCTGGAGTTGTCATTTTGGTGGAGAGCAGAAAACCGCATAGAATCAGCAGAAAAGCGTAACTACACCTTTTATCAATACCCCCGCATAACACTCTTTTTACACCTTTGAACATAAAGCCA
>Ga0209694_1002230_pt1 | contig 16799 bp, 19 predicted proteins | sample GluameincwithD2O_FD_187499 | JGI IMG/M metagenome (GOLD analysis project Ga0209694, IMG submission 187499) | Mouse cecum microbial communities from Vienna, Austria - Glucosamine amended microcosms incubated with D2O (SPAdes) (version 2) | ecosystem: Host-associated > Mammals > Digestive system >... | reverse complement strand
TTGACTGTCGTTCGTTTCATATTCAGTCAATTTTTCTTCCAAAATAGTAAGTATTCCAAGTATCTTTAGCATAGCCGTCACGGAGTACCTTGAAACTGTCAGGGGAAGCTCCTTCAATCTTAACTGCGTCGAAATACACGTTCCAAGTATCCTTGGCGTAGCCGTCACGAAGCACCTTGAAACTCTCAGGTGAGGCACCGTTGATTTTTTTGCCGTCGAAATATACATTCCATGTGTCCTTGGCATAGCCAAAGCCCAATACCTTGAATGAGTTGCTTGAAGCGCCGTCCATTTTTGTACCACAATAATAGACACTCCATGTATCCTTGGCATAACCGTCGCGCAGTATGGAGAAACTCGAAGCCGAAGCGCCCTTGATTTTTCTGCCGTCAAAAAAGACCTTATTTTTGCTGACGAAGTATGGCGAAGGATGATGTCGGTCTCCATGCTCATAACCTGATCTGTCTTCGTGATGGCTGTCGCACCGTTGCTGAGCTGATGCGACTGAAGCCGACAGACTTACGACCATAGTTAATATAAAAAGTATCTTTCTCATTGCAGTTTTCTTTTTTAGACTATTCAGACAAGCGAAAGTTAATTCTCCTGCTCTGACACAACCGGCAGACCAACTTCTTTCCACTCGATGATACCACCTTTGAGGTTAACCACCTTGTAACCAAGGCTGGTCAGTATCTCGGCGGCGTCCAATGAGCGGCGACCACTACGACAGTAGACAAGCACGGTAGAATCCTTCGACAAATTTCGCTGAGCCATATCCTTGAAATCATCGGACTGCATGTTGATGTTCAACGCTCCGTCAATATGCCCTTCGGCGTATTCCTGCGGAGTACGGACATCGACCAGTTGAACCGAATCAGATTTGATTTCTTTTTCAAATTCCGGTGCCGAGACAGAGACAATATTGTCATTGTGGGTACAACTGGAAGTTTGCATAGCACATGTAGTCATAACTATGATATATATAGCGAATTTGATTATTTTAAGCATATTATTTCACAAGTTTGGATTTATATTGACGATACAGAATGTGTTGAGTATTTCCCGGTCGGTCGGGAAACAAAGAATTAATTAAAAATGCTCGTAACAATTGAATATACATCGACCATACGGATAGATGATACATTGATACCTGTATATGTTACAACGGACAACACAATGTACGTTGGCATGGAGATAATGCCGTTTCTGAACGGTTTAAATAGTGTCAGGCAATTACATATGTAGATGCCTAATTTAATTTTTGTCGTTCAGATATATCCTCACTTGCCTGAACAGGTCTGTGGCAAATACGAAATCAGTGAGAGCCTGGTTGTCAGAACGGTATATCTGCGTCATGTCGCCGACCCATTCTTTGTGACCTTTGTTGAGGAAAACGATGTTTTCGCCTATGCCGAGCACGGAATTCATGTCGTGCGTGTTGATTATGGTGGTTATGCCATATTCATGGGTTATGTCGCTGAGTAGTTCGTCAATGACTATGGATGTGCGTGGATCAAGGCCGGAGTTCGGTTCGTCGCAAAAAAGATATTTAGGATTCAGGGCTATTGCCCGCGCTATTGCCACTCGTTTCTGCATGCCTCCGGAGATTTCCGAAGGGTATTTGTTGTCGGCACCCTTGAGGTTTACCCGTTCTATGCAGAACAGGGCACGGTCTCTCATCTCCGCTTTGGTCATCTTGGAGAACATGACCAGAGGAAACATCACGTTGCCGAGCACCGTCTCGCTGTCAAACAGAGCCGATCCCTGGAAAAGCATGCCGATTTCCTGACGCAGGTCTTTTTTCTGATCGTTGTTCATGGCAAGCACGTTCCTGCTGTCGAACAGTATCTGTCCCTGCTCGGGAGTGACAAGTCCGACGATTGATTTCATCAGCACGGTTTTGCCCGAACCGCTCTGACCTATTATAAGGTTTGTTTTGCCTGAATAAAATGTTGCGCTGACATCGTGGAGTATTGTTTTTCCATCGAAAGATTTTGTCACGTTTTTTACCTCGATCATTGTAGCAGGAGTTTAGTCAGAATCACGTCAAAAAACAGAATGAGTATTGATGAGGTCACCACGGCATCGGTGCTTGCTTTGCCCACTTCAAGTGCTCCGCCTTTCACATAATAGCCGCGGAAAGATGCCACCGAGGTGATTATCACGGAGAAAACCAGACATTTGATCAGGGCATACCATACGTACCATTCGTTGAAGAAGGCTTGAAGACCGTATGTGTAGCGGCTCACTGTGATTATGTCTGTGAAAATGGCCACGCAGAATCCGCCTATTATGGATGTGCCCATGCTCATGATGCACAGCACCGGTATGAACAGCAGAAAAGCGGCCACTTTGGGCAGCACGAGGAAATTAGCCGAATTCACACCCATTATGTCAAGGGCGTCAATCTGCTCGGTGACTCTCATAGTGCCTATCTCGGATGCTATGTTTGATCCTACCTTGCCCGACAGGATCAGACAGAGAATCGACGACGAGAATTCCAGCAACACTATGTCGCGGGTGGTCAGTCCAACCGCATAGGCCGGTATGAGCGGCGATGCGATGTTCAGTTGCATCTGTATTGCTATCACTGCGCCGATAAAAAGAGAGATGACCACTACCAGCGGAATGGAGTCCACCCCGAGTTTATATATCTCGTTTACCATACGGCGGGCCGATACGCTCCATTTGTCGGGTATTGATATTACCCGGGTCATGAATATACAGTATCGTCCGAATGTTTCTATAGCCTTAGTCAGTATCATATTTTCAGGTTATAATGAAAAAACCGCCGCAAAGTTACAACTTTTGGCGGTCTTTTCACTTGTCGAAAGTATTATTTATCTGTCATTTTCGGTAATATCCGGCTGATTTTATCATCACCGGGTATCCGGATCCGAACGGAATTTTCTTGTCCGCTCTTGAGCTTTTGAGCATTGCCGACGCTTTGTCAAAGTCATCGTCACCGCCGAGCATCACATAAAAGTTCTGATCGGCAGTTTTCCCTACGAACGCTCCATCGTAGCCCGACTGCTGCAATCTGCCGCAAAGTTCCTTGGCATTGAACTGCTGGCGGAAACGGTTCACTGCGATGCAATACTGCGGAGCTGTGATGTCGCTATTTCCCGTCACTGCGAAAAACACGGTGTTGACACTGCCGGCTTCCGGCCCGTTCTGTGCTTCACGCTGCAGTGCGGCACGAGTTTCCTCGTCGAGTCCGTCGTCTGCAGTGGCCCGAGTCTCTCGGGCGGCTTCGTATGCCGCCCTGTAGTTAGCTTCCGTGGTTTTGCACGCTGACATACTCAGCAGCATTGCCGCCATAGTCAGATAGGATAATACTGCTGTATGCTTCATTTACTTTATGTTCAGTTTGCGCAGAGTGGCCGACGGAATCCCTTTTTTATTGACAAGAATGCTCATTGTCTTGGCCAGGAAGTAAGGTTCCGATACATAGAAATACCCTCCGTAGACGTGGTTGGTGTCCCATGAATTCTTGACCTTGTAATAGCGGTTGCCGAGTTGGTCGGTAGCTGTGCCGACAATCACCATGCCGTGATCGTCGGTGGTTTCCAGACGGTCAAACATTTGCTGACGGATTTCCGGAGTGACAGTCATTTCCACCAGACCTTCGGGACCTTCAAACTTATACTGTTCGTTTTCTCTGTCGGCATCGCTCAGGGTCACCCACCTCGACAGTTCCGTGGCATCCATGTCGGCTTCTGTCTTGGCCGCGGGCATCAGGGCATATCCCTCTTTCCATTTGAATCCTTTTTCGCTCACATCGGCGGCCCATACCACGCTGTAGCCTGTCGACAAGGCATTGTCGACAACGGTTTTGAACTCGTCGAGAGGAAGGTTGTGATACTGTCCGCAGAGCCAGTTGTCGGCCACTTCAAGGCCGAATGACTTGTAGAACGGATGGTGTGTAAAAGATGTCAGCGCCACATAGTCGTCCATGTCAAGGCCGAGATGGCTGGCGTATGACTGCGGTGTGTAGGTTTTGCCGTCCACGGTGAAATTTTCTGGCACAGGGCCGAAATAGGCGTCCAGAATGCCGTTCAGGCCCTGCTCCCATGCAGTGGAGACTTTTTTGCCGGAAGCAACCGCGCCCATATATGCCGAAATGGCTTTGTCAAGCTCTCCGTGGTCATGTTTGGTTTCTCCGTAATTCAAGCCTGAATATACGCTTTCAGGCACCACTCCGTAGCGTTCATAGACGTATGGCACGTCGAGTATGCTGCCGCCTGCGGCCAGATGACCGTTGCCCTGTGAGCGCACATAGCGTCGGGCTTTGTCAACGTAGCAATAGCGCACGGTAAACATTTCGCTGAGATTGAGCGAGTCGCCCCCGTTGTGCAGAATCTCGTCCTCCAGATGCGAAGTGCCGGCAAAGCACCAGCATGTGCCTGATTTGTTCTGATCTTTTACGGATGTGGTGGGTATGGTGATCACGTCTGTAAACACGAAACCCTTGATGCTGTCGGCTGCGGTTGCCGTTGCTGTAGAGTCGGAGCCGGCCGTGGCGCCAAGAGTGGCGGCCGTAAGCCCTAAGGCGAGTAGAAGATTCATATTTTTATATTTATGTGATGAGTTTTGCTGTTTTGGTTAAGGGCGGTTCCAGAGCACCTGTATTTTGCCTATTGTCAGTTCGCCCTCTAATTTTATGGGTATGCGGGTCCCGTCGGTGCGTATCCACGCCCGCATCGGAGCTGATGAGTTTTGCAGTCGGTCAACGCTGAACGTAAAGCTCACTCTATAGCATTCGTAAGTGTGTCCGTCGAGCTTCACATTTTCAATACCTTCAAAAGTCAGGGCAAGATTTTCTTTCTTTTTGCCGGAAAATATTGTTGCGTGGCTCACAGTGCCGGGCTTCATGGACTCAAACGGCAGGCGCCGCACGAAGTAATACACACTCAACATGTCCACCGCCGGCTCTTTGGCCGACAGAGTTATCTCCGAAGTCGTCTCGCGACCTTTTTTATCGAGTTTGTAGCGTGTGCAGTGCGCAGTGGCTGTATTGCCTGTATACGTGTATGTTATCACGTCATGTCCGTATTTCCCTCCTTCGTGGGTGGTCTTGTCATACAGCACCGGAGCCATGTCGCCATTCCGCATTCTTCCTGTCAGTGTGTCGCGTACGGAAAATATTGGATCGGCCCACGGGCGGGTCTTGGCCGTGAGTATGGCATGGTACCCGTCCGGATCGTGGCGTAGGGTGAGCGACGCGTCGCCGGCCACTTTTTGTATAAATCCCCATTTATATGTGGCCCTGTAGCTCAGATATTCATTGTCATATTCAACGGCATGCAGGGCTAAGGGCATCACGCATGCCATAAATATGATGGCGGGTATAAGTCGTTTCTTAAACATTGTTGACATCATATCAGTGGCAAAGTATCGCGGGTGGCCTGTTCGATGCGCTTGTTGCGCCAGCATTTGCGACATACGGCCATATACCTGTCGTCACCGCCTATTTCCACCTGGGCGCCTTCTTCCACAAAATCGCCGTTGGCTCCTATGCGCGCATTGACTATAGTCTTGCGGCCGCAGGTGCAAGTGCTCTTGATTTCGTCTATTGTGTCGGCTATCTCAAACAGTCGCTGCGACCCCTCGAACAGCCGCGTGCGGAAGTCCGTGCGCAGGCCGTAGCATATCACGTTGCTGCCGTAGTCGTCAACCACGCGTGCCAGTTGGTCCACCTGTTCCGTTGTGAGAAACTGAGCTTCGTCGATCAGAAACCAGTCGATCACACACATGGATTCCTCAAACAGTTCCTGGGCGAGCATATACAGGTCTGTGTCTGTGTGTATCCACCGACACTCGCGTTCGATGCCTATGCGGGAACGGATCACGTTCACGGTGTCGCGTGTGTCGATGATCGGTTTCATGCACACGTATCGCATGCCGCGTTCCTCGAAATTGTATGCGGTGGTGAGCAGAAGGGCCGTTTTGGCCGAACCCATTGTGCCGTAGCGGAAATATAATTTGCCTTTTCTGTTCATGTTGTTGGATGTTTAGCGGCCTTACGATGATGGTTCCATGTATTCATGTACAAAGGTAATAAATAATTTCTGTATTGGCGAAATCTTTTTCTTCAGGTCTGTCCCTACGGTTTTATACTCTTCGCATGATTTCATGATTTGGTTAATTGATAAAATTGTAAATTTATAAAAGTTTCCCATTTTGAAATGTAAAATAGTTGTTTATTAGGTGTTTGTAAAATTTGATAATGCCAAAAGTTTTCCAAAATGATAAGTTGTTGATAACTTTTGGCGGCGAAAAGTTGTTGATTCCAGAAAAAGAATGTAGTTTTGCAGACATAAAATTAACCTCCCTTCACATCATTGAAATGATACAGACAGTATTGAAACGCGATGGCCGCATAGTGGGCTATAACGAGGAAAAAATCAAGGCCGCAATACGTAAGGCGATGCTCACCACAGAGATGGGCGAAGATGAAGCCTTGATCCAGCGCATAGTCGACAGAATCGGCATCAGCGGCAAGGAGCAGATGACTGTCGAGGACATACAGGACCGTGTTGAACTGGAACTGATGAAATCGCCGCGCAAGGAAGTGGCGAAACGATATATCGCATACCGCAATCAGAGATCCGTGGCTCGACGTGCCAAGACACGCGACATGTTTCTGGAGATAATCGAAGCCAAAAGCAACGACATCACACGCGAAAATGCCAATATGAACACCGACTCTCCGGCAGGCATGATGATGAAGTTTGCAAGCGAGACCACGAAACCGTTTGTCGACGACTATCTGTTGTCGGAAGAAGCGCGTGAAGCTGTCAACAACAACTATCTGCACATACACGACAAGGATTACTATCCGACAAAGTCGCTCACCTGCGTCCAGCATCCTCTGGATCGGATATTGCGTCATGGCTTTACCGCAGGCCACGGCGAATCCCGGCCTGCAAAACGCATCGAGACGGCCAGCATAATAGGCTGCATATCGCTCGAAACTGCCCAGAACGAAATGCACGGCGGCCAGGCCATTCCCGCGTTTGATTTCTATCTGGCACCGTTTGTGCGCAGCTCTTACATTGAAGAGGTGAAAAATCTGGAAAATCTGACTGGCCAGGATTTAAGTCATCTGTATAATGCCGAGATCAGCGATTTTGATAAAAAGCCGCTGGACGGTCTTCAGGGAGACGAAAGATTCCTGCAGCATGCCATAAACCGTACCACCTCACGTGTGCATCAGGCCATGGAAGCATTCATACACAACATGAACACCATCCATTCCCGTGGCGGCAACCAGGTGGTATTCAGCTCGATCAACTACGGCACCGACACTTCGGCCGAGGGCCGCTGCATAATCCGCGAACTGTTGCTTTCCACATACGAAGGGGTGGGCAATGGAGCCACCGCCATATTCCCCATACAGATATGGAAGAAAAAACGTGGGGTAAGCTATCTTCCCGGCGACCGCAACTACGATCTTTATCAGCTTGCCTGTAAAGTTACCGCGAGGAGGTTTTTTCCTAACTTTGTGAATCTTGACGCCACGTTCAACCGTCATGAAAAATGGGATGCCAATGATCCCCGGCGCTATGAATATGAGGTCGCGACTATGGGTTGCCGTACCCGCGTGTTTGAAAACCGCTATGGTGAAAAAACATCTGTGGGCCGTGGCAACATCTCATTCTCCACAATCAATATAGTGCGCATTGCCATCGAGTTGATGGGCATACAGGACAAGGAAGAGAGGATACACCGCTTCTTCCGCAAACTCGACGAGATACTTGACGTGACCGCCAGGCAGCTGTGCGACCGTTATGACTTTCAGAAAACGGCTCTTGCCAAGCAGTTCCCGCTCCTGATGTCGCGTCTGTGGAACGGAGCCGACACGCTTGGTCCCAACGACACCATCGAGTCTGTCATAAATCAGGGCACACTCGGCATCGGATTTATCGGTCTTGCCGAATGTCTGGTAGCCCTTATCGGACAACACCATGGCGAAAGCGACGAAGCACAGGCGCTCGGCCTGCGTATTGTCAGCCACATGCGATCACGGGCCAACGAGTTCTCTGAACGCTATAATCACAATTTCTCCGTGCTTGCCACTCCGGCCGAAGGCCTTGCCGGACGGTTTACCCGGCGCGACCGCAAATCATTCGGACAGCTCTCCGGCATCACCGATCGTGAATACTATACTAATTCCAACCATGTGCCTGTCTATTACCACTGTTCGCCGCGACACAAAGCCATTATCGAGGCTCCGTATCACGAACTCACGCGTGGCGGCCATATTTTCTATGTGGAAATAGATGGCGATGCCACTCACAATCCTGAGGCCATTGCCGACATCGTGGATCTGATGGACAAACACAATATAGGCTACTGTTCGGTAAACCATAATCGCAACCGCTGCATGTCATGCGGCTACGAGGATGCTTCGGCCGAACTCACCGAATGCCCCAAATGCCACAGTAATGACATAGACCGTCTGCAGCGCATCACCGGATACCTTGTAGGAACCACTGACCGCTGGAATTCTGCAAAACTTGCGGAACTCAACGACAGGGTAGTGCATCAATAACCACACATGTACGACCATAACACATCTTCTATATTAAGGGTGCTTCAGATCGTGCCGGGAACGTCAGTTGACGGTCCCGGTCTTCGCACTTCGGTCTACTTGGCCGGATGCACCCACAGATGCCCCGGATGCCATAATCCCGCGTCGTGGGATTTCAATGCAGGAACCCCGATGTCGGTCGATGGGATCATGTCGCAGATCATGGCCCACGGTTTCAATGTGACACTTACGGGCGGCGACCCGCTCCAGCACCGGTCTGTAGAAGCACTTCGCCGCCTTGTAAGGGCTATACGTGCCGAAGGGCTGACTATATGGTGCTATACCGGCCACACATACGATGAGTTACGTGCGATGCCTGATATTGCGGATATTGTGGACTGCTTCGAAGCCATTGTCGACGGTCCGTATATCGCCGCGCTTCGCGATCCCTCGTTGCCGTTTCGCGGATCCTCCAACCAGCGCATTCTAAGGCCCGACGGTTCCGAATGGCATAGATAACCACATTATGGCCAAATATAAAATCCGGCATGTCATCATGGCATGCCGGATTCGCTTTTTTATCTGTCTGTTGTTGGATTTACTGTTTCTTGGAATCTATCTCTTTGAGCAGTTCGTTCACAGCGGTGATCAGCTGGTCGTCAATGCCCGCAGCCAGACGCTCGGGAGTGTTAGCTACTCGGATGTCCGGTTCTAACTGCTTGTTTTCCAGATAAGAGCCGTCGGGTAGACGGTATCCGATGATGGGGATACCGAAATACATGCTCGGGTCCTGCAGTGTCACCCAATTCACCGACGTCATGGTGCCCGGCACAGGCATACCTACGAGTTTGCCTATACCGCGGTGTTTGTAGACCCATGGAGTGCCGTGGGCGTTGCTGTAGTTGGCTTCTCCCTGTATCATTATGCTCGGTTTGTTCCATCGGCGCGAAGGCATGTCGCACACTTCCTCGCCGCGCACCACCTGAGTGAGATATTTCTCGCCGCTGAAAAGAATTTCTATATCCTCATGCATGCGTCCTCCGCCGTTCCATCGGGTGTCGATCACTATTCCCTCGCGCTGATTGTATTTTCCGAGTATGTCGGCATATATCCGGCGGAAAGAATCATTGTCCATTGATTCGATATGCACGTAGCCGAGACGGCCGTTGGACAGAGAGTCGACCTGCGCGGCCCGCTGTGCCACCCATCGGCGATAGAGCAGATCGTTCATGGCTGCCCGGCTTATCGGTTTCACCACTTCCTGAAACACGGCTCCGGTAGCCGACGAACGTACATTCAGCAGCGTCTTATGATTTGCGAGTCCGTTGAGAAGGACCGAAAAATCAGTATCCGGGGTAATCGCATGGCCGTTGATCTCAGTGATGATATCGCCGGCGCGCACTCTCGATGTAGCGCGGTCCAGCGGGCCACCCGTCACGATTTCATCAATCTTCAGACCGTGTCCTGTGTATGTGAAATCGAATATGGCTCCGAGATCGGCCGTAGCCTCGTCGGCCGAACCGCTGCGGTAGCCGCTGCCGGTGTGGCTTACATTAAGTTCGCCCAACAGCTCCGACAACATTTCCGAATAATCATGATTGTTGTTTATGTGCGGCAGGAAGCGGCCATAATGGTCCACAAGACTGTCCCATTCCACGCCGTGCATGTCTTTCACGTAGAAGTTCTCCTTCTCCTGGTTGCGCACGAATTCAAGCATATATTCACGCTCGGCGGCGCGGTCAAGCGGCATGCGGGCGGAGTAGCTTATGTTTGATATTTTTTCTCCGGGAAGGGTCATTTTCTTCATGGATGATCCGCTGAGCATGAACAGGACCGACGCGTCTCCGCTGAGCGAAAGCGAGGGAGGGGTACCTGCCGCGAGCTTGTTGACGATGGATGCCGAACCCTTGCGCAGATCAATCGACCATAGGTCATATCCTTTTTCGACCTTGCTCAGGTAATAGAGCTTGCTTGCGTCCTTGTTCATTACGGCTCCGGCCACATCGCTGGAATAGGGAGTGAGCCTTACCAGACGGTCCTGTATGCCCTGTGGCTCGACTCTTGTCTCGATGATGGCGTCTTTGTCTTTCTTCTCTTTTTTCTCCTGTTCGGTCAGCAGTTTATAATCCTCCTCGTTAAGGCGGTACCTGTCAAGGCCTTCCTGATTCACGAAGACGGCAAATACATCTGACTGCGATCCCCATGATGCCTGATTGCGCATGCCGTATCTGTCTGATATGAACAGCACTGCATTGCCGTCGGGACTCCACACCGGCTGTTCGTCAAAGTATGCGCTTTCGGTAAGCATTATCACTTCCGGACGATATTCGTCGGCATTGACTATGGCTATGTCGTAGTATGGATCATGACCGTTGCCCACAGCTGTAAAAGCAATCCAGCGGCTGTCGGGACTCCAGTTGAATTCCAGTCCACGGCGTGATTTGATCAGCGAACCGTCCGTGAGCTGTTTCACCGCTTTGGTATTGAGGTCCATGATCATTAGTTTATCGCGGTCCTGAATGTATGCGAGTTTCTCTCCGTCGGGCGACACCTTCGGGCTGAACCTTTCTTTGCCGTCATTGGGAAACATCTCTTTTTCCTCAATCACAGTGGCGTTTGGAAAGTCAGGGTCATCCGGCCGTGACATCCATGCCTTGTATATATTCGGCCGTCCCGATCGGTCGCTTGTATAGTAAAGCGACCTGTTGTCCGATCCCCATGTCAGATCTTTCTCGGCCTGTGGAGTGAACGACACCTGTTTGGTGGTGTTGTATTCCACGGAAGTGACAAACACGTTGCCGCGTTTCACAAACGCCACCATGCTGCCATTGGGAGACGCCACGGCTTCCGACGCTCCGGATGTGACGTTGATCACAGAAGGCGCGGAATATTCATCCGTGAGCACTTCTATAGCCACTTTCTTCGGCTCGCCTCCCGGTTCAAGAGTGTATATCTCGCCGTCGTATGCCATGGCTATAAGTCCGTTTGATCCTTGCGATAGAAAGCGCACTGGATGATCCTGAAATGCCGTCAGCGCCTTAGGTGTGCCGGTAATGTCGTCGAGCGGCAGCGAATAAACATTCATCGATCCTCCGTCGCGTTCGCTTAAAAACAGCATATCCTTGCCGTCGTGACTGAGCACAGGGTTGCGGTCTTCGCCAGCATGATCCACCAGCGGAGTGTGGCGTCCGGTCTTGAAGTCATAGCGCCAGAGACCTCTGGTCACCGATGACGTATGATGTTTACGCCATTCGTTCTCCACACCTTTGTTATCCTGGTAGAGCATGAACGATCCGTCTGGCGAGACGCTCGGCATCTGGGCGGGTGTGGACAGCACTCTGGTCACACCTCCACCTTCTGCCGGTACCTGATACAGCTCTGTAAGTCGCGATGACGGGAAGGCCGCGCTTGCGGCCGGATCCTGTATGGCGGCGGAAAAATAGACATATTTGCCGTCGGCCGAAAACGCTTCCGGAATCTCCACGCCGCTGTATGAGGTCAGTCTCTTGACCGTACCTCCGGTCACCGGCATCACAAAAACGTCGGTAGATCCGTGGTGATCGGATGCAAACGCTATTTTGCTGCCGTCCGGACTCCATACGGGCACCGACTCATAGCTGCCGGAGGTGGTCAGCCGCGTGGCATTGCCGCCTTCTGCCGGCACCGTATATATATCGCCTTTGTATGTGAAAGCTATGGTTGAACCGTCGGGCGATATTTTCACATCCCTCAGCCACATCGGAGTCACGGCTCCCGCGCTGAATATTCCCATGGCCGCTGCACACAGCACGGCCACAGGTACTCGTTTATTTCTGTTCGTTTTCTTTCTCATCATCTATATCTGTTGTTTTTTGGGTTGCGTCAGTCTTATCTCGCTTGATTGGAATCGTGTATATTACCGAAAGTGACACTCCCAGTGCGCTTCCGCGGGAGCCATATCCGGGAATATACCATGCGTTGCCGTATGGGGCCGCACTTGAATGCAGCACACGATGATATTTGATGTTCCATCCTGCCGACAGCGGTCCCGCAATCTTTACCTGCAGTCCGAGAACCACTTCCAGATAGCCAGTGGTCGACTGCTGCGACGGAATGTCGAATCTCGACTCAGTCTGCCAGTATCCGTTGGCCACCGTCACATCTGTCAGATCATAGCTGAAACGTGTGATGCCGTATCGCAGGCCGGCATAAACCTGATATGCCGAATTGGAATTATACAGGAAATTATAATTGGCTCCGACTTTGAAATAAGGAGCCATTGCGGAATTGTAAGTATAATTTTTGGCTGCCGGAGTGGTCGACGCACACCCGAGTCCGAACTCGACAATCGGCTTATACCGGTTATGCAGACTCAACTCCGCCCATATTCCGGCAAGACCGTATTTCTGACCGAAACAACGCATAAGCGGATCCCACACATCAACCCCAACATTCACGGCGTCCCACAGTGGATATATGTTGCCTACTACTTTGGGCAACATCATGGCAGCGCTGTCCACCCATTCCGAGCCGGTTATGGTGTCAAGATAAAACTCACGTCCGGAATCATCGACCTGCTTTACTACCGATGACGGACGGGTAGGGCGGTTTTGGGCCTTCCCGGCGGCATCTGTGGCCGTTATTACGTCCGGTTTGACATAAGGCTCTTTTGGCCTGACAGGATTCACGCGTCGCTGGGCTGCGGCATCAGCGCCGCACACCATTGCCGCTATGGCAGCCATAACAGCCAGCCGCAGTAAAATCTTACTCTTCATCAGTGGTAGGGTCATGGCGCAGATAAATCTTTATGCGCTCCATGTCTGTGTTGGTTATTAATGAATCAATGATCCCCACTGAGTCTATGAATAATGAGGTGTGGTCTACCGCCAGTATCCTGTAGCGGTACATGGCTCCGCAGTCGGCCGATGCAAAATATGGAATCGACTCATATCTGAATGTCACATAATCCGATAAAACCATATCGTCCGGCTCTTCGGCCACGTTTGTTTTGGCTTTGGTGGAAAACACAAATGTAGTCTCGTCCTGTGTGGACCTGAACGGCAGATATATCGAATGGATATTTTCTCCGGCATCAGCCAACAGGCTGTCGCCGGGAGCGCCGACTCCGCCTATCGACAGTCCGCTCACGCTGACGGCGTCGCCTGTCGATGCGTCATAAAAGCCCGCCAATGGAAGCGAATTTCTGTTGTCCAGACATCCCGATGAATTGCACCCTGTCAGAAATGCCGCACACCAAATCGCTGTGATCATTGCCGCCGCATGTCCGGACTCGAAGTCGCACCTCATCATATCACTCATCTTCAGAGTTAATAGTTTCAGCTATCTCATAATCATTGCGGTGCGGAGAGTTGCGCGCCACAAGCTCTCCCACAAACCCGGCCAGAAAGAACTGCGATCCGAGTATCATCATGGTAAGTGACAGGAAGAAATAAGGTGAGTCCGTGACAAGAGCGTAAGACATGCCATGGGTCATCCTGTATAGTTTTATCGCGCCCACCGCTGCTGCCGCAATCAGACCGAGCAGAAACATCAGGGAGCCCATCAGACCGAAAAAATGCATTGGTTTTACTCCGAAACGCGATGTGAACCACAGAGTGCCCAGATCCAGATATCCGTTCACAAAACGGTCCAGACCGAACTTTGTCGACCCGTATTTTCTGGCCTGATGCTGCACTACTTTTTCTCCTATGCGCTTGAACCCGGCATTTTTGGCCAGATATGGTATATATCGGTGCATGTCGCCATACACTTCTATGCGTTTCACCACCTCGGCCCGATAGGCCTTCAGGCCGCAATTGAAATCGTGCAGATTCCTTATGCCGCTCACACGGCGGGCTGTGGCATTGAACAACTTCGTCGGAATTGTTTTCGATAGCGGATCATATCGCTTCTGCTTCCAGCCCGACACCAGATCATATCCGTCTTCCGTAATCATGCGGTACAGTTCCGGTATTTCGTCTGGCGAATCCTGCAGATCGGCGTCCATGGTGATCACCACACGCCCGCGGGTCATGGAGAATCCTGTATTCAGTGCCGGGCTTTTACCATAATTGCGGCGAAACGATATCCCCCTTACATTTGGATTTTTCTGTCTCAGCGACCGGATCACTTCCCACGACATGTCGGTGGATCCGTCATCCACAAATATCACCTCATACTTATAGCCGTTCGCAGCCATCACACGGTCGATCCATGCTTCAAGCTCCGGTAATGATTCCGCCTCATTATACAAAGGCACCACTATGGATATATCTAACATACGGATTTGCAGATTACTTGGATTTCAATTTCTTTATAGGCACAATCATGGCTTCGGCCAGCGATAGCAATGATCCGCTGAACACTCCCATCCATAGCAGTTCCATGGATAGTTTGATCGGAGTCACAATCTTTGCCACGGCATCAAGGTCCACTTCACCGAGCATTGCGGAATACTCGGGCACCCTTCCCGCCATCTCTTTTGTCATATTGATCAGACGGGATATATAATCCGTGTCGATAAACTGCAGATATACATATACCGCCAGAGCCATGATCAGCGATGCGCAAAAAAACATCACTATGCCCTGCATCCATAATGCCGACACCTGCATGGTGCCGCCCTCGTCAGCGTATCCCTTCCTCAGCCGCCAATACACATAAAAAGGTACACCGGCAATCATCGCCATGCAAAGGAGATTAAGCCAAGGCAACGACAGCGAACCTAATAGACTTAGCATAAGGATTGACATATACAGGCCGAACATCATGCCGTCGTCGGCGCCGCGTCTAAACAGCGAATACTGATTGTTATGTTTATTATTATCTTCCATAAAATTATTAATGCACAAAGTTACCCCTTTTCAATGAATTTCTCAATAGTTTTTTAGAAAAAACTCAAATGCGCAGAAAAATTGTCGAAAAAAAGCAAAAATAACCAATGCTGATTTACAGGTATTTATGAAAATAAGTAAATTTTTTCTGCATTTTTTCTGCAAAATATTTGGTCAGTTCAATAAAACGTCATACCTTTGCAATCGCAAAAGCGAAACAACTACTGCGAAAATAGCTCAGTTGGTAGAGCACGACCTTGCCAAGGTCGGGGTCGCGGGTTCGAGTCCCGTTTTTCGCTCCAGCAAAAGAGAACATTAAAATATGCGAAAATAGCTCAGTTGGTAGAGCACGACCTTGCCAAGGTCGGGGTCGCGGGTTCGAGTCCCGTTTTTCGCTCCCCAGAATGTCCGGGTGGTGGAATTGGTAGACACGCTACTTTGAGGGGGTAGTGGCCGTTCGGCTGTGTGAGTTCGAATCTCATCTCGGACACTGTAAAATCCGCAAGCGATTGATTTTCAATCCTTGCGGATTTTTTGCATTTCTATTATTTTGATAAATGCACATAATGGGGCGCATGGTAATAAACCTGTGTAATGAAAATAAAAGTAGTACCTTTGCAGAAAGTAAAACTGCAATGGAAAAGAATCCATATATAGAGTTGGCGGATTGTCTTCTGCCGGAAGAAATGGTAGAGTATTTTGAGGTTGTCAAAGTAGAAAAGACTTCCGAGACTCTTGACGTGACATTGGAAGAACGAGATAATGGTGTGGAGGGTTACAAATCCGGAGAACTTCGTCCGAATGGTTTCTACGAGGAAAGCATCGTACGTGACTACCCGGTAAGAGGGCGCAAGATGTCGTTCCACATCAAGCGTCGACGCTGGGTTGAGATTGAGACCGGCAAGAGCGTCAGCCGACGCTGGGATTTAGTAGCCGAAGGCACCCGCTTCTCAAAAGAGTTTGCGGCTTTTTTAAAAGATATGCTTGGACAGATACCCGATTACGGGCCGCTCTCTTGAATGGTTCTTTGATATAGACGGAGATCTGTTTGAGCGTCAGTACAAGCGCCATCTGAGCGGCTATTGGCAATGGAAGGACTCGACCGAGGGTCTTCACGCGGAGCGATGGCGCGTGTTTCCGCAGAATATAGGCCCGCGCCTGAGCATAGACGAAACCTCGTTAAGCCGCGGAGAGCTTTATACCATCGTCACCAACAAGGACGCCCACGGCAGGAAAAACGCCATCGTGGCAATAGTTCTTGGAACAGACGCCGACACCGTCATCCACGCTTTGCGTCAGATAAAGAGCGCATTACGCAATAAGGTGACAGAGGTAACGCTTGACCTGTCGGACAGCATGAACAAAATATGCCGCATGGCATTCCCTCGGGCATCACGCGTCATAGACCGGTTTCACGTCCAGAGGCTCGCGCTTGACGCAGTACAGGAAAT
>Ga0209694_1002228_pt1 | contig 16805 bp, 13 predicted proteins | sample GluameincwithD2O_FD_187499 | JGI IMG/M metagenome (GOLD analysis project Ga0209694, IMG submission 187499) | Mouse cecum microbial communities from Vienna, Austria - Glucosamine amended microcosms incubated with D2O (SPAdes) (version 2) | ecosystem: Host-associated > Mammals > Digestive system >... | reverse complement strand
CAGCAGTGATCCACGCATTGAGACAGCTCCACTCCTGGCGAACCATTGACCTGTTGGTAACCAATCCACGTATAACAGAGTGGCCAAAAGCCGGGGCCAATTGCCGTGCAGCTTCTGTGAAGTGCTGCCTACCATCGAACCAAAATGAAGACTATCAATGGGGGTAAGGGGGCAATATGTCTTCTTATTCACTCTTGACAAAGGTCATTTCATAACAGTTATGAAGGAAAACCATTTGATCTAAGTGATGCTCAGATCAGCGCAAACAAGCTCAAACGCTCAAAACCAGGAGTATACAGTTTTGATTTATTGAATGAAGAGCGAATGGATTTTCGGATTCCAAAAGGTGTTCTGGTCAGTGTTTCTGAATCCGAAGAATCTTCCAATGGATTTGAGACATCACTTGAAGTCAATAACCAGAAACAGGATGCTCCTTACTCGAATGTGATGACTGAAGAGACGAAACTTGATTTTATCAACCGAAAACAGCAATGGAAAATCGAGTTTGATTTTAAGGATGCTGGAAGCAGCAGTTATAGGAAACTGATTGAAGTTTCGGTTCCTGCAAAGACAAGTACGCAGGAAACTCTGCTTAACGATCATCTGGTTCCTGCCCTTGATCAATATCCGGAATTTAAAATTGCTGAGGAAAAAGCCTGGCACCTGGTCTGCTGGTCGCAAAATCAGCAGCTGACAGATCCAAGCAATCTGAAAAATGATACTCCATTGAAAAACAATCAGATTTTTTATGCCGGATATATTCCTGTATCAGAAAATCGGATTTCGATTAAAAAGACGGTTGAAGGGATTGTCAGTGAACCAGATCGTCTGTATGAATTCAATGTTCGAATTACCTGGGCATCGAATCCATTCGATCTTTCCAAATCCGCACTCGATGCAGCGGGATGGCAGCAGAACGGTCCAGGTGAATATCACCTGTCCTTAAAAAATAATCAGACCAGCCAGATCAGCCTGCCAAAAAACGCCAGAGTTTACATCAGTGAAGCGGATTATTCACAAATTGGATTTGAAACAAGCCTGCTGGTAAACGGACAGGAGAGCCAAACACCTTTTGAGAAGGATCTGAATGAAGACACTGAACTTGAATTCATCAACAAAAAAGATCAATGGAACGTATCATTCTGGTTTATGGATGCGGGAAGCAGAACGTGGAATTTATTGAAAACGGCTGAAGTTCCAGCCAGAACTTCTATTCAGCAGACGCTGCTGAATATGCATCTGGCACCGGATCTATCTGGTTATCCAGAAACTAAAGTGGCAAACGGCATGGTTTATCACCTGCGTTTCTGGTCAGAAAACAGGCAGTTCAGAGATCTTACCGATCTGAATAATTCAGATCCATTGAGCAATCATGAAGATTTCTACGCCGGATATGTGGCAGACGAACTGAAAAGTCTGACCATAGCCAAAAAAGTTGAAGGAAATCATCTGGATGCTGGCCGTCAGTTTAAGTTTACTGTTTCGCTTGATGAGATGAATCAGCCTTTTGAACTGTCTAAAGAAGAGCTCAGACAATCCGGATGGATAAAGAGTGCTGAAGGAATCTATACGGTTTATCTTAAAGAAAACCAGAGCAGCACGGCCTTGCTGCCAGCAGGAATTCATTGGAGTGTTCAGGAAGAAGACTGCAGATCGATTGGCTATGAGACAACAGCAAAGATTAATGGAACAAAAGCAGATCTGAAAGAGCAGAAGCAGATTCTAAATGAAAACAGTCTGATTGAATTTACCAACCGCAAAAAGCAGTGGGAAGTCAGATTCATGTTCAGGGATCCTGGAAGTAGTGTCTTCAAACAGGTAAGCAGTGTAAAGATTCCTGCAAAAACTTCGATGCTTAAAACACTGCAAAATGAAAAAGAGATTCCTGATCTGAGCACGAAACCAAAAATTATTATTGAAAATGGAACGGTTTATCATCTGAAAACCTGGTCGAAAGATGAAGGAATGGAATCGAGAGTCGATTTCGATTCGGATCAGAAACTTGAAGATCATGAAACCTTCTATGCCGGTTACGTGGCTGGAAATGAATATGATCTTAACTTCGAAAAAGAAGTCACAGGTTTTGAAGATACAAGAAAAGAATTTGATTTTACGGCTGTGTTCAGTTATGAAGGCCAGCCGTTTAATCCATCAGATTCTTTGATTCGTTTTGCCAATTTGCACAGACAGGCAGATGGAGTCTATACGTTTACAGCAGCCCCCAACCAGCCGATCAGGTTTGTTGGACTTCCGGAAAATGTCATTGTTCAGATCAATGAAAATGATTATGCAGCGGAAGGATATCAGACAAGTATTGTTAAAAATGGTGAAGTGATTACTGGCAGGCAGACTTCTGTATTGATGAATAAGGATTCCACTCTGAAATTCATTAACAAGAGAAAAGCCTGGATCATCCATTTTCTGTTAAAGGAAGCGGCCAGTCAGGAATACGGACTTCTCGACAGTGTTGAAATTCCTGCAAGAAGTACGATAGAAGATGCTTTGGTAAAAGCTGGAGATATTCCATCATTATCGAAGTATCCAAAAATAGTCATGAAAGATGGACGCATCTGGAATCTGAGATTCTGGTCTGTTCATAAAAACATGAGTGGTGCAGGAAGTCTGGATGGAGATGAATCGGTTTACAACGGTGAAACTTTCTATGCAGCCTATGTTCCTGTTCCAATGGAAGCACTGACAATTTCTAAAAACGTCGTTTCTATTATTCCGGATGAAAAGGCTGAATTTGAATTCAGGCTGACCCTGAGCTGGAATGATAAACCGTTTGAACTCAGTCCAGATACAGTTTCAGAGTTTGACATGACCAAAGTCCAAAAAGGAGTCTACAGTTTTAAACTTAAAAATAACCAGGAAAAGAAAGAGATTCCGCTTCCTGCTGGTATTCAATACCAGCTTGAAGAAATAAAAACATCCGGTAAGCTTTACAGCACTTTATTTATGATCAACGGTAAAACTGAAGAGGGCAGCGATACTGGACCAAGAAGACTCGATCAAATCCAGAAGATCAGCTTCATAAACTGGGAAAAGACGATTGTAGTAGAGTTTTATCTCAAAAACGCTGCCGAATCGGAATTCAGAAAGATTGATACAGTGACCTTGCCAGGTCAAGGCTATAAAGAAATTGATCTGGTTAAGAGAAACCTGGTACCAAGACTGACGAAACTGCCGGAGTATCAGGTTGTTGATGGAAAGGTCTACCAGATTCATTACTGGTATGAAAATCAACTGATGACTGTTGAGACAACATTGGATGATGAAAGACCTGTACCGGATCATAAAAAGTATTATGCCGCCTATCTTCCAGTTGAGATTTCGACGCTTATGGTGACAAACCGCGTTGAAGGAAATGATGTAAGAAAGGATCAGGAATTTTCATTCGTCATTCGATTGAGTGAAAACGGAAAACCGTATACAGAAGATCTGGTTCCAGTGTGCAACGTTCAGGATACTGACTATAACGTATTTAATGATCTGAAGCTTCTTGAAAACCAATACAGTCAAAAGAAGTCAGGTGATCAGAATTCAGACAACATGTCAGGACTTAGAAACATATACAACGGAGCCAAAGTCCACAATAACAAAGATGGAACCTATACTTTCTTCTTAAGCAATGGACAAAGAGCAGGGCCATTTATCCTGCCGGATCATCTTGATTTTGAAGTCGAGGAGATTGATGGATTTACGGATGGTTTTGACACATCTTATCAACTGGAACAGAATGCGCAGGACCAGAAATGGATTTCGAAAGATCTGACAGGAACGAATGATCTTTGTGATCAGACTGCAGTTCACTTTTTGAATATTCGAAACCAGGAAAAACCATCACCACCCTCAAAACCCGATCAAAAGGATATCGATCAGCCTGAAAACAAAAAAGATCATCCTTCAGAAAACGATCTGAATGGAAAAGGTCAGTCTGATCGGCAGAAACTTGGGAAGCCACAAAATAAAAAGCCAACTGAAGCGACATCAGCTGATTTAGGTACGCGGGTTCTGAGTCTGCTTGGAGTTCTATCACTGTTAGTAATGATACTGATTGGATGGATCGGATTTAATCGGAAAAAAGAATAAGTTTCGATAAGAAGGAATGAATTGAAAAGCGGATGAATAAGGATTTTTACTCCTGATTTCGCTAGCGAAACATCGGACAGAACAAACCTTTAGGTAAGGCGAGTTCTGTCCTTTTTGTTTCTAACGGGCTGCCAGAGTTTGAACAGACGTCTGCAAAATAGGAAAGAACAGAAAAACATTCAATGCGATTTATGAGCTGAATCTTTGTTCTAGAAAAGCAAGAATCTGAGTGGAAAGATTACTCATTTTCTTCTGGATATCGGCATCGGATTCAATGAAATGCCATTCTGGATTTGATCGATAAACGTTTCTTAAAATATGATCAAGTCTGCAAGCTTCTTTTGGAGAAGCGATTCGAGCTGGATTATTAGACTGGTCATAGTTCTCATCAAGACGACAACCAGCACTTTCCATATGAAAAATAGCATCATAATCAAGAACAAGCTCAGCCATATTCAGCTTCTGGGATTGGAGAATGGCATCAAATTCTTCCTGGCCAGACCAGGCGATTCCATCCAGTGTCCCCCGATCAAATATAAGAACGGGACGGGTCGAAGAATTCTGACTTATGAGGGCTTTTGCCTTATTCATTGCTGCTTTTTCCTTGAGAATCTGTTTGATCAGCTGTTCGGTCTGATAGCTCCTGCTTCCAACCGTTGAGGCCGATATGCCTGCGCCAATCAGTTCAGTAGCCGTTTCGGGTATAAAAAGAGCATGGTATCCTCTGACGTTCAGTGCCTCCTGGAGAAATCGTTTTGATTCGGTTTTTCCGGCACCAGGACCACCTGTAATCAGGATTCGCGGGATATTGAAGTGGTCGCACTCTGAATTGAGATTGCTGGTGAAGGAGCTTTGCAAACTGCTGTCCTGGGATTGGTTTAATTTCATAGATTCATTTTTCATGGTTTTAGTCCAGCTCTGACAATAAGCCTGCATTTGCTTTTCGCATAATAACGAATTCAGAAGAAGGAATACTGCAGCTTATTGTATTAAGAGGTTAACGGTGTTTTCAACTGTTTGAGATCTTCCTTATATGTTAGCGAAATTGAGTCATTCGGGCAAACCACAGCTTAAGCAACAGGAAAAGCGAATGAATTTTCTCCTGAAAAATCCAGGAATGTCAATTGACCTGAGAATCCGAAATATAAGCACCAAAAAAGCAGAGACCGTCTGTGGCGGTCTCTGCTTTAAATCATAGGAAGGTAAACAATTGTTTTAAGTGAATATTCATTTTTTGAGTGTAATTTCAGGGTGTTCTGAATTAGTCCAGGATGACTTTTCCAGTTTCTGGATCCAGGTCAACCATGATGTTCTGTTCGGTGTTCTTATCGAAGATCTGGATCTTGTTATTATCAAATGCAAGCTGAACGGTATCACCGATACGGGCAGTTGTATCTGGAGCAACAACGGCAGTAATCTGGTTTCCATTGCAGTCAACGTACAGGTTTGCGGTAGAACCGAGCATTTCATAAACGTCAACTTTACCGGAAGTTCTGGATTCTGGGAATGAAGCCAGATCTTCTGGAGAATCAGAAATATCTTCTGGACGGATACCGAGAATAACTTCAGTTCCAGCAGCATAACCTTTGTTTTTCAGCTTCTTTGCTTTCTTGTCAGAAAGAAGAATATCGTCACCGTTAACAGTCAGGTAGACTTTGTTGTTCTTTTCAGTAATTACAGCATCAAGGAAGTTCATCTGTGGAGCACCGATGAATCCGGCAACAAACTTGTTTGCTGGAGAATCGTACAGGTTCTGTGGAGAATCAATCTGCTGAACTTCACCATCGCTCATAACAACAATGCGGTCACCCAGAGTCATCGCTTCGGTCTGGTCATGAGTTACATAGATTGTAGTAGCTTTCAGTTTTTCATGAAGTTTAGAGATTTCAACACGCATCTGTCCTCTTAATTTGGCATCCAGGTTGGACAGTGGTTCGTCCATCAGAAGAACTTTAGGGTTACGAACGATTGCACGGCCCATAGCTACACGCTGTCTCTGACCACCGGAAAGAGCTTTTGGTTTACGGTCAAGCAGGTTTTCAAGGCCAAGAGTTTTTGCTGCTTCAGCTACGCGCTTTTCGATTTCTTCCTTTGACATTTTTGCGATCTTTAAAGGGAATTCCATGTTTTCCTTAACTGTCATATGAGGGTAAAGAGCGTAGTTTTGGAATACCATGGCGATATCGCGGTCTTTTGGTTCAACGTCGTTCATAACGGTTCCGCCGATTTTCAGTTCACCGCCAGAAATGTCTTCAAGACCAGCAACCATACGTAGTGTTGTTGATTTTCCGCATCCGGATGGTCCTACGAAAATAACAAATTCGCCATCAGCGATATCAAGATTGAAATCTTTAACAGCCTGGAAACCGTTAGGATAAGTTTTATTAATGTGATTTAATGATAATTCAGCCATTTTATTTTCTCCTTTAAATGGGGATCAATATTGATCTGTTTTGCCCGTTTCGGGTTTTGTTGTAAATCTTTAAACAGAGTACCGAAGGATTGGCAGGGTCGCTTTCTTCATATGGAAAGCCTGATGAAATTAAACATGAACCTGACTGGTCTGAAGTCAGCTGCAGCATACTCAGCCTCTGGCTGCTGCTATTCTGGGTTTTCTTCGAGGATCTTTGCAGGAGCTTCGGCCTTCATTTCTAGAGTAAACGTATCTTTCATGTTGATGCTTTTATCTTCGATCTGCTTGAACAGATCATCAAGAAAGCCAAATTCCTGTGCAGAAGCTACGGGTTCAATCACAGTAGAGCTTGAGCGTTTGCTTTGAGTTCCATCGTTATTAACGAGCAGAGCATAGGAATCGACTCGAACCATCGCATAGGTGCTGGCATCGAGGTAAACCTGAATGGTCTGCTCCTGAAGAATCTGGTCTCTGGTTGATGACTTGGGATCCTTTAACCGGATCTGAAGAATCGGTCTTTGGCCGGATTCATCAAAGAGAAACTCGTAATCATCAGGAAACTGATAGCAAGCCGGATCGGCTAATGAAAACAGGGCAGCAAGCGAGTTGTATTCTTCCGAAAGCAGGGCATTTTCAACTTCTTTGGCATCGGCATCCTTTAACAACCGGTTTTGATCATTCAACGTGTAATCAAGGATAAGCAAAGGATCATCGGCGAATACGGAAACCTCATCAGAAGCCGGAATGCAGTTGAGCTGCAGGGTTGACTCCTTGTTAATGCGGATAATTCCGATATACGGGGCAGATGCTGCGGATGCTGAATACCGAAGGACTTCATAGAGCGTTCCGTTTTTGTACAGATAGGACTGCAGGGATTCCTGTGTATCCAGACTGTTTGAAACGTTTTTGTCCGTTTTATGTGAAACGTTTCCATTTTTAGGCTCTAAAAATCCGTCGATCGAAAATGAAGTTGCTAATTGGTAAGAATAACCATTTACCTGTGCGGTTCGGGCAACCAGATCACTCAGGGCGTTCTGAATGCCTGAAACAGTCTGTTCTTCAGGAATGTGACGAAGCGTGTTCTGGATCGCCTCCAGGTCCTGAATGCCAGATTGGTTGCCATCAGCAGAACAACCACTAGCGAATAGAAATACTGATAACAGACCAATCAGAGACCGACTCCGTAGTTTTTTCATGTCGTACCTCTGATTTCTAATGAAAACACTTTGACCAATCGCGTTTCCGTTTACATGATTTATAATAGTGGACAGTGTCCCGGATTACAATGGATCAGGGACTAAAACGTTTCCAAATATGAAAGGGGATACATGAAATGGATGGTTTTAATGAAATTTCCTTTGTTGGAAAGCCAACTTCCAAACAAAAAATGATCAGAATCACGCTTTGGGCAGCAGCTTTTGGATGTCTGGTCTGCTCAATTCTGTTCTGGCCGCTTCTGCTTGCTGCCATGATTTTGTTTGCAGCTGCATATTTTTACTCAGTAAAACTCGATTATGAATATGAATACATCTTCAGCGATCGAGATTTATCGATCGACCGCATCATTCAGAAAGCCAAAAGAAAAACAATGGTTCTGGTTCCTTTTGCCGAAATCGAAGAAATCAGAGTTTTGAACAATCCAAAAGAAATGACTGGAGGAATGCTTTGCTGCAACGAAGAGGATCCAAAGATCGAACTGATCTGTCATGGCAAGCAGGGAAAAAGAAGCTATCTGATTCTTGATTGCGAAAACTGCAGAAAGGCACTCTTTTATGCGATGCCTAAAAAGGCAGTCGGACTCAAATACAACCGGTAGAGAATAGGAAGAATGGCAGAAGACCTGCTTTGAATCAAAGTAAACTTATCAGTTAAATTAACTAAAAAAATAAATAAATTTACTAAAAATCTAAGTAAAAGATCTTGCCTTTTCCTGTTGAAAAGTACAAAATGAAATCACATCAAAGAACATAGCCGGTTTGATCAAAACTGTCTGACAGAGAGATCCGGCTTTGGAAAGGAAACATATGAACATTTTAGTTACAGGTGGTGCTGGCTATATCGGAAGCCATACCGACATTGAACTGCTTAAGCAGGGACACGATGTAATTATCGTAGACAATCTGAGCAATTCCTCTGAAAAGGTGATTGACCGTATTGAAGAACTTGCGAATAAATCAGTGAAGTTTTATCAGGCCGACATCCTTGATAAGGAAGCGATGAATAAAATTTTTGATGAAAATAAAATCGATGCCGTGATTCACTTTGCCGGTTTAAAAGCTGTCGGCGAAAGCGTTCAAAAACCAATCGAGTACTATACCAACAACATTGCTGGTACGATGAATCTTCTTGAAGTAATGAAAGATCACGGCGTTAAAAACATTATCTTTTCTTCTTCGGCTACTGTTTATGGTGATCCAGCTGAAATTCCTATTACTGAAAACTGTCCGAAAGGAACCTGCACCAATCCTTATGGATGGACCAAATGGATGCAGGAACAGATTTTGAGTGATATTCATTTTGCCGATCCAGAATGGAATGTATTGCTTCTTCGTTACTTCAACCCCATCGGAGCTCATGAATCCGGCAGAATCGGTGAAGATCCAAAGGGAATTCCTAACAATCTGCTGCCATATGTAGCTCAGGTTGCCGTTGGGAAGTTAAAAGAAGTTGGCGTATTTGGCGATGATTATGACACACCGGATGGAACAGGTGTTCGTGACTATATTCACGTCGTCGACCTGGCTAAGGGACATTGCGCCGCATTAAAGAAAATTGAAGAAAATGCGGGTCTGAATGTTTATAACCTGGGAACCGGTAATGGATACTCTGTTCTCGATGTAATTAAAGCTTTCTCTAAAGCCTGTGGAAAAGATATTCCGTATGTCATCAAACCTCGCAGAGATGGTGATATTGCAACCTGCTATTCCAAATGCGATAAGGCTTTAGAAGAGCTTGGATGGAAGGCTGAACTGGATCTTGATGATATGTGCGCTTCAAGCTGGAAGTGGCAGTCTCAGAATCCTGATGGCTACAACACTCCGGAAAGAAAATAGGAAAAATATAGCTTCAGATCAATCTGAACAGACTGTCATCTGAAGAATGCTATATAAAAAAATACGAAACTGAAAAGGAGAATTCATATGGATGGAATTCTCCTTTTTAATACAGAAACATGACTGTATTTATTTACTGCCTAAGATTGCCAAGTTCCTGGATTTCTGAACGTTCTTTTCTTTAGGAAACGCTTTGATATACTAAAAAATGAACAGGATGAAAAAAAACATCTCAAAAAATTAAGTATCAAGTATGGAAAGGAAAGAAACAGATGACACTGGATTTAGACGATTTAATTGATGCGATGATGAATTCGCAGCAGGGAGTTGACTATTACCTGAACACAAAGACTGGAGAAATCATCATGCGTTCAGAGTATCTGCCGATTTCAGAACTGAATGATATTGAAAATGAACTGGATGAGAACTGGGATTTTATTCTTGAAATTCCGGATCAAAGAGAAGTTGGAGGATTATCCATCAATCGTAAATTCATCTGGAATCTGCCTGATGGTAAAGCCAAGGATGCGTTAAATACGGCACTTAATGGCAAAGGAGCTTACAGACGTTTTAAGGATGCAGCCAAGAACTATGGTCTTTTAGATCGCTGGTTTGAATTTGAAGACGATTATTATACGGAATATGCCCGCAACTGGTGTAAAGATAATGAAGTAGCTTTTACAGAAGTTCCAAAGATTGTTTATCGGCATGCAACACGCAGGGATCTGAAGACATTGATCGACCTTAAGAAAAAGGAACTTGGAATTCAGGAAGATTCTCTGGATTTTGAGCTGGAGCGCTATTTCTCCAACCAGATGCGTATGGGAAATCTGTATCAGATTTTTGCATGGTGGAAGATGAAAATTGTCGCTACAGGGGCTGTTGTATGGAACTTCTATCCGCCAACCCTGGAACAGCCAAACGGACGCAAAGGATTGCTGGTAAATTTCTGGTGTGAAGAAGAGATGAAGGATAAAGGCTATCTTGAAGAGATCACCAAACGTCTGATTGAAGAAACCAAAGCCAGAAATATCTCTGAAATTGTCGCTCAATCCAATCAGAATGAACTGCTTGAGAAATGCGGCTTTGAGAAGCTTGACAATTCCTGGGTTCGCAAAATCCGTCTGAAATAACCATGTTTTTCTGATCTGAGATTTTAATCCGAATAAACAGGCAAAAAGAAGAAAGATCAATTGATTCCACTGTTGAATTTCAGTGGAGAATCTTTGATCTTTCTTTTTTTTATTCATATAGGAATAGTCAGTTGATTCTTTGGATTGATGCAGGCTGAAGTACTTGAATATCCATCTGTATCTAAATCCATTCTTCTCGTTCAATGCTCTGCGCTGGAAGTTCTGGAGCTTTCACATTAAATTCATCAAAAAGCTCCGGAAAACGATCCACAATATAGCGAACCATTCCATCGCAGTTATTATCGTGTTTTGTCAGTTCATCTGCGCAGGCTTTGGTATCATCAAGCCCATTGATCATGCAGACTCCAAGGCCGGATTCTGCAAGCATTTCATTATCATTGGATGCATCTCCAAAAGCTGCAATCGTCTGGACTGGAATGTTGTATTGGCTGGATAGACTCATAAGAGCGGCTCCTTTATTTGCTCTTGGGTCCTGAAATTCAAGCAATGTGGGCTGAGTCCGAAAGGCGGTATATTTAGTCGATGGATGTTTTTTCGCAAATTCTTCCATTTCAACACAAAGCTCTGCAGCGGGAGTTCTTAACATGATCTTTCCTGTAGGTTTATCCCAGTATTCTGAACGATCCTTAACTACACGTGCTTTCTTGCTGGCATGCTGACAGGAAGTTTCGACGAGCTCATCAATCCAGGCACAGACGAGCTGGTGATCCTGATAGATAACCGGATTGGCATAAGTGAAATCCTGCATCAGCTCGAGGATTTCTTTAATGGTTTCAGGTTCAAGCGGATAACATACGGTTTCCTGATTGGTTTTTGTATCGATGATTTCTCCACCATTCATTCCGATCAGAAATTCCGGTTCAAAACCAAGGTCATAACCGGCGATGGTTGCGGATAATTCGTCTCCAGGACGTCCCGAAGCAATTCCAAAAAGAACACCCTTTTTATCATGCAGATATTTGATGACTTCGCGGGTATAAGGCATCATTTCCCGGGGTTCATTGACAAGAGTTCCATCAATATCTGCCAGAATGAGTTTAAGTTCTTCAAATGGCTTCTTTTCTTTTTTCATCATCAGATTCCTTTCTATAATTTTATGCAACTCAACTTTTTTTATGGCTCTTTTCGCTTCAGATGCATCCAATATGAAAAGTTGTTTTTGGTTGTCGACTCAGGGGGATAAATAATCTGGATGACTGGAAGCAAAAATTTATTTCAAGACTAATTTAGCACAGAAAAAAACCGGAATTTTGCAACTCCGGTTTCAGAATCGATATGAATTTAATAAATTTTGAATCGATTTATTCGTGATGACAGCATCCGCCATGGCCCTCATTGCCATGATTACTGCAGCAGCCGCTTTCTGATTCGTGATTTCCACAGCATTCTCCATCATGTTCATGACTGCTGCAGCATTCGCCATCATGTTCATGATCATGATGACAGCCATCGCCGCATCCGCATACGGTATTGAGGACAACAAGTTCTCCGTTTACTAAATCAATCATCATATCTTCGATCACAGATTTTTCATCTTCTCCAGCACATACCCGGATTCCATCAATTTCATCCACAGGATCGTTCTCGTTAAAAACTGCCATCTGGAATACAGGATTTTTACCACAGCAGGTTTCCTGTAAAGTAACAAGCAGACCATCTGCATTGTTTTCTGCAAGAACCTGATTCAGGACATTTTTAGCTTCTTCAGTGATTTTCATAAAAACACCTCCGCTATCATTTTACGATTTCATAAGGGAATCCGCTTGTAAAAAACTCTGTTTCCAATAGTGTAAAAATAGATACATGTTATAGAGGAATCTGAACAGGATGAAAATGAAAGAGTTTCAAATCATTAATATTGTATAAAGAAGGAAGCGGTATCTTGAAATGGATGAAGTCCTTTAAAGACTATATATAAATACTATAAAGATTTTATTGAAGAATTATGTTATCTTTTAAGGCAAAAGACACGTAAAAGACTTATACAAGGTTTACATTGGAATTACCTGAAGGAACTAAAGATTGGGGTGAGATCAATGGAAACCAGAACATTGGAACAACTTAAAAATCAGGCGAGCCGAGGCGACGGACAGGCTTGTTATGAGCTGTATCAGGAATACAAAAATGGAATTCATGTCGCAGAAAATGAAAAAACAGCACAAAGCTGGCTCAATAAAGCCATTGATCTGAATCATCCAGAAGCCCTGGTCGTCCAGGGGCTGAATCTTCTAGGACGCGGCAAAACCGAGGACGCGCTTGAATATCTTGAAAATGCAGGTGCCAACCATTCTCTGGCCGCCAAGAACATTCTAGGGCAATTCTATCTTGGAAATATCGATCGGATGCCTATGGAATATATCAATGTTGACCTTGGCCTTCATCTTCTGCATGAAGCGGCCATGGAAGGAAACATTGATTCGCAGATCATGCTTGGCAAGTGCTTCTATACAGGTAAATGGGTCAGCCGAAATGAAATGATGGCTGTATACTTTCTGGAAATGGCTCGAAAAGCAGGTTCTAAGGAAGCTGAAACTCTTCTTGATGAAGTCAATCGAATTGTAACGGATCTTAACTGATTATCCGAAGTCTTCATCGACAAACAATATGAATCAAGAAAAACGGAAGGCAGGAGTCTTCCGTTTTTTTGTGATTGATGAGGATGTATGAAATTAAGATAAGAAATGTTCATGAAGCTGTATTCTATTCGGTGCGAATAGTCTAAACTGTACGTGTATTGAAACAAACATGAATAAACATAGAGAGGAAAAATAAAATGTCTTATGAAGTTACAGCTTTTGGGGAAATTCTGATTGATTTTACCCATACGAATCCTGAAGATGACGGCCCAGCTTTATTTGCGCAAAATCCAGGAGGAGCACCCGGAAATGTCTGTGTTGCAGTCAACCGATTAGGTGGAAATTCTGCTTTTCTTGGAGTAGTCGGAGAAGATATGCATGGAGATTTGCTAAGAAAAACACTTGAAAACGAAAATGTTTCTACAAAAGGACTCCTCAGCCATCCGCAGCACTTTACGACTCTGGCTTTTGTCTCAGTGGATAAAAACGGGGAACGGTCTTTCTCCTTTGCCAGAAAACCCGGTGCAGATACTCAGATGCGGGCTGAAGATCTTGATCTTGATGAAATTAAAAATGGTAAAATTTTCCATATCGGTTCTCTTTCACTGACTCATGAACCGGCCAGATCAGCCACTTTATTTGGTATTGAAAAGGCAAAGGAATTCGGAAATAAAATTTCCTATGATCCAAACTACAGGGCTTCACTATGGTCGAGTGAAGAAGAAGCCATCAACGCGATGCGATCTTTAATTCCATATGCCGATATCATGAAAATTTCAGATGAAGAAACTGAACTGCTTACAGGCTTTAAGGATCCCGAAGAAGCAGCCAGAGCATTGATTGATCAGGGCGTAAAAATTGCTGCAGTGACTCTTGGATCCGAAGGGGCTTTAGTCGCTAACAAAGAGGGTATTTCTAAAGTGAAAGGTTTCAAAGCCGATGTTGCTGATACCAATGGAGCTGGAGATTCTTTCTGGGGTACCATGCTTTATCAGATTGCCATCAGCGACAAGAATATTGATGATTTAACTTTGGATGAACTTTCAGCGATGCTGCGCATTGCCAATGCTGCTGCTTCACTGACCTGCCGCAAACATGGAGCCATTCCCGCTCTTCCAACCATGGAAGATGTTACTGAGTTCCTAAAGACTCAGGAGTAGGAACAATCATGGAAAAAGAAGCCTTGGAAAACGTGCTTCTTAATTGTAAGGTCTTAAATTATTAGGATTAAAAAATTTAGATTTAGTTTGCTTTCCTGTCTGATTGAAATTTCAGGCAGGATTTTTCTATGAATGAAATCATGAGATTGAAATGAATACAAATCAAAAAGAGATCAAATCTGATAATGATTTGGATTGTCATTTAAAAATAACCAAGTTTTCTAAAAAAAGTTTGATGCAAAAACATTCGATAAACGATAAATTACAATCTTTATACCGGCTATGAACAGAAGATTTTTCAATCCCATCGAAACTGATTAAAATTTAATCAGGAGAGTAAAACTTATGAATTTATTTCACAAAGATTTGTCCCAAACTCAGAGAGAAAACCCGAATCGAGGGGTTCGATTTCGCCGAATGCAGGTTCTGGTCAACTGCATTCTGATGTCCGGAGTCGTACTGGGACTTTGCTTTTATACATCAGGAATGTTCTATGACTCCGTTTCAAGCGGACTTGGACTCACTTCCTCAGAAATTTCATTGACCACTACGTTTTATCTGATTGCATTAGCCGTAGGGACATTAATTGTTCCTAAACTGATGTCCAAGATTTCGTATCATCTTCTGTTTCAGGCAGGGGCTGTCATTGCGGTCTTTTCGACTCTAATGATGTCCTTTTGCTTTGGAAAGGAATTCCTGTACATCTTATGCATTGTTCAGGGACTGGGATGCTCCTTAATCGGTCTGGTGCCAGTCATGCGGATTCTGGGCAACTGGTTTATAAAAAACAATACCTGGTTTACCGCATTGGTACTTGCCTTTCCAGCTTTAGTTGCAGCGGTCAGCGGACCATTGTTTTCCGGAGTGATCAGTGCTTTGAGCTGGCGAATGTCCTATGTCCTGCTTGCGGTGTTTATTACTGCCTTTTTAATCTGGGGATTCATGGATCCAATCTCAGTCACTCCAGAAGCTGTCGGATGCACTCCGTTAGGAAAAAAAGAGCCAGAAGTTGAGGCAGTCAATAATCAGAAATCAGCTGGAACATCATTAATGGTTCTGATAGCAATTGCAGCATGCGGAGCGTGCCTGATCGCACTTCCGCTGCATTTTGGTGGATTTGCCACGTCAATTGGGCTGGATTTGATCGTCGCCGGCCGCATGTTATCCTGGGCAATGATTGGAAACATCGTTTTCAAGCTGGCAGGCGGATGGATCGCTCAGCGTTTTGGAATCTATAAAACAACGGCTGGATTAGCTCTGGCTGCAATTATCAGTACCGCAGGACTGGCATTGGCAGTATATAACCATAATCTGGCGGCGATTTATTTTCTGTCATTTGTATTTGGCTCAGCGTATGCCTTATCTGAACTGTCACTACCGCTTCTTATCCGCAGTCGTTTTGGCAGATTTCGCTATACGACCATTTACTCTTTTGTTCATGCGTGTTCATTAACGGTGACTGGTCTGGCGATCTATTTTGTTGGTCTGATGGTTGATGCTTCAGGAACATACTTATGGGTATGGCTGATCGCCTGCCTGTTAGCCGTTTTAATTGAGGTTTTATTATTCTGGGCCACAGGCGGTACAAGACCTCTGGATCAGCAGACTGATGTTCCTTTCTCGAAAATTGATGATCGTTTTATAAAAGAAGATAAAATAAATTCTATGCCAGTAAAAAACGCTGAGCAAACTGAAAATATGACGTCTTCTGTGGATGAAGCAAATCAGCCTGAGGGACCCAGTGAATATGAATCACCTTCTTTCTACTACGAAAAAAAACAGGAAGAAGCCAGAAAGGCTGCTGAAGATTCACAGATCGATCAGGATGTTTTGCCTGAAATGACCAAAAGCTTTAACACTTCTGCAAAAAGTATTGATGAACAATCGCCTTATACCTTCAGCATCAATACAGATAAAGAGGCCAATTCTGCTTCTTTATCCACCCCACAATCTGAAAACAAGACGGTTCTGCCAGAAAAGCAGCCAGAAGAAAATCCAGGAATAAAGATCAGTGTCAGCGATACCCGATTGGATAAACCACTTCCAGACTTTTCAACGAATAAAACATCCGTCAAAAGACCAGTGGGGCCAGCCTCAAAACCTGATTTTTCTACTGAGAAATCAGATGAAAAAAACTGAGTTGTTTAAGCAATGTAAATTGGATGATTCATCGATCAATCCTGGCCGTTTGGATCGGCCCAGGAAACAATGGATTAGAAAGCATAAAGAAAAGGGGCTGTTAAATTTCGACTGATTTTTCATCAGCGAGATTTACAGCCCCTTTTTCTATGCTTTTTATCTGATTCAATCCTGTTTTATGATGTGTTTTTCCGCTCAAGTCAATTTTTGAACGCACT
>Ga0209694_1002223_pt1 | contig 16833 bp, 10 predicted proteins | sample GluameincwithD2O_FD_187499 | JGI IMG/M metagenome (GOLD analysis project Ga0209694, IMG submission 187499) | Mouse cecum microbial communities from Vienna, Austria - Glucosamine amended microcosms incubated with D2O (SPAdes) (version 2) | ecosystem: Host-associated > Mammals > Digestive system >... | reverse complement strand
GGATCAAACTCTCCATTTGTTTAATCTTAACTCCTTCATTCATTTTCTCTTAAATGAATTTCTGGCTTCTTTTTTCCTTTAATTCGTCGTTTTTTCTTCGTCATATATAGTTTTCAAAGACTGAAATGCACCTTTTATAACACAAGTGCTTTTTTATTATACCTCAGGCAAATAGATAAATCAAGAACTTTTTTTATTTTTTTTAAAATTTTTATTGCAACATCAAGTGGATATTTAAAAGAAAAATTTTTTAATAAAATATTTACTTTTAATATAGTTTTTTAGACTATAGTTTCGAAGATCGATAAGGCATTATTTTAATACTATCCCCTATAAGTACTTCAATATTTCCACAATCCTTTGTTTCATATATTTTTGATATTGTTTTTAATCGATTGATAACTTTATCATCTGGCAATCCATATGAATTATTCTTTCCTACAGAGACAATAGAATAGCTAGGCAAACAATATTTCAAGAACTCTTCTGAAGAGGAGGTGCTTGATCCATGATGTCCCACCTTCAAAACATCACATTTTAAATTTGTACTATACCGTTTTATTAAATCCTTTTCAGCTTCACTTGTCATATCCCCAGTTAATAAAAAGGAATAGATATTTAATTTAAAGAATAGGACTAAAGAATTTGAATTGCTATCCTTATAGTTATGTAGAGGTCCTATAAAATGCAAGAATACATTTCCTATTGAAATGCTTTCTCCTCCACAAATAGCAACTTTAGGGGCTTTTATGTGACTAATTTTTTTGACGTCTTCATAACTAGAATAGAACAGTTTTTTTATTTTAAAACTTTTAGATAGTTCTAATAAGCTACCCATATGGTCTTGATCAAAATGAGTAATTATAACATAATCAAGTGAGGATATACCTCTACTTTTCAAATAATCAATATTGTTATAAGAATCAACTAATATTTTTCCTTGATGAAATGGCAATTCAATCAAAATGGAGTCACCTTGGCCTACATCAATAAAAGTCACTTTATAAAAAATATTTGTTTTATTTATTGTATTCATTAAGAGAAAAAATAAAATTATATAAAAGATTGTAAATTTTTTTCTTCTCTTTGCCATACAAATTAAAATATAAATAAAAATTATGTAATAAAAAATTACCCAAAATAAAGACATATGAGAAATAGAAAATGGAAAAGTCTGGTTACTGAAATAAGACAGTAAATTGTCTACTCCTTTAAAAATATATTCATAATGTTTATTGGGAAAGAACAAGGTCAAAAAAATTAAAGGCAGTAATAATTTACTCATTCCATAGCCTAAAATAAAAGACAGGCCTATACCTAAAATAGAAATCGTATGGGTTTGATTTATTAAAAAAGGCAAAATAGTCAAAATGCAAAGGTAAGATGTAACCATATTTTTTTTAATTTTTGAATGTCCGTGATAAAAATCCTCTACAAAAATCAATATAAAGCTAATTAAAAAGCTCAATATAAATCCCATTTGAAAAGCTTTTAATGGAAAAATAAATACCATACCAATATAACTAATCGATAATATGTCCAATTTAGTATATTGCAATCTCCCTTTCTGATTCCAAAGCTTAAGGAATAAAAATAAAAAAGCACGTAAACAAGCAACAGGATAACCAATAAAAATAACATATGCCCCTAAGATGCCTACAGCCAATTTTTCTCCTTCTATTTTAAATACTCTTTGAAAGAGCTTAACTAGGATATAATACATAAAATTAATATGTAATCCACTGATAGCCAGTAGATGAGAAATGTATAAGGATGCATATGCCTTTTTTATATATTTTTCTAAATCATTAATTCCAAAAATTAAAGCTTTTAAGTAAGAAAAACTTTTTTCATCTAATCGCGTTTCGTAATAGGATAGACAATGCCATTTCAATCTTGATATACACATTTTTTGACCAATTTTTTTATAATTTAATAACTTTCCTCGATTTGTTATACCTTTGGCATTATAATAATTTTTTTCATCAAAATCTCCTAAATAGGATGCTTCAGACAAGGAATAAATCTGAAGTTCAGCTTCAATAATATCCCCTGGAAGTAAAGTCTTAGTAGAATCATAAACAATGCATTTAAAATCACTTTTTAATATTAATGTTGTTTCTGAGCTTTCAACCACCTGAAATACATCTTTATATTTGCCCTCAGACTTTGGCTGCAATTTATAATTCGCTAAGCTATAAGAAATAAAAACAAGGGTTATAATAATGGCTAAAGGAATAATCAATCGTGTTTTTTTCCAAATAAAAAAGAAATATGAGAAAAGTAGAATGATAAAAATAGGAAATTTAAAAGATAGCAATAGACATACAACACCTATAAATAAAAAATGAAAGTCATTACAAAAAGGCTTGCTGCTTAATTTTATCTTTTGCATGCTCAGGTATACTCGCTATCTTAAAAAACTTATCCCATGAATCAATTCTTCCATTTAAAGATATATAGTCTAGAATCTTTTGGGCTCTCTTTTCACCTATTTGTGGAAGCTTTATTAAATCAGAAATTGTTGCATTATGAATATCGATTTTCGCATTAGAAGTGTAGTTATTACAAATATCCATAGAGGGTATTGTAATTCGAATACTTGAATTTATTATTTCATCTAAAGGAAAAGAAGATATATCTGAATATTCATTCATTAAAATATTTAATCTCATAAATAGAAAGCCATAAGTGATAGGCTTAGTATAAACAAGCTCAACCGATCTGTCTATTTCTCCATCAATATAAAGTTTAATAGATTCATCTATTTTAAATGTTTCATCTTCAGCTAATAATTTCTTATTCTTTTCATTATTAAGTAAAATAAAAAATATACCTATTACACCTAGCAAAATAATTACTATTGCTATCTCTTTTTTTCTATGCATACAAAGGCCTCCTCTTTTAGTGCTCATATAAGTATTACCAAAATAGAAAGCTATTTTTCATAAAGTTAAAAATATTATTTATTTTTCGATAAAAAAAGAAAGCCACAAAAAGTGATGAACACTTTTGTGACTCCTATCAAAACGAATTTATATATTTGTTTACTTTAGACATTTCATACTGACTTATCTCTTCTTATTCACTTTTTTAATGTATATTAATATTATCTTCAACTTACTCATGAGTCCATTTTATGGTTTTAATGTCTATAACAAGTATAATATTATTTATATATAAATTCGTAGGATAGATTAGAATTACAATTTGGATCAAAATAACATTCAAAATCACTTTGCCCATCATCTATCAAGAAAAAATATGCTATATGAGTTTTTTCAAAAATCCAAACTCCAGTTTTATAGCTGTATTTTTGATATCCCAACAACGCTACTGCATGATCCTCTACATAAGATATACTATTTGATACCCCCATAAATACTGCACGTCCTTGCTGTAAAGATTCAATCACGTTAGATAAACTAGTAGTCATCTTTAAGCTTTGGCTATATTCATGCTCTTTTATAACATGCTCCATTGTATCTTTCACCTTAGAAGTAGTTAATCCCAACTCTGGGCCATAGCCTTTATTTGTTACGGCATATAATCTCAACTGATAATATAATTCAGGAAAATTCATAAGAACATTATCATCGTTCACTGACCAATAAAAATCATGTCCAACCATATCTTCCCCAACTCCATAATATTTATAATCCGGATCGTCTTTTATAAGATTTCTTACGTCTCTTGTTGCAGCCTTTGAAGGAAGGTTAAGATATATTCCACTTTTTTTCCAACTCGACATTACATTGAATGCAGCTGTCAAAGCACAATTTGATTCAGTTTCATATCCACTATATGTATAGCCTCCATCATGTGAAATATGCTTTAAGTAATAGCTTGTTCTATACATTTTAGTACAAATATAATTATCAACTAATTCCTCCCTAGTCTCCTCTAATTTATAAGATGGATATCGATCAGACATATATTCTTGTATGTCATATATATTAGACTCTCCACTACTAGCCTGTCCATTATAGGAATAAACCTTCTCATCTATATTATCTAATTTTTCATTATATTTTTTATATGAATTTCCATTATCATAAAGAAAACCATCAAACGTACTATAATAAGTAAAATTTAAATCTTTTAAATATTCTAAATCTTCTGAAGTATTCAACTCAAACAAATCCAAATTAAATGATGTAACTAAATAGCCTCTGTCATCATTAAAATCCAAGTATACACCATATTCATTTACATCTAAAATATAAACCAAACAATGATGCTCAACATTTGTCGCCCTCAAAGGCTCTTTAATGTGATTTTTATTATACTCTTTTTTAAAGTCTGTAAGATGATTGGATATATAATTTACTACAGAATCATAATTAGAAACAATTTCTTCTGAAGCTGATACTTTTAGTCCAGAATACATAAAGCAAAAATAACTTAAACAAATCAAAAACACTAAAGATAGTTTCTTCATAAACCTACTAACCTCTTATTTTTCTTCCCCCTATAACAATATATACGAGCGTTTTTTCCATTTTTTTCATTTTTTTAAAAAAAATGTTTATAAATATTAATTTAATATCTATAAACACTTTACTTTATAGGTTATTTTCTATATTTGAGTCAAATGAGAAACAACTTCTTCAATTAAATCAAGATTAGAAGAATTAATAATGAACTGATAAGTTAAATCTTTGTTTATTTTAAAATACAAATTAGGTTCAAAATAATCATATAAAATTTTAATGCCGTTATAATTCATAATTGATGTACATATTAAATCTAATCCTATTCCCCTAATAATAGTATTGTTATTCATAATATATAATGTACAAGGAATATTATTATATAAATAGGATTCTTCTATAAGAACTAATTCTTTTTTGTAATAAAAAAAACTAGTATTTGTTATTTCTAGATTATCTAGCCAATAAAATTCAGCTTTATAATCTTGATTTATTTGTTGAATGGAAACACTTTCTTCTTCATCAAGAGAAGTATAATCTGCATGAGCAATAGTAAGAGATGATTTCCAAGAAGGCTCATTTGGTTTCGTAGGTGTTCTTAAGCTTAAAATACAAATAAGAATAATAACTGCAAAAGCTGCAAAGGTTGAACCTAGAGAGATATGCACTATTCTCCTTCTTCGCCTTTTCCTAAAAATATTACACTTCATTACGGATTTAGATAAGGCCAAAACAGCTTGCTTATTCTCAGGGATACCTTCACCCGTTTGAGCCTTTTTTTCTCGATAAATAGAAAAAGCATTATCTATGGATTTATCACTCATTGGTTTACCTTGAAAGGCTTTCTTTGTCGCTTCTGCAAGATAATCCTTTTCTTTATTATCTATCTCTGTGTTCATATAAGATTCATCCTTTAAATAATTTAGTGCTTGCATTATAGCATAAACATAGATTTATTACAATTTTTTTAAATAAAAATAAGTTATTTTAAAGAGAAACTTCTTTTAAAATGTTATCTTTTACATCAAAAAGTGTTATTTTGTTTTTATCCCAAAGGATATAGCTTTCTAGCATTTTATTTTTAGAAATAGTTATACTACCTGGATTTAAATATAAGGTTGCATCATCAAATTCTAGCATAGGAATGTGGGTGTGTCCAAATAAAACCACATTTGGTTTATTTGTATACATATCCAAATGATGCCCATGCTCTAAATGACATTTTTTACCATTAATCAACATATTCTTAGATTTATAAAATTTAAAATTAAGAACCATCTGATCTACCTCTGCATCGCAATTCCCTTGTATACAAATTATTTTATCAGCAAATGGATTTAGGATTTGAATCACTTGCTTTGGCGAATAGTATTCAGGTAAATCATTTCTTGGTCCATGATATAGTACATCCCCCAAACAAATCATCATATCACATTTCTCATCAACAAATTTGTTTGCGATAAATTCTGCCGCCTTGGCTGAACCATGTAAATCGGAAAAGATTAAATATTTCATGACAGACCACAAACTCCATTTAAAATCACTAAGGATTTTCTTAAACTTTCAAACTCTTCATCTGTCAATCGATTAAATATTGGGTTTGCAAAAAGATAAACATCCTGATTGATTCGACTCATTACATCTTTTCCCATAGGGGTAAATGATACCTCATATACACGATTATCCTCTTGATTTTGCTTTTTTGTCAAATATCCTTTATCCATCATACGCTTTACTAAAGGAGAAATCGTATTGGTAGTCTTATTTAACCTTTTACAAATATCCGTAATTTTGGTTTGGTTTGGGTGATGATAAATATCTAACAAAAGAATTGCTTGTGGATGGGAAAGACCATAAGGAGCACATAAAGCGGCTCTAGAGTCATTAATAAATTGGGAGGTTGATTTCAATAATTCTATAGTCTCTAAAATGGTTTCTTTTTTCTTCATATGTTAAAAAGGTGACCATTTTGGTCACCTTAATCCTTTCTTAGTTTTAAGCTTCAACAATTTCAAGCTTGCAGTCGGTAACCTTAACAAGCTTTTCGCCTTTTGCAACATTTAAATCAGCAACAGCCTTTGCATAAGCATCTTTATAAGAACCAACAACAGCTTGAACACCCCAAGCAAGAGATAATGTTCTTGCGTCATCCTTTGATGCTACAGCAAAATAGATATCAGCAGCAGGACGGTATTGAGATAAGGCAAGAGCTAATTCCACACTACCTTCTGCAACTATTGCAGGAATTTCAAAGGTAGCAGCTAAGGTTGCAGCAGCTAAACCAATTGCATCATCCTCATCTTTTTCTTCCTTACCATAAACTACATTTTCAATCATTAGCTCATGATCTAAATCATCTTCTGCACGTTGATCAATTTTTGACATATAAGAAACTGCTTCAAATGGATAATCTCCTTGGGCAGATTCTCCTGAAAGCATAGTTGCACCAGTTCCATCTAATACCGCATTGTGACAATCGCTTACCTCAGCACGAGTAGGTCTTGGATTTTGTTGCATAGAATCTAACATTTGAGTTGCACAAACAACTAGCTTACCAGTAGATTGCGCTAAATAAATCATTTCTTTTTGAATTGCAGGTAAATCCCAAGCATCAACATCAACACCTAAATCACCACGAGCAACCATAACACCATCAGAAAGCTTAATGATTTCTGCCATGTTAGATACACCCTCTTGATTCTCTATCTTAGAAATAATTTTAATATGACTATTCTTTTTAGCAGCCAAAATTTCTCTAATTTGACGAATATCATCAGCACGGCGTACGAAAGATGCAGCAATAAAATCTAAACCCTGATCACAAGCAAATTCTATATCTGCCTTATCCTTTGGAGAAATGTAAGGCATATTAAGAATAACACCAGGAACATTACAGTTTCTTTTATTTTTAAGTTTACGATCATTTTGAGCCTCTAAAACTAATTCCTTATTTGCTTCATCCTTCTCAATTACCTTTAATGTTAGATTTCCATCCTCAATAAGAATTCTTCCACCAATAGAAATATCATCATACAATCCTGGATAAGAAATTGCAACCTTCTTTGCATTTCCAATGAAAGAATAATCCATAGTCATACGAATGATATCACCCTTATGTAACATAACTGGCTCATCATTTTCAAGATATCCCGTACGGATTTCTGGGCCCTTAGTATCTAACATCATACCTGTATTCCAGCCCTTTTCAGCATTTAAAGCCTTGATATTCTTAATACGGAATCCTTGCTCCTCATAATCACCATGAGAAAAATTCATACGCATTACATTCATACCAGCAGTGCCAATTAATTTTTCTAAGCAGTCCTTTTGCTCACTTGCAGGACCAATTGTACAAACAACTTTTGTTTTTTTCATTTTTTCTTCTCCTACTATTTTCATTTTATTTATTCAAATTTTTAGCTAAAGCTAAAGAATTTTTCTTAAGTAATATTGTTCAAAAAAAACTCCATTATTCATTATATCATAATTTTTGACTTCTTCAACAATTTCTCTACATTGTTTTTATTTTATTTAAAAAATAAAACGATTTCATATATACTTAACATTCCATTTAAAGTAAAATAGAAGTATAATATAAAAAAAGTTAAGGAGAAATTATATGAACAAATTAAAGGGAGCTGCGATTTTAGGTCAATCAGGTGGACCTACCTCTGTCATTAACGCTTCAGCTGCAGGTGTTTTTTTAGAGGCATTAAATCAGCCAAATATTACTCGTGTTTATGGTGCAGCACATGGAATTAGAGGTATCTTAAATGAAGAATTTTATGATATCAATGTAGAAGATAAAAAGGAACTTGAATTATTAAAGACAACTCCATCTTCTATGATAGGTTCTGTACGCTACAAGCTAAAGCCTTTAGAGGTAGATGACAGCGAATATAAAAGATTGTTAGAGGTATTTAAAAAATATAATATTCGTTACTTCTTCTACAATGGTGGAAATGACTCTATGGATACCTGCAATAAAGTATCTAAGTTTTTTAAGGATTCTGGCTATGAATGCTATTGTATGGGAGTTCCTAAAACAATAGATAACGATTTATGGGCAACAGATCATTGCCCAGGATATGCATCAGCCGCTAAATATGTTGCCACATCTTTTATGGAATTATACTATGATGCAACAGTTTATGATACTCCAATGGTTGCAGTAGTAGAGGTGATGGGTAGAAATGCTGGTTGGTTAACTGCCGCTTCTGCATTAGCTAGCTATAAAAATGCTGGTCCAGATTTAATTTATTTACCTGAAGTAGCATTCGATATGGATAAATTTATAAAGGATGCTAAAGCGGTATATGAAAAAAATCATGGTAAGGTTTTAATTGCAGTATCTGAGGGAGTTAAAACTGCTGATGGAACATATGTTGCAGAATTAGGAGCAAAGAATTTAGCAAAGGATTCCTTTGGACATTCTCAGCTTGGTGGAACTGCAAATGTATTAGCAAACGTATTAAAGGAAGAATTAGGAGTGAAGGTTCGGCCTATAGAATTTTCATTATTGCAACGCTGTGCACAGCACTTAGCTTCAAAAATTGATGTTGAAGAAGCTTTCAATGCAGGACGTGAGGCTGTAAAGGCTGCAGTAAGTGGAATAACTGATTATATGATTGGCTTTAAGCGTCATATGAAAGGGGATAAATATACTTGCGAATACGTACGCATTCCTCTAGCAGAAGTTGCTAATGCCGAAAAGAAAATTCCAGCAGAATGGATTATAAATGATGGTACAGGATTATCTATGGATTACGTTAATTATGCATTGCCACTAATCCAAGGAGATGCAAAAGCACCACTTGAAGATGGTCTGCCAAGATTTGCTAAGCTTAAAAAGGTTTTAGTTGAAAAACTTTAATACATATTCTCTGAGGGTATTTCCTCAGAGTTTTTTTATGTAAAAAGGGAGGCAACCTAGGAATAGGCGGATATAAAATTTTTTTAAAACAAAAAAGGAAGCCAATCAAAACTTCCTTTTTATCTTTATGCTTTATTTTTCTAAAGAATGTAATCTATCTAAAAATTCAGACTCTGTAACATTTTTCTTTGTTGCTTCTCTTTTAGAAACTTCAACCATACCCTTTGTCTTATTATACAAGCTTAAGGTTCCTGCTCCACTTATACAACCATGAGGACAGGCCATACCCTCTAACAAATAACCATCATACTTTCCAGCAACCGCATCCTTTAATAGCTTTCTACAATTTTCTAATCCCTGGGCAGAGGCTACCTTAATTTCTCTATCTGGATTTGTCTTTTTAATTGTATTTACTACCGCCTGTGCAACTCCACCAGCCACTGCAAATCCTCTACCATCTGCAGTTGTAATATTTTTTAAAGGCTTCTCCTTTAACTTTGTAAAGTCAACCTTCTTGGCAGAAAACATACCCATAAGCTCCTCAAAGGTTAATACAAAATCAACATCACTTCTCACACTAGTTCTTGATGCTTCAAGCTTTTTTGCTGAGCAAGGTCCAACAAATACGATTTTACAATTTGGATGCTCCTTTTTAACTAATCTAGCAGTCAATACCATTGGAGTCAGCGCCATAGAAATATGATCCTTATATTCTGGAAATTCCATTTTTGCCATTACTGACCAGCTTGGACAACAGGAGGTTCCCATAAAATTCAATTTACTTGGAACATTTTTTAAGAAATCCTCTGCTTCTTCATAGGTACATAAATCAGCACCAATAGAAACCTCATAAACTCCCTTGAAGCCCAATTGCTCCATAGCATCATCAATAGTTTTCAAATTCACCTTAGGTCCAAACTGACCTACAAATGCAGGGGCCATAATCGCATAAACCTCGTCATTTGCTTTTATAGATTGTATGATTTGAAAAATCTGAGATTTATCTGCAATAGCACCAAAAGGACAATTTACTAAGCACATTCCACAGGATACACACTTAGAATAGTTTATTTTAGCACGACCAAATTCATCTGATTCAATAGCATGCATACCACATGCCTTTTCACAAGGTCGCTGACGATGTACAATTGCCTTATAAGGACAAACATCTAAGCAGCGTCCACATTTTATACAAAGTTCTTGATTGATATGAGACATTCCATTTTGAATTTTAATTGCATCCTTTGGACAAACATTCGCACAAGGATTTGCTAGACATCCCTCACATGCATCTGTTACATGATAAGAATCTGTTGGACAAGCATTGCATGCAAAATCAATCACATTGACTAATGGTGGTTCATAGAAGCGTTTCGTAATAATTGCATCCTGTATTCCTTTAGAAATTGGGGCATGCTCATCAGCGCTTCTTACTGGAAGTCCAATAGCTAAACGAATACGTTCAGCAACAATAGCTCTCTCCAAAAAAATAGATTCACGATATTTAGCCTGTCCCTTTAGCATATCATAAGGAATTTCTTCTATTCTAGAATAGTCTCCCTCATAGGCAAGCTTAGCAACCTCTTCAAATACTGATCTTCTTATTTTTAATATAGATGAATAACTTTCAATCATATAATCTACCTCTTTTCCCATTATAATTATACAAGTTAACCTATAATTTCGCAAGAAATTAATATAATTTTTCACAAAAATATAGCGGCTATATTTTAGGATAACCGCTGTTTAAACTTTTATTCTATTCCTTTTACTTCCTCTATTGGAAGATGATAAGAGGTAGCAATTCCCTCAGCAATATTGTCTAGGTGATCTCCTAATCGCTCTAAATTAGATAAAATTTCTACATAATGATCCGTATTAAGATATGAACAAGCTCCACTATCTATTCGATGCACATGTCTTTGATGAAAGAACGCTTCTAGCTTATCAACCCTTTCTTCTATTTTATCTACCAAAAGTGCTTTTTCCTTATCCCATGTATTAAAGGCTTCAAAGGTTTTCTGTAGCATTTCCATAACCGTATCAAATAATTGATTTAAATCCTGCTTGCCATCCTCAGATAATTCCTTATCTGTTGCATAACGCTCTAAGAAGAACTCAAACAAATTTGTACAATGATCTCCTATACGCTCTAAATCCTTAATTACATCTAGGTAGGCAGATAGAAGCTGGGTATGCGTCTGACTTATGTCTCCTAATGTTATCCTTATCAAATAATCATGGATTCTTCTATCTAATTCATCTATCGTTTCCTCTAGTTCTTTTGGACGATTCCCATAATTTAAGCTTTTATCTACACTATACGATTTTGCCAATTCCACATATTCATATACACATTTAAACATGTAGTCTATTGATTTTTTGGCAAAGCTTAAAGCAAAGATTGGTGATTTTTCAATTAAAGAATAATCTAATAAGGAGTCCATTATGGTTTGCTTCTCATTTGGTTTATCCTTAAATAGCTTAGTAGCCAAAATAACCATAACCTTGATTAAGAAAAACATAATAAAGGTTGTAATAAAATTGAAAATTAAATGGGCTATAGCAATACTCATCTTAGGATGAGGACCAAGTCCAGCAAGCATAGAGCCTTCTATAATTTCCATCAATTTAGAAAATGGCCATAGTAAAGCCATAAATAAAACAGCTCCTACCACATTAAACATGACATGAACAAACGCTGTACGCTTAGCCTGAACGCCACCACCAGCTCCAGCGATACAAGCTGTAATGGTTGTACCTATATTACAGCCTAGCATGATAGGGATTGCTCCAAACATAAGGATAAAGCCTTGCTGATATAAAGTTTGTAATATACCTATAATCGCAGACGAGGATTGAACTAGGGCAGTTAATAGAGTACCAATACATAATCCTAAGATTGGATAATCAGAAATGAACTTAAACATTGTAGTTGCTTGTTCTTCATAAGCAGTTAAAATAATATCTAAAGCATCTCCCATAGTTTTAAGTCCAAAGAAAAGCATACCGAAGCCAAAAAGGATTTTCCCAATTTCTATTCCTTTTTCTTTTTTTAAAAAGAAAATCATGATTGCACCTACACCAACAAATATTAGAGAATAGCTTTCAATATTCATACCTATAAAAAAGGATGTAATGGTTGCACCTATATTTGCCCCTAATATTACCCCAATTGCTTGCGGGAAAGTCATTAGACCCGCACGAACCAAACCAACAGTTAAGGCAGTTGTTCCTGAGGAAGATTGAATAATAGCCGTAACTATAGTTCCTACTAAAATCCCCTTCAAAGGGGTATTGGTTGTTTTTTCAATAATCGTTTTCAAACGATCTCCAGCAATTATTTTTAAGGAATCTCCCATTTGATTTATTCCATATAGGAATAATCCCAAGCCTCCCAATACAGCAATTAATTGAAGAATAATTTCGCCAGCAGATAATCCAGTACTTAAGAACATATACTCCTCCACTTATATTTCATTATGTGAATTTAATACATTTCTATTATAACAAATATAAGCATAACTTACAATTCTAAAAAGAAAAGACTCCTTCTATTTTAAGAAAGAGTCAAATCTTATTTTTTTATTTAAGCTTCAACGTATCTATCAATCTTTACTAAATTAAGGATTCTTGTTGCTCTATTACAATTTGCTGTACCTACTACTGCAGTAGTATCTGTACAAATTGTATATGTACCTGCAGCTTCAATTGTAAAGGTGAAAGCTTGAGATCCTGTTGTTTTAACAGCATATACTCCAGCCTTGTCTGTTACACTTATGTTATCATTAGCCGTATAAGTTGGTGTAATATAGTTACCAGCTGCATCCTTTAAAGCAATAGAACTCCAATTCGTACTACCTGTTGAAGAAACAGAAATGGTTAAAGTGCCTGTACCTGTAAAAGTTACAGCTAAAGCATCTCCTTTTATCTCAATACAGCTTGGGTTAGAGGAAGCTTTATTCTTGTTTGAATCCCAAAATTTTTGACCATCTCTATAGGATACTGTTCCACCAACTACAGATAAGAAGGAATTGCTTGTTCCAGCAAATACTTCTGTAGTTAAAGCAGCACCATCAAATTTGGCAATTGGCGCTTCTAAAGGCGTACCATCTGCTGCATTTAAATCGTATTGTCCAGTTGCTGTCAACTTATCTGTTGCAATTGCTGACCAATCTAAAGTATTCTTATGATCCACTGGAGCATCTGGATCAGGAGTCTCTGACCCACCAGCATCTGCAACATAGCTCATAGAACAAGCTAAGATACCGTATCCTTTGCCTGCAACAGCACAAGAGAATCTTAATTGAACAAAAGCTGTATTGGAGGAGAATTTAATTACTTCTGAACCATTATATGTAAATTTTCCAGTTATCTTTCCAGTAGGTGTTGTAGCAATAATAGAATCTACAACCTCACCAGCTTCATTTAATGCTTCTATTTTCATAAAATCAGAAGCATTTCCACTAGATGTAGTACCTCCAATAACCTCTAAAGTTACATCCTTGGTAGGACCTTCAAATACTGGAGAAATTAAATACTTCTCAACCTCAAGCTTATGAACCTTTGCTGTTTTTGAAGGATCATAAGTTGGAGAACTAGAATCTCCTGTCACACCAATTGCATTTCCAATAGAAGTTGTAGAGGAAGCCGTTGTGGTCCATCCAGTATTTACAGCTTCATTTAAGAAATCATAGGCAATTGTTTTTTCTAAGCTAGCATCAACCAATTTTATATAAATATCATTTGTAGCAGCTAAAACTGTTGTAAAATCATATTTTATCGTACAGTCTGCATCTTTATAAAAGCCCTCTAAAGTAGAATTTTCTGGCACTGTTATCGCAGCCTTTAATTCATCCTCAGAAATTGTTGCTCCTGTAAAGCCAATATTTTCTAATGTTGCAAATACAGAACCATCTGGATTCTTTAGAACAACAGTTGCATCTCTTTCTTGAACAGGATTCCAAGCAGAACCATAAACCACCTTACCATTTGTAGCTCCAAACACTAAATTTAAATCCTTATATTCATTTGCTACAGTTTCAGTAACCACTGTACAAGTATTTAGTAGTGACGCAGAAATTGCTCCTGCACCTGTATTATTATATTCTAGTAATAAATCTGCATTTGGTTCAGCATTCATCTTGCCATATCGATCATTCATATTTTTACCTTCTGGAGTAACCTCTCCATAAGCTTCTTTTGAAATATGACCAGCAATTGCTGAATTCATTACCATAATGGACATATTCTTATCCCAGCCTCTAGCGATAGACACAGATCCATTTGCAGTTTTATCATCTGCAATAAATTGAGATCCATTAAAAATAAATCCATATTTTATCGTATCAGAGTCACCTTTATTTAATCCCTTTGTAGCTAAAATGTAACCACCATTATTATAATTTGTATTTATATCCTCTGTTGCACCTGCTCCAATAGAACGAACCAAACAATTTTCAAAATATGCAGTAGCATTAAAACCAAAGATATAATCTGTATGACCTTCAATCAAGCAACTATCATAATATTGTCGACCAATTTGAGCATATAAAGTATCTTGATATCCTGTAAAATAACATCTAGCAAAGATAGCTTTATCCGCCTGTACTAAGGCAGCAACACCTTGTGTGCCGTTACCAGCCACAATCTTAGCCTCTTCATATAATTCAGCTGTATTGTAGGTATTCTTAAATGTGACAAACTCAGCTTTGAAATTTTCTGCAGAAGGTCTTACAGAAACAGTTGCAGAGCCATCTGTACTATAAGATACCTTTTCGCTTGGATCTAATAGACCATTAAGTGCATCAAATTCAATAACAGCTAAGGAATCATATAATGGTTTTGCATTCTCATAAGTGAAATCAAATTCTGTACTCATATCTAAATTACCAGTAGTTAAAACAATATTAGGCATTGTAATTTCTACTTTTTCTTTATAAACTGTATTCTTCATTAAAGAAATAGTCTTTGTAGCATTATCAGCTACACCTGCTAGCTTTAAGAATTGTAATGCATCATTTATTGTATGTAAATTATAATTATCTGCTGTATTAATTTCAGCTTGTGGATTCACTGTAACGACAACCTCAGTTGCTGCAGAAAGATCTGGAACTGCAACCACCTCAATATCATAATTACCTACTACAGTTTCATCACGTCCATAGACAACGGAAACAGATTTATTTCCTAAAGTATCTAAGGTAGGAGTAGTTACTGTAAACTCTTCTGCTGATAAAACAAATTCAATATATTGATCTGTTGTCTCAGGTAATAAGCACTTTGCCTTAACTACTAAATTCTCATAATTAAATGTAGAATTTAAAGCAAATAATTTTTGTAAGTTTTGCGTTTCTCTGCTTGAATTTAAAACAAAGTCATAAACTACTATTTCTTCAACTGAACAAACATTTACTTCGTATTCCTGCGTATAGGTTATTTCATCATTCAATTTATAAGATACAGTAACAATTTTCTTTCCTGCTGTTGTAAAATCTTCAACACTAACATTTAAGTTTGCTAATGCAATATCATCTTTTCTACCATTTTCATAAACTAATTGAGCTGATAATCCATTATAATCAAATGCTCTTCCTAATAAGAAATTCTTATTAACTTGAGAAAGGCTTAATTCAATCCCTGTTGTAGGTCCTTGAGGTAGCTTCTCAGTAAGCGTAAATGAATTCATCTTAAAGGAATAAGAGGTAGTAATCTTATAGGTTCCTGCTTCTAATTCATTTACTTCAGCACTTAAAACAACTTTATTAGGGGCAAGTCCTAAAGAACGTACTCTATTCCAGGTTATACCATCTGAATCTAGTTTATATAATACTAGCTCTGAATCACCACTAGTAGAACCACCTTCACCACTAAAAGTAAAGGAATTGTTTGTTCCAGCTCCTTTTAATTCAAAAGACCAATATTTTGCTTGCGTATTGACTTGAGCAAGTTCAAGCTTAGTTCCTTTTTCAAAAGTAAATCTTCCTAAGGTTGCATCTGCATTTAATTTATTAGAAGCATCTAATAAACCCTGTGCACTTGCTGCTGCATATAAATCAGCAAAAACCATTGGAGTATTTACAGTATCATATTTTTGCGTCCATCCAGCATATAGGTGAATATCTGCTTCAATAGGAGTACTAAATCCAAAAACAGTATCTTCATTTTGGGTAGTAGGTGAAGTATACCAATTTGTAAATTCCTTATAAGGATCAACTGGTGTCTGTGGAACATCCACTAACTCTCCATCCTCAACCTCTACTGGAGTAACTATATCATTTGCAGTTAAATGGAAATATACCTTATGTACAACAACAACTGGCTTAGCTTCCCATTTGGCAAATAAAGTCAAATCCTTATCTACTACATCTGTATCAAAGTTCCATACATTTGTACATCCAGCTTCCTTATACCATCCCTTAAAGATATATCCCTCTCTTGTTGGGTCTTCTGGCTTTGCCACCTTTTTCCCTTTCTCTACTTCCTTAGCAGATACCTCGGTTCCTTTCTGGCTATCAAACCTTACTG